>Ga0302314_10006083_pt1 | contig 21908 bp, 17 predicted proteins | sample III_Palsa_N2_3_FD_200533 | JGI IMG/M metagenome (GOLD analysis project Ga0302314, IMG submission 200533) | Peat permafrost microbial communities from Stordalen Mire near Abisko, Sweden - III_Palsa_N2_3 | ecosystem: Environmental > Terrestrial > Soil > Palsa > Peat permafrost | place: Sweden...
AATTAGGACCTGCTCGCGAGCGGGCCTGGTACTGGGCGATTGCGGGCAAGGCCGGCCGGCGATCCGCGTCTCAGCTAGCGATCGCCGACCGGGGGACGCTGGCGACGTCCGCCGCGATGTGGGCGGCGAGGCGGGCCGCCTGGATGCGGATGTCGGGGACGGCGGTGACTTCCCACAGCGCGCCGCGGGTGAGGGGGCCGAGGCCATAGAGGTCGGCCGCCGAGGCGCCGTCCGATCCGATCAGCCGGCCGTCGCCGTCCACATCGAGCCCGAGGTTGAGCGGATCGGGCCGCGCCAGGCCGGACTCGATCAGCCGGCGAATGACGCTGTTGTCGGACCGGCGCGGATCGCCCTCCGGGCCGATGCAGTTGACCACCCATTCGGTGCGGTCGGCGCGGATGCTGGTGTGGGTTCGCGGTCGCCAGGTGATCGTCACCCCGCCGACCTCCGCGCGCAGCGACAGCATGCGGCCGGCGACGACACGCAGCCGGCCCTGGGCGATGTGGGCGTCTATCCGCAGGGCGGCCTGGGGGGCCATGCGGTGACGGTGGTCGTCCCACCAGGGCCGAAGGTGGCGCAGGGCGCGGCGGCGCTCGGTCTCGCTGAGGGCGAGCCAGATCGCCTGCACCTGCTCGCGCACGCCGTCGAAGGCGCGCCGCCAGTCGGTCAAGCGGTCGGCCTGGCGGCGGAAGCGGCGCAACGCGTGGGATAGGGATTCGCCCTCGCGCGGCGTCCAGGCGACCGGTGCGCCAGCCCGCGCGTGGCGGCGGGGGATCAGGCCGCGCCGGGACAGGGCGACGATCTCGCCGCGATGGCCGGCGGTGTCGAGACTGGCGATCACGTCTACGGCGGTCAGGCCGGAGCCGAGCAGCAGCACCCGGTCCTCGGGCTTGATCCGGTCCAGCGCGCCGTCCGCCCAGGGGTTGGGGAGATAGCGCGGATCGTTGGCGAAACGGGCGCCGCGCGGCACGATCTCCATGGGCGCGCCATGGCCGGTGGCCAGCACCACGGTGTCCGCCTGCATCGCCCGGCCCACCGCCAGCCGCACCACGAACCGCCCGCCCGCGCGCACGATCTCGGTCGCCTCGTCGCCGACCAGGGTCAGCCGCCCGGCCGCCTCGGCGCTCTGCGCGGCGGCCCGCAGCTCGGCCTGCAGATAGTCGCCATAGACCCAGCGCGGGGCGAACGAGAAGGGGTCGGCGGGCTGGCCGGTCTGGACGGCGAGCCAGTCCTGGAAATGGGTCGGCCGGTCGGGATAGGCGCTCATATTGCCGGCGCGCACGTTCAGCAGGTGATCGGGCCGGCGGGTGGAATAGGCGACGCCGCGGCCGAACGCCTGGCCTTTCTCGATCAGATAGACGTGCAATCCGTCGGTGCGGGAGCGCAGCAGATGCAGGGCCAGCAGCGCGCCGCTGAAGCCTCCGCCGACGATGGCGACCACGCGAGCGGTCATGACGTCTCCGAGCTCGATGCCAAACGTTGGAAGCAGAGTGGTGCTTAATGTCTATCGAATCAATAGGGATAAACCTTTGTCGCTCGCAGAAAATCTGCAGGCGGACGTCGGCGCCACCAAGAGTTATCATCGCCGCGACACACGACCTGAGTCGGAGGGCTGACATGGCCAGACGCGATCTGACGGGCGCGGTGGATTTCGCCTATCTCGAAGCCTATGCCGGCGGCGACCTGGGCGTGGTCGAGGAGGTGCTGGCGCTATTCCGCGAGCAGGCGGAGATGTGGCTGCGGCTGCTGGATCCGGCGGCGCCGGGGCAGGGCTGGCGCGATGCTGTCCACACCCTGAAAGGCTCCGCGCGCGGCATCGGCGCGACCGCCCTGGGCGTCGCTTGCGAGGCGGCGGAGCAAGCCGCGCCGAACACCGAATCGCCAGGCCTGGGAAGGGTTCGCGACGACCTGGACCTGGTGCTGGCCGACATCGCCGCCTACACCCACGAACTGGCGCTGAGGTCCTTGAAGACGCCGCCGAGGTGATCTCAGCACGTTATCGAATGCGGCGCTATAAATGGGACACGCACACACACCAATTTCCGCAGGTTTGTCCCGACGCTCAACCATTAATAGCGTCTCGCCGCGCGCCCGGCGGGACGCACGCCCGCACGGATTCTAGCGGAGCCCGCACAATCGGTGGCACAGTGCCTGTAGTCGGTATGTGTCCCTGTTTGCCTGTTTGCTGAAGCGGACTTTCCCGAGGTCGGTTCGGCGTGGGACTCGGACCTACGTCGATCCGGGTGTCGCAGGATGTTGTTGTTGGGGAAACGGCACGCCAACTCCGAGCTGAAATCGGCCGTCATGAAGTTTGGGCATGTGTTCGGGGACCAGCTTGAACCCTTGCATAGCGACGAGGGCTCTGTCGCCCAATCCCAGCCCAGAAGGCGTTTCGCTGACCACCTGACAATCATGTACCCCCAGCGTATCCGTCCACGCGCAATCAAAACAACCTTGCCGTGTGCCGCAAGTCCAACTTCGGTATGAGCAAAAAGGGGCCGCTACAGTGGACGCCAGCAATATAAGCGGAATGAGCGCACCTGATTTCGTTTTGTAGGTCACTGCGAGCTCCGTTAAATCTCGAGCAGGTCGCCGATGCATTGCCAACCACTGCAATCAGATCGACTGGACGTTTGACGTCTTTAGTATCTCTTGGCACGAAGGGCCCGGCCGACAATGATTACGTTGTAACCGCTCGCCAGACCGCCAACGAACATGGCCATGAATTGAATTGGCGGTTGTTTGGCCAGCACCAGAATGACTGCCTCGGTCAAACAAGCCGCGCTCGTGAGCGCACCTAGCGCGAATATGATTTCGCGGATGGGAGAACGTTGAACGACGCGGGATAATTTCGTCATTATCGGCCCCGTGCACGAGAGATAAAATCGGACCACCAACCCTGATTGCGAGATGTAAGGGAAGGATTGAGGCCGAGAACAATCAGCGAGTACATGACGATGCCAAGCCATAACAGGTGTTCACCCGCTGCATTACGGGAGAAGCCAACTGGGATCCCTTTGAGTAGCTCTGAAAGCGCTAAGAACCCCGTTGTAACCATCATCCAGTGGTTGCGCCGACCTGATGGGACCCGCCAGTTTTTTTAACCCGCCAAAACCCAACGGCCAATGTCAGGAAGGCTGTACCAAGGAGCAGATACTGGGCATCCATCATCTCAGTGTGCTCAACACGTCATGTTTCGAAATGAACACAACCTAATCACGCATCAAAAGTGACGGCAACCAAAAGAGAGGAGGGGTTGGGTTTACTCCTGGTTCCAGCGTCGACGGTGGTCGAACGTGCCCGTTGGGGTGGGTGACGGGAACGCGGACCCTCCGACGGACAGCTTGGGGTGGAAATCGGAAGTAGCGCATCGCAAGTTGCACCGATGGATTGACCTCGACCTCTGCAACAAGCAGCTATGGCCGACGCAGGGCGCAGCAGCGCGGTGGGGACACAAATGATCATTGAACCGCTAGTTCGTGGCTTCATTTGCACCACCGCGCACCCTGTTGGCTGCGCAAGGAACGTCCGCGACCAGATAGCCTATGTCCTGAATCAAGGCGGTGTTGCGGACTGTCCAAAGCGCGTTGCCGTGCTGGGCTGTTCCACAGGCTATGGCCTCGCCAGTCGGATTGTGGCGACCTTTGCAGGCGGCGCCGAGACCATCGGTGTCTCGCTGGAGCGCGAACCCTCGGAGATCAAACCCGCCAGCGCCGGTTGGTACAACAATCGCGCGTTCGAGATCGAAGCCGAAAAGATCGAGCGCGCTCCCGTGACGTTGGAGGGCGACGCCTTCTCCGACGGCATGAAGGCCTTGTTCATCGACAATGTTCGCGCACGATTTGGACAGCTTGACCTGCTGATCTACAGCATGGCTTCGCCCGTCCGGACCGACCCGGACACGGGCCAAACCTATCGCTCCGCGATCAAGCCGCTTGGAGAGTCTGTCGCGGCGAAAACGCTGAACACGGGAACCGGCGAAGTCTACGAAACGACCATCGCGCCGGCGACCGAGGACGAGGCCTCCGCGACTGTCGCCGTGATGGGCGGGGACGATTGGAAGCGCTGGATCGACCAGCTTCGAGATGCCGGCGTCTTGGCGCCGGGCTTCCGGACGCTCAGCTACACCTACATCGGGAGCAGCTTTACCTGGCCCATCTACTGGAATGGCACCCTGGGTCGTGCAAAGGCCGACCTCGACGGGAAAGCCGAGGCCATTCGCGGCCTGCTGGGGAAGGACGCCGCCCGGGTGGTGGCGCTGAAGGCGGTGGTCACTCAGGCCAGTTCAGCAATCCCGGTGATACCTCTGTATGGTGTCGTCTTGTTCAAGGTGATGAAGCAGCTCGGGCTGCACGAGGGCTGCATCGAACAGATTGATCGCCTGTTCCGGACCCGCCTTGGTCCGGACGCCCAGGTTGACGAGATGCTGCGGATCAGGCTCGACGACTGGGAGCTTTCGGAGGAGGTGCAAGCGGAGGTGGCGCGCCGATGGCCTCTGTTGTCTACCGAGAGGCTCGGCGAGTTGGCCGACTTTCCGGAGTACAACGAACAGTTCCTTCGTCTATTCGGGTTCGGCGTTGAGGGTGTGGACTACTCCCGCAGCGTCGACCCCCGCTTCGTGGGCGCTTGAGCCCCGGCGGGGCGACGAAATCGGCGGGCGGATTTGGCAATTGATATCATGTCACCGAATTGCCACGAATTGCATTGGGGTAATTGGGCATCACAAATGCGACTGTCCCACTTCAGCGACGACGGCGGAATCGCGCTTTTCGAGCCTCGGCCGGTGCGCACGCCAGTCGCCAGGCCGGAGGGACAGGAATGGCTCAACGGCCCCCTCGTGTGGGCGATCGATGAGCCGCACCAGATCCTGTATCTCTTTCCGCGTGAGTGTCCGCGCATCCTCATCTGGCCGACGCCCCTATCTACGCCGCAGGACCGAATGACGTGGATGGGGGCGGCCAAGACGCGTGCGGTCGCCTACGTCGAAACAGGATGGATGACCCGGCTACGCAACGCGGCGATCTGGCGCTATGACATGCCGACTGGCTCCTTTATCGACACGCGCGAAGTCGGAATGTGGGTCTCTACGTCGGCCGTGCGGCCCGACCAGGTCGAGCCGCTGTCCAAGCTTGAAGACCGGCTTGAAGACGCTGGCGTCGAGCTGCGGGCGCTTGACTGCCTCGCGAGCCTAAAGCCGGTTTGGCGATCTAGCCTCCATGCGAGCGGAATCCGGCTTCGCAACGCAATGGACTGGGGACCACCCAGCTGGACGCACTCGGCGCCGGGGCGGGTTGTTCAAGTCGGCTCCCCGTCTCCACCATCCGATCGGGGCTGACGTCTCCGCGTTATTCGAACGGGGCGATGAAGATGTTATATTTCAGGGTCGAAGCGCATCTTCGCGAGTTGAAATATTAGCGGCGTAACGGGGTGCTACGCGGCGTTGTCCACCCACGTTTTGATTCCGAACGCTCGACCCTTGCGGCGGCTCGGGCTGGTTGATACGTGGGCTACGCCCATTGTTAAGGTTCTCGATGAACGCCCCCCGCCGCTCCGCCCGGGCTGTCCTGGTGATGTCGCTCGTCTGCGGCGCGTTGGCGAGTTGCGCGCAGAAGCCCGCCAATCCAGCGCCGCCCGATGTAACGGTGGCCAAGCCGCTGCAGGAGACCATCGTCGACTGGGACGACTATGTCGGCCAGTTCGTGGCGGTGGATTCGGTGGATATCCGTCCGCGGGTGTCCGGCTATCTGCAATCGGTCGGCTTCACCGACGGCGCCGTGGTGCACAAGGGCCAGGTGCTGTTCATGATCGACCCCAGGCCCTATCAGGCCGCGCTCGATCAGGCGAAGGGGCAGGAGGCCCACGCCGAGGCCTCCGTCGCCGACGCCAAGAGCCAGCTCGAACGCGGCCAGACGCTGCTGTCGGCCCACGCCATCAGCCAGCAGGCGTTCGATACGCTGGCGGCCACCGAACATCAGGACGAGGCGGACGTCTTGTCCGCCAAGGCGCAGGTGGCGACGGCCGCCCTGAACTTGGAATTCACCCGCGTCACCTCGCCGATGAACGGCCGGATTTCCGACCGCCGGGTCGCGCCCGGCAACCTGGTGACCGCCGACACCACGGTGCTGACCAACATCGTCAACCTGAACCCGATCCGGTTCGCCTTCACCGGCTCGGAGGCGCTCTATCTGAAGCGCCAGCGCGAAACCGGCCACGCCGCGTCGCTGCCGGTGGAGATCAAGCTGCAGGACGAACCCGCCTATCGCTGGAAGGGCAAGCTGGAGTTCGTCGACAACGCCCTGGACACCAGCTCCGGCACCATCCGCGGCCGCGCCGTGGTGGACAATCCGTCCAACTTCCTGACCCCCGGCATGTTCGGCCATATGCGCCTGCGCGGCGCCGATCCCTACGCGGCCCTGCTGATCCCCGACCAGGCGATCGTCACCGACCAGACCCGCGAGGTGATCTATGTGGTGGACGCCAGCAACACCGTGCATGAGCGCGACGTGGTGCTGGGGCCGCTGTTCAACGGCCTGCGCGTGATCAAGGGCGGCCTTCATCCCGACGACCGGGTCGTCATCGACGGCGTCCAGCGCGCCAGGCCCGACCAGAAGGTGAACCCCGGCGCCGGGCAGGTGAAGGCCGTGCCGCCGTCGCCCGCCAGCGCGCCGCAGGACCAGTACGTCAGCCCGCCGGCCGCCACCGCGACCCTCGCCAGCGCCGGTGAGTAGGGCAGGGATGGCCTCGGCGCGCCGATGAAGCTTTCGCATTTCTTTATCGACCGGCCCGTGTTCGCCGCGGTGGTGGCGATCATCATCACGCTGGTGGGCGCGATCGCCTATCCGACTCTGCCGATCGCCCAGTATCCGGACATCAGCCCGCCGACGGTGACCATTTCGGCGAGCTATCCGGGCGCCTCGGCCGAGACGCTGGCCGACACCGTCGCCGCGCCGATCGAAGAGCAGGTCAACGGCGTGGAGAACATGATCTACATGTCCTCCCAGTCCACCGGCGACGGGCATGTGACCATTACGGTGACCTTCAGGCTGGGCACCGATCCCAACAACGCCCAGGTGCTGGTGGAGAACCGGGTCTCGGCCGCGACGCCGCAGCTGCCGCCGGAAGTGATCCTGTCGGGCGTAACGGTGCGCAAGGCGTCCACCGACTTCCTGATGGCGGTCCACACCTATTCGCCGGACGGATCGCTGGACCAGCAGTACATCGCCAACTACGTCGGCCTGCATATCCGCGACGCCCTGCTGCGGGTGAACGGCGTCGGCGATGTCTCGGTCCGCGCCGCGCGCGACTATTCCATGCGCATCTGGATCGACCCGGACCGCGCCGCGGCGCGCGGCCTGACCGTCGATGACATCACCAACGCCCTGTCCAGCCACAACGTCCAGGTCGCCGCCGGCGCGATCGGCCAGCCGCCGGAGACGACCGGCGGGTCGGCGTTTCAGTACAACGTCGAGGCGCTGGGGCGGCTGAACACGCCGCAGCAGTTCGGCGACATCATCGTCAAGACCGACAGCTCCGGCCGCGTGACCCGGGTGTCGGACGTGGCGCGGGTGGAGCTGGGCGCCGCCGACTACACCACCAACGCCTATATGAACAAATACAACGCCGTGGCGACCGCGATCCTGCAGCAGCCCGGCTCCAACGCCCTGACCGCCGCCGACGCGGTGAAGGCGAAGATGGTCGAGCTGAAGAAGACCTTCCCGCCCGGGCTTGACTACAAGATCATCTACAACCCCACCGAATACGTCCATGAATCCATCACCGAGGTCGAGAAGACACTGGGCGAGGCGCTGATCCTGGTCGTGCTGGTGGTGATGATCTTCCTGCAGAGCTGGCGCGCGGCGCTGATCCCGATCATCGCCATTCCCGTCTCGCTGACCGGCACCTTCGCGGTGATGGCGGTAGCGGGGTTCTCGCTGAACAGCCTGTCGCTGTTCGGGCTGGTGCTGGCCATCGGCATCGTGGTCGACGACGCCATCGTCGTGGTGGAGAACATCGAGCGGCACCTGCGCGCCGGGATGGGCCCGCGCGAGGCGGCCCACCTGACCATGGACGAGGTGGGCGGGGCGCTGATCGCCATCGCCCTGGTGCTGATGGCGGTGTTCGTGCCGACCGCGGCGATTTCCGGCGTTTCCGGACAGTTCTACAAACAGTTCGCCCTGACCATCGCCACGGCGACCCTGATTTCGCTGGTGGTGTCCCTGACCCTGTCGCCGGCGCTGGCGGCGCTGATCATGCGCGCCCACCCCAAACACCTGGAGTCCGCGCCGGGCCGCCGCTTCAGCTTCGCCAGGTTCGCCGACTGGTTCAACGACGGGTTCGACCGGCTATCGGACCGCTATTCGGTGATCGTGCACCGGCTGGTGAACATGGTGGGGATCATGCTGCTGATCTATGTCGGCCTGCTCGCGCTGACGGGCTGGCGGCTGGCGGCGACCCCGCGCGGCTTTATTCCGGCGCAGGACCAGGGCCAGCTGCTGATCGCCGCCAATCTGCCGGCGGGCGCGACGCTGGAGCGGACTGACGCGATCATGCACCAGGTCTCGAAGATCTGCCTCGACACCCCCGGGGTTTGGGCGGCTTCGGTCTATGCCGGAGTCGACGCCACCACCGGCACCACAGCCTCCAGCGCCGGCCAAGTCTATCTGGTGCTGAGTCCATTCAAGGAACGGCCCGGCCGGGATCTGCAGACGTCGGCGGTGGCCGACAAGCTGCGCAAGAGCCTGGGCCAGATCGTCGGCGCCGATATCCGCGTGATCCAGCCGCCCGCCGTGCGCGGCATCGGCTCGACCGGCGGCTTCAAGATGATTGTCGAGGACCAGGGCGGCCATGGGCCCCAGGCCCTGGAGCAGGTGACCAACGATCTGGTGGCTGCGGCCAACAAGACGCGCGGCCTGACCAATGTCTTCGCCACCTACAACACCAAGACTCCGCGTCTGTTCGCTGACATCGACCGCTCCAAGGCCGAGATGCTGGGTGTGCCGGACTCGGCGGTATTCGACACCTTGCAGACCTACCTCGGATCGACCTTCGTCAATGAGTTCAATCTGTTCGGCCATACGTTTCAGGTTCTCGCGCAGGCGGACAATCCCTATCGTAATGACGAAACCAAGCTGACTCAGTTGCAGACCCGGTCCACCTCCGGCGCCATGGTGCCGCTGGGCTCGGTGATCAATGTGCGCCACACGACGGGGCCCTACCGCGTGCTGCGCTACGACCTCTATCCGGCCGCCGAGATCAACGGCGACACCTCGCCCGGCTTCTCCAGCGGCCAGTCCATCGACGCCATGGAGCGGTTGGCGGCCCAGGTGCTGCCGCCGGGCTACGGCTATGAATGGACCGAGCTGGCGCTGCAGGAAAAGCTGGCCGGCAACACCGGCATGATCGTCTTCGGCATGGCGGTGGTGTTCGTCTTCCTGCTGCTGGCGGCCCTCTACGAGAGCGTGACCTTGCCGCTGGCGGTGATCCTGATCGTGCCTATGTGCCTGCTGGCGGCCATGATCGGCGTCAACATCCGAGGCGCCGACAACAACATCCTGACCCAGATCGGCCTGATCGTGCTGATCGGCCTGGCGGCGAAGAACGCCATCCTGATCGTCGAGTTCGCGCGCCAGGGCGAGGAGGAGCACGGTCTGGAGCGGCACGAGGCCGCCGCCGAGGCCGGCCGCACGCGGCTGCGGCCGATCCTGATGACCTCCATGGCCTTCATCCTTGGCGTCGCGCCGCTGGCGTTCGCCACCGGGGCCGGCGCGGAGATGCGCCAGGCGCTGGGGGTCGCGGTGTTCTCGGGCATGATTGGCGTGACCCTGTTCGGCCTGGCCTTCACGCCGGTCTTCTATGTGGTCTGCCGGTCGATCGGCCTGCGCCTGCCAAGATCCGCGACCGCGCCTCCGCCGCGCCTCAAACCGCCCGCCGATGCGCCGGCCGCCGATGCGTAAGGTCCTCGCCGCCAGCCTGATTTCGTCCCTCGCGCTCGCCGGCTGCGCGGTCGGGCCGAACTATGTGGCGCCCAAGACCCCGTCCAGCGCGGCGGGCGCCTTCGTGTCCGCGACGCCGGAGGCCGGCAGCGACGCGGCGCCGCCCGACCAGTGGTGGCGGCTGTACAACGATCCGGTGCTGGACCGGCTGGTGCTTGAAGCGCTGACCGAGAACAAGGACCTGAAGGTCGCTGCCGCCAACCTGGCCTATGAACAGGCCCTGGTGGGCGAGGCGCGCGCGGGCCTGTTCCCGAGCACCAGCCTGACGGGCGGGCCGACCTATGGCGTCTCTAGCGAGGATCAGACCTTCGCCGAGCTGGCGCACGCCATCAACCCATCGGCAGCAGGCAACGCCCCAGCCTCGGTCTATTCGACGTTCGGCTTCACCGCCTCCTACGAGGTCGACCTGTTCGGCCGCATCCGGCGCACCATCGAGGCGGCGCACGCCAGCGCCCAGGCGTCGCAGGCGGCGGAGGACGCGGTGCGGGTCGCGGTGGCGGCGCAGACCGCCGGCGCCTACGCCAACGTCTGCACCTATGGCGAGGCGGTGAATGTCGCCAAACATAACGTGGCCGTGGTCCAGCATGCCTATGACCTGACCGCGACCGAGCGCCAGGCGGGATCGGCGTCCGACCTGGACATTACCCGCCAGGCGGTGCTGCTGGACCAGGCCAAGGCGGTCGTGCCGACGGTGGAGGGCCAGCGGCGTTCGGCGCTGTTTGAACTCGCCGCGCTGATCGGCAAGACGCCCGCGCAGGTCCCCCGCGATGCCGAGGCCTGCGTGACCCCGCCACAGGTTAGCCAGGCGCTGCCGCTGGGCGACGGCGCTGCGCTGCTGCGGCGCCGGCCTGACGTGCGCGAGGCCGAGCGCAACCTCGCCGCGGCCGTGGCCAAGATCGGCGTGTCGACCGCCGACCTCTATCCGACGGTGTCCTTGGGCGGGTCGGTGTCCGGATTTGGCGTGACGCCGGCGCAGCTGACGTCCGCCAGCGGCCTGTCCTATGGCGTCGGGCCGCTGGTCAACTGGACCTTCCCGAACATATTGGTGGCGCGGGCGCACGTGAAGGAATCCAGCGCCCAGGCGTCGGCCTCCCTGGCCAGCTTCGACAGCGTGGTGGTGCAGGCGCTGAAGGAGACCGAGCAGGCGCTGACAACCTATGCCGCCGAGCTGCAGCACAATGCGGCGACGCGGGCGGCGCGGGACGACGCCGACAAGTCGTTCTCGCTGGCCAAGACCCTGTATCAGGCCGGCGCGAGCAGCTTCCTGGATCTGTTGACCGCCGAACAGACCGAGGTTTCCGCCGAGCAGGCGCTGGCCAAGTCGGACCAGCAGCTGGCGGCCGACCAGATCGCCGTGTTCCAGGCCCTGGGCGGCGGCTGGGAGACGGCGCCGGCGGTAAGCGTTCCGAAGATCCCGAGGGGGTAGGGGCGGGCGACGGAGGAGCTTCAGTCCCGCCGTACGACCGACATCGGCAGGCCGCCCGCCGGGCGAAGCGCCAGCTTGGCGACCGGCCAGACCCGGTGTCCTGGCGTGACCGTGAAGTCGGCCGACCGCACCAGGCTCGCCAGAACCGTCACCGCTTCCATCATGGCGAACACGGCCCCGAGGCAGATGCGGGGGCCGCCGCCGAAGGGCAGATAGACATAGCGGTCCGGCGGCTCGGCCGAAGGCGAAAACCGGTCCGGTTCGAAGGTGTCGGGGTTGGGCCAATAGCCTCGCCGGCGATGGAGCGCGTAGACGGGGATATTGATGCGCGATCCAGCTTTCACCGAGACCCCCGCCAGCTCGGTCGTCTTTCGACTGACTCTGGTGATCAGGAAGGCCGGGGGATAGAGCCGCAGGGTCTCGCTGAGGACCTGGCGCGTGAATACCAATCGGTCCACGTGGGCGGCGCCGATCGAATCCGTTCCCGCAACCTGCGCCACTTCATCTCGGATTCGGGCGGCGGTCCGGGGATGCGCCGCCACCAGATAGAGCGCCCAGGTCAGGGCGATCGCCGTGGTTTCATGTCCGGCCAGGATGAAGCCGAGCAGATTGTCGGCCAGCAGGTCGTCGTCCAATCCCAAGCCGGTCTCTGGGTCGCGGGCGTGGAGCAACAGATCGACTAGATCTGAGCGCCTGGCGGCGCCCCGGCGGCGCGCGATCATGAGCCTGATGGCGTCCACCAAGGGCTGGCGCTGCGCCGAGCGGGTCTCCGGTCTCGACGCATGATACGCGTCGGGCGCCAGGAAGTAGCTGAGCCGCATCCTGCCGATGTCGGAGAAGAAGGCCTGCATTCGGGCCCGCATCGCGGCGCGGTCGAAGTCTTCGCCACGGGATAGCATGGTGTCGAGAATGATGTCGAAGGTGAGTCTCGCCATTTCTGAAGCCATGTCGATGCGATCGGCCCGCCCAGTTTCGGTCCACCTCTCGACGGCCGCTTCGGCGACCCGGCTGATCAACGGGGCCAGTCCGACAATCTCCGTCGGCCGAAAGGCCGGGGACGCGGCGCGGCGTTGCCAACGCCAGTTTCGATCGTCGGCCGTCAGAAGTCCGTTGCCCCAAGCGGGTCGCATCATGCGCTTGAACAGATCGCCCTGCGGAAAGTCTTCGGCTGCATCCAATAGGACGGTCCGTATGGCCTCGGGCTGCATGATGAACAGCGGCATTCCCGGAAAGGGCGGACGGTAGGCATCCGCCTCGAACATCGCCCTGGGCCAGCCTTCGATCTGGCTGGATGGCGAGCGCGCCGCCAGCAGCCAGAACGGCGGATCGATTGCGGGCGCGATGAAGGCGTTGGGCACAAACGCCTCTTCCACAGGCGCTAAATCAGGCGTCGGCATGTGAGAAACCTGCAACCGCTCGACCGTGATGTCCTATGGACCATACCATAACGCATGGTATGGTTCTGGCAAGCGGTCGGGTTCGCCGCCGCTGGCAGACTAGTGGTGAATCGATTTGGGCCGATTTTCGAGACAGGACTGGTTTGCCCTGGGAACGAGGCTGCTCGCCAATGAAGGGCCAGGCGCGCTCAGCATCGAGCGCTTGACTGAAGCGTCCGGAAGGACGCGCGGCAGCTTCTATCACCACTTCGAGGGCCGCGAGGACTTCCTTGGCGGCCTGTTAGACAGTTGGCGGGAGCGAGTGATCGAACAAGCGTCGGTCAAGTTTCGCGAGAGCTCGGACCCGGAGGTCTGGCGGGCGCTTATCCGTGACGCGCCCTTTGATTTCGATCACGCCTTTGAACGCGCCGTGCGTCGGCTTGCGGTCGCTGAGCCGGTCGTACGCGAGCGCCTGGCGCGCGTCGATGACGAGCGGATCGCCGGATTGGCCTATTTGATTTCGCAAATGCGTCCCGAGGTCGCCGATCCCCAGTCCATGGCGTTCATTCAGTACGCCACGGTCATCGGCTTCCAGTGGCTGTTGGACTCCCCGGATGATCCGCGCATGCCTGCTCTCCGACGCGCTGGCGACATCCTCTTCGGGTTGGTCAGCTCCCCCTGAGCGCGGACGATTTCTTGCTTTGGGTCATGTCCCCATCGGCCTAGCCAGAAGAGCAATCGATCCGGCTTACTGGCATCCAGATTCAAAACCCATCGCCACCGGGGGCTTCATTGGGCTTGACATTCTTTCGATTAAATGTTCTTGATATGTTCTAATGAACGCCAGATCAGACATCGACGCAAAATTGGCCACGCGGGACTCCGTCGCGCAACGCGCCGCGCGGCAGATGCGCGTAATGGAGTGGTTGATCTACATGGGCCTTGGCCTGGCGGAGGCGCTGAAGGCGCAGGTGTGCGACGGCGGACCGGTGGTCATGCACGGCGATGTGGGGCTGCTGTTCGCACGGATCAGCCGGGCGGTGCGCCAGTCTATCGTCCTGGAGATGAAGATCGCCGAGGCCTTGCGGGCGTGGCGGGGCCTGACCGAAGCCCAACGCGCGGAACGGCGCGCCACGGTCGCGATGAAGCCCGCCGAGGCGCCGGCCGCAGATGCGCCGGAGGTCGAGGACTTGGATGAGGTCGAGGTCGCCGTCGAAGGGTGGCGCGGCGAGACGGAGCACGGTGAGCGCGAGGAACGGTTCTGGGCCGACAGCTATGTCATCGAGGACGAGGGATCGTTCCTCGCCGTCGTCACCAAGATTTGCCGCGACCTGGGCGTGACGCCCGATTGGAGCGGATGGTCCGAGGACGGACCGGGCGACCTGGTGGTGAGGGCGGATGACAGCGCCGCCGGTTTTTGGCGCGGCGAACACCTGGCGATGGTTTCGGGGGCATGGCCGGCGGGGCGTTTTCCTCCGAAAACACCCTCCGGGAGCGGTGTTTCAGGCCAACCGCAACTCCTCTGTTGATCCCCCACCGTCGCGGCGCCACACCACCGCCATCTGCACGGTGGAGAACACGGCTCATGATCGGCAAGCTGAACCATGTGGGCGTGGCCACGCCCTCCATCGAGGAGAGCTGGAAACTCTACCGGGACGTCCTGGGCGTCACCGACATCACCGAAAAGCGCGCCCTGCCGGAGCAGGGGGTGTGGGTCTCCTTCGTCAACCTGCCCAACGCCCAGATCGAGCTTATCGAACCCTATGGCGAGTCCTCGCCCATCCACGGCTTTCTGGCCAAGAACCCCAAGGGCGGCCAGCATCACGTCTGCTTCGAGGTGCCGGACATCATCGAAGCTCGAGATGACATGCGCGCCAAGGGCGCCACCGTGCTCGGAACCGGAGAGCCGCGCATCGGCGCCCATGGCGTGCCGGTGATTTTCGTTCACCCCAAGGACATGGGCGGGGTATTGGTCGAACTCATGCAAACCCCCTCCGAGGCCCACTGATGGGACCGGCCCTGTCCATCGCCGTCTACCTCACCGTCTGGTGGCTGGTCTTCCTGACCATCCTGCCCATCGGCGTCATCAGCCACGCCGAGGCTGGCATCGACCGCGGCGACGGCACGGACCCCGCCTCGCCGGTGGATCCCAAGCTGAAGAAGAAATTCATCACCACCTCCTGGGTCTCGGCCATCGTCTTTGCGGGGATCTGGCTGGTGTTCCACTTCCACCTGATCACCCTGCCGACTCTCACCATGGGCGGCTATACGTGACAGCCGAGACGCGGCCGGCCGGGCCGTTCAGTCCCTGGGAGCGCCAACTGGCGCTGCGCTACCTGCGCGCCCGGCGCAAGGAGGGCGGCGTCGGCCTGATCGCCACCATCTCCTTCCTGGCCATCACCGCGGCGGTGATGGTGCTGATCATCGTCAGGTCGGTGATGAACGGTTACCGCATTGAGCTGCTGTCCGGGATCCTCGATTTCAACGGCCACGTCTTCGTCACCGGTCCGGTGCTGAACGCCCCCGGCCTGCCGCAGACCATCGCCCGGCTGAAGGCCGTGCCCGGCGTGGTGCAGGTCACTCCCATGGTCGAGGCCCAGGCGCTGGTGCAGGGGCGCGACGACATCTCCGGCGCCGTGGTGCGCGGCATCGCGCCGGCCGACTTGCGCGGCATGAAGATCATCGCCGGCCACATGAAGGCCGGCTCGTTCGCCGGCTTCGGCGACGGCGAGTTCGGCGGCGATATCGTGATCGCGGGCCAGGGCCTCGCCGACAGCCTGGGCGTCCAGCCGGGCGACTCCCTGACCATCACCTCGCCTTCGGCCGCCGCCACCGCCTTCGGCTCGGCGCCCACCAGCAAGGCCTACACCATCGGCGGCACCTTCAACGTCGGCAACAGCGCCTATGACCGCGCCTTCGTCTTCATGCCGCTGGGCCAGGCCCAGCTGCTGTTCGGGCGCGGCGACACGATCGACAAGCTGGTGATCACCGTCGCCGACCCCGACGAGACCGGCCAGATCCGCCCCGCCATCGCCCGCGCCGCCGGACCGGAAGCCGTCATCACCGACTGGCGCGACCAGAACCAGGCCTACTTCAACGCCCTCAATGTCGAGCGGAACACCATGGCGCTGATCCTGTCGCTGATCGTGCTGATCGCGGCGCTGAACATCATCTCGGCCGTGGTGATGCTGGTGAAGAACAAGGGGCGCGACATCGCCGTCCTGCGCACCATGGGCGCGGGGCAGGGGGCGATATTACGGATCTTCTTCATGTCCGGCGCCGGCATCGGCGTGTTCGGCTCGATCCTCGGCGTGGTGCTGGGGGTGCTGTTCTGCGCCTACATCCAGCAGATCCAGGCCGTCGTGGAGTGGGTCACCCGGACCCCGGTGTTCAGTCCCGACGTCTATTTCCTCTCCCACATCCCGGCCAAGATCAACTGGGGCGAGGTGGGGTTCATTACGCTGTGGTCGCTGGGCGCCTCCTGCCTTTGCACCCTGCCGCCGGCCTTCCAGGCCTCCCGCGTCGATCCGGTGGAGGCGCTGCGGTATGAGTGAGCCGGTGATGGAACTGCGCGGCGTCGGCCGCACCTACGCCACCGGCCAGGGCCCGCTGGAGGTGCTGAAGGGCGTCGATCTGCAGGTGTTCCCCGGCGAGGTGATCGGCCTGATCGGTCCCTCTGGCTCCGGCAAATCCAGCCTGCTGCACGCCGCCGGTCTGCTGGAGCGGCCCACCGCCGGCCAGGTGCTGATCGAGGGCCGCGACTGCACGGGCCTCTCCGACGCCGCCCGCACCCGCATCCGCCTGGGCCTGGTGGGCTTCGTCTACCAGTTCCACCACCTGCTGCCGGAATTCACCGCCCTCGACAATGTCGCGCTGCCGCAGATGATCGCCGGCGTCGCCAAGGCAGAGGCCCGCGAGCGCGCCAAGACCCTCCTGGAGACCCTCGGCCTAGGCGCGCGCCTGGCGCACCAGCCCGGCCAGCTTTCCGGCGGCGAGCAGCAGCGCGTCGCCGTCGCCCGCGCCCTGGCCAACGCCCCACGCGTGGTGCTGGCCGACGAGCCCACCGGCAACCTCGATCCCGAAACCTCCGCCACGGTGTCCAAGAGCCTGTTCGACCTGGCCCACCAGACCGGCGTCGCCCTGATCATCGCCACCCACAACATGGACATGGCCCGCAACATGGACCGGGTGTTCGCCCTGCGCGACAAGCATCTGGTCGAGGACAAGCCCGCGGCCGGACGCGCCGCCAGGACCCGGCCCGATGTCGCTCCACATTGAGACCCCGCTCGTCGAATCCCGTCCGCTCAGCCTGAAGACCGGCCGTTCAGTCTGGCTGAAGCTGGATGCGCTCCAGCCTTCCGGCTCCTTCAAAATTCGCGGGATTGGCGCCGCGTGCGAGCATCACGCGCGGGCGGGCAAGCGCCGGTTCGTCTCCTCGTCCGGCGGCAATGCGGGCATCGCCGTGGCTTACGCCGGCCGGCGCCTGTCTCTCCCGGTCGTCGTCGTGGTTCCGGAAACCGCCACCGAAATGGCCAAGGCCCTGATCCGTCAGGAGGATGCGGAAGTGATCGTCCACGGCGCCTCCTGGATGGAGGCCAACGCCCATGCCCAGTCGCTGATCGATGCGGCCACGGCCTTCATCCATCCCTTCGATGACCCGCTGGTCTGGGCCGGCCACGCCAGCATGATCGACGAGGTCGCGCGCACGGGCGAGGCCTTCGACGCCGTGGTTCTGTCCGTGGGCGGCGGCGGACTTTTGGCGGGGGTGGTCGAGGGGCTGGACCGGAACGGCCTGTCGCACACGCCGGTCATCGCCGTGGAGACCGAAGGCGCCGCCTCCCTGGCCAGGTCGGTCGAGGCCGGCCGGCGCATCGAACTGCCCGCCATCACCAGCATCGCCACCACCCTCGGCGCGAAAATGGTCTGCCAGCGCGCCTTCGATCTGACGAAGACCCATTCCATCCAATCCGCCGTCGTCTCGGACAAGGCGGCTCTGTCCGCCTGCGAAGCGTTCCTGACCGATCACCGCATCCTGGTCGAACCCGCCTGCGGCGCGGCCCTGGCGCCAGCCTATGACGGCTCGCCCGCGCTGGGCGACCACCAGAAGATTCTGATCATCGTCTGTGGCGGCGCCACCGCCAGCCTCGACCAGCAACGCGAGTGGGCGGCTGCGTTAGGCTGAAGTTTTCAGGTGAAATCTGACCCGCGCCGACCGGGGCGCAGCCGCCGGTCGCCGACCTAAAACGCCGTCTGCATCTCGCGGATGAACACCGTCGTCGTCTTCAGCCGCTCGCGGACCTTGTCGTCCATGGCCAGCTTCTCGTCCAGCTGCGGGTCCACCCGCTGCAGGATCACCGTCACGCCCAGCGCCTCCAGCTGCGTGGCGATGGCCGCGATCACCGAGGTCTTGCCGGTGTGCTCCTTGCCGGAAACTTCGATCGTCACGTCGTACATGGCCTGAACCCATTCGTGCGGAAGGCGAATTCGCTTACCGCGCTATCATGCATTTGTGACGCGTTGGCAACAGCCGGGCGAGCCGCCCGCGTCGAGGTGCAAAAAGCGCTTGCGACGAGAACAAAACGGGAATAGAACAAACCGGCAACACAAAGGAGGGTTCTATGGTCCGGTTGGCTCGGGAGTCGATGGCGCTTGCGTCGGTGGTGGGGTTTGTTTGGATGGTGTGTTCGGTGGCGCATCTGGTTGCGTGAGTCGCGGCGCGCCGTCGGGATGGAGGATTGAGACATGGCTGAGGGCAGGGACGCCGGGTTTGTCCACCTGAGAGTCCGCTCGGCCTATTCGGTGCTCGAAGGCGCGATCAAGGCTGAACAGGTCGGGCCCATGGCCGCCGGGCTGGGCATGCCGGCGGTGGCGCTGACCGACCGCGCCAACCTGTTCGGCGCGTTGGAGTTTTCCGTCGACACCAAGGAGGCGGGCGTCCAGCCCATCGTCGGTTGCGCGCTGCCGGTCACCGGCATCGGCGAGGGGCCGCCGCAGCGCTGGGCGCGGGTCCCGACCATCGTGCTGCTGGCCCAGAACGAGACCGGCTACCGCAAGCTGATGGCCCTGTCGTCGGCGGCCTATCTGGAGATTGGCGAGGCAGCGGAGCCGGGTGTGCCCTGGCCCAGGGTCGCCGCGGCGAGCGAGGGTTTGATCCTGCTGTCAGGCGGCCCGGACGGTCCCATCGACCCGCTGTTCGCCGCCGGGCGCGCGGCGGATGCGGGCGCGGCGCTGGCGGAGATGAACCGGGTGTTCGGCCACCGGTTTTACATCGAGCTGCAGCGGCATGGGCTGGCGTCGGAAGCCGCGGCCGAGCCGGGCCTGGTGGCCTACGCCTATGAGAACGACATTCCCCTGGTCGCCACCAACGACGCCTATTTCGCCGGACCCGGCCTATATCAGGCCCACGACGCGCTGCTGTGTATCTCCGACGGGACCTATGTCGGGGAGGTCGATCGGCGCCGGGTCACCGCCGAGCACTGGTTCAAGCCGGCGGACGCCATGCGGCGGCTGTTCTCGGACCTGCCCGAGGCCTTGGACAACACCATCGAGATCGCCCGCCGCTGCGCCTTCATGGTGGCCAAGCGCGATCCGATCCTGCCCCGGTTTCCCACCACCGGTGGGCGCAACGAGGCCGAGGAAATGGCGCACCAGGCGCGGGAGGGTCTGAAAAGCCGCCTGGCCGCGCTCAAGGCCTCGACCCTGGACCTGGCCGCCGACGAGACCGCCTACTGGGAGCGGCTGGAGCGCGAGATCGGCATCATCAGCCAGATGGGCTTCTCCGGCTATTTCCTGATCGTGTCGGACTTCATCAAGTGGGCCAAGTCCAAGGACATTCCGGTGGGTCCGGGGCGCGGCTCGGGCGCCGGCTCCCTGGTGGCCTGGTCGCTGCTGATCACCAACCTCGATCCCCTCCGCTATGGACTGCTGTTCGAGCGGTTCCTGAATCCCGAGCGGGTGTCGATGCCCGACTTCGACATCGACTTCTGCCAGGAGCGGCGCGGCGAGGTGATCCGCTATGTGCAGGAAACCTACGGAGACGATCGGGTGGCCCAGATCATCACCTTCGGCACCCTGCAGGCGCGGGCGGTCTTAAGGGACGTGGGCCGGGTGATGCAGCTGCCGCTGGGTCTGGTCGACCGGCTGGCCAAGATGATCCCCAACAATCCGGCCAATCCGACCACCCTGGCCCAGGCCATCGAGATCGAGCCGCGCCTGAAGCAGGCGAGGGACGAGGACGAGTCCGTGGCCGACCTGCTGACCACCGCGCTGCAGCTGGAGGGCCTGTACCGCAACGCCTCGACTCACGCCGCCGGAGTGGTGATCGGCGATCGGCCGCTGATCGAGCTGGTGCCGCTCTACCAGGATCCCCGCTCGGACGTGCCGGCGACCCAGTTCAATATGAAGTGGGTGGAAAGCGCCGGCCTGGTGAAGTTCGACTTCCTGGGCCTGAAAACGCTGACGGTGCTGCAGCGGGCCCTGCAGCACCTGAAGAAGCGCGGCGCGGCGATCGACCTGGACCTGCTGCCGCTGGACGATGCGGCGACCTATGAGCTGATGTCGTCCGGCCAGACCGTCGGCGTGTTCCAGTTTGAAGGCCAGGGCATGCGCGACACCCTGCGCAAGGCCAGGCCTGGCTCCATCGAGGACGTCACCGCCCTGGGCGCCCTCTATCGCCCCGGCCCGATGGACAACATCGACGCCTTCGTCGACTGCAAGATGGGCCGCAAACCCATCGATGTGCTGCACCCCTCGCTGGCGTCGGTGCTGAACGAGACCTACGGCATCATCGTCTACCAGGAACAGGTGATGCAGATCGCCCAGATCCTGGCCGGCTACAGCCTGGGCGAGGCGGACCTTTTGCGCCGCGCCATGGGCAAGAAGAAGAAGGAGGAGATGGACCAGCAGAAGGCCCGGTTCGTCTCCGGCGCCACCGAGCGCGGCATCTCCGCCGGGCAGGCCAGCGCCATCTTCGAGCTGGTGGCCAAGTTCGCCGGCTACGGCTTCAACAAGAGCCACGCCGCCGCCTATGCGGTGATTTCCTACCAGACCGCCTGGCTGAAGACGAACGCGCCGGTGGAGTTCTTCGCCGCCTCCATGAGCCTGGACATCTCCAATACCGACAAGCTCGCGGTCTTCTACCAGGACGCCCGCAGGGCCGGGGTGAAGATCCGCCCGCCCGACGTGAACCGCTCCGGCGCCGATTTCGAGGTGGAGGAGGGCGAGGTGCTCTACGCCCTGGGGGCCATCCGCAACGTCGGCCTGCAGGCGATGGAGCATCTGGTTTCGGTGCGGGAGGAGGGCGGCCGCTTCCGCGACCTGTTCGACTTCATCGAACGGGTCGATCCGAAACAGGTCAACCGCCGTGCGCTGGAGAACCTTGCCCGCGCCGGCGCCCTCGACAGCCTCCTGCCCAACCGCGCCCAGACCATAGCCTCGGCCGAGACCCTGGCCGCCTATGGCCAGAGCGTCGCCGCCGATCGCGCCTCGGCCCAGACCACCTTGTTCGGCGAGGAGACCGACGCGTCTCGCCCGCGGCTGACGGCGCGTGAGCGCTGGCCGGAAGACGAACAGCTGGATGAGGAGCGGGCGGCGGTGGGCTTCTATCTCACCGGCCACCCGCTGGAGGCGATGGCCGAGGCGCTGCGCCGCCGCCGCTCGACGCTGATGGCCGACGCCGTGGTGCAGGCCGAGAATGGGACCGAAGCCTTCCGCATGGCCGGCATCGTTCGCCGGCGCCAGGAACGCGCCTCAGCCCGCACCGGCGACAAGTTCGCCTTCGTCACCCTGTCCGACCCCACCGGCGAGTATGAGGTGATGTTTCCGCCCGAGCAGCTGCGCCGCTGCCGCGAGGTGCTGGAGCCGGGCGCGGCGGTGTCGATCAAGGTGCGCGCCAAGTTCGCCGACGGCGAGGTGCGCTTCTTCGGCGACGACGCCGAGCCGCTGGAAAAGGCCCTGGAAGGCGCGGTCGCCGCCCTGCGGGTCCACCTGGCGCCGGGTTCCGTGGAGATGGACTCCTTGCGCAAGCGCCTGCAACCCGCCGCCGGCGCCGAACGCGGCGGCGACGTCATCCTGGTCGCTGGGTTGGGGGGGGGGCGGGAGGTCGAGCTCAAGCTG
>Ga0302314_10006084_pt1 | contig 21907 bp, 19 predicted proteins | sample III_Palsa_N2_3_FD_200533 | JGI IMG/M metagenome (GOLD analysis project Ga0302314, IMG submission 200533) | Peat permafrost microbial communities from Stordalen Mire near Abisko, Sweden - III_Palsa_N2_3 | ecosystem: Environmental > Terrestrial > Soil > Palsa > Peat permafrost | place: Sweden...
CGACACTGCTGGTCAGATCACCGTCGGCGTGTCGGTGGCCAATGTTGGCTCGCGCGCCGGCGTTGAGGTGGTCCAGCTCTACCTGCACGATCCATCGGCGTCGGTCGTGCAGCCGGTGAACCGGCTGATTGCCTACTCCCGCATACAACTTGACGCCGGCCAGCGCGCGGTAGTGACCTTCGATGTGCCGGCCGACGTGACCTCCTTCACCGGCGTGGATGGACGACGGATCGTGGAGAGCGGGGCCCTCCAGCTAAGGCTCGGCTCTTCCAGCGGCGATCTGCGACTAGTCGCCGCAGTGGAGATGACCGGCGAGACACGCTTCGTGGATCAGTCGCGCACTCTGCACTGCGGAGTAAGGGTCGACCAATGATCTGCACTCCGATGAACGACGAACTGCTCGAGATAAGAGGTGACCGCACCGGCCGTGATTAGAGAACACTGAAACAGTGTGGCCATTATTCGCCACTTGAAAACCGGCAACGGACGGCGGGCACTGGAGGGTATATCCCTCGCCAGTCAGTCGAAGCCCATTAACAGTCAATAGTGGAGACGCTGACAAGCGTGTTTCGCAACATTCGCAGTCAGTGGTTCCCGTCGAGTGCAGTGTTGTTGTGAGGAGAGGAATAATGAGGTTCGATTCTTTTATGAGGCGACGCAGGAACGTAATTGCCGCAATGGCTTGCGTTACCGTCGCCGCCGGCCTGACGGCCGGCGCTGCCGCTGGCAGCTCTGGTTCACCGGGGGCGAAAGCCTCGCCGGTTTCAGCCACCGTTGCCAGCTCCGGTTCGGCCACGTCGGGAACCATCAACTGGTGGGGTTGGACGCCCACCGACGAAACCATTGCCAACGGTTACATCTCAGCGTTCAACAAGGTCTATCCCAACATCAAGGTCAACTACAAGCTGGTCTCGATCACCAACTGGCCCTCGGTACTGCGCCCCGCCCTGGCATCCGGCACTGGCCCGGACGTGTTCGACATGCAGCCAGGTGCTTACGTTTCCGAGTTCGGCTCGTTCGCCCAGAACCTGACTCCTGTCTACCAAAGCGCACTCGGCAGCGGCTGGAAGTCCAAGATCGCCCCGATCGGCATCAGCGGTTTCACCTCGAGCGGGAAGCTCACGGCCATGTCGGTCGGCTCGACTTACGCTGGAACGCTGTGGATCAACCCGGCGCTGTTCAAGCAGTACAAGGTCACACCGCCCACAACGCTGGCTCAGTGGGTCTCGGACTGCGCCGTATTCAAGGCGCACGGCGTCGGCTGCTTCGTTCAGGGCGATTCGCAGGAGGGCTTCGACCAGGACACCCTGCAGTCGATCGCTAACTCCGTGCAGCCCGGTCTGTGGACGGCAGCCTCGAAGGGCAAGGCCAAGTGGGACAGCCCCGGGATTGTCAAGACTCTCTCCATCTGGAAGAGCCTATTCACGGACGGCATCATGCAGTCCGGTGCCCTCGGCTACGCGCAGTACCCCGACGCTAACAACGCGTTCCTGACCGGTAAGTTCGCGATGATCATGATGGGTACCTGGTACATGGAGAACGTGACGCAGGCTGGCATGACGAGTGCCATCTCAGCGGCCGGCGTTGCCCATCCCAAGCCGTTCCCGATCGAGTCGATCCCGTTCCCCAAGGTGGCCGGCAACACGAGCGCCATGTACGGTGACGCCGACTACGGTCTGGCCGTTGCGACCACGTCGAAGAACCAGGCAGCCGCCGACACGTTCGTCAAGTGGCTCACCACCTCCAAGGCTGGCCAGCAACTCGTTGCCAACTCGCTGGAGGACATCCCGTCACTCAAGGGGGTGAATCCCAACTTCGGCAAGGCCAAGCTTGTCTCCCCGAGCACGCAGGAAGCGCCGATCGAGAAGCTGATCAAGCAGGTTGGGAGCGTCACCGAGCCGCGCGAGGCGCTGCTCAGTGCGGATGTCCAGAATGACATCCTTGCCGCCGCTCAGTCGGTGGCGAGCGGATCGGCAACTCCGGCAGCCGCTGCCCAGAAGTTGCAGTCGGCAGCAGGGACCGCCATCCCGTAGGCGAAGCAGCTCAGTAGGCGGAGCACCGTAGTAAGCGGAGCCCGCGGCAGACCGCGCACGGTCATCACTGTGCGCGGTCTGCGAGCCCCGACCGAGATCCCAACGAGCCCCACATGGCGAAAACCTCCCTCATCGAAGGTGATGTCCTAGTCGACGTCCCTTCGCCACAAAGCGGCCGCGCCCGGCTTCGGCGTGGGCGGTCCACCGACTCCGGCGTGAGAGCGCTACGGCTGCCCTCGGGTCTGCCGTGGATCCTGCCGTCTCTGGTGCTGTGCGTCGGCCTGATCTACTACTGCGTCGGCTACAACGGCTACATCTCAACCCTCAGCTGGGACGGGATCAGCGCCAACCCGCCGTCAGTCGGCTACCACAACTACACCACGGGCATCCTGCACGACCCGGTGTTCTGGGGTGCCATCCGGCACACGGCAGTCTTCTTCGTCGTCACCTTCGTGGCGCAGACGTTTTTGGGTCTGCTCTTCGCCGTGCTTCTCCATTCGAAGGTCAAGCTGGGCGTCGTCTACAAGGTGATCATTTTCGTGCCAGTTATGCTGGCCCCGGCCATCATGGCCCCCGTGTTCCGCGAGATGTTCTCGCCGCCTGGGCAGTTCAACGAGGTTCTCCATCACCTCGGCCTGGGCTTCCTGTCCCAACCCTGGATCGGCCAGAGCAGCACCGCCCTTGGCGTCGTTGCCGCCATCACCGTCTGGGAGTGGACGGGAGTGAACTTCGTGCTCTATTACGCGGCGATCGGTCAGATCGATCGTTCGATGATCGACGCCGCGCGCATCGACGGGGGCGGCAACATCCGGGTCATCGTCAGCATCGTCTGGCCGAGCGTGCGGGGAACGACCTTCGCCTTGGCGACGTTGAGCGTGATCGGTGCGCTCAAGACCTTCGACGTCCCCTACCTCGTCACCAACACCGGGCCGAACGATTCCACGCAGTTCCTCGGGACGTACATCTACCAGATGGTCGTCACGCTGGATCACGTCGGCTATGCCGCCGCGCTGTCCATCGTCCTTCTCGTCCTGTCGCTCGTCCTCGCCATAGCCCTACAGGTGCGGTCTCGCCGCGGAAAGCTGACCTAGCGCATGTTCGAAACCCGCAACCGCAGCCAGCGCATCTTCCTGCAGATCCTTCTGACGGTCCTGGTTCTGCCGTTTCTCTTCCCGCTCATCGTGATGGTGCAGGGGTCACTCCAAGGGCAGGGTTGGGGTAACTACCGCGTCGTCCTCGACGTCCCCGGTCTGTGGCGCTTCTTCCTCAACACCGTGATCATCACCGTTGGTGTGGTCCTCCTCGTCTACGTCGTGGCGATGCTGGCGGCCTATGGCTTCGCCAAGCTTCGGATCCGAGGAAAGGAGCTCTTCTTCTGGCTCCTGCTCGGCTGCCTGACGCTTCCCGAGGTGGTCCTCCTGGCGCCGCTGTTCGTCACCGACCTCAAGCTCGGCCTGTACAACACCTACTGGGCAGTGGTCGTGCCGCTTGCGGCACTCCAGGTGCCGTTTGCCGTCCTGCTCGTCCGCAACTTCCTGGAAGGCGTGCCGGACGAGTTGTTCGAAGCGATACGGGTCGACGGGGCCAATGCCTTCGGCGTGTTCCGCTTCTTGGTCGTCCCGCTCACTCGTCCCATCGCTTCGGCAGTGGCGATCTTCACGCTCATCGGGGCTTGGAACGATTACCTCATGCCTCTCGTCTTCTTGCAGAAGCAGAGCATGCAGACGCTCACGCTCGTGCCCCAGTTCTTCCAGGGCGAGTTCAACGACGACCAGACGAAGATTCTGGCCTCGGCTGTGCTGACGGCCCTCCCTGAGATCGTCGCCTACCTCTTCCTGCAACGCCATTTCGAACGCGGATTGACCGCTGGCGCCATCAAGTAGCGCCGCCTCCGGCACCTCGGCGGCGCAAATCACCATCCCCTCCCTTACCTCAGAAAGACACGAACATGCCACTCGTCCAAGTCGACCTTGACCAGCATCTCTTCGACTCGCACCACGCCGAAATCAGCCAGGCGCTGCACGCGGCTCAGATCGAGGCGCTCGGCGTGCCAGAGGACGATCTCTTTCAGGTCTTCACACCACACCACGCGGGCGAACTCAAGTTCGATCCTGGCTACAACGGCGTTGACCGCCAACAACTCGTGCTTGTCCGTATGACGATGGTGCACATGTACAGCGTCGAGAAGAAGAAGGCACTCTTTGCCGCCGTTCGCGACAAGTTGGGCGGTTGCGGAGTGCGCTCGGAGGACATCCTCGTGTGCCTGGTGGAGAACGGGTTCGAGGATTGGTACGCCGGAAAGCTCTAGGGGCCAAGTGACAATCGAGAGAGTGAAATGATGGAGCAAGACAGTAGCCGGGCAAGCGTGCTTTACGTGGGTGGTACGGGAACCATCAGCGCCTCCTGTGTACGGCTGTCAGTTGAGTCGGGTATGCGGGTAACCGTCCTCAACCGCGGCAAGAACCTGGTCGGACGGGAGCTGCCCGACGATGTCACCTGGCGGTCCGGCGATGTAACGGACTCATCGTCGCTTGAGGCGGCCATCGGCGACGACCAGTACGACAGTGTCATCAACTTCCTGTCCTACGACGCGGACGACGCCCAGCGGTTCGTCGACTTGTTCACCGGCAGGACGCGGCAGTACGTCCACATCAGCTCGGCGTCGGTTTACGGCAAGCCCGTGCTGCAGGCGCCGATCGTCGAGTCATCAGCCACCCACAACCGCTTCCTCGGCTACGCCCGGGCCAAGCTTCGTGCCGAGCACGTGCTCGAGGACGCGTACGCAACGCGCGATTTCCCGGTCACCATTGTTCGGCCGTCGCACACCTATGACGACGCCAACCCCCCGCTTCCGGGGGCTTGGACGGTCGTGAACCGCATCGCGTCCGGCCGCGAGATTCCGGTGCACGGCGACGGCACGTCCCTCTGGACCCTTACCCATGCCGATGACTTCGCGGTCGGGCTGGTCGGGCTGCTCGACAACCCCCGGGCGATTGGCGAGACGTTCCACATCACCGGGGACGACGTCTACACGTGGGACCAGATCTACACAATCATCGGTGAGGCAGTGGGCGTCGAGGCGCGGCTCGTTCACGTGCCCTCTGAACTGTTCCCAGTCGTCGCGCCCGACTGGTTCTGGTCAGAGCTGCTAATCGGCGACCTGGCTCACAGCGCTGTGTTCGACAACGCCAAGATCCGGCGCTTCGTGCCGAGCTTTTCGCCCAAGCTCACGTTCCACCGGGCGGCCAGGCGAATGATCGACTGGCAGCAAACACACCCCACCGAAACAGCTGCTGACCCTGCAACCGACGCCGTGCTCGACCGTGTGGTCGATGCCTACCACGCCGGCCGTGCAGCCTTCGCGCAGCGCGCTCCGAAGTAGGCGACTGTGGACGAACGGCTGCTTGGATCCACCGGACTGCGGGTTTCTCCGCTGTGCTTCGGCACGAGCCCCCTCGGGAGCATGCCGACGATTTACGGCTACGACGTAGCCGAGGACAGGGCCGTCGCCACGGTGCGGCGGGTGCTGGCCAGCCCCATTACGTTCATCGACACGTCCAACGGCTACGGCCTGGCGGAAGAGCGGATCGGTCGGGCGCTCGCCGACGCCGGTGACCTTCCTGGCGGGACCGTACTCGCCACTAAGATCGATCCCGCCCCCGGCCAGAGCGACTTCTCCGGCCGCCGCGCCCGCGAGTCAGTCGCGGAGAGCCGAAGCCGGCTGGGTCTCGACCGCTTCGACCTCGTCTACCTCCACGACCCGGAACGCATCACCTACGAGGAGGCCATGGGCCCGGGCGGCCCGACTGAGGCCCTTGAGCAGCTGCGCGACGAAGGTGTCATCGGTCATATCGGCGTGGCCGGCGGCCCCGTCGATCTGCTCCGCCGCTACGTCGCCTCCGGCCGGTTTGAGGTCGTCATCACTCACAACCGCTGGACCCTGGCGGACCGCTCCGCCGGGGTTCTGCTCGACGAGGCTGGGGAGGCCGGTGTCGCCGTTGTCAACGGCGCCCCGTTCGGGGGCGGGATCTTCGTCAAGGGCCCCGGCGCCCATCCGATGTACGCGTATCGACCGGCTCCCGCACCCGTGCTCGAGGCAATCCGGGCTATGGAGGCGGCTTGCCGGAAGGCGGACGTCCCGCTGGCGGCCGCGGCCCTGCAGTTCTCGCTGCGCGAGAGAAGGATCGCCTCCACGATCATCGGCTTCTCTAGCCCCGAGCGTGTCGAGGAGACTCTGGAGCTGGCCCGCTGGGCGATCCCTGACGATTTGTGGGCTCAGTTGGACGGCCTCGCCCCTGCCCCCGAAACGTGGCTCCACTGATGGCCGGCCTGATCAGGTGGGGCATTTTGTCCAGCGCCGGCATCAACGCATCCGTGGCGCCGGCCATCCACGCCGCCGACGGCTGTGAGCTCGCCGCGATCGCGTCACGCACAGCCGACGGGGCAGCGCGGGCCGCCGCCGATCACGGCGCGGCACGGAGCTTCTCCTCCTACGACGCGCTGCTTGCCGATGCCGACATCGACGTTGTGTACATCCCGCTGCCCAACGACCTGCACGCCGAGTGGGCGGTGCGTGCCCTTGACGCCGGCAAGCATGTCCTCGTCGAGAAGCCCCTGGCCCTGTCGGTTCATGAGGTCGACACCGTCGCAGTGGCCGCGGCCCGCAACGACCGGTTGGTCTACGAGGGCTTCATGTACCGCCACACCGACCGCTGGGCCCGGCTCGTCGACGTCGTCCGGTCGGGCGCGATCGGGACGCCTCAGGTGGTCCGGGTCGATTTCGCCTTTGTCGTTCCCGGCGACACGGCGAGCGGCAACATCCGCTTCGCAGCCGGTCCCGGTGGCGGGATCGTCTGGGACATGGGGTGCTACGCGGTCAACATGGCCCGGGGTGTGCTCGGCGCCGAGCCCAGCGAGGCGTACGCCGTAGGCCGGGCCCGGCCGGGTGTGGTCCCCGAGACATCGGCCAGTGGCCTGCTGTCGTTCCCGGACGCGGTCGCTTCCTGGGCCGTCAGCTTTGACCATCCGAGCCCCGCCGCGCAAGTGGAGGTGGTGGGTACGGAGGGATGGGTGTCGCTCACCGGTCACGTTCTCAACCGGACCGACCCGACGCACCTGCTCGTTTACCCGGCCGGTGCCACTGAGCCGGCCGTCGAGACCTTTGCCCCGCAGGACCCCTACCGGCTCGAGGTCGAGCACCTGAGCGCAGCCGTTCGGGACGAGATCGACCTGGCTTGGGGGTTTGACGACTTCCGAGCCAACTGCGCCGCCCTTGAGGCCGTCCAGATGTCGCTGCGAGAGAACAGGCCGGTGGTGATCGCATGAGGGACTGGTTCAGAGCGGGTTCGCTCTCAGCGAGGAAGCATTGTTCGGTTGGGCGACTCAGACAGGAGGATTCATGGCGACGATCGGCATGAATGCGGTAACCAAGGTCTACTCCAACGGTTTCGAGGCGGTGAAGAAGGTCGACCTCGAAGTTCACGAAGGGGAGTTCATGGTGCTGGTTGGTCCGTCCGGCTGTGGCAAGACGACCCTCCTGCGGATGGTCGCCGGCCTGGAGGACATCTCCAGCGGCACTCTTCACATCGGCGACAAGCTGGCCAACGGCATCGGACCCAAGGACCGGGACATCGCCATGGTGTTTCAGAACTACGCCCTCTACCCGCACATGACCGTTGCGCAGAACATCGGCTTCGGCCTCCGGCTGCGCGGGACACCGAAGCAGGAGATTGCCGTGAAGGTGAAGGAGGCGGCCTCGGTTCTGGGACTGACCGACTGGCTTGGTCGCAAGCCCGGGCAGCTATCGGGCGGCCAACGCCAGCGGGTGGCCATGGGGCGAGCCATCGTCCGCGAGCCCGCCATCTTCCTGATGGACGAGCCCCTCTCGAACCTCGACGCCAAGCTGCGGGTGCAGATGCGCGCCGAAGTCAGCCGAATCCAGCGTCGCCTCGGAGTCGCCACGCTCTACGTCACCCACGACCAGGTTGAAGCAATGACGATGGGCGATCGGGTTACCGTCATGCGCGACGGCGTCGTCCAACAGTGCGCAGACCCCCAAACCCTCTACGACCATCCGCGCAACATGTTCGTCGCTGCCTTCATCGGCTCGCCGGCGATGAACCTCTATGAGGCGACACTCGGTGACGGTGCCCGGACGCTCAAGCTCGGCTCTCAGACGGTGGAACTGCCCGAGTCCGCGCGGATCGCCCATCCGAACCTCGCGTCCTTTGCTGGGCGACCCGTTGTCGTCGGCCTGCGCCCGGAGCACTTGATGGTTCACGACGGTGATCCCGGTGCCACGGCCTTACTCCCCGCTGACGTCGATCTGGTTGAGGCCCTCGGCTCCGAACTGCTCGTGCACTTCACCATCGACGCAACAAGCGTCGTCGCCGAGGGTGCCCTCGAGGAACACGAGCAGCTGACCCTGGGCGGCGAGGGCGTGGCGCGCGTCGACCCGCGTTCCTTCATCAAGCCGGGCGACCGGGTGCGCTTCGTCATCGACACGCAGCGCATGCACTTCTTCGACCCCGACGGGTCGATCATCGATTGACGCCTCCGCGGCCGCGGACGGCCGCGGTCGCCGCAGCCTAAGACGCAGGAAGACGAAAGGAGAGCACATGGGACAGCTGACGTCGCTACTCACGACCAGGGGTACGCGTATTGAGACCGAGGACGGCGAGGGGGTGCACCTGAAAGGCGTGGGCCTCGGCGGCTGGATGAACATGGAGAACTTCATCACCGGCTATCCGGCCAACGAGGCGCTGATGCGCTCCTCGGTAGCCAGGGTCCTCGGGCAGGAGCGGAGCGCCATGTTTTTCGACCGCCTGCTGCACTCCTTCTTTGGGCCGGCCGACGCCGAGCTTCTGGCCAGCATGGGGCTCAATCACGTTCGCCTGCCCATCAACTACCGCCACTTCGAGGACGACGAGCGCCCCTTTGAGATCAAGGAGGACGGCTTTCGTCACCTCGACCGTGTCATTGACCTGTGTGCTGACGCCGGCCTCTACACGATCATCGATCTGCACGCCGCGCCCGGCGCGCAAAACCACCACTGGCACTCGGACAACGTCACCCACGTGCCCCTCTTCTGGCAGCACCCCCACTTCCAAGACAGGGCCGTGCACCTGTGGGAGGTCCTGGCGGATCGTTACAAGGACCGCCCCGAGGTGGCCGGCTACAACCTCCTCAACGAACCGGCCGACGAGACGCACGAGCGGCTGACTCGCTTTTACGAGCGCATCGTCGGCGCCGTCCGGGCGATCGACCCCCGTCACATTCTGTTCCTTGACGGGAACACCTATTCAACGGAGTTCGACGTGTTCCAGGAGGTTTGGGACAACACCGTCTACACCTGCCATGACTACGCGTCCGCCGGCCTCAGCTTCGGCGGGGAGTATCCGGGCTACACACGCGGCGAGTGGGTCGACCGCGACCTGCTGGAGGAAAAGTTCCTCCGACGCAGCGAGTACAGCCGTAAGACGGGCACACCCATCTGGGTCGGCGAGTTCGGTCCCGTCTACACGGGGGAGCCTCGCCTCGACGAGCAGCGCGCGCAGATCCTGGATGACCAGCTCGAGATCTACAGTCGGTACGACGCCGGCTGGGCGATCTGGACGTACAAGGACATCGGCCTGCAGGGTATTGCCTACACGCCCGGCGACTCGGTGTGGATGCAGCGGTTCGGCGCATTCGCTGCCAAGAAGCACAGGCTCGGCGCCGACCGTTGGGGCACGACCGGAGTGGGCGAGGCCGCCGTCACCGACCCGGTCCGCCAGCTCGCCGACCGTGAGTTCCCCACGTTCCAGCCGTACCCCTGGGGCCGTCAAGACTGGGTCAACACGCTGCTTCTCAACGTCATGATGGCCCAGCCCCTCGTCGACGAATACGCCGAGCTGTACCGGGGGATGAGCGACGACGAACTGCTCGAACTGGCGGACTCCTTCTCTCTTGAGAACTGCGCGGTGCGCGAGACGCTCGCCAAGCAGCTCACAGCGGCCGCAGCACCAGTGAGTTGAGGGTTCTGGTCACCGGATCGTCGGGCTGCGTCGGGCGGGTCGCGGCCGGTCGTCTAGGCCGAGCAGGCCACGAGGTGGTGGGCACCGACGTTGTGGCCCCCACGCGCCCGCCGTCCGGCGAGGCTTCCTTCGTTCTGGCCGACCTGACCGACGCGGGTGACGCGTATGCCGTCATCTCCGGCTTCGACGCCGTCGTCCACACTGCTGCGATTCCCCTGGCCGGCGCCCACCCCGGTCACACGGTGTTCCGCAACAACATGATGGCTACGTACAACTGTGTGGAGGCCGCGTTGGGCGCCGGCGTCTCGCGGTTCGTCAACTTCTCTTCGGAGGCGGCTGCGGGCCATTTCTTCGCCGAGCGGACGTTTCTTCCGCAGTATCTCCCCGTCGACGAGGATCACCAGCTGCTGCCCGAGGACCCCTACGCCTTCTCCAAGGTGTTCGGCGAGCAGATGATGGACGCGGCCGTGCGCCGTGGCCCAATGCGGGTCATCAGCATCCGGTCGAGCTCGGCGATGTGGGAGCGCAACGCCGAGGAGTACTTCGGGCCGCAGGTGCGCAACCCGGCCGATCACGCCACCCCCAATGTGCACTCTTACATAGACATCTACGACTTGGCCGACGCCGTCGTTGCCGCCGTCGCCTCCGACCTGCCCGGGCACGAGGTGATGTACATCGCCTCCCCGGACAACGTCGGCGGCTTCGACTTTGCTGCCCTCGTTCGGGACGTGTATCGCTGGAACGTCCCGCTCCGAGATCTGGCGCGCCCGGACGCGTCCGGCGTTTCGTCCGCCAAGGCGGTCCGCCTGCTGGGCTGGACTCCGACCCGGTCGTGGCGTGACTGGCTAGACGAACACGGGCGGGCTCTGCCCGACGTGCGCCGGCGGCGCGATACCGACCTGAGCCTCGACGACCAGCTCTACCTAGACGCATCGGAGACAACATGACGACGCCCACCCATATGCGCACCCGCGGCGCAGAGATTCTCGATGTCCACGGCCAGCCGATACGCCTACGCGGCGTATGCCTCGGGGGCTGGCTCAACATGGAGAATTTCATCACCGGCTACGCCGCCAACGAGTCGATGATGCGTGCCGCCGTGCGCCGCGAGCTGGGTGACGAGCGCTACGAGCTCTTCTTCGAGCACCTGCTGACCAACTTTTTTGGCGACGCTGACGCCGCCTTCCTCGCCGAGACCGGCCTCAACTCGGTGCGGATCCCCGTCAACTACCGCCACCTCGAGGACGATGCGGAGCCCATGGTCATAAAGACCGATGGCTTCCGGCACCTTGACCGCGTCATCGACTCCCTCGCCCGCCACGGGATCGCCTCCATCATCGACCTCCATGCCCTCCCCGGCTCGCAGAACCAGCATTGGCACTCGGACAACCCCACGCACATGGCGTTGTTCTGGCAGCACCGGCATTTTCAGGACCGCGTCGTCAACCTGTGGGAGGCCCTGGCCGAGCACTACCGGGACAACGTGTGGGTGGCGGGCTACAACCTGATGAACGAGCCGGCTGACGAGAGCCGGGAAGTCGTCGGTCCGTTCTACAGCCGCTTGGTTGACGCGATCAGGGCCGTCGATCCGCACCACACGCTCTACATCGACGGGAACACCTACTCCACCGAGTTCGACGTGTTCCCGGAGGTGTGGGACAACACGGTCTACACCTGCCACGACTACGTCTCCGCCGGGCTCGGTCGCGGCGGCCCGTACCCAGGTGAGACCGACGGCGTCTACATCGACCGCGACGCCGTCGAGGAGGGGTTCCAACGCCGCTCGGCCTACGCCCGCCGGACCGGCACGCCGCTATACGTCGGAGAGTTCGGGCCGATCTACACCGGCGACCCCGAGCGGGACCCCCAGCGGTACCAGATCCTCGCCGACCAGTTCGAGATCTATCGCCGCCACAACGTGGGGTGGGCGCTGTGGATGTACAAGGACATCGGCCGACAGGGACTCGTAGCCGCACGTAGCGACTCGCCCTACCGGCGGCTGTTTCGCGACTTCGTCACCAAGAAGAACCGCCTTGGCGCCGACCAATGGGGCAGCACGGGGGAGGGTCCGAAGGAGGTGACCCAGCCCGTCCAGGACCTGATCGCTCGGGAGTTCCCGGAGTTCGATCCCTATCCCTGGGGCCGCTTCGACTGGGTCCGCACTCTGCTGCTCAACCTGACCTTTGCCCAACCCCTGGTGGACGAGTATGCGCGCCTGTTGAGGGGCCTCGACGACAGCGACCTGATCGCCCTGGCCGAGTCGTTTGCCTTCGCCAACTGCGAGGTCCGAGAGCCGCTCCGCCAACAGATCGAGGCCGACGGCGTCAGGAGGGAAGAGCAGACTGCCCCGGTCGTACACCTGTAAGCCACACCTGTGGCCCGAGCTCCGATCATGCCGGCGCTGACTCGACGAGAGGTCCGCTGGCTGGGGTGGACGCGGCGTGTCCGGGCTCCATCGGGTCTTCATGTGTATTCACGGTCCGGAGCGAGATCGCCGCGGCTGCGACCGTGAACAACGCACCTACGAGCAGCGCTCGTTGGAAGCCTGCGGTTGCTGCGGCGTGGACGCCCACGCCGGTGGCGAGTAGGTGAGTCGTGCGGGTCGTCGCGATTGCAGAGAAGATCGCCAAGCCAAGCGCGCCGCCGATCTGCTGCGCAGAGTTCATGATCGCCGCCACCAGACCAGCTCGATCGGCCGTGACCCCGGCGTTGGCTGCGGTCGTCACGCCGACGAACACCGGCCCGAGGCCGGCGGCGAAGAGCATCAACCCGGGCAGGATGTTCGGTAGGTAGTGGCCGTGAACGGGAACGTTGTGGAGAAGTGCCAGGCCCGCGGCGGCGATCAGCGCTCCGACGCAGCTCACGATCCGGCTTCCGAGCTTCGTCGTCAGCTTCGCACCAACCCCTGCTGAGATGCCGACCCCGAAAGTCAACGGCAGGTAGGCCGCGCCGGCAGCGATCGGCGAGTAACCGAGCACGGTCTGCATGTAGAGAGTCAGGAAGAAGAACATCGTCAGCATGCCGGCGAACCCGACCAGGCCGGTGAGGTTCGCGGCGACCAAGCCACGGGTCCGGAACGTGCTGAGCGGCAGGAGCGGGTCATGGACGACCCGCTCAGCGAGCAAGAACACGGTAAGCAGAGCAGCGGCGCCGGCGAACTCAAGCCAGGTTGCGGTTGCGCCCCATCCCTGGATCGGCGCTCTGACCAGCGCGAAGACCAGCAGCAGCATCCCGCCGGTTGCCAGCATGCCACCGACCAGGTCAAAGCGGCGGCCTGCCGCTGGTGGTGGGTCGGCGTCCAGCGTGGAGAGGATCGCGGGCACGATCAGGACGCAGGCGATCGGGTTGATGAACATCACCCATCGCCAACCCGCCTCCTCGACCAGCACACCGCCGAGCAGCACCCCGATCGCCGACGACAGTCCTGCGATCGCACCCCAGATCCCGAGTGCTTTGTGCCGGTCCGCGTCAGTCCTGAAGGTCGTAGTCAGCGTCGACAGTGCGGCTGGGAGCATCAGTGCCGCTCCGGCACCCTGAACGAGCCGTGCCGCGACGAACAGACCAGAGCTGTCGGCAAGGCCGCCGGTCAGTGAGCTGACAGCCACAATTGCGATGCCGGTGAGGAGCACGCGCCGTCGGCCGAACAGGTCAGCCAGGCGTCCGCCGAGCAGCATCAGGCCGCCGTAGGTCAGTAGGTATCCGTCGGGGACCCACTGGAGCGTCTGCTGAGAAAACCCCAGCGCCAAACGTATGTGCGGGAGCGCGACGTTGGTGATCGACGCATCGACAAAGTCGAGAAACGCGGCAGCGCCCAGCACGGCGAGCACCCGCTTACCGCGTCGGCTGTCGAGAGAGATTGCGGAGATTGCAGACAAAGGAGGCTCCTGTTGTTGGCACGACCAATGTTGGGGTGTCCACTATAACGCTATATTGGTCATGCCAACAATCAACGACGTGCTGATACCTCTACGCCAGACCCAGGAGGCAACGGATGACAACCGCAACCAAGAACGTTCTGATCATGGGACGCAGCCAATTGGTCCTCGATACGACGGTCGCGCAACTTGCCGAGCGTGGCTACCACGCCCAAGGGACCCGCGAGTTCGACAACATCACCCGCCGGTTCGACGCTGCTGAGATGGACATCGTCGTGTTCGGTGGGCAGGTTGCTCCTGACCAGAAGGCTGAGATTCGAGAGGCGCTCGTGGCTGTGAACCCTGGTCTCGAGTTTCTGCAGGGGCTCGCGGGGATACCTGGGCTGATCGTCGATCAGGTTGAAGCCGCGGCTGCTGACGAGACGGTGATTCCCGGACAGGCCCCCAGCTACGAAGCCGAAAAGCGGGAGATCGGGCTCAGCCTGTTCGCGCCGCTTGAGGTGAAGGTCACGGCCTACTGGGCCACCGCGCTGGTGCCGCCGGATCCCAAGAGTGACTCTGCCGTGCTGCATGAGGGGCGACTGCCCGCAGGTGAGCACAGGTTCCCGATTCCCGATTCGGTCGAACTCAACGCCGCTTTCGCGACGGTGCTGGCGGGCGGCGCCTCGTGGTCCTTCCGGCTCTCCCCACCTGCCAGCTGACGGTTGGGGCAGCGGATCGATGCTGCGCCCGCGCCGGTCTCGGGCGCAGCATTGTTGGTGCTACCACCGCTGCTAGCCTCGCGGCGATGCCGAACGATCCAGATGCTGGTCGCGCTCCAGGCCGGATCCGGGAGCGGCCGACCTGGCTGATCAGCCGCACCTACGCCCGCTCGAACAGGATCCTCAATCAGGCGTTCGCTGAAACTGGGACGGGGCTGCGCCCGTACCACTACCGACTGCTCGCCGCACTCGAGGAGTCAGGGCCCTCAAGCCAAGCGGATCTCTCACGCGGAACCAGCGTGGACCGCAGCGACGTTGTGGCCCTTCTGGGAGAGCTCGAGCAGGCTGGCCTGGTTGGCCGCACGGTGGACCCAGCCAATCGCCGCCGCAATATCGTCACGCTGACCGCGGCGGGCAAGAAACAGCTCAAAGCGCTCGATCGGGCCGTCAGCAAGGCCCAGGAGCGCGTGATGGAGCCGTTGTCCCCGCCCGAGCAGGCCCGACTTCTCAAGCTACTTCATCGCCTCGGCGACCCCGCCTAGTCCCGAGCGGGAGCGATGCCGCCGACCCGGGCGAGTCAAGGTTGCGTCGTGAGAGCGGCCAGGGCTTCTCGTGCGCCGCTGGTGGGTGCGATCGCGACAAGACCGCGGTAGAGCTTGGTGATCGTGTCGCGATCGACAGTCCCTGTCCGCGCGCGGTCGCAGTGCGCTGACTGGATTGCGGCTTCGATTTGGAATCGGCCCAGAGGCGCGCCCAGTGCGTGCGCGCGCCTCAGCAAAAGCTCGCCTTCGATGATCAGCGAGCGGTCCCACAGCGCCGTGTCCTGCTCGTCGAGCGGCGGCCACGGCACGCATGCGCGCGCTGGTGCCCGCGACTGCGCGAACGTCAACAGTGCGGCGAGGCCCCATGCCTCGGGCTCCGTGTCAAGCAGGCTGGCTGTAAGCACGGCGAGCCAGCGCGCTTCGTCGGCGATCGATTCGCGGATCTGCTCGTGCTGGTCTAGCCAGTCGATCGCGTATGCGCCGTAGATCGCCTCCAGCACGGCAGGCAGCCGTGCGGGCAGGTCCGCGCGCGCCGGCACGCGGAATGGCACACCGGTGTCACGGATGCGGCGTTTTGCTCGGACGAGACGCTGTGCCGTCGCGGCGGGCTGCATGCCGAACACGTGGGCGATGCGTTCCGCGTCGAAGCCGAGCACGACTTGAAGCATGAGCGGCGTGCGCACGGAGGCGTCAATCGCCGGGTGTGCGCAGGCGAACAGCATCTCCAGTCGCTTGTCGGGGATCTCATCTGGGTCGGTGCCGGGCTCGGCGATTGTGGCCATCAGACCATCGTCAAGCGGCGCCGCGGTGCGGACCGCCGCAGAGGCCAGCAGGTCGCGGATCCGGTTGCGAGCCACGGTCACGAGCCAGCCCTCCGGGTTGTCGGGGACACCGGTCATCGGCCACGTGCGGAGTGCCCGCTCGAAGCCGTCGGAGAGCGCATCCTCGGCGAGCGCGATATCCCGCGTAAAGGTCGTGAGCAACGCCAAGAGCCGCCCGTACGATGACCGCGCCACACGCTCGGCCACCGCACCGGGCAGCTCGCCGTTCAGTTGACCGGCTGTGCGCCCTGCCATGAGCCGTCCAAGAAGCGGGTCGCGGTCGGCCGGATCTCGATGTGACCCCATGCGGCCGACGGTGCCCGGGCCGCCCACGCGATCGCAGCGTCGAGATCTGGGACGTCGATCACGAACGTCCCGCCGAGCTGCTCCTTCGTGTCCGCGAACGGACCGTCCTGTACGACCAGTTCGCCGCTGGCAAGCGTGATCGTGGTGGTCGCGTTCGACTGCTGAAGCACCTCCGCACTGGCGAGGAGCCCTGCCTCGTCCAGTGCCTTCGCATATTCATCGAACGCGCGCATCCCTTCGGCGAGAGCCTCGGGGCCGAGGTCCTCGGCGGTCGGCTCGGGATAGTGGAGCAAGAGGGAATATCGCATGACTGCCACCCTTCAGGGTCGGATTTCGATTCTTCACCGCAATGACGAACGGACAGCGGTGAGATCGACACGAACGTTGGGCCAGCCCAGCGCCGTCAGGTTCGACGATGCCGGCAAGATCGAGAGCTTATGGTCACTAACGCTAGGTGGCTGCTGGTTCGGGACTGGCGCGTGTTGCCAAGGGCGCTGGGTCGCGATGATCGCTTCGTCGCCAACGCGATAGCGGTGTTCTGGCGGCGCTTGTCGAGGAAGCAATCGCGAGCGCAGATGGCCCGGCGGAGTAGGCTGCGCGAGGTTAGTCGGCGTACGGCGACAAAGCTACCTTGTAAGCGTACGTCGACATGATATCTTGTAGGCGTACGGCGACACCGCTTCGATGTCTCCGTACGCGTACATCATTCGCTTGTCAACGAACGCCGACAACATGCCCACTGAAATCAACTCTATTCGCGACGTAGCCGCCGCCGTCCGCGGGCGTCGCCAAAAGCTCGGATTGAGCCAAGAAAGCGTTGCGCAGCGCGCGCGTGTGTCTCGTCAATGGCTAAGCGAGTTTGAGTCCGGCAAACCGACCGCGGAGCTGCAGCTTGTGATGCGCCTGCTCGACGCGCTCGGGTTGCGTCTCTTCCTCGACGTGCCGAATGAGACACAGCGGAGCAAGCGCGCATCGCCTCCGGAAACGGTGGACCTAGACATGTTGCTCGACGAGTACCACCAGCCGTGAGCGACTCGCTTCTCGTGATCCTCGACAACGTCGTCGCAGGAACCCTTACTCGCCTCAGCGGCGGCCGCTTGCGCTTCGACTATGAACCGAGCTATCAAGAGCAGCCTGGGCACACGCCGCTGTCGTTGTCGATGCCAACGTCTGTGAGATCTCATGGCAATCAGACCGTGACCCCGTGGTTGTGGGGGCTACTACCGGACAACGACGCCGTGCTGGCTCGGTGGGGGCGCGAATTTCATGTCTCCACATCGTCACCCTTTTCCATGTTGGCAACCCCGATCGGCGAGGACTGCGCGGGCGCGGTCCGGTTTGCGCCGCCGGACGAGCTCGACCGTGTATTGGGCCGTGAGGGTGAGATCTCCTGGCTTACCAACGCAAAGGTCGCTCAGCGGCTCAGAGATCTGCGTGAGGATGCGACTGCGTGGCTGGGTCGCTCGTTTACGGGGCAGTTCAGCCTCGCTGGCGCACAGGCCAAGACGGCCTTACTGCTACAAGGCAAGCGGTGGGGGGTGCCCTCCGGGTCGATCCCGACCACGCACATCCTCAAGCCGGCGATCGTGGGATTTGACGACCATGACCTCAATGAGCACCTGTGTCTAGATGCCGCCCGCCGGAGCGGTTTGATCGTGGCGCGATCGAGGATCTCGCAGTTCGCCGATGAAACCGCGGTGGTGGTCACACGCTATGACCGCGTAGCCGGGTCGGACGGGGCCATCATGCGAGTGCATCAAGAGGACATGTGCCAGGCACTCAGCGTGCCGCCAGCCCGCAAGTACCAGAGCGAGGGCGGTCCCACTCCCGGTCAGATCGCAAGGCTGTTGCGCGATTCGATGGACCCGCGGGCAGGTGAGCAGGCGGTACACCGCTTCGCAGACGCTCTGATCTGGAACTGGCTTATTGCTGGGACGGATGCACATGCCAAGAACTACTCGGTCCTGTTGTCCGGGAGCCAGGTGCGCTTCGCGCCGCTGTATGACATCGCGTCCGCCCTACCCTACGGAACCCATGAGCGAAAGCTGCGGCTAGCAATGAAGATCGGCTCAAGCTACGAGGTCTACCCACAGCGCAACCGCTGGCCTATAGCCGCCCGGGATCTCGGGCTGAATCCGGACTCACTAGTGAAGCGGGCGCGCGAACTTGCTGCCGGCGCTCCGGATGCCTTCTCGGCGGCCGCGCGCGCGCCGGAGGTCGTCAGGTTGAAGCGGGAGCTTCCAAAGAAGCTCGTGGATCTCGTCGCCGATCGTGCAGAAAGGTGCTTGACAGTACTCGACGCTCCGGCCGCCGTTTCGAGCCGGCGTTCACCTAGCGCTCGTTCGGCTGCCGGCTCTCCGCGCGGCTGACGGCCGCGGGCACAGGTGGTCACGATGTCGCCGTTTGCGATCGTCCGCGTGACTTCGCGCGAGAAGCGGAAGCAATGGCGACGGTCGGCGGGACACCTGGGTCTCGCTCCTGCGAGGCAACCGGTGTGTTCCCTTACCCGCAGGACGGCCGACCGAGCTGCAGTATCGCCGGGATCCATGCGCCTGGTCGCCAATCCAATCGCCGCGCACCGACGCACCCGCGAGGGAAAAGTGATCGCGCGCTGACCTTGAGGCGCGATGACCTTCCGCCGCAAGGATCAGGCGGCAACTGCCGATCGTTGGATGCGCCGGTGGTGCATTGACTCCGGAACGGATAGGTTTGAGTCTCTGATCGGTCAACGAGGGGCCGCGAGTTGTTGGATTACACAGCGATCGACTTTGAGACGGCGAATTCCTATCGAGGCTCACCCTGCGCGGTCGGTGTCGTGAAGGTTCGCGATGGCGTATCTGTCGATCAGGAGCGATGGCTGGTACGCCCGCCTCAGACTGTTGACTACTTCGACGAGTTCAATATCGCTGTCCACGGCATCACACCTGAGATGGTCCACGACGCGCCCAGGTGGAACCAGATCCTGCCGCGGCTGCTCGCCTACATAGGTGAGGATGTCGTGGTTACGCACAACGCGGGCTTTGACATCGGGGTAATCCGTTACGCATGCGCGGCTGACCGCATCGCCTGGCCGAGCATGAGGTTTCTCTGCACCCTCGTGCTGTCGCGCCGAGCGCTGAGTCTGCCTTCATACCGGCTCCCCTTTGTCCTCCACGAGCTCGGCGTCGACCTGGACAACCATCACGACCCACTGGCAGATGCAAACGCTGTCGTGGCGATCGTTGACCGTTTGGCCAGAGAAGAGGGAGCTACCGACCTTGATGCCCTGGCGGAGAGGTTCCATGTCCGAGTTGGTCGAATGAGCGAGGGCATATACACGGGCAGCGCATCGCTCATGTCGAGCGGGCTGATCCGCCCAGATATCAACCCCATGGCTGATCCGGAGGGCTATCTGTACGGGCGCGTGACCGTGTTCACCGGAACGCTGTTTTCGATGACCCGACAGATCGCGTGGGAGGAGTGTGCCCGCGTTGGGGCCATCGCCGAGAAAGCTCCCACCAAAAAGACGAACGTCTTGGTCCTCGGTGACATCAATCCGGCGGTCCTGCGTCCCGGCTCTGAGCTGACCGGCAAGGCACGAAAGGCGTTCGAGCTTCAGGCCAAAGGACAGGACATAGAGGTCATGGCAGAGGACGATTTCCTGCGCTGCCTCGAACCGAAACCGCTGGTTGAGGTCGGCGTGAGCGCACGGGCCGAGTAGATGACTCTGAACGATGACTTGGCAAGCTGGGTCGCCGCCCGTCCGGACTGGCAGAAGGACGCTGTTGCACGGTTCTGCCGCAATGAGATGCTCTCCGCTGATCACGTAGCCGTGATCGCGGACCAGTTGATCGCGGGGACGTATCCGACGGCCGCCAACATCGGCGTGGAGGACATCCCTGGCTCCACGGCAGCAGGCGATCCCGTAAACCTTGTCCAGGTAGCCGACGTACAGGGCGTCAACGCACTGATCAGCGGCCAAACGCTCTCGTTTGGTTCAGCCGGCATGACGATCATCTTCGGCAACAACGCCAGCGGGAAGTCAGGCTACGCCCGACTCATCCGCGAAGCCGTCACTGCTCGCGTTAAGGCCGAGCACCTTCTCGGTGACGTGTTCGCAGAAAGCGAGATAGCGCAGGCGGCGAAACTCGACTACCTCGTTGGCATCAGCACCAACACATGGAACCTGGGCGAATCGCAAAGCACCGAGCTATCCAGGATCAGGTTCTACGACGAGGACTGTGGCGATGCGTATGTCACTGCCGCATCAGAAGTCAACTACCGTCCATCCGCGCTCACCATTCTCGACCGGCTGTCGGACGCCTGCGAGGCTGTTGCTGCTGAACTAACCCGCCGTCTCGGCGCCAATCAGGCAGGGCGACCACAGCTTCCCCTTCTCCATCCCGGGACCTCGGCCTCGACGTTCCTGTCCGGCATCTCGGCGACAACTGCCAAGGAAGCAATCGCGTCGGCCGCAAAGTTGACCGACGACCATGATGTGCAGCTTGCGGGTCAGCTCGCTGAAGAATCGCGCCTCAAGGCCAGCGACCCAAACAAGGAGAAGGCGAGACTCTCCGCACTAGCTCACGACTGGTCAACGGTTGATGCACACGCCAAGGCACTTGCGGCGGCTCTCGGCCCCGATCCACTCCAGGCCCTGAAGGAGCAGCGCCAAAGGGCTGCCGAGCTTCGCGAGGCCGCCCGTGTCGCGTCGGATAGAACCTTCGACTCTGAGCCACTCACAAGCGTCGGCTCCGAGACTTGGCGCGCGCTGTGGGAAGCGGCGCGCGAGTTCTCGCTGACCGACGCCTACCACGAGCATGAGTATCCGTTCACCGGAGACGATGCGGTTTGCGTGCTTTGCCAACAGCCTTTGACCGGCCAGGCGGCCGACCGATTCTCTCGATTTGAAGCCTTTGTCACAGACACGACCTCCCGCGCCGCAGACGCGGCCGCCAACACACTTGCCGCGCGTAGAGATGGCCTTGCCCGACTCCAGACGCTGCCGCTTCCCGTTTCTACGGCGCTGAATCGACTGCAGGATGGCGGCGAGGACGTCCGGTCGGCCCTCGATTGGCTGGAAAGCGCGACTCAGACGGCTACAGCAGCGGTCGCGTGGCTCGACGGGACGGAGAGCGGTGAGCCCCAGCCTCTGGCAGGTACGGTCAGCGCTCCGGCTGCCGCGCAGGCGCAGGCGCTTGCAGCCCAGGCAGGCGGCATCGATGCGTCGACATTCGCCCAGACCTTGGACGCGACCAGCAAGCGCGTGGTTGAACTCCAGGACGCAAAGACGCTGAGCGAAGCACGGGTGGCGATCGAGACAGAGGTCGCGCGGCTCGCTCAGCGACGGAAGATCGAAGACGTACGCCGGCTGACTGCCACCAACTCTGTGACCACGAAGCGTGGCGAGCTGACCGAGACGTATGTGACCCAAGAGGTCCGAGATCGCTTCACACGAGAGACAGAGCGATTGGAACTGCGCCGCGTTACGCTCAACCGAACCGGGCGCGGACGTGACTCGGCGCTCGAACACCAGCCGAGCTTGCTCGGATCGCGCCGCAATGCAGACATCAATGAGGTGCTCTGCGAAGGAGAGCAAACGGCGCTCGGCTTAGCGGGGTTCCTCACCGAGGTC
>Ga0302314_10006087_pt1 | contig 21902 bp, 22 predicted proteins | sample III_Palsa_N2_3_FD_200533 | JGI IMG/M metagenome (GOLD analysis project Ga0302314, IMG submission 200533) | Peat permafrost microbial communities from Stordalen Mire near Abisko, Sweden - III_Palsa_N2_3 | ecosystem: Environmental > Terrestrial > Soil > Palsa > Peat permafrost | place: Sweden...
TCGGCGGCTTGCCGAGCTTCGCCTCCAGATCGGCCAGGCGCTTTTCAAGCAACGTTACCTGATCTGTCAGCTTGGCGACCACGTCCGCCTGGGCCAAGACCAGCGCGATCAAGTCTTCCTTGCCGAGCTTCTGAAGGGCGTCGCGATTCATCGAATCTTAGAATCACAAACCCGATTCCCTGTCTACAGCCCCGCGGCGCGCCCGCAGCCCGTCACGATGCGCCGATCACAGGGGGGGGTGAGCAGTTACGGCGTAGAGGTCTCGACCCATCCGGCTATTCCGGCGCGCCGATCAGGTCAGCGTTGATGAAACCGAACGGGAAAGGAGTGACACGTACCACTTCTGATCCGTCGGGCGCGTTGAGGCGTACGATCTCGTGATCGTCTGACGTGCAACAACGGCAAAGTGGCTTACCCCCTTCAGGATCCGAGACATCGCGACCCGCCGTGGAACATTGGGACGGTCTCAGCCGGATCGTTGGCCTGCGTGGTAGTCAGCTGGGCGTTGTTTCCGACAATGAACCCAGGCCACATGACCATCAGCCCTCGTTTCGCAACGCCTCGGCCAGTTGCCGCACACCGATCGCGTCGACCTGCGAGTTCAGCGGAAACGTTTCCGCACCGTTGTAGACGACGAAACGACGGGCGGGGTCGAGGTCGGCACAGGCATTGTAGAAGCCGCGCGCCAGTTTCGGCGCCGAGCCCCGCTTTATCTCGATCGCCCAGAGCCGGTCGCCCGGCAACGCGAGGATCAGGTCGATTTCGGCCCCCGCGGCGGTGCGATAGAAGCTTGCTTCGGTTCCTTCCGGCGCCGCGGCGATCAGGGATTCGACCACCATGCCCTCCCAACTGCCGCCGGCGACCGGATGGCCAAGGATGTCCTCCAGCGTGCGCAGGCGCAGCAGCGCGTGGACGACGCCACTGTCGCGCACATAGATCTTGGGCGCCTTGACCAGACGCTTGCCGACATTTCGATGCCAGGGCGGCAAGCGGCGGACGAGCAGCAGGTCGACCAGCAGGTCGAGGTAGCGGGCGACCGTCTTGCCGTCGACGCTCAAGGATCTGGCGAGGGTGGCGGCGTTGAGCATCTCACCCTGGCTATGGGCGAGCATCGTCCACAGTCGCCGCAGGGTCTCGGCGGGGATGCGGGGGCCGAATTGAGGAATATCCCGCTCGAGATAGGTGCGGATGAAATCCTGCCTCCAGCGGAAGCTGATCGCATCGCTGGTGGCCAGGAAGCTCGACGGAAAGCCCCCGCGCGACCAAAGCGCATCGTCACCGCCCGCCGGCGTTTCCAAAGTGTCGAACGGTCCGAGTTCGAGGTAGGCGATACGTCCGGCCAGTGTCTCGCCAGATTGTTGAAGAAGATCCACCGAGGCCGACCCAAGAAGCAGGAATCGTCCGGAGAGCTTGCCTCTACGGCGACCACGATCGATCAATCCGCGCAACTGCTGGAAGAGTTCTGGTGCGCGATGCAGCTCGTCCAGGATGACGAGTTCATCCTCATGGGCCGCCAGATAGGTTTCGGGATCGGCCAGCTTCGCGCGGTCGGCGCTGCTTTCGAGGTCGAGATAGATCGAAGGGCGCGCGTTGCCGATCTCGAGCGCCAGCGTGGTCTTGCCGACCTGGCGGGGGCCAAGCAACGCCACTGCTGGCGTCGTGTCGATCGATTCGATCAGATGTTGACGAATTCGGCGCTCGATCATCCTTGCATTTATGGCGGCCAGTTCCAGATTTACAAGGTTAATTGGGGTTGCGCCGAGGGGCTGCCCTTGACATTCGAGCAAATACTTGCGATATGCAATTCTCCGCGGCCGTCTATCATCTGAATGGTTTGGATGTGGCTACGCCGAACGAAGTCACGCAAGAATGCTATGAAATCGCAGGGAAATTCCAGAAAATGACCAACCGGCGTCCGTTTTCCGCAGCCATCCGGCGGCCATCCGGCGGCCAACTTGTGGCCAACCATTGGCCAGCTTGTGGCCTGTGACAGGCCACGCTGCAGCTATTCGGCGGCCAACACGTGGCCCGATCGCGGCCTCGGCCGGGCCAGGGCGCCCGCGCTCCTCGACCTACAGGCCGAGCTCGGTCCGAAGCTTTTTCGTCAAACCCCGCGCCACGATCTGGTGGGACGCGCGCAGATGATCCAGCAGGTCGTCGTCCGCCAGTCCCGGTTCCGCGAAATGCTGGATCCAGGTCATGCCTCTCGACGCGAGATAGGGAGCGGGCCGCAGGCCCGGCTGATCCTTGAGCACCTCGTAGGCGAGGGGGCTGACCTTGAATGTGACGGCTGGCGCGCCGTCGTCCCAACGGCCGGTCGCGAACACCTTGCCGCCTACCTTCCAGACGTCGGCGCCGCCCCATTGGACGACGTGGGTCGTCGCCGGCAACGCGCCGCAGAAGGTGTTGAAATCTTCGCGCGTCAAAGTGATGGCCGCTCCCGATTCAAGGTGGACCCACCCTCTCGTCGAAACGCTGCCGAGCCGTCTCGATTTCGTCCTGGTGTGTCAGAGCCCATTGGCCCAGCGCCGCGACCGGAGACTTCAGGGATCGGCCGAGGTTGGTCAGTTCGTAGTCGACACGCGGCGGGACGGTCGGGAACACAGTGCGGGTCACCAGTCCGTCGCGCTCGAGGCCGCGCAGGGTCAGCGTGAGCATGCGCTGCGAAATGCCGCCGACGGCGCGCTTGATCTCGCTGAACCGCTTGGGTCCATCGCCCAGCAGCATGACGATCAGCACGCTCCACTTGTCCCCGACCCTGGCCAGCACGGCGCTCACCGCCCGGCAATCGCCGGACAGATGAACCCTTTCAGGCATGGTCACCTCGGTGTGCTCCAGTACCAAAGTTGTGCCTCCTTGCGGGTCGTTTACCCAGTCACTCATATAGCGCCAGGCACAAATCTATACCAAGGTTCATTCCATGACTCTCCTGCATATCGACTCCAGCATTCTCGGCGACAACTCGGTGAGCCGACAGGTGTCCGCAGCCATCGTCGCGCGGCTTGCGGCGCTCAACCCGGACGTGCCGGTGGTCTACCGCGATCTCGCCGCGGCGCCCCTGGGCCACCTCGGCGGCGCGCAGTTCGCCGCCCGCTTTGGCGCGCCGGTCGAAGACGAAGCGATCAAGGCGGAGGTCGCCAATGACGCCATGGTGCTCGAAGAGTTCCTTGCCGCCGACACCGTGGTCATCGCCGCCCCGATGTACAACTTCACCCTGCCAAGCCAGCTCAAGGCCTGGATCGATCGGATCATCATCGCCGGCAAGACCTTTCGCTACGGCGAGAGTGGGCCCGTCGGGCTCGCCGGCGACAAGCGGGTGATCGTCGCCCTCTCGCGCGGTAACCTGTATGGGCCGGGCGCGCCCGGCGCGGCGTTCGAGCACGCCGAGACCTATCTGCGCACGGTGTTCGCCTTCATCGGGGTCACGCGACTGGAGTTCGTCGTCGCCGAGGGCATTCAGATCAGCCCCGACCACCGCGCCAAGGGGCTGGAGGCGGCGTTGCAGGCGGTGGAGGCGCTGACGGTCTAGGGCGCGGTCCAGCAACTGGACAGCCGGCCGGTTTGCTCTACGGTTCGCCAAAACGAGGCGAGGAACCGCGAGCTTGGAAACCTATGACCTGATCATCGTCGGCGGCGGCATCGGCGGATCGGCCCTGGCCATCATGGCGGCGCGGGCCGGCCGCTCGGTGCTGCTGCTCGAAAAGAGCGAGGTGTATGAGGATCAGGTGCGCGGCGAGTGGATCGCGCCGTGGGGGGTGACCGAGGTGCGTCGGCTGGGCCTGCTCGATCTGCTGATCGGGGCCGGCGGCCACCACCTGATGCAGCATGTGACCTACGACGAGACTCGCGATCCGGCCGACGCGGAGGCCACGCCTATTCCGCTCGGCATCTTCGCGCCCGACGTCCCGGGACCCCTGTGCATCGGGCACCCGCATCATTGCCAGACCCTGTTTGACGAAGCTGGGCGGGTCGGCGCGACCACCCTGCGCGGCGTCATGGTCGAAAGCGTCGAGGTGGGCGCCGAGCCCGGCGCGGTGTTCACTGTCGACGGCGTGCGGCGCGAGGCGCGGGCGAGGCTGCTGGTCGGAGCCGACGGCCGCAATTCGATGGTGCGCGATGCGTGCGGAATCACTCTGAACGCCGATCGCCCGCATCACATGTTCGGGGGCCTGCTGGTCGAAGGTGTCGAAGGTTGGGACGAACGCAAGCAGGCGATCGGCACCGAGGGCGATTTCGCCTTCCTGGCCTTCCCCCAGGGCGAGGGCCGCGTGCGGGTCTATGGCAGCTACAGTCTGGAGGACCGCGGCCGGTTCTCGGGACCGGGCGGCGCGCGGCGCTTCCTCGACACCTTCCGGGTCAACTGCAGCCCGTGCAATGTCCATATCGCCGACGGGCGGCCGGCTGGTCCCCTGCGCAGCTACGCCAACAACGACACCTGGACCGATACGCCGCATGCGCCGGGCGCGGTGCTTATCGGCGACGCCGCCGGATGGAATGATCCGATCATCGGCCTGGGCCTCTCGATCACCTATCGCGACGTCCGCACGGTTTGCGATCTTCTGGCGAGCTCGGAGGACTGGAGCGACGCGCTGTTCGCGCCCTACGCGGAGGAGCGCCGCGAGCGCATGCGGCGCCTGCGCTTCGTCGCCGGCATAACGTCCGCTCTCGACGCGGAATTCGGTGACGATGCGCGAAACCGCCGGCGCGCCTATTTCGAACGATCGGCGAGCGACCCGAGCCTCGGCGCCCATGCCTTCGCCATCCTGGGCGGTCCCGAGTCGGCGCCGCCGGAGATATTCACCCTCGCCCACCGCGCGCGGGTCCTTGGACCGGAGACCAACGCATGAGCGTCGACATCGAAGACTTCAACCGCCGCTGGCTGCGCGCCTGGAGCGACAAGGACGTACCGGCCTTGCTGACCTTCTACCATCCGGACGTCGTCTACATGGACCCGCAGACCGTCACCGGCCTGAAAGGTCATGAGGCGCTGGCCGCCTATCTGACCGGCCTGTTCGCGGCCACGCCGCCGATGCGCTACGATCCGCACGAGACCTGGGCGACGCCAAACGGCTATTGCGGGCGCTGGTACTGTACGATCACCCCGCCGGAAGGCGAAAAGAGCTATCTGCGCGGTTTCGATCTGGTGGTGCTCGACGGGGACCAGATCACTCTCAACGAGGTCTATGTGCATCCCCTCGACGCCCTTCCTTCGGCATGACCTCCGACGGCGGGTCGGGCCTGATCCCGATCGTCGGGCCGGACGCCGTCACCCCGGCGTGGATGACGCAGGCGCTGAGGAGCGCCGGCGTGGACGCGCGTGTCAGCGCGGTCGCTGGCCGCAAGATCGGCACCGGCCAGGTCGGTGAGAGCGTCCGCTTCACCCTGAGCTACGCCTCGGCCCCGGCCGACGCGCCCACGACCGTGGTCGGCAAGTTCCCCTCCCCCGATCCCGACAGCCGCGCTGTAGGCGTCGGCCTGGGCAACTACATCCGCGAGGTGCGCTTCTACCTCGACCTGGCGGCGGGCGCGGGGGTGACCACGCCCAAATGCCTGTTCGCCGACGTCGATCCCGCCACCAGCGACTTCGTGCTGCTGATGGAGGATCTGGCCCCCGCCGCTCCGGGCGATCAGTTGCGCGGAGTCAGCGTAGCGGAGGCCGAGCTCGTGCTCGAGGAGGCGGCGAAGCTGCACGCATCCCATTGGGGCGACCGATCCCTCGACCATCTTCCCTGGGTGTCGGACTCCGCGGCCGCGCCCAAGGGCGTCGACGGTGACGGCGTCCGCGACCTGTGGAGTGGATTCCTCGACCGCTATGGCGAGCGCGTGACGCCTCGCTGCCGGATGATCGGCAAGGCGATCAGCGACGGCTATGAAGTCTTCAAGAACGGCCGTGACGGTCCGCGCTGCATGATCCACAGCGACTTCCGGCCGGACAACATGATGTTCGGTACGCCGGACGGCGGTTATCCCGTCGCGGTGGTGGACTGGCAGTCGTATGGCCTCGGCTGCTGCATGGCCGACGTGTCCTACTTCATGGCGGGCGCCCTGAGCGCGCAAGAGCGCCGCGTGCACGAGGAACGGCTGCTGCGCGGCTATCATGGCAACCTGGTCCGCCTGGGGGTGAAGGACTATGGTTTCGAGCGGCTGTGGCGAGACTACGGGCGCTACAGTTTCGCCCTGTTCAACATGGCCTTCATCGCCTCGATGATCGTCGGCCGCACGCCGCGCGGCGACGACATGTTCTTCACCATGCTGGAGGGCGGCGCGGACATGGTCATGGACCACGGCGCGCTGGACATCCTCGCGGACGAGCGCGCCGGCCGTTAAAGGAACAAAAGCACGAGCGGTATCACGGCGCCCGCCAGCAGCAACAGCCAGGAGATGGCCCGGTCACGACTGGCCGCCAGCGCCATCCAAAGGCCAAGGCACGTCGATGTGATCAGACCGGCCGCCACGACCAGGAAAAACCACTTGAGCACGTAGGTAGTCACCTTGGGCGTGTCGTCGCCATGATCGTGATGCCCGTCGTGGTCGCCTTCGCCAGGCGCCTTCGCCTCCTTTTTCTCGACGGCGAAGACCTGGTCCTTGTGGACCTTGCCCAAAGCCTCGATCAGCGCCGGCGGTTCATACGAACCATGAGCTTCATGCAGGCTGAACAGCTGCAGCGCACCGGTACAGGCGAAGAACAGGATGCTGGGAGCGATGAACACGCCGATGAACAGGTGAAACCGGCGGATCGCCGCCAGTTGCAGACCCGGATGGGAACCCGCTCGCGAAGCTCTCGCCATGCTCGATCCTCTGCTTGTCCGCCAGCGCCGCGCCCTCCTATCAAGCCGGCGCCGCCGGCGCTACGGGGCGCGGCAGGCTCTCCAGCATCCCTTCTGGCGCCCAGTTGCGCGGCGCGATGAGGCAAGACGGCCGACGAGGACGGCCGGAACGCTCCGTCGGCGCGGCGTTGGTTGAAATCGGCGGCGCTTCGTGCCTAAGGCAGGCCATTCGCGACCCAACCCAAGGGAAACCAGCCATGGCTTCAAAAGTCTGCAGCGACGCGGCGCAGGCGCTGGCGGGAGTCCTGTTCGACGGCATGACCATCATGGCCGGCGGTTTCGGCCTGTGCGGCATTCCGGAGAATCTGATCGCCGCGATCCGTCTGGCGGGTACGAGGCATCTGACGGTGATTTCGAACAACTGCGGCGTCGACGGGTTCGGCCTCGGCATCCTCCTGGAAGGCGGCCAGATCGACAAGATGATCTCGTCCTACGTCGGCGAGAACAAGCTTTTCGAACAGCTTTACCTGTCCGGCAAGCTGGAGCTGGAGTTCAATCCGCAGGGCACCCTGGCCGAACGCATCCGGGCCGGCGGCGCAGGCATTCCGGCCTTCTTCACCAAGACTGGCGTCGGCACGCTTGTCGCCGAGGGCAAGGAGGTCCGTGACTTCGACGGCGAGCTCTATGTCATGGAGCGCGGGTTGAAGGCCGACCTCTCGATCGTCAAGGCCTGGAAGGGCGACGGGGAGGGCAACCTCGTCTTTCGAAAGACGGCGCGGAACTTCAATCCGATGATGGCGACCGCCGGCAAGGTCACGCTCGCCGAAGTCGAACATCTGGTTCCCGTGGGCGCGCTCGATCCGGACCAGATCCACACCGCCGGTATCTTCGTCGATCGGATCTTCCAGGGAACAACGTTCGAGAAGCGTATCGAGCGCGTGACCACGCGCCCGCGCGCCGAGAAGGAGACTGCCTGATGGCCTGGAGCCGCGAAGACATGGCCGCGCGGGCGGCGCGGGAACTGAAGGACGGTTTCTACGTCAATCTCGGCATCGGTATCCCGACGCTGGTGGCCAACTATATACCCGATGGTGTCACGGTCACCCTGCAGAGCGAGAACGGCATGCTCGGGATGGGGCCGTTTCCTTACGAGGGCGAGGCGGACGCGGACCTGATCAACGCCGGCAAGCAGACCATCACCGAACTGCCGACTTCGTCCTACTTCTCCAGCGCCGACTCGTTCGCGATGATCCGCGGCGGCCATATCGCCCTGTCGATCCTGGGGGGCATGCAGGTCAGCGAGACCGGCGACCTCGCCAACTGGATGGTGCCCGGCAAGATGGTCAAGGGCATGGGCGGGGCCATGGACCTGGTCGCCGGCGTCGGCCGGGTGGTCGTGGTGATGGACCACACCGAGAAGTCAGGCGCCCCCAAACTCCTGAAGACCTGCACTCTGCCTTTGACCGGCGCGGGCGTGGTCGACCTGCTGATCACCGATCTGGGCGTATTCGAGATCGACGCCAAGGGCGGGGGCGTGACGTTGACCGAATTGGCGCCGGGAGTCACTGTCGAGGAGGTCAGCGCCAAGACCGAAGCCGCCTTCAAGGTCGCCGCATAGGGGAACATCGCAATGCACCGGCGCCTGTTTCTGATACTTGCGCTGGCCGGATTGGCGCCCGGTGGCGATGTCGACGCGCAGACCGGGCCGACGCCCGCCGATCTGCTGGGGATCACGGGCGAGCCCTATTTCATCGAATGGCTCAATGGGTTCTACCAGCGCGCGCTGCAGGCCGGCGTCCCGCGCGCTCTGCTCAATCGTGAACTGTCGGGACTGTCCTCAGACCCCCGGATCACCGCGCTCGACGCCCAGCAGCCTGAGTTCGCACGGCCGATCAGCACCTATATCGACGGGACGGTCAGTCAAAAGCGCATCGAGATCGGGCGGGAGAAGCGCGTCTCCATCACCCAGTTCCCGGCGATAGAGCGCACCTACGGCGTGCCCCGCGACATCCTGATCGCGGTGTGGGCGATGGAGTCGAACTTCGGGGCCTTGCAAGGCGATTTCGACATCATCCGCTGCCTGGCGACGCTGGCGGCGGCCGGACGGCGACGAGACTGGGCGGAAGGCGAACTGCTGGCCGCCCTCAAGATCATCGGCGACGGCGATGCGCCGCGATCGCGGCTGCGCGGCTCATGGGCCGGCGCCATGGGCCAGACGCAATTTCTGCCCTCCGCGTTTCTGGCGACCGCTGTGGACGCCGACGGCGACGGTCAGCGGGACATCTGGGGCTCGGCGCCCGACGCGCTCGCTTCGGCGGCCAATCTGCTGGCCAAGGGCGGCTGGCGGCGCGGCGAGGGCTGGGCTTTCGAGGTCGTCCTGCCCGCCGGCTTCGACTACGGGCTGTCGGAGAACGCCACCCAGGTCCCCGATTGGTGGCGAGCCAAGGGCGTGCGCAAGGCAGACGGAACGGCCTGGAATCCGGCCGACAAGGAGGCCCCGGCCGTCCTGCTCCTGCCCGCTGGCGCCGCCGGCCCGGCCTTCCTCGCGCTGCCGAACCACTTCGCCATCCGCACCTACAACAACTCGATCGCCTACGCCCTGGCGGTCGGCCTGCTGGCCGACCGGTTCGCCGGCGGCGGACCCCTGCGCACCCCATGGCCGCATGAGACCCCCCTGTCCTTGACCGACCGCCTCGATTCCCAGACCGCCTTGATCAAGCTTGGCTTCAACCCAGGTCCGGCGGACGGTGCGATCGGCATGATGACCCGCCAGGCCTTGCGCGCCTGGCAAAAGAGCAAGGGCCTGCCGGCCGATGGTTATTTGTCTCCACAGATGGTCGCGATGCTGCACAAATCGGCGTGACGAGGGGAGACGCCGACCTACCCCGCCCGCCTGCGCGCCAGCTCCGCGCGGATCAGCGCGTGGATGTCATGACCGAAGATCTTCAGCCCGTCGATGTTGGCGTCGTCGATCTCGACCCCCGTCAGGTTGACGTTCGTGAAACGCGCGCCGTGCAGGTTGGCGTTCGAAAACACCGTCTCGGAGAGATCGACATCGTCGAATCCCGCGCCGGCCATCCGGCAATCCTTGAATACGACCTTTCGCAGGTCCTGGTCCTCGAATCGCTTCTGCTCGCTCATCGTTTCGTCCTTTCCCTGCGTGGGCGCCGACATTCGATTGGGCCTCCTGCCTGACCCACCGTCACATACCTAGCGTCTAAGAGGCTGACCCATAATTCGCCGGTGCCCCGTTAGGCGCGCGAAAAGCGATCCAACTCGTGCCGGAAGACGCGTGCATACGGTATCCAGATGCCGCAAAAGGACCCAGGAATTAGGGGCTTTCGGCACCGCAGGGAATTATGAGTCAGACTCTAATAAAGGTCGTCGCGAGTGCGACCGCTATCGGGAGCTGCGCGTGCGGGAAGCAGGGCGGTACACCGACACTCGTGAGGGCGTATTCGCATAGGAGTTGGTTCGTCGATGACCAACTCGCCTCATACACTGACGCCCTCCTGATTGCGCTCGAGACTGGAAAGGGCGGTTTCGTCCTCCGTGGTCGGGGCGTCGCCGGCGCGGGCGAGGACGCCGTTTCGCAGCGCGAGCACCAGCAGCCCCGCCAGGATCGCCGCATTGACCAGAAATGGGGCCGGGTGCGAGGCGCCGTAGAACAGTACGAACAGCGGCGCCACCACGACATTCAATCCATTGACCGCCGCGATGGCGCCGGCCGCCCGCGCCTGTTCGCCATGACCGACGGCCAGCGAAGCCCCCGCGGTGAACCCGGGGCGGCAGAATCCATAACCCAGGCTCGACAAGGCGTAGCCCATCACCACGGCCGAATAGGTCGGCGCGAAGGCGACGATGACGTTGGCCACCGCCGCGATCCCCGCGCCCCAGCGCAGCAGGTGACGGGGCGCCATCCGGAACATCCGGATCAGGCCCCATTGCGCGAGAAGCCCCGCCACCGCGCCGGCCATCATCGCCACCGCGGTGAAGCCCTGGGCGCGCAGAGGTGGCATGTGCAGCTTGTCGATGATGAGAAAGCCGAGCGTCTGCCCCTGCGCGGTCTGGCAGGCGGCGACCAGAAATCCGTAGACGAGGAAGGGTGTGAGGCGCCGATCCCGAAACAGCGACCGGGGCTTGGCGCCGGCGGCGTCATCGATATCGGCTTCCGGGGCAGCGACTGACGCGCTCCTCGATTCCGGCAGGTAGCGGGCGACGATCGCCAGCATCGCGGCGGCGATCGCTGCGAACGCGAACATCGGGCCGGCCAGCCCGACGACTGGAAGGACGAAGATCGGCGCGATGGCGGGTCCGACGACGGTGCCCAGGCCGAACGCTCCGGCCAGGCTGGCCATCGCCTCGGTCCGCTCGTTGCGGTTGGTGCGATCGGCGACATAGGCCTGGGTGGCTGGATTGGACGCGGCGCCGAACAGCCCGAACAGGGCCCGAGACAACAGGAACATGATGAAGATCGCCAGCATGGGCGCCAGGTGCCTGACTCCGGCGCCGACGACCGTGCCGCAGCACACCATGGAGACCATGAATCCGGCGAGCCCAACCATGATCAGCGGCTTGCGCCCCCGCAGGTCGGAGAGCCGAGCCCATATCGGTGAGGACAACGCCCACAATAGAGCCGAAAGGGAGAAGATCGCCGCGACCAGGTAGTCGGGAAAGCCGATCGAGCGGCCGATCGCCGGCAGCACCGATTGCATCCCTGTGTTGCCGAGCGCCGTGGCCATCGAGACGCAAAACAAGATGGCGAAGGTCTTCGCCGGCAGGCGCGGGAGATTTTCAGCGGCCTGGGGCATGGTCGCAAAATGTTAGCCGCGCGCCCTGGGTGGCGCAAATGGCTCGCTTGGCGTCGCGCCCATCAACTTGCCCATCAACGCTGAAACATCGACGGTTGGCGAGGGGCGCGCCGGCAACCCGTTGTTGAGCACCAAGATGGCATGTTTCAGATATCGTGATCACGGAATCGTGAACTCTTCCCTTGCCTTCCTCCGCGAACCCGGCATATTGCGCCCAGCGTTCGAGGTGAATCGGACGTGTCAACCTCACCCTAGGGGACCAGAGATTATGACCTCCAAGATCATCCGCACCGCGTTTGTGGCCGGCCTCGCCGTCGCCGCTCTTTCTGTCGCCGCCTGCTCCAAGAAGGCCGACGACGCCAACGCCACCGCCAATGCAGCCGCCGATGCGGCCGCCAACGCCGCTGCTCCGGCCGCCGCTGACGCCGCCGCCAACGCGGCCGCCAATGCAGCCGCTCCGGCCGCCGCCAACGCGGCTGCCAACGCCGCCGCCGGCGCTGTGACCAACGCGATGGCCCCTGCTCCGGCCACCAACAAGCCGTAAGTCTCGCTCACGCGCGATTTCTACGGAAAGGGCCGCCCGCGGAGGGCGGCCCTTTTTCGTTGCGCACCGTTTTGCGCTAGGTCGGCGCATGACGCACGACCATCAACCGCCTCGGCCAACCACCTCGCCGTTGGCGTGGGACGAGGGCGGTTCGCCGCGATCGATCCAGTATGGTGACCTCTATTTCTCCAGCGAAGACGGTCTCGCCGAATCACGCACGGTTTTCCTGCGGGGCTGTGGCCTTCCAGAGGCCTGGGCGGATCGCACGCACTTCAATGTGGCTGAACTCGGTTTCGGCACGGGCCTGAACATCGTCGCCTTGCTCGACCTTTGGAGGCGCACCAGACCTCCGGGCGCCCGGCTGAGCGTCTTCAGCGTCGAGGCTCATCCAATGACCGCGCTGGACGCCAAGCGCGCCCTGGCCCGGTGGCCTGAAGTCGCCGACGTTGCCGACGCGATCACCAGCCGTTGGCCCGGCCGCGCGCGGGGGTTCCATCGGATGGACTTGCATGATTTTGCCGCCACTATCGATGTGGCGCTCGCCGACGCGCTGGAGGGTGTGCGGGCGTGGAGCGGCCTGGCCGACGCCTGGTTCCTGGACGGCTTCGCCCCCGCCTGCAATCCCGAGATGTGGAACCTGGAGCTGTTGCAAGCCGTCGCAGCCCGATCGGCTCCGGGCGCGCGTGTCGCCACCTTCACGGTGGCGGGGCAGGTGCGCCGCGACCTGCAGGCGGCGGGCTTCGCCGTCGAGCGCGTTCCGGGATTCGGCCGCAAGCGTCATCGGCTGGAGGCGCGGGCGCCGGGTGATCCGGCCCCCCGCGCGATGCGTCCGAAGGTCGCTATCATCGGCGCGGGGATAGCGGGGGCGTCTTTGGTGCGGGCGTTCGCGGCGCTGCGCGCGCCCGTGCAGGTGTTTGACGTCGCCGGCCCCGGTGCGGGCGCTTCGGGCGGCCCGGCGGCGCTCGTCGCGCCGCGGCTCGACGCGGGACTCGGCGACAATGCCGCCCTGTTCGCACAAGCCTTCCGCCGCGCGATCAGCCTTTATGACGCCACTGACGGCGCGGTGCTGGCGCGCGGCGCGGAGCAACACCGCGTCGGCCCCAAGGACGCCGGCCGGTTCCTCGCCATCGCGGGCTCCGACCTGTTCGAGCCGGGCGCGATGCGGCTGAGCACGGGCGGCCTGCGGATCGAGGCCGCCGCGATCGTTGAACCCGAAGTCATCCTTGGCGCATGGATTGGCGATATCCGGCGGGCGCGTGTCGAAGCGCTCGCCTGGTCCGGCAGCGCCTGGCGTTTGTTGGGCGACGACGGCGCCGTTCTGGACGACGCCGATGTCGTCTGCCTTGCCGGCGGGATGGATTGCGCGCGCCTGGCGCCCGGCTTGCCGCTGCACCCGGTGCGCGGCCAGGCAAGCCTGGCTGTCGACATGGCCTGGTCGCGGGCGGCTCTATTTGGCGGCTACGTGATTCCGACGCGGACGGGCATTCTCTTCGGCGCCACCCACGATCGCGGCGATACCGACATCCGGCCGCGTGCGGAGGACCATGTTCGCAATCTCGACGCCGTCGCCGCGGCCTTCCCCGACCTGGCGGCCGCGCTGTCCTCGCGCTCGCTGGGCGCCTGGACCGGCATACGCGCCACCACTCGCGACTACCTGCCGCTGGCCGGCGTGGCGCCTGGCGCGGAACAGGGCCTGTATGTGCTGAGCGGCCTGGGCTCGCGTGGTTTCACCCTCGCGCCGCTCCTCGCCGAGCATATCGCGGCATTGAGCACGAGCACGCCCTCGCCTCTGCCCCGCGCCCTGGCCGCCATCGTCGATCCATCCCGCTTCGAACAGCGGGCGCGGCGACGCGGCCGCGATCACGGCACACCCTGACCCATCGACCGGCCGCTGCTGATCATGCCACTATGCCCGATCTTCAGTTCGAGGGCGGAACGACGATGAAAGCGGCGGTGTTTCATGGCCCGGGCCAGGCGCTGAGCGTCGAGGAGGTCGCGGAGCCTGTGGCCGGTCCGGGCGAGATGGTCCTGCAGGTGCGTCACTGCGGCATCTGCGGCACCGACCTGCACATCACCGAGGCCCACGGCAACGCGATCCCAGGCGGGGTGATTGGTCACGAGTTCTGCGGCGAAATCGTCGAGGTCGGGCCGGGCGTGGCCGCTCATTGGAAGGTGGGCGATCGGGCGGTGTCGATCCCGTTCGTGGGCTGCGGCGCCTGCGCCCACTGCCTGTCGGGCCGGCCCGTGTGGTGCCGTGCGATGCGAGACCACGTGTCCGGCAAGGTGTCCGGGGGGTTCGCGCAGTTCACACCGATCGGGGCGCTGGGCTCGGTGAAGCTGCCGCCGGGCATGCCGTGGGACGCCGCGGCCCTGGTCGAGCCTTTGGCCGTTGGTCTGCACGGTTTGCGGCGTGCGCGGCTGGAACCAGGCGCGAATGTGCTGGTGGTCGGCGCAGGGCCGGTCGGACTGGCGGTCGCCATGTGGGCCAAGGCGCTTGGCGCGCGCTGGGTGATCATGACGGCGCGATCGCCACGCGGGGCGGAGATGGCGCGAGCTCTCGGCGTCGACGACTTCATCGACGGCGCCCTCGATGTTCGACGCGAGTTCCGTCGGATCGCCGGCGCGACGCCCGACGTGGTCTTCGAATGTGTCGGCGCACCGGGCGTCCTGGAACAGTGCATAGGTTACGCGCCGATCCATGGTCAGGTCGTGGTGCTCGGAGGCTGCATGCAGCCGGACATCGTCACCCCCGCGCTGGCGATGAACAAGGAACTGACCGTGACGTTCGCACTTTGCTACGACGTGCGGGACTTCGAGGTGACCGTGGATCGCCTGGCGCGCGGGGTGATCGATCCGACGCCGATGATCACCGACCGCGTCGATTTCGCCGCCTTCCCGGAAGCGTTCGAGGCGCTCCGCCGGCGGACCCACCAATGCAAGGTCCTGCTCTCACCCTTCGCCTGAAAGCGATCATGTGGCGAGGTTGGGATACAGGGTCCGGAGATTGCCTCCGAAGAAACCGGCGCGCGTCGCGGCGTCGGCGCCCGCCAGGGCGCGCTCGAACCGGCCGATAGGGTCGCGGCCACCTTCCGCATGCGGATAGTCTGACGAGAACAGATAGAGCTCCGGCCAGGATTCCCGGATCAGCGCGCCGACGTCCTCGAAAGGATAGGGCGTGAAGCGCATCTGCTCGCGGATCTGCTGCGAGGGTTTGCGCCGCATGCGCGCCAGATGCGGTTCGGACTTCGCCCAGATGTCGACCGCGTGATCGAGGCGGCGGATCATGTCTGGGACCCAGCCGGCCCCGATCTCGATCACCCCGCCCCGAAGTCCGGGATGCCGGTCGAGGACGCCGTCGAGCACCAGGGCGGACACGAAGCGCTGCGAGGCGTGATGAATGACCGTGAGGTCCTTCGAGCCGATCACCTCGGCCCCGCCGCGAGCGGTGATGCGATCGGGATAGCCGTCGTTCATCCATGGCGCAGGTATCTGCAGCGACGAACTGCCGACGTGCAGGATGAACGGCAGGCCGCGCTCGGCCAATGTCGCCCAGATCCTCTCGTGGCTGGGATGTCCGGGCGAGCGCCCGCCGGGCGGATCGGCGGCGATCCAGATCGCCCCCAGGCCCATGGTGGTGGCGTTGTCGATCTCGGCGAGCGCCTGCTCAGGATCGTCCAGCGGCGCGATCGCCACGCCGATCAACCGAGGGTCCGCCTGGCAGAACGCAGCCATCGCCCGGTTGTGTGCGCGCGCGATCGCATAGCGGGCGGCCGGCGGGGCCTCGAACGTAGGCCGCGCGCAGAACGAAGCGAACACCACCTGCGCCCTGAAGCCGAGCAGGTCCAGCGCCGTTGACCGCTCGGCGCCGCTGAACGCGCCCAGCGCGTCATGCCATTTGGGACCGCGTGTCAGATTGTCGCCCAGTTGGACCAAGCGCTCGACGACCTCCGGCGGGTGCCCCGACCGGCCCACGTGTTCGCCTGGATCGAACTGGCCGGTGGTGATCTCGCCGATCCTAGGCATGAGCGCGAGATCGCCGGGATCGGCGTGCGCCGACAGGAAGTCCGGCAACTCCATCAGATGGCTGTCCGCGTCGAGGATCAGTCTGTCGCCCGCGTAGGTCATGAGCGTGTCCTTGCGACCTCCTCAGTTCAGCCGCGACGGCGCCGCCTGGACGCCGAGGCTGGCCTTGCCGGCCCGGGTCAGGATCGCCGGCGTGAAGCTGGCGTGCTTCAGGCCGGTGAAAATGTCGCGCAGGCAGCGCTGCAACGGATGATCGCAGAACACCACATTGGTCCCGGCGTTGTCGAACGCGAAGATCGTCATGTCCCGCGACGCCCGCGCCAGGATCTGCGCCGCCTGGGACATGGAAAGCGTGCCGCTCGCATCGACGAACCCGTGCTGGGCGATCTGGCGATCCTGGTCGGCGATGCGCGAAAGGAAGTGCGACCGGGCGGCCGCGACGCGCCCCTCGAGTTCGCCGACGCCGAACTGCACCACATGGTCGTCGGCCTGGAAACCGTCGCCGATCGTGCGGCGGGTCTTCGGCGCGGCCGCAATCAGCTCACTCATGGCGCGCTGGGCGACGCCGCTGGCGAAGGCGGTGAGGCCGATCTGGTTGAGGAAGGCCGCCGACAGGGTCGAAACCGAGCCCGGCTCGCCGCCCTTGAAATAGGGATATTCGAACGCGCGATACGCCGGAACAAAGGCGTCGCGGATGGCGTAGGCGATACTCGCGGTTCCCCGCAGGCCCATCACCTCCCATGAAGCCGGATCGACGACCACGTCCCGGCTGGGCAGGATGTGGGCGCGGAACCATTGATTGCCGTCGCGGTCTTTCAATGGCGAAGCGACCAGCACCCAGTCGGCCAGACAACTGCCGGAGCCCATGGCAAATGAACCGCTCACCCGGTAGCCGTCTTCGATGGGCTCGGAGACGGCGCGCGGGAGGAGCGACGTCCACACCGCGGCGGGGCCGGAACCGAAGATCTCCTCGTTGACCTGCGCCGAAGCCCCCTGATGGATGAACTCGATCACCGCGGCGCAGACCGACAGGCACCAGCCGGCGGCGCCGTCGGCCTTGGCGATCTCCTCGACCGTCTCGAAGAATTCCACCCGGGAACAGCCAAGACCGCCTGACGAGCGTGGACGCAGCATGGAAAGCAGGTTGGCGTTCTTGAGAGCGGCCTCGACCGGGCCAGTGAGACGGCCGAGTCGCTCGGACTCCCGGGCTTCGGCGGCAATCAAAGGAGCGATGGCGCGGGCGCGGTCGAGGGGTCGGTCTATCGTGTTCGTCGCCATTCCACCCTCGCCGACGCGTCACGCCGCCCGACTCTGGAGGCGCTGGTCGATCTTCGCCGTGACGCTAACGTCGTTCAGAGGGAGCGTGAAGGGAAAACGTCGTGGGCCGCCGGGCGTTGGCCAGGCGCGGCCAGCCTCAAGGCCGGGACGGCTCCCACTTGTCTGCAAAGCCCTGGGCGTAGCCAATCTGTTCGGGTGTCATCCTCGCGGCCAAGGCGGCGCGGATCTTGTCGACGGCGGCGCGATGGGTGGTGTCCGCGTCGGGCAGGCGGCGGGCAACGACATCCAACCACTTCAGGGCCTCGACATCGTCCTTGGCGACACCCTGGCCATCGGCGAACATCACCGCCAGGTTGATCTGGGCGCTGATGTTGCCCTGATCGGCGGCCTTTTTGAACCACTCGGCTGCTTCGAGCAGTACACCTTGCAGATCGGCCCCTGTGCGCACCATGAGGCCCATCTCGTATTCCGCTCCGGCGTGGCCCTGCTTGGCGGCTTTGGCGTACCATTCGCTGGCCATGGCGGGGTCCTTCTGAACGCCGCGGCCCGCGGCGTAGCATTCAGCGAGGTTGAACTGCGCGTCCGCCAGGCCCTTCTGAGCGGCCGTGCGAAACCAGCGCACCGCCTCGGCGTCGTCCTTGGCCACTCCCTGGCCGGCCAGATACAGCAGGCCGACGTGATCCTGAGCCTCCAGATTTCCGCTCTGGGCCTGGGATCGCCAGAGCGACAGAGCCCGCGCGTAGTCACCGGCGTCGTACGCGGATTTGGCGTCCTCCAGCGGTCCGGCGGCTACGCCACCGGCCAGAATCAATGCGCCTACGAGAGCGGCTACTGAAGGAAAACGGATCATCGCAGCTTCTATACACGCCCCGTCTCCGCCGCGCGACTTCGCGCCTCATTGGGCGAGCGCTCAGCGGTTCGAGCTTACCGCGGCCGCCAGACGGCCGGCCGCGGAGCTGGCGGCCTCGAAAACATAGGCGGGAAGGCTGACGCTGACCGGACCGACGCCCGACTCGGCCAAAGCGGCCATCGCGGCGAACAGGTCCGAACCCTTGATCAACAAGCCGTTGGTCCTGGGAGCGTCGGCGGGTTGGACGAGTGTGGCGACCGCAGCTCGGGCAGCGACGTCATGAGCGGCTGGCCAGGTGAGGCTCGCGGTGGACTTTCCCCGCGCCCGCGCCTCGACGATGCTCAGCAGCCGAGCTGCCGCTTCGAGACAGGCTTCGTCCCACCTGGCCAGCGGGCTGGCCGCCAGATGCGCCTGGCTCCTGAGGATCACCCCGTCGTCGAGGACCTTGAGACTGTTGGCGGCCAGGGTGTCGCCGGTCGAGGTGATGTCGACGATCAGCTCGGCCAGCCCCGCCGCGGGCGCGCCTTCAGTCGCGCCACCCGACTCGACGAGCCGATAGTCGACGATGCCGTGCCGTGCGAAGAAGGCGCGGGTCTGCACCAGATACTTGGTGGCGACGCGAAGGCGCCGGCCGGTGCGGGCGAGATAGGCGTGCGCCACGTCGTCGACGTCGGACATGGTGTTGACGTCGATCCAGCTCTTGGGAGCGGCGACCACCAGATTGGCACGGCCGAAACCCAGAGCGTTCAACAGCACGACATGCGCCCCGCCGGCGTCACGCAGCTCGGCGAGCAGATCCTCTCCGGTCACGCCCAGATGGATCTCGCCGGCGGCCAGGGCCGCAGCGATGTCGCCGGCTGACGCCAGCCGAACCTGAACCTGCGGCAGGCCCTCGAGTTCGGCCAGATACCCTCGCGCACCGCCGATAGGCCGGGCGCGCAAACCACAATCCGCAAGCCAGCCGTCGACCTGCTCTTTCAGGCGGCCCTTCGATGGGATCGCCAGGATCAAGGGACCGCTCATGGTGCGCCGCCGGTCCAGGCCCGTCCCGGGCGCACGACGCAACCGACGGCGCGCGTGTCCGGCCGCCCTCCCAGCTTGGCGGGAAGGCTGTCATAGCGCCCGCCAGCGGCCGCCGGAGCATCTGGCCCCAACGCTTCGCTGCGCACTTCGAAGAGGACGCCGTCGTAGTAGCCGAGCGCGCGCCCGAATGCGGTCGAGAGGCGCATTCGATCCGCCGGAACACCCAGGGCGGCCATCGCCGCGAGACGCTGGCGCCAGGCGTCGAGCGCCGCGTCCAGGCCCGGAGCCCGATCGCCGGCCAAGCCGGCGACCGCGGCGAGCGCCGCCGGCGGCGTGTCGGTGATGGCCAGAAAACTGGCGATACGATCGGCCTGGGCGACGGTCAGGCGCGGGGCGTCGGCCAGCGCCGCCCGTTCGGCCAGTCGATGGGCGATCTCGGACGGCGAGCGGCCTCCAACCGGTTCGATGCCGGCCAGCGCCCAGATCTCCGTGAGGACCGCCGCGGCTTCCTCTTCCGGCAAGGTCGCGAGCAGGGCGGCCAGGCGTTCGTCGCCCCGGGAGGCGTGACCGATTTCGTAGTGAACCCTATCGAGCTCGGCGCGCAACCGCCGCGGACTGGCGAACGACCGTTTCAGTCGCGCCGCCAGCACATCTGGAAGACCGACCGAATCGACGAAGACACCGAACAGGGCGACGTCACCGAGCAGCAGGGTCAGATCCGGTCGCCCACCGGCGGCGGCGGCGGTCCAGGCCAGAGCGGCCATGCCGGCGTCCGCCCGGATGGAATCGGTGTCCTCGAACGCCTCCAGACCGATCTGCAGGAATTCCTCGCTGCGGTCGGCCCCCGGGGGGGCGACCCGGAACGCATGGCCTTCGTAGACGTAGCGCCAGGGCGCGCTGCCGGCCTCGATATGGGCCTTGGCCGTCAGGATGGTGAAATCAGGGCGCAGGCAGGCCTCTTCGCCGTTCGGCGACTGGACGATGAACAGCCGCTCGCGCATCGCTTCGCCGGCAAGATCGAGGAAAAGGCTCAACGGTTGGACGATCGGCGCCTCCAGACGCACACCGCCAGCGGCCAGGAACGGAGCCCGGATCGCATCCAGAACTTCAGCGGGAACCGTCCCCTCCAGCCTCATCCGGCCCGTCCCACGATCTCGCGAACGGCGTCGACCCAGGTGACGCGCGGCGCGGTGACCTGGCCGGGGCGGTCGGCGCGCCAGGCGGTATTGTCGGTGACGCCGCTGGAGAGCGCCCGGCCGAGGTCGAGGTCCTTGATGGTCACCGTGCCGGCGGCTATCTCGTCCTCGCCGAGGATCACGGCGGCGGGCGAGAGCCGGCGGTCGGCGTATTTCATCTGGGCTCGCATGCCCGAGGCGCCCAGATAGACCTCGGCGGCGAGGCCGGCGGCGCGCAGCTCGGCGGCCAGCGCGAAATAGTCGCTCATCCGCGCGGCGTCGAAAGCGATGACCACCACCGGCCCGCGCGCGGCGCTCGCCCCGCTCGCCGCGCCGCTCGCGTTGAGCGCGGCGGCCAAACGTGACACGCCGAATGAGAAGCCGGTGGCCGGCGTGCGCTGGCCGGTGAAGCGGGCGACCAGATCGTCGTAGCGGCCGCCGCCGCCCACCGATCCGAAACGGACGCTCTCGCCGCGCTCGTTGAGCGTCGGCAGGGTCAGCTCCGCCTCGAACACCGCGCCGGTGTAATATTCCAGGCCGCGTACGACCGAGGGGTCGAACACCGCCATCGTCTCGCCGACCCCCAGCCCGCTCAGCGCCTCACCGATCTGGCCGAGTTCGGTCAGGCCCTCGTCGCCCTCGGCCGATCCGCCGATGACCTCCGCCAGGCGATCGAGCGTTGCGGCGCGGGTGTCGCGGCGGGCCTCGACAAAGGCCAGCACCGAGGCGATGGCGCGACTGGCCAGCTGCGCGCCCCTGGTGAAAGCGCCGGACTCGTCCTTGCGGCCCTCGCCCAGCAGGGCCGCAACGCCCTCGGCGCCCAGCCGGTCGAGCTTGTCGACGGCGCGCAGCACCGCCAGCTTCTGTCCGGCGTCCTCGACGCCGGCGGCGGTCAAAAGGCCGTTGAGCAGTTTGCGGTTGTTGATCTTCAGCAGGTAGATGTCGGCCGGCAGGCCGGCGGCGGCATAGCCGGCCACGGCCATGGCGATGATCTCGGCGTCCGCCTCCGGGCGCGCCGAGCCGACCGTGTCGGCGTCGCACTGGATGAACTGGCGCTCGCGGCCGGGGCCGGGTTTCTCGTTGCGCCACACCGGGCCGAACGCGTAGCGGCGGAACGGCTTGGGCAGGCTGTCCCAGTGCTCGGCGGCGAAGCGGGCGAGCGGCGCGGTCAAGTCGTAGCGCAGCGCCATCCACTGCTCGTCGTCGTCCTGCAGCGCGAACACCCCCTCGTTGGGGCGGTCGGCGTCGGGGAGGAACTTGCCCAGCGCATCGGCGTATTCGAACGCGCCGGTCTCCAGTTCCTCGAAACCGAACGATTCATAGACGCCGGCCACGGCGGCGAGGATGCGGCGCTCCTGGCGGATGGCGGCGGCGCGGCGATCCTGGAATCCGCGTGGCGCGCGCGCGATGGGCCGAAAGGGGGCGTCCGTT
>Ga0302314_10006091_pt1 | contig 21898 bp, 21 predicted proteins | sample III_Palsa_N2_3_FD_200533 | JGI IMG/M metagenome (GOLD analysis project Ga0302314, IMG submission 200533) | Peat permafrost microbial communities from Stordalen Mire near Abisko, Sweden - III_Palsa_N2_3 | ecosystem: Environmental > Terrestrial > Soil > Palsa > Peat permafrost | place: Sweden...
AACGATCACCTCTGCGATCTCGTCTGTATCCGCATACAGCGCAGCGAGCGGCATTCCGAGTACCTCTGCGAGTTTCTTGGCGGTACGCAGATCGCACTCGTTGACGCCGCGTTCGTAGCGGTTGATCCGCGTGCGCGCCACTTCAGCCACGATCCCGGTGGCGACGCCCAACGCTTCCTGGGTCAGGCCAGCCGCCAGTCGGGCTGCGCGCAAGCGGTTGGCAAAGATGAGGCGGGCGTCGTCCAAAGTGCTGCCACAGGGATGTGAGTCGTGAAGCCAGCATGCAGTCTTGTCTCCGTTCTGTCTGTTACTGTATAAGTAACATTGTGGTGTTGCTGCGGCAATCCACTTTGGCCGATTGCGGCTTTTTTTGGTCAGCGATGCCGCATCCGCCGCGTGTGCAAGCCATACGCGAGACAGATCTTGCCCGACGACCGCGCCAACGCCGGAATACGACCGGAAGGCACGCGAAAAGGGTTAACCCAGGGGAAAGCAAAGGACGCAGCCATGAAGACAAGCACGCTACGCAACGCCATTTCCATCGCTTTGCTCGTGGCCGTCACCGGCACGGGTGAGTGGGCCATGGCCCAAGACGCCACGACAAACACGACCACGCAGAGTAGGGCGCCGGTGACCAAGGCGCCGGCCAAGGTGCAACCGAAAAATTCGACCGACAAGTCCGCAGCACCGGCGGCAACCAACCTGCAGACCGTGACCGTCACCGGTACGCGCATCCGCGGCGGCACCACGCCATCGCCGGTCATCACGATCGATAGCGAGCAGATCCAGCAAGAAGGTTTCACGGATCTCGGCGACGTGATCCGCAGCGTGCCGCAGAACTTCTCGGGTGGGCAGAACCCCGGTGTGCTCAGCGGCAATTTGGCCGGTGCGGGTAACGCCAACCAGAACATCACCGGCGGATCGAGCCTGAACCTGCGTGGCCTGGGCGCCGATGCGACCTTGACGCTGCTCAACGGGCGCCGCATGGCCTATGGCGGCTTCAGCCAGGCGGTGGATATCAGCGCGATACCGGTGGAGGCGGTGGAACGGATCGATATCGTGCCCGACGGTGCCTCGGCGATCTATGGCTCCGATGCAGTGGGCGGGGTCGGCAATGTGATCCTCAAGCGCGACTACCAAGGCGTTACCGCGGGGACGAGCTTCGGTCAGGCTACCCAGGGAGGCATGGACAGCCGCGAGTACAACATCACCGCCGGTACCACCTGGAGCACGGGCGGGCTGATCGCGACCTACAAGGATGTCTCGGTCGATCCCATCTACAACAGCCAGCGCGACTATGCCGAGCAGCTGATCGATCCCACGACCCTGTATCCCGGCAGCGATTTGCGCAGCGGTCTGGTCAGCCTTCATCAGTCGCTTGGGGACGTGGCCGAACTGCGCCTGGATGCGCTGGACTCCAGGCGCGATCAACTGCAGATGTACGGCTCCAGCGGCGGGAGCAGTCGCGTTACCCCAAACACCACGACCACCCTGGTCTCGCCCGGTCTCGACATCTGGTTGCCGAACGACTGGACGCTGTCGCTCGATGCAACCGCTGGCAAAGACACGCACGACCAGCACCGGGTGCAGACCGTGACCGCCACCGGTGCGACCACGCTCATCGATGTCTGCTATTGCAACACCAGCCGCAGCTATGAGCTTGGCGCCGAAGGGCCGCTGTTCTCGTTGCCCGGCGGCGATGCGCGCCTGGCGACCGGCATCGGCTATGCGCAGAACACGTTTGGCGATATCGACCATGTCACGCCAGCCAACACGATTCGGGGCAGTGAAGGCGACAGCTTCGCGTATGCGGAAGCCGATCTGCCGCTGATCGGACCGGACCAACAGATCGGCGGTGTCCATCGCTTGAGCCTGACGGCCGCGGTACGGGGCGAGCACTACAGCACCTTCGGTGGCGTCACGACGCCCAAATGGGGCTTGCTTTACGACCCCAGCGACGACGTCACGCTGAAAGCTTCGTGGGGCAAGTCGTTCAAGGCGCCCACGCTCTTTGAGCAGAACTATGCGCAGAGCGCGTATCTGTTCTCGCCGAGCAGCTTCGGTGGGACCGGGTATCCCGCCGGTTCCACCGTATTGGACCTGGACGGCGGCAACAAGAATCTCAAGCCGGAGCGGGCCACGACCCAGTCGGTGTCGCTGGCGTTTCATCCCGAGGCGCTGCGGGAGCTGGAGGCAGAACTAAGCTGGTTCAACATCGACTACCGGGATCGGGTGATCCAGCCGATCGCCAATGCCAGCCAGGCATTGAGCAACCCGATCTACGCGCCTTACGTCGACCTTTCGCCGACGTCGCAGACGCAGGCGGACGTCCTCGCGAGTGCGGGGACGTTCTATAACTTTGCCGGAGTACCTTACGACCCGAGCAAAGTGGCGGCGATCATCTACACGCAGTACGCCAATGTGGCCCAGCAGCACATCCACGGCATCGACCTGTCGGGCTCGTATCGGCTGGAGCTGGGGCGCGGCACGTTGACTGTGCGCGGTTCGGCCAGCTGGCTGGATAGCACGCAGCAAACCTTTCCCGACCAGCCAGCCTATGCGCTGGCGGGCACGCTCTTCAACCCACCCAAGACCAGTAGTCGTGTTGGCGCTGTCTGGACACAGGGCGGGTTCACGGCTTCGCTGTTTGCCAACTATCGCAGCGGGGTGACCGACCAGGTCGACGCGGTGAAATCCGCCTCGTTCACCACGTTCGATGCGGTGCTTCGCTATGCCACCGGCAATCGCAGCGATGCCTGGTCCGGGTTGGAATTCGCCTTGTCCTTGGATAACGCCTTCGATCGCGATCCGCCGTTGTACCGGGTCACGTCGCCGCTCTATGTGGCGCCCTACGACTCGACCAACTATTCGGCGATCGGCCGCTTCCTGAATCTTTCCGTTTCCAAGCACTGGTGATGCCCTCTGGGTGCCGGCTGCGGCCGGCATTCCTTGACGGCGGGAGAGAGGTGACTGTGTCCATGTTGAAGTGCATCGCGTGGCACCTGCTGATTGCAGGTGCCTTGTTGGCAGCTTCCACGTCCATTTGCCATGCGGACGTTGTTTCGCCTCGTCGGCTCCTGGAGGTGGCCGATATCGCGAGTCCGACGATGTCGCCGGACGGTCGTAGCGTGGCGTTCCGGATCGAGCGGGCGTCGGTGGAGCGAAATACCTACGACACCATCTGGTACGTGCAGGGCTTGGGCGATGCGTGGCCCAGGCGCGTCGCCGATGGCGGCCTTCCGCTGCGCGACTCGGCGGGTGAGTCGTTGCCTTCCAACGTGGTGTGGTCCCCCGACAATCGCTGGATCTACTATCGCGCACTGGTCGACGGAAAGGTCGATGTGTGGCGCGCGGCTGCTGACGGCTCGGGTGCGGAACCTTTGACGCATGACGCGGCGGACGTGCGCGATTTTGCTTTGGGCGAGGGCGGCCGTGTGCTCAGGTACAGCGTCGGTGCGACTCGCGAGGCGGTACGGTCGGCGGAGCAGGCAGAGTACGACCAGGGCATCCACATCGACGAGACCGTGCCGATCGGCCAGGGGTTGTTTCGCTCCGGCTACGTCGGCGGACGTATGGCGACGCAGCGCTTCAGTAAGGTCTGGTTCGACCACCTCCCGTTGCTGGCCGACGTGCCGGATCGTTGGATGGAGATCGAGCTCGCCACGGGGACACGACGGGCGCTTGCCGATTCGGATGTGCCTTCCGTGCCGTCGCTTGCTTCAGGCAAGGCAGGCGTCGATGGCGACCCATGGATATCCGTTCGCGATCCGCATGGCAGCGTGGTGGCCCTGTTGACGCGCATTGGCGACGGCAGTGGGCAGATGTATCGGCCCGACGTTTTGCTGTCGGCGCTTCCGGGTGGACATGCGCAGCGGGCCATCAAGTGCGTGTCGGCGCTGTGTACGGGCAAGGCCATCACGGGAATCCAGTGGCGTCCCGACCACGACGAAGTGCTGTTCACCATCACCGACCCCCGCCTGGGTCTGGCGCAGTCGATCCTTCGATGGAATGTCGAGGGCGGGGAGGTACATGTGGTCGTACAGACTGGGGGATTGGCCAACGGCGGTCGCGATCCATCATCGAGCTGCGGTGTATCAGCCGAGGTGTTGGTATGTGTGACAGCGGAAGCCGATCGTCCGCCACGGCTGGAATGGATCGATCTGGAAAGTGGACAGCGCCACGTCCTGTTCGACCCGAACGTAGCGCTTGCCCAGGACATGGCCAGGGTGGCGCCTGCGCGCCTGTTGCGATGGGAGGACAAGCAGGGGCGATGGTTCACGGGCCAGTTTTATTCAGCGCGACGCCGTGGCGATGGACCGGTGCCGTTGTTCGTCACCTACTACAGTTGCCCGGGTTTCGTACGGGGCGGAGTGGGGGATGAGTGGCCGCTCGCCTCGTTGGCGCAGGCAGGCATCTCCGCGCTGTGCATCAACGATCCGCCCGGATACATCATGGATGCGGTCGCGCGGCACGGGCAGGGGATGGCGGCGGTCGAAAGCGTGATCGACCTGCTGTCTTCGGAAGGCGAGATCGATCGTGCACACGTGGGCATGGGTGGGCTGAGCTTCGGTGGCGCGGTGACGTTATGGACAGCCACGGAGTCGGACGTACTTGCGGCCGCATCGGTAGCCAACCCGGTCGTATCGCCTACCTACTACCTGATCGGCAGCATGAAAGGCGACGCCTTCCTCAAGGGCTTGCGGGAGATGTGGGGCTTGGGCGCACCAAGCGAAACCCCTGAACGCTGGAAGGCGATCTCGCCGGCGTTCAAGCTGGACAGGATCCGCGCGCCGATCCTATTCCAGCATTCCGAACAGGAGTACATGTATGCGTTGGACTACGAGATTCCGCTGATCCGAGAGCATCGGGCGGACCTCTACGTGTTCCCGAACGAGCCGCACCAGAAGTTCCAGCCAAAGCACAAGCTTGCGGCGTACGAAAGAAACCTCGACTGGTTCCGGTTCTGGTTGCAGGGCTACGAGGATCCAACGCCCTCGAAGAAGACACAGTACGCGCGTTGGCAGCAGATGAAGGCGAGCATGGCGGTGCGCACTCCATGAGGTGGCCGCACGATCTTCAGGCTTGGTGGCGTATCCAGTTCTCGACGGCGCATAGATCGAATATACGCATGAACCTGTCGTCTCGGGTAGCCAGGTCGCGGTCGAAGAATTGCCGCAGGGAATCTGTGTCGAGAAGCCCTTGCCCTTCGAGCTGACCCGTCAGGAGGTACTCCCGAAGCCGACTCTTGTTCTGCCGGTAGACCGCCCCGGAGTAATTCATGAAGGTTCCTTTGCTGCGGCGGTGCAGGATGTCGGGAGGCAGGATGTCTGCAAACGCGCCCCGGGCGACGGCGCGATTCCGACCTTCGGCTATCCACATCCAGCTTGGAACTTTCAGGCAGGCTTCCACGACGGGTTGGGATAGTAGCGGCATTCGCAGATGCCACTTCGTGCCGCGCGCTAGCCCATCCCTGAAAACCTGGGTACCGGCGAGATCGAAGATCCGCTCCCGATCTCCGGGCAGCGAGTCATCCGGTGCTGCAAACCAGGGGTGGGGCACGAGCATGTTTTGGGCTGGTGTCGCTGCTAGGAACGATCTGTCGGCCTTGCGGGGTGGCCTCGGTGGAGCGAGCAGTTTCTTGACTGCCAATCGACCAGCCTTCCACACGGTGCATTGGTGCAGTTCGGCGAGGTCAGAGATTGCTCTGATACCGGCGATCATCCCGCGTTCCCGAAACGCGTCCGCGGCGGGAGCGGCGGTTCTCGTGTAGCAGAAGACTGTATCTCCGCCTCCTCCGGAGAAAAAGCTCTTGACACCCAGCCGCCTGCCGATCGGCTCTTTCAGCTCATTGGATGCCTGCTGGAGAAACCAGGTGCTCGGGGCGACCGCGTGCGGCGGCGGTGGAAAGTCGAAATGCACGTTTTCGAATCCAAGCGTCTCGATATGAAGCTCGGCGCGAAGTACATCTGCCATCAAGATGGCATAAAGCCGCTCGTCCGCACCGGGGACCGGCGTGACCAGATTGCAGCACGCGACGCGCGCATGCGCGTCCTGCAGACAAGCAGCGACGATGGATGAGTCCAGCCCTCCCGATAGTTCCAGCAGGAGGGATTTGTCCGTCTCGGCCCAGCGATTCACTGTGGACGCCACCGCGTTTCGAACGTCAGCTTGTGCCTCATACCGATCGCGATGTCGGCGTTCCGGTGCGACAAAGTCCCACGGAGTCCAAACCTCCTCGATGGTCGTCCCGTCGCCCCGCATGTTGAGTCGGCAACCTGGCAAGAGTTCGCTTAGCCCGACAAGCCCGGTTCGACCCGTTTTGAGATACGGATAGATCAGGTTGTTGCGGATGAAATCCCAATCGATTTCCTTGGTATACAGGCGCGCATGCGTTGCGATCGAGATGTCGGAGGTGATGAAGCCGCCACGTAACGAGTAAACACAATCGACGCCACCGGATGGATCGCGCATGACCGTCGTCGCGTTCGGGTCGCCGCTCGGCACATGAAGAAGCAGGTACTCGCCCCAGAGCTCGTTGATGACATGCTCCGCCAGTTCGCCGCGTGACGACGCGTTAGCCAGCTCGGCACTATCGATTGGCGAGTGGCCATCGCGTGAGAAGACGTGACCGATGAGCGCGCTATCGGGCGACAGACCCAGGACGGGCGTGTCATCCGAGGCATAAAGCTCGATATGGCCCAAGACCAGCTTGCGTTGCAACCCGACCTCTCGGAGTGCGTGGTCGATACCGTCACTGGTTGCGCATGCGTGACGCCCCCGAAGCAAGGCGATGTAGCGATACATCACACGACCCGTATCGGTGTATGGGAATTGACGTTTCCCACGCTGTCGTTCAAGACAAGGTCGTCCGCCTGCACCCAGCAATGTGCAGAGAAAGGATCAAGGGCGACGCCGAAGACGACATGGACGTGGAGCTGTCGTCTACGAAGGAACTTTGCCATTGCGATGGAATCCAGCAGGCAGCAAATATCGACCGGGACATACAGACGTGCGCCTCGGTACAAGGCGGCGGCACCGGAAAGTCGCCGCTCGAGTAATGCTCTCGGTGGCGTGGCTTGTGCTGGTTGGGTGTGCCTGTCAGCGCCAAGGCCATGAAGGACATGCTTGAGAGCAAAGAGTTTCAACTCCAACTTCGTGTGCAGGACGATCGCAAGGACCTCCATTAGCTCAAAGGCTCGAATTTTTTGTCTTGCGGGAGGTGCTTCCATGACGCTTCGTAACGCAGGCTTGATGCTTCTTCGGTCGACGATTGTCGAGCGTAGCTGATCGACTAATATGTTCTGTTCGATCAACCCGCTTATGTCCATATCCGAAGTTTCATCTCCTTCCAGGTGACTGGCCAAGGCCCTTTCCAATAGCTGTGGCAGACAGAAGTATCGGTCGTTGTTGATATCGAGGAAGACGAATTGTTCGCCTACTCGGCAGAAAGACAGGTCGTCACGCACGGTGTAGTTGGCCATGTCCATGCCTCCATAAAGAAGAAAGGGGCGCACCGGGCTGGTGCGCCCCTTTGGTTTAGTCCTTGGCGATGCCCAGAGTGGTGAAGCCCCCCATTTCCTCGCCGGTCAGCGGACCCCCTAGGGTGTCCGTACTGGCAACGCCGAGCACGACGATCTCTTCCTCCGATGCGCCGATATGGAGCGTGGTTCCTTTCATGTTGTTCATGTTTGCTCTCCTAATTGAAAGGGCGCGCCTCAGGCGCGCCCTCGTGCTCACTCTTCAGAAATACCCAGGACGTTCTTGCCGCCGATCTCCTCGCCCGCAAGCGGGCCGCCCTTGGTTTCAGTACTGGCGACGCCGAGCACGATGACGTCTTCCTGCGTGTTGCTGCGAATGTTCTCGTTCGTGTTCATTTCAGTCTCCTACGTTCACGTCATGGCAGTCCCATGACGCGAGCAGCGTAGGAGCCGGAATTTTTGATTTTCAAATGATTATTGCGTTGTCATCCGGTGATTATTCCGGGAGCGTGATGCTCGCCCCGCAATCCCGGACTCGACTTCGACGCTTCTTCGGCTGACTGCGGGCGCCGCGGAACTGGATCACCCGAACCAACCGTCTGTGACCGGGGCGCCGGCACACTGAACAGCATCGAATCGAGCGCCCGCAGCCAGCCAGAAGCGGACGGCCACCAATCTCGCCGAAAGTATGCCGCAAAGATTAACGACTACTTGTCGGGCGCTGTAGTCTTCTGCAGAACCTCTGCGACGGCTTTCGCAACGACTTCGGGCCGATCCAGCTGGATATCGTGAGATGTGTTGTCCACAAACCAGCGCTCCCCGTGCGTTGAAGTGGCGACTATCTGCGCCTGAGTCTTCTCTCTGGCACGTTCGAGAGCTTTGCGAACGCTGGGAGGGGCTCCAGCGTAAGTATTGGCGGCAGTCAACACGATCAGAGGGACTGAACCATGTGTTTCCTTAAGCGACACCGGCTTGCTGAACACGACAGCGTTGTCCTGCAACTCGGATAGCAGCGTACGCCAGAAGGCAGGCTTCGATTTTTCGGCAAGTATCACAGCATTTAGCTTTGTGCTGGCCAATGGATTGGAACCAACTCCGCAAGCCTTAAGTGCCGGCAGCGACGCTAGCTCACCTTTCTCGGCGCTTGCCTCGCATTGCCTGATCAAGGCAAATCGCTGGGCATTCAACTCTTCGTCACTCTTCGCCCATTCCGGTGCAAACGCAGCCACATCTTGTTCCGGTGGATCGATCAGCACCATGCCGGCTACCTCTGCGGTGTAGCGTTCCGCATAACGGCGCACGATATTGCTGCCTAGTGAATGGCCCACCAGGACAACTGGCGTCTTGATCTCCGCAGCACGTATTAAATCATGCAGGTCTGAAACATCTGCGTCGAGATTTCGAGGCTGCGGTCCCTCACTGCTGAACCCATAGCCGGCGCGGTCGTACGAGCACACTTTGGCGACCGATGACAGCAGGGGTTGCAATTTGAACCAGGTCATCGAATCGGCGTGTGAGCCTGCTTCCAGCATCACTGTCTGCGGACCGTTGCCTGTGCAGCGTAGATTGAGCTGACGCCCATGCGCTACGGCTACCAACGTTGCCGCCTTCGCATAAGTATCCGGGATACCTTGGGGAACGATGACGCCGGCCGTACCAGCGAGAGGCGCAATGCCAACGAATATGGTCAGCACAGCTATACGAGACTTTTCCCAGAGCTTCTGGTTCAAAACACATCTCCTAGGGGATTTAGTGACGTTGTTGAAGGATTTGCGAGCGCGGTCAGCCCAATGATTGGGCCAATAGCGAAATGCAGGTATTTGAAGCGCATAACCATCTCATAGGAATAATGATGTCGGACCGAACCGAAGTTGCTACTTAAAATCGGGGCGTCGGCGTTTCAAAGGTTCATGAAGTGACGGCAGGTATTCCTGTTCCCAGAAATGATCGGGCTCTAGTCATCAATTGAAATTGCGTTCTTCGCCACATCAATCGCCTCCGCCGACACAGGTTGGCCAGGACGCTCGGTCACGAGTGCCTGATTGCATAGCGCAAAGGGACGCATGCGCTCCTCGTAGCGAACGAACGCCGCATGGTGGTCGTCCCGCGTCTTGGCAAGTTCGTTCGCCATGATATATGCGGCCACTAATGCCAGACTGGTGCCTTGTCCGGATAACGGCGACGCGCAACAAGCCGCATCGCCCAACAGTACGACTCGACCTTTCGACCAGCATGGCATGTGGATTTGTGCCATTGCATCCGTGTAGAAATCTTTAGCCTCCCACATCGCCTCGAGTAGTGTCGGCGTCTTCCAGCGTAGATGCGCAAGACGCTCCGCGGCGCGAAGCTTTTGCTGATCAACATTGCGATAGTCGACTTCCCCATCAGCAGCGGAGAAGCCCAGCGTGATTCTCAATTCACGATTGTCCCGTACGGGATAGATGCCATAGCCGGCATCACCGCCTTGCAACCAGATCTGCCAATTGTCGAGCCCCAGGAAGTTGTCGGTACCGAAGATGGCTATTTGCATGCCAAGCGGAGCCAGAAATTGCTTTTCGCTTCCAAAGGTGAGTGCCCGCACTTGGGAGTGCAGACCGTCGGCACCGATCACCAGATCAAACATACACGGCGACGCATGCTCAAAAGTGACGTAGACGCCGCCGGCTTCTTCGTCGATCGCGGTAATGGAGTCACCAAACAGATATCGAACGTCGCGGCTAGTACGCGCATAGAGCAACTGTGTAAGGTCTTCGCGTAGCAGTTCCACATCGCCGCTGTCGAGGCGGCCGCTACTGAAGGTAGCTTCGTTCGAACGGCTGACCTCGTTGCCGTCGCGATCGAGTACGGTCATGCCGCGCATCCGTGTACGCACCTGCTTGATCTGTTCACCGAGGCCCATGCGTTCCAAGACATCAAGCGCGACGCCACGAATATCGACGGCTTGTCCACCGAGTCGCTGCGTCGGTGATTGCTCGACCACGGTCGTCACAAAGCCGTGGTGATGCAGCCAATAGGCCAGCGCAGAGCCAGCGACGCCGGCTCCGGAAATCAGTACTTTCTTCATCTAAGACCCTGTGACGCGTTGCGCATTCATGTGGAAAACGAGACAGGTCAAAGCAAGGGGACCTCTGATCGGTGATACCGATAGAGCATCCGGCTTATCGACCGTTCAAACTCGCTACGCTTGCGTAAATTGCATGGCGATATCGTCAGCGAGGCGCTTCGCGTGCGTCAGCATAAGACCGTGCGCGGCCCCCTCGTACTCGATGTAATGTGCCCCCGTGATGAGCTTCGCGTAGCACCGCCCAGTCATGTCGATGGGGCACGATGCATCAAGGTCGCCATGGATAATAGTGACCGGCAGGTCCAGCTCCTGCGTTTCTAGACGCAGATCGGCCTCGGCGATCGTGCGTTGTAGATCAATCGCGATTCGTCGAGAGCAGCCAAGGATCATCTCGCTCACCCAAGTGCGAGTCCCTTCAGAAGCTCCAGGTACGAAAGCCCCGATGTTGTTCTCGATCCAGCCCGGCAAGTCTTCCTTCAGCTGCTGTAACAGCGCTTCAAAACCCTCTCGCGGGATGCCATCCGGATTGTCGACACTTTGCAGTAGGCATGGCCCCTGTGCTCCCACAAGTACGATGCGATCAAGCCTGCCCGACCCGTGCCTCGTGACATAGCGGATCACCTCGCCGGCCGCACCCGAATGCGCCACGACCATGCAATCCCGGAGATCGCGTGCCTCCAGAACTGCGGCGAGATCGTCCGCGAGACAGTCATAGTTCACCACGCTAGGGTCGCTTGATCGCCCATGGCCACGTCGGTCATAGGCGATGGTTCTAAAACCCTGATCGCCCAGCATGACCATCACCGGTCCCCAAAGATCTGAGGGCATGGCCCAACCGGCCAGCAACACAATGGGTGGCCCGGAACCCCAGTCGCGGACGAACAATGCATGGCCATTCGATGTTTCGACAAATTCCCGCTCAACCATGAAACGCTCCGTCTAGAAAATCGATAACTTCTGAAGTTTCACGCGCGAGTGGAACTACTTGGGCGATCGGAATGTGCAAGGGCGGTAGCCTCATACTTGAGGTGTGCCAGGTAGACGCCTCACATAGAACCGTTGAACCGCCAAGGCGATAATCGGGCCAATCAAAATGATATGGACGATGAGGTCGCTGACTACCGATGCGGGCGTAACCTTGAACTTGGGAGCGGCTGACAGCGGAAGAACGACCGCGTGCATGAAGAGATAAATGGCCAAGCCGAAAAGGGCGCCGCACGTCTTCGGCCGCGTCGTCAGCCCCCCTAATTTTCGACTCGCAAGAAAGTAGCTGCCTGCAGCCACGAAGAGGATGCCGAAATGGAGCATCACGCCGAGTGCGGCCGATGCCCAGCCGTCACGAAATGCGTTGATGCCGAGAAGGCCGCTGGCAACTGATTGTGGAATGACGATGGCGGGAACGCCGGCACGGCTGTTGAAAGCAATGGCGTAGGCGAGGTCGATGACCCCCGCAACGATGCTGCCGATGCCGATGAAGCGTAAGGGCGATGTCCTTGGCCATCCGCGAATTTCATTGTTCATGGTGTGTCTCCCTCACTCAGGCGGATACCGTCGTCGCATAGTGAAATATACGGTGTACAGAAAGCTTACCTTCGTCTCTATTAGTGATAAATATGTCAAAAAGGCTGGAACAGATCTAAGATTGGTGACTCATCTGTACTAGATCAGTTCAAGGGTAAGTGACATGTCCGCGATCAACCCACCCCCGTACTTACGCATCGTTGCGGCACTCAAGTTGCGTATGGCCAACGGCGAGCTGCGGCGGGGTGACCGGCTACCGTCAATCCGGGAGCTCGCACGCGAATGGAACGTGGCGCTCGCCACTGCCGCGAAGGCACTGACCGTTCTGCGCCATGAGGGGCTGGTCGTCGTGCGCGCGCGCAGTGGCACGGTGGTAGCTGCAACGGCAAAAACCACGCAGTCACAGCGCCGTCCCGGTCCGCACGTTTCTTCAGATCGTGACCTTACGCGAGAGCGCGTCATTTACACGGCTATAGAGATCGCCGACCGCGAGGGACTGAACGCCATGTCCATGCGTGGCGTTGCGGCGCAATTGGGTGTCGCCGCCATGTCGCCGTATCGATTCGTGGATAGCAAAGAGTCTCTGATTCTCTTGATGACAGATGCGGCCTACGGTGAAATGCCGCCGCCGCCGAAGATGGCGACGAACTGGCGAGAACAGTTGACACTCAGTGCGCGCACGCTTTGGGATCTGTACACCAGGCATCCCTGGCTGGCACATGTCAATGCGCTGACCCGTCCTTTGCTGCTACCCAATCTGATGGCGCACGCCGAGATCGTGTTTGATGCGCTGGCCCCATGTCGGCTTGATCCAGCCACCGCCATGCACTTGCACGTACTGCTCTACAGCTATGTACACGGCATTGCCATTCATCTGGAACGCAAGACGCAAGAGGAAGCAGCCACCGGTCTGTCCGACGACGCCTGGATGGATACACAGGCGACGTCGCTTGCGAAGCTCGTTACGTCGGGCCGCTATCCTGCTTTCGCCGCCTTGATTGACAATCTTGATCCCGGTTACGAGCTTCGTCTCGATGAACTTTTTGAGTTTGGTCTCAAGACGCTGCTGGATGGCTTTGTGGTGATGATCGGAAGATGACGAAATCGGGGTGGAACCCGCGTCAGGTTCAGTCATTCCAGCGTTTGCGCTCAGCTGCGCGTGAAGTGCTGCATGTCGTGCCCCGCCCGACGGACGTCAAGTCCGGTGATGCGCCCCTTGGCATCGCGCTCGAAGACAAACCGCACGCGCGGCAATCCCTTTTTGAACATCACGTCGCGCGCTTCCGCCAACAATGCGAGTGGTTTGTTGTCACGGCCGATGATAACTAGGCCATCGGCCTGCCGTTCAATCCGCATGACATGCCCGGCGGCGAGCTGATATGCGCCGACGTACTGGCCGAGTTCGGCTACCGGCAAACGGACTTGTGAGGGTTCGACCGGTACTTCGACTGTCTGGCTGGAAACCATCTTCCAGCTGCCGTGTTCCTTCAACCAGACTTCGGTCGAACGGAAGCTGTCGTTGGCCGTCTGTCCGTAGGTAACGAAGATGGCATTGTCGGTGAAGCTCGTCACCGCAACGTTGCCGTGCAGCGCGACATGGAAATCCGATTGCACCAGCGTGCTGCTGACACCCTTCGGCGGTGGCGCGGCTCCCGCCACGATGTCGCGCTTGCTGGACAGCGTCCCGTCCTCGCCCATAAACACCACATTGGTGTCGAGCAGGTTGTCGAGCGCTTTCGCGTCGCCACTGGCCGAGGCGTCGGAAAAAGCCTGCGATAAACGGGTGATCGTGGCGATGTCGGTGTCGGCGGCGTGCGCAGCACTTGTCACAGCAAGCGCCGTCATCAGCATGAACACTTGCAAGCAGCCATGGCGCATCGTTGCATCTCCGGTTGTCATACGGCGAAGCATAGGAAGATTTTTCCGGAACCGCCGCGTGCAGGAAGTCATGCAATCAAAAAGGAACAAAGGAGTCAGAGACTGCAAAGTGCTAGCTGCCTGCGCATCTTCGCCAATGGAACTGGCCAGGCTCGCCAGCAGCGAGGGTCGACCGGCCGAAGACGGCCACTTTGAGACAGTTACCGCCTATATCACGTTGCCCCAGAGCGGACGTTCAGCCCTGGAGTTAAGCGACGGCAACGCCGGCTAGATTGATTTGCCTACCTCGAGACAGACGAGGCACGGGTCGATGCTTGAGCAGAAATCACGCCTTCTATCCATTGGATGTAGCTTGAGATGCGAACGCCGTACACGATTTCGCCATAGAGGCCCTCCACGAATGGGCGACCTGGTGCCCAATTGCTCAAAAATGGATGGCCCGGTGGATATTTGCTCCAAGAAGCCAGGCCGACGAGTTGCCTTGAACTCCCATCTCCGATGAGCAAGGGGCCGCCACTGTCACCGCTCCCCGTGATGCCTTCAAGTGACAGGGCTGACGACGGCGGGTCGAATCGATACCAAACATAGCGCGCGTCGGCACCGACAATCACGTTGAACGCACGGCGCAAGACGGTGCGATGCGAGCTGTGAGGATCCTGACCTACGGTGCCATTGCCCGTGGCGCCCTTGCCCACAAGCTCCACGGTCATCCCCACCTCTTTGTTCCCGCGATAGAGAGGAATAGGAGTTACATCCGTCACTGGCGACGCAAGCTCGATCAGCGCGATATCGTTGGACGACGCAAGAAATGCATGCGCCTTGGAGAAATCGCCGGATGCCACGGCCTGCTTGACCAGCTTGTCAGGCAGCCCCTTGTAGCCCGGATACGTGATGACACGTTTGACCTTGCGTGCCACACCGCCGATAGATACTTCGTCTTCCATGCCTTGCATTGGCGCTGCGTGAGCTGCGGTGACGACCCACTGAAGTGCAATTAGGACACCATGTCCCTCGCCAGGCATGTCGACCAGCGCGGGGAATGCCGAAGCCGGCACCCGATATTTGGCATCAGCAACGTCGCTACGAATCACAACTGCGTTGGCGGTAGCCGAAATTGCAAGCAGTACGAATAGAAGATGGCGTCTCATGGTGTATCCCTGTGACTAAGAAGCAGGCCCGTAAGGGCCGAGATCGGAATTCAATAGCTTCGCGACTTCGGTCGAGTTGAGTCGATGGGTATCGCGTACAACTCCGCTATTCCATGGAGTTATCACCGCGCCTTGTTGAGGTTTGATCCGTGACACAGGCTCCCTACGCACTGAACCTATTCGCCGCAGGCAACGATCAATGCCACGGCACGCTCGATGTCGGTGTGCGTCGTGGGGGCACCGACGGACAAACGCAGCGCACCCACGGTGGCGGCACGCCCCACGCAACTCCGGAACGCCTCGATGCTGAAGCTGCCTTCGAGTTTGTCGAAGCAGTGTTCCACTCCTATGGCATCGAATCCGAACGCCTTTTCGGCGGCTCCGGGATTGCAGAAGCAACCACCTCGGATGGCGACCCCATGCTCGCGCGCCAGCGACTCGACACGCTCGTAGGGCAGGACGCAACCGTCGTTCTGCAGCACGTTGAAGGCGACGACACCGCCTCGCCGCTCAATATCCCGAGGGCCATACAGACGCACCAGCGGCGCTCCATTACGGTGTCGCAATGTCGCTGCCAGTGCCAGGAGATGCTGCATATGGGACTGGATATGGGCACGCAGGCCCGTGCGCGGCATGCAGGCGAGAAAAGCGAATCCGGATTCGATGGCGGCGAGGTCGAGAAAGTTGGGAGTTCCGTCCTCGAATCCCTCGTGGCCCGTCCTTAGGGCGTGCCGCCCGTGCGCGACGGACACGAACTCCACGGTTCCGCCTGAGAACCATGGCCTCCGAAGGCGGCCCAAGGCCGACTTTTTCGCTATCAATGCTCCGACACCGGTCGGCAAGCCGAATAGCTTGTAGAACGAACACACGACGAAATCTGCGGAATGCTCCCTCAGGCTGAGATCGCCCGATGGGCCGGCCGCTGCCGCATCGACTAGAACATCGCATCCGAGCGCCCTGGCCTCTTCGATGAGTGACAGATCGTGACGCACTCCGGAAAAGTTGGACTGCTGCGGGAATGCGAACAAGCCCTCGCCCTGTCGCTCGACGCTCGCCCGCAGGCTCGCAGATCCGTGATCGAGCCGGAGTTCCGTATCCAACGGCAGCACGCTGACGGGCGCCTGCGCGCGCCTGGCAAACTCCTGAATGCCGTTGACGGAATTGTGGTTGTCTGCCGAAAGGATAAGTCCGCGGCGCGATGAAAATGGGTAGCTCTCCGCGACGAGCTTGATGGCTGCCGTCGCGTTGGCGGTGAAGCAGACATCGTAGATGTCTGGATCGGCATCGAAGAAGGCGAGCGTCGCGGTACGGGCGGCCGCCTGCGCGGCAGCGCTATGGCGGGACGCCAGATGCTCCGAGTGGGGATTGCCGAAAATCCCGTGCGCCAGTCGGTCACCGTGCGCCCGTGCCTGCGAGGCGCCGTACAGCGCGCTCGCCGCGTAATCGAGATAGGCGATGCCGGCGGTATCGAGACGCGCGAATTCGCTGGCGCGAAGAGCGGCGAAGTCGAACGCATCGGTCGCATCGGTGGGTTCCAAGGCACGCGCTAGCATCCGCGCCTCCGCGAGCCGGGCCCAGTCTGCGGCGCGCCCACAACTTCGCCTTCCGGCTCTCCCCCGATCCGGGGAGAGCCGCCGAAGTAGTGGCTCAATTCCGCGATCCGTGCACGTTCCGCGGGCGAGCCGTTCGCCGGCAGCAGCGGACTCAGGACCTCCTCGCGCCAGTCGGCAAGGCCGCCCGGCACGAACACCGCCTGGGTCACGCCGAGCGAGCGCAGCATGACCCAGGCCTGGCCGGCATGTGCCCCTTCCTGCGAGTAAAGGACGACGGTCTGGTCGGGCGCAAAGCGCGACCTCACCAACTGGTCGATCGGCAAGTTCTCCGCCGTCGGGATGGCGGCGTTGTGGAACTCGGCAGGCGAGCGCACGTCGATGACGCGAAGTCCCGGTCGGCGATCGCGTATCCACTCTGCAAGCTGGCGTGCGCTGACATGGTCGGAGCCCTCGTCGATCGCACGGGCAATCGAATCCAGATCAAGCCCTCGCTGCTGCGTGCGAGAGGGGCTACCCGCGAAAGGCGCCCCCAGGCCCAATGCAAGTGCACCGATGCCCAACCCTCGCACCAGTCTCATCGTGCTGCCTCCCGCTTTGCGATCCACGCCAACATCGAAACGGCGATTACCGTGACCAGCGCGACCACGACCCCGTAAGGCAGGCCCGTGAGGCGTTGGAGTGTCAGCGGGCCATGTGGCGTCGAGCGGTAGAAAGGTTCGATCGCGGGGAAGGCCAAGCCGACGAGCAGCACGCCAGCGAACAGCCCGAGCATCGTCGCGGCACCTTCGATGCGGCCGCTGGCCAGCGCCACGCAGGACGTGCCCGGACACAGGCCGCTGAGCACGAAGCCGAGTCCGAAGACCAGACCGCCGACGAGTTGCGGTAGCAGATACGTTTCGGGCACGTAGAGCGCAGTGGGATCAAGCATGCCCAGTCGCCCGCCCCAGAAGACACCGAGCATCGCGGTCAGCATCGCGCTCAGCATCACCTTGAGGACGGTGAAATCTCGCAGGTAAAACTGGCCGGCGAGCTTCGGCGGATCGCCCAAGCCGGCGCATTCGAGTGCCCAGCCGAACGCCACGCCGATGCCTCCCGCGATCAGCAGATCGTTCATGGCCAGAGCCTGCGCACGAGCGGCGCGGCGAGGAAGCCGGCGAAGAACAGTGCCACCATGAAGATCCAGGCGCCGGCACTCAGCAGCGCACCACCACTCAATGCAAGACCGCTGGTGCAGCCTCGCGCCAGTGCTGCCCCGACGCCCATCAGCATGCCGCCTGCGATGCCAGCGAAGAACCTGCCACCGGACGGACGCACCGCGCGGACGAACGTCAGTCTTGTTCGTCCTGCCAGAGCAGCCGATGCGGCGGCGCCGACCAGCACACCGATGATTTCGATGACTAGCCAGGTAGTCCACGGCGAACCGTCCTGCAGATAGCTCCGGAAGTAGGCGCTGCGCACGGCCGTTTCCGGCGAGACTGCGACGACGACACCACTCGCCACGCTCGCGAAAGCACCGGATGCTCCCAGCCCTTGCCCGGTCAGCGCGAAGCAGGCGAGCAGTACCAGGCCCAGGCACACGCCGGTCGCATGGGGTTCGGCATAGGGACGGAGCGAGCGCATCGTCAGAGCTCGACCGGCAGATCGCGCATCGTCCAGTCTTCGAAGGAACCGTCGTACAGCACGGCATCAATCCCCACCGCACGCGCCGCGAACAGCACCGCCGTTGCCTGCTGGCCGATGTGGCAATAAGCGATCACCCGGTCGCCTGGCTTGACACCGACCTTGCGGAACAAGGCCAGCAGTTCGGCCGGCTGCTTCAGGGTCAGATCGTCGTTGGCGATGCTGGTGAAGGGCAGGTTGTGTGCACCGGGAATATGGCCGCGGCGGGGGTGGCCATCCGCGCCGCTCTCTTCGACGCCGTCGTAGTACATCGCGGCACGCGCGTCGATGAGCATGTAACCCGGTTGCCCGACGTGTGCGCGCACGAACGCGGCATCGACGATGGTGGGCTGAAGGTTGAAGGGCGCCAGCGTTCCCGGCGGTGTGGCTGCGGTGAGGTGGTCGGTCAGGGCGCGGCCCTCGCGGCGCCACTTCGGCATGCCGCCGTCGAGCAGGTCGGCATGCGCTACCAGTCCAGCCGATTGCAGCGTGAACAATACCCGCGTCGCCACGGAGACTTGATTGTTTCCGAAGTACACCACGACGCGGGAGCCGTCCGAGATGCCGAGGCCCTGCAGTCGCTGGCGCAATTCCGGCGCCGTCGGCATTTCCAGCGAAAGTTCGCCCGACGTGGCGGCGACGTCGGCAAGCCGGACGAAACGCGCGCCGGGAATGTGCGCGGACTTGTACTGCGACTCTTCGCCGACCTGCAGCAGCACGAGGTTCGGGTCGTGCAGGTGACTTTTCAGCCACGCTGTGGATACCCATGGCTCGGCTTGCGCGGTGGCCGGCGCAATGGTTTGCGCGTGCGCACGGTACGGCAGGGTCGCGGATCCAACGAGGATCGCAAACGCAACGGCCGCCTTCGCCAGAATCTTGATCTGCATGGTGTCTCCCGATGTCGTGTGTGCGACAGATATAGGGCACGCGGGAGCGCAGCGCGATGGGCATGCGACGGAACCGGTCGGCGATGCGATGAAACGGTCCAGGCGCGGATGGTTCGTGTGCGCGATCGCGCGCGCTTTGCTAACGTGTCACGCATGGATTTGCCCGACGACGACTTGCATGCCCGACTGCCGCGAAGCGTGCTGTCGGATCTCGGCAGCTGGACGCTCTACCAGAACTTCCGCGCCTTCACCTGGCCCTGGTTGCTGCGTCGGGGAATCGTGTTTTGGCCGCTGGCGGTCCTCGCCGGTTGCACGTATGCCACCTGGCATGCGTCGGGCATGGATGCATGGGGCGACTGGCCGGGGCTCGCGCTCCGGGCTTGCATCGCGTCGCTGATCGCGGTCTCGGCCGGACCCTTGCTCGCCACATTGATTCGGCATTGGCGTCTGCCGCTCGTCGTGGAGCGCGCGCTGGTACTGCTGGCGATCCTCTTCGGGCTCTGGATCGGCGTCATCGCCCTGGACTGGGCGGGCACCTATCACGCCCATCTCATGCAGGCCTATTCCGGGCGTCCCATGGGACCCAACCTGCTCGGCCAGGCCGTTTCAAATTTTCTCGCCGCCACCATCAACGCGTCCCTCTTTGTACTGATCGTCGCGGGTGGAGGCTTCGCAGCCATCTACTATCTCGGCGAACAGCGACGCATTGCCCAGTACGCAGCCGGCCGCCAGATCGAAAACCTGCGCGCGGAACGGAATGCAGCCGACATGCGACTGGCTGTCCTCCAAGCCCAGATCGAACCGCATTTCCTCTTCAATACACTGGCGTCGGTGCGCTCACTGATCGCCAGCGAGCCCGAGTGCGCGGCAAGAACCATCGATGCGCTTGCGGCGTATCTGCGCGTCGCGTTGCCGCGCATCCGCACAACAGGCATCGAGGAAGCCACGCTCGGTCGCCAGATCGATCTCTGCCTGGGCTATCTTGAGATCATGAATGTCCGTACGGCCGGCCGCATTCAGATTCACGTCGATGCAAGCGACGAGGTCCGGTCTCTGCCGTTTCCCCCCTTGATCCTGCTGACGCTGGTGGAGAACGCGATGACCCACGGCATCGAGCCGAAACCCGGCCCCGGCATGATCGCGATCATCGCCGGCACCGCGGATGGATTCCTGAGCGTGAGCGTCGAGGACGATGGCCAGGGATTGCAGCCCGGCACGACGCCTGGCCTGGGCCTCGCGAATGTTCGCGCCCAGCTCCGCGATCGTTTCGGAACACGCGCACGCTTCGACATCGCATCACGTGCCGGAGGCGGGGTGAGCGCACGCATCCACATTCCGCTCACGTTCCCATGACCGCACCCATCACGGCCCTCATTGCCGAAGACGAGGAACCACAGCGCACGGAGCTGCGCGGCATGCTGGCAACCCTGTGGCCCGAACTGATCGTCGTCGCGGAATGCGAGAATGGCATCAGCGCGCTCGATGCGTGGACATCGAAGAAGCCGGATGTTGCCTTCCTCGACATCCGCATGCCGGGACTTGGTGGCCTCGAGGTGGCGCGGCAGGCCGAAAGTCCAGCCCAGGTCGTCTTCATCACCGCTCATGACGAATTCGCGGTGAAGGCCTTCGATGCTGGCGCCATCGACTACCTGCTGAAACCGATCCGCACCGATCGCCTCACCGAAACGGTGGCACGTCTGCGCAGCCGCCAGCCCGCAACGCAAGTCGATCTGACGGCATTGATCGACAGCCTCGCCGGCCGGTTGACGCGAGCGGAGACGATCACCTGGATTACCGCCGGCATCGGCGATACCGTCCGGATGATTCCCATCGAAGACGTCGTACTTTTCCAGTCCGAGGAAAAGTACACCCGCGTAGCCACCGCCACCGATTCCGCATTCATCCGGACGCCGCTGAAGGATCTGATGCTCAAGCTCGATTCGGAAGTCTTCTGGAGGATTCACCGCAACGCCATCGTTCGCGTGTCGGCGATCCGGCAGGTCAAGCCGGATGGGGATGGTCGCTTGCTGATCTGGCTCCATGGCATTGCCGAGCCGCTTCGCGTGAGCGACGCGTTCCGCCATCGTTTCCGCGCGATGTGATGTGGCATGCAGGACTGAGATCGGTCGCTGACCGGACAAAAGCGGCAGGTCGGCTGCTGAAAATGTCCGCCACAAAGCGGCCGTTCTCGACCGGCTGAAACGGGTCGGAAGCCGCCCTCCAGCTTCCCCGGGGAGACGGTCAAATTCGCCGGTGGTCCGATCATCGAAGATCGGTCGGGTGATGCATTCGCCCCGGCGCATGCAGCTGACGTGCGCTGAGGCGACCTGATCAACGCGCCTCACCGTTATTCACGTGCAGGCGGGAGGCGCTCTTCAACGGCAGATGCCGGTCATCCAATGTCTTTCCCGCAACACGATGACCCACGAGGACACTGGATCGGAGGCTGCCTAGGGGAGGTAATCGTTGCGATCGCTGAGCAAGGCCACGATGCGCGGGACGAGTCGCTTCCGTCGTTCGTGATAATCGCGTAGTGCGGACCTCAGCACCGGTATGTCGCATGTCTGCCAATGTCGTTTCAATTCCGAAAGCTCTTCGAAGCTGTGCTTGAGCAAGTCTTGCTCGGCGCGACGTATCGGCGCCAGCCGGTCGTTGGCCTGCTTCACGGCGTGGTGGAGGGACCTGTGGGCTGTCGCGCGTGCGATCGCAT
>Ga0302314_10006092_pt1 | contig 21897 bp, 16 predicted proteins | sample III_Palsa_N2_3_FD_200533 | JGI IMG/M metagenome (GOLD analysis project Ga0302314, IMG submission 200533) | Peat permafrost microbial communities from Stordalen Mire near Abisko, Sweden - III_Palsa_N2_3 | ecosystem: Environmental > Terrestrial > Soil > Palsa > Peat permafrost | place: Sweden...
TGGTGGCACCCAGGGCGAGCGCGACGAGGAACCGGTTCACCGACCGGATGCGTCGGGGGATCAGGCGAGGCTTCACTAGGTCTCCTAACTGAGGGGGCGACTCATGTGACCGGTCACAAAAATAGCCATGTGAACGGTCACAAAAGCGAGCGCGAAAAGCGCCGGGTCGGGCCGAGCTGGGGCGTGGCGGACGCGAAGGACACAGACGCTCCTCACCGAGTCGGCAAAGCTTTTCCTAGCCGGAAGCTTCGGCCGCATCGAGGCATCCGTCAATACCTCGCGCGCCGCGCGCGGCGGACGGGACGAAGCTCGGGCGGTGCACCCGCGGCGCGCGCAGCGCGGCCAGCAGGTCATCCAGCGACTCGAAGTTATGCGCGCTGACCACGGCGTCGCAGTACGGCCAGGCGGCGGCCATGCCGCCGACTTCCGGCCGGTACCGTTCGCTCTGCGTGCGCGGGTTGGCCCACACGATCCGGTAGGCGAACCGGTGCAGCCGTGCCATCTGCGCGCCGACCAGGGCGGGGTCGCCGGTCTCCCAGCCGTCGGAGATGATCAGCACGACCGCCCCGCGGGCCATGCCGCGCGCGCCGTAGCGGTCGTTGAAGTCGCGCAGCGCCGCGCCGATCCTGGTGCCGCCCGCCCAGTCCGGCGCGGCCTCGCCCGCCCGCGCCAGCATCGTCTCCGGGGTGGCGGCGGCCAGGTACGGCGTCAGCCTGGTCAGCCGGGTGGCGAAGGTGAACACCTCGGTCCGCGGCCTGGCCGCGTCCCTGGTCGGGCCGGAAAAGCCGGAGCCGCCGCCGGAGGCGGCGCTGGAGCCGGAGCCGCCGGAGGCGGCGGAGCGCGAGGCGACGTACATGAGCTGCAGGATCGCCCGCGCGTAGGGCTCCATCGAGCCGGAGATGTCGCACAGCACGACGAGCCGCCGCGGCCGGAACCGGACCGCCTGCCGCGCGATCCGCATCGGCTCGCCGCCGGTGCGGGTCGCCTGGCGCATGGTCCGGCGCATGTCGAGCCGCGCCCCGTCCTTGCGCGGCCGGTAGCGCCGGGTCCGGCGCGGCGGCACCGCGATCACCAGCTGTCGCATCAGCGTCGCCAGCTGCGCGAGTTCCGACGGCGACAACTGCGCGAAATCCCGCTCCCGCAGCCGCTCGGTCATCGACGCGACCCGCCGCACCGCGGGCACCCCGTCGTCGGAGTCGGCCTCGCCCTCCGTCTCGGACGCCTCCGCCGCCGCCAGCGCGTCGTCAAGCCCGGGCAGGTCCGCCAGCAGGTCGTCGGCGCCGCCCGCGCCAAGGTCGTCCGGGTCGCGGCCGGCGTCGTCGGCGTCCGCGCGTTCAGCGGACTCGGCCACCATGTTCTGCCGCGGGGCGGTCAGCGGCGGCTGCCGGGCCGCCCCCGGGCCCGCGCCCGCGCCGAACAGCTCGTTGAACACCCGCTCGAACGTCTCGACCTGGGCCGGCCCCGACACCATGGTGGCCAGCGCGCACGCGTGCAGTCCGGTCAGCGTCGTCGCGCGCATCACCGTCAGCGCGCCCGCGAGCCGCTCGCTGCGGTCGGGCCCGGCCGGCAGCCCGGCCGACCGCAGCGCCTCGGCCAGCGCCGCCGCCAGCGCCGCGTAGTCAGCCGGCCGCGACTGCCCGCCCGCGAGGTCGGCCGTGAGGTCGGCCGTCCCCCCGTTCACGGGTCCGTCAGCCATGCCCGATGACAGACGCCAGCCCGGCCTCCCGCACCGCCTGATCGTCCTCCGGGTACTTGATCACGACGCTCATCGTCGCCTCCGCCGCGCCGGCCGACAACGTCGGCGCGCCCAGCACGGTCAGCGCCCCGGCCCAGGTGATCGCCTCGGAGATGCCCGGCGACTTGGTCAGCGCGAGGTCGCGCAGCCGCGCCACCGCCAACGCGACCTCGCCCGCCAGCGCCTCGCCGGCGGCGGGCACCCGCCGCCGGATGATCGCGGCCACCCGCACCGCGTCGGGGAACCCGATCCAGTGGTACAGGCAGCGCCGCTTCAGCGCGTCGTGCAGGTCTCTGGTCCTGTTCGACGTCAAGATGACGACGGGCGGCACGACGGCGTGCCGCGTCCCCAGCTCCGGAATCGTCACAGAAGACTCCGCCAGCATCTCGAACAGGAACGCCTCGAACTCGTCGTCGGCCCGGTCCACCTCGTCGATCAGGAGCACCGCGGGGCGGGGTCCCGGGTGGTCGAGCGCGGCCAGCAGCGGCCGCGAGAGCAGGAAATCCTCGCGGAACAGGTCGGTCTCCCGCAGCTGCTCGTGCGTCGCCTCGGCCAGCCTGATCGCCAGCAGCTGCCGGGGGTAGTTCCACTCGTAGAGCGCCTCGGCCGACGAGATGCCCTCGTAGCACTGCAGCCGGATGAGCGGGGTGTCGAGCGCCTCGGCGATCGCCTTGGCCGCCTGGGTCTTGCCGACGCCGGGCTCGCCCTCAAGCAGGATCGGCTGCCCCATCCGCACCGCGAGGAAGAGCGCCGCCGCGAGCTGGTCCCCCGCCATATAGCCGGTCTTGTCAAGCGCCGCCGCCAGCGCCGGCACGTCAGGGAACCGCTCACCCACCTCGGCCGAGACTACGCTGCTCACAAGGTGGGAGTTTATCCGCTGCGGTCGGCCGGGACGCACCGAGACAACCCGGGCGCGGCTGCCGCCGGGTCAGCGGCCGCCGATGTCCTCGCTCCAGACCCGCGGGTAGCGGGTCTGGAACTCCTCCATCGCGGCGATGCAGGCGGGGTCGTCGAGCAGGGTGATCTCAACCCCGCGATCGCGCAGGAAGCCAAGATCGCCCGCGAACGTGCGCGCCTCGCCGACGACGACGCGCGGGATCTGGAAGAGCAGGATCGCGCCGGTGCACATCTGGCACGGGGACAACGTCGTGTAGAGCGTGGTGTCGGTGTACGAGGCGCGGCGGCCCGCGTTGCGCAGGGCCGAGATCTCGCCGTGCGCCACCGGGTCCCCGTGCTGCACCCGCTCGTTGTGGCCGGCCGCGACGACCGCGCCGCCGGCCGCGAGGACCGCGCCGACCGGCACGCCGCCGGCCTCGAGGCTCGCCCGCGCCTGCTCAAGCGCCACTGCCATCAGTTCCCTGTCCAGCTGGAGATCTTCGCCCATGAACGGATACGTTACCGAAGTGGCTGGACGAGGCACCATGGCGACGATCGCCCTTGAGGATGCGAAGATCGGTTTCACCCTGCACGAGTACCCGCACGACCCCAGGGCCGGGTCTTACGGCCTCGAGGCGAGCGATGCGCTCGGCGTCCCGCCCGAGCGGGTGTTCAAGACGCTGGTCGCGGCGGTGGACGGGAGCGCGCTCGCGGTCGGCGTCGTCCCCGTGCACCGACAGCTCGACCTGAAGGCGCTGGCCGCCGCCGTGGGCGGCAAGAAGGCGGTCATGGCCGAGCTCGCCGCGGCCGAGCGGGCCACCGGCTACGTGGCGGGCGGTATCTCCCCGGTCGGGCAGAAGAAACGGCTGCCGGTCGTCATCGACTCGTCCGCGCTTGAGCTCGGCACGCTGTTCTGCAGCGCGGGCCGGCGCGGCCTGGAGATCGAGATCGCCCCGGCCGACCTGATCAAGGCGGCCGGGGCGAAGGTGGCCGCGATCGCGGCCGGGTAAGACTTAAGGAAATCAAGAAAATCATTCGTCTGAACGAACCGTGGCAACTGCCGCATCGTCCGCCTTGGCCTCTTCGGTGGCGGACGGATCGGCGGCTTCGGCGGCCTCCGGGTCCGCCTCCCCCGGGTCCGCCTCCCCCGAATCGGCCGCCTCGGGGGCGTTCAGGACGGCGGCCGCGTCGTCCGGCTTGGTGTCCTCCACCGCGCCCGCCGCGCTGGCGGGCAGCACGGTGTAGGGCCGCTCGGGACGGCGCTGGGCCATGATGAACCAGACCACCCCGACCACGGTCAGGGCGATCGCGACGAACATGTTCAGCCGCAGGCCGAGGAAGTACTCGGAGGAGTCGATCCTGATCGTCTCCTCGAAAATGCGGTAGGCGGAGTAGCCCGCCACGTACAGCGCGAACAGGCCCCATGGCTTGATCTTGGCGTGGTGGCCCAGCCAGACCAGGAACGCCGCCAGGGCCAGGTCCCAGATCAACTCGTACAGGAAGGATGGCTGGAAGGTCGCGTAGTGCAGGTCCTGCGGCGGGATGCCGCCGGCCAGGCGGTAGGAGTACGGGATCTCCAGGCCCCACGGCAGCGTGGTCGGCTTGCCGAAGAGCTCCTTGTTGAAGTAGTTGCCGATGCGGCCGATCGCCTGCGCGACCAGCAGCGCGGGCGCGATCGCGTTGGCGAACGGCCCCACGGTGATGCCGAGCTTGTGCAGCCGCCAGGCGCCGACCGCCGCCGCCAGCGCGACCCCGCCCCAGATGCCCAGGCCGCCGGTCCAGACGGCGAACACCCCGTACCAGACGTGCGGGATGTCGTTCGGCGTGGTGATGTCGAAGTAAATGCGGCCGCCGATGATGCCCGCGGGCACCACCCACAGCGCGATGTCGTTGACCAGGTCCGGGTCACCGCCGAGCGCGCGCCAGCGCCGCCTGGTGATCAGGATTGCTAGCGTGATCCCGATGATGTAGCCGAGCGCGTAGAAGTGGATCTCCAGCGGGCCGATGTGGAAGGCGTTAATCGGCGGGCTGGGGATGAACTGCGGGAGCGCGGCTATGCCTCTGGCCATGCACCCGAGACTATCCGGCAGACCGGTACCACGGGACGTTGGTCCTTGGAACTGGGGAACGTGACGCATAACTTGTTAGGAAGGACGCCGAGCAAGGAGATCGCCATGGGAACCGCAGCTAGTGACAGCGGGAGCGCCAACCCGATCTCCGTATTCCTGCTCGACGACCATGAAATCGTGCGGCGCGGCGTGCGCGACATGCTCGAGGCCGAGGGCGACATCAAGGTCACCGGCGAGGCCGGCACCGCCGCCTCGGCCCTCGCGCGGATCCCCGCGATCCGCCCGGACGTGGCGGTGCTTGACGTCCGGCTGCCCGACGGCGACGGCGTTACCGTCTGCCGCGAGATCAGGTCCCGGATGCCCGAGGTGGCCTGCCTGATGCTCACCTCCTTCGCCGACGACGACGCGCTGATGGACGCGGTCATGGCCGGCGCCGCGGGCTACGTGCTCAAGCAGATCCGGGGCACCGACCTGGTCGGAGCGGTGCGCACGGTCGCCACCGGGCAGTCGATACTCGACCCGAAGGCGGCCAGCCAGCTGATGGCGCGGCTGCGCGGCCAGTCGGCCAAGGCCGATCCGCTGGCCGGGCTGACCCCGCAGGAGAAGCGGATCCTGGAGTTGATCGGCGAGGGTCTCACCAACCGCCAGATCGGCGAGCGGCTCTTCCTGGCCGAGAAGACGGTCAAGAACTACATTTCCGCGCTCTTCGCCAAGCTCGGCATGGAGCGCCGCACCCAGGCCGCCGCCTACGCCGCGCGGGTGTTCCGCGAGGCCACCACCCCCGCGCACTACAGCGACGGCGGCTACGAGCGCTAGCCAGCGGCGTCCACCGAGAGAGGCTAGCGGATCGGGTACTTTCCCGGTGGGGACGCGCGCACGTCGTCGCCTGACCCGGCGGGGTCGGGCGGCACCGGGACCTTCCACTCGAGCTCGGTCCCGCCGCTCTCGACCGGGACCAGCCGCAGCTCGCCGCCGAGCTCCGTCGCCCGGTCGGCGATGTTGGCCAGGCCGCTGCGCCTGCCCGTCTCCTTAATGCCGCGACCGTTGTCGCGCACAAGCACCGTCAGCGTCCCGGCCGCGTCCGCGTCCACCGCGACCTCCACCCTGGTCGCACCCGAGTGCCGGGCCGCGTTGGAGAGGGCCTCGCGCAGCACCGCGAGCACGTGCTCGGCCAGCACCGCGCTGGCCGGCGAGTCAAGCCCCCGGCCCAGCCGCAACTCGGGGGCGAAGCCCAGCATCTCGGTCATCTCGTCGGCGACAACCAGGATCTCGGTTCGCAGCCGCAGCGCGCCCGCCCGGCTGCGGGACTGCAGCGCGAAGATCGTCGCCCTGATGTCCCTGATCGTGTCGTCCATGGCGTCCACCGCGTGGCGGACCCGGTCGGCCACCTCGGGCCTGGTGATCATGGGCATGGTGCCCTCAAGCGACATGCCGGTGGCGTATAGCCGCTGGATCACCAGGTCGTGCAGATCCCGCGCGATCCGGTCCCGGTCTTCAAACAGCGAGAGCTGCTCGGCGTCGGCCCTCCTGGCCGCGAGCTCCAGCGTCGTCGCGGCCTGGGCCGCGAACGCGGCCACCACGCCGACGGCGCTCAGCTGCAGCGGCGGCTTGCCGTGGCGGCGGCCCACGGTGAGCACGCCGCGCACGTTGCCCGGCGCACCGAGCGGGAACAGGGTCGCCGGGCCGATGTGCCCCATCGCCATCCTGGTCACGGCGGCGGTCTTCGGGTCGGCGGCGAAGTTCTCCACCGTGGTCGGCTCGCCGCTCTGCAGGACCTGGCCGGACAGCGACTCCCCGGCCGGGACCACGAGACCGCGCGCCTCAGCCGCGCCGTCCCCCTCGGCGTACTCAAGCGTCAGGCGCCGACCGTCCTCATCCGGCAGCGCGAGCGTCACCAGGTCCGCGCCCGAGAGCTCGAGCGCCTGTCTGGTGATGTCGCCCAGCACCGCCTCGGTGGTGGCGCCGGACAGCAGCGCGCTGGTCAGCTCGATGCTCGCCCGCAGCCAGCGCTGCTGCCGCCTGGCCTCGTCGTACAGCCTGGCGTTCTCCACCGCGATGCCCGCCGCGGCGCCGAGCGCGGTCAGCGCGGCCTCATCGTCCTCGGTGAACTCGCCGCCGCCGCGCTTCTCGGTCAGGTAGAGGTTGCCGAACACCCGGTCCCGGCCCCGGACCGGCACGCCGACGAAGGACCGCATCGCCGGGTGCCCCTCAGGGAATCCCGAGGATTCCGGGTGGACCGCGATATCGGCCAGCCGCAGCGGGCGCGGTTCCTTGATGAGCAGCCCGAGCAGCCCGCGGCCCTCGGGCCAGCGGTGGATCTGGGCGATCTCGTCGGGGTCGAGGCCGACCGGGATGAACTCGATCAGCCGCTGTTCCTCGTCGATCACGCCGAGCGCGCCGTACCTGGCCTCCACCAGGTCCACCGCCGCCTCGACGATGCGGCGCAGCATCGCCTCGAGCTCGAGGCCGGAGCCGATCACGATGACCGCCTCGAGCAGCCCGTGCATCCGGTCCCTGGTCGCGATCACTGCCTCGAGGCGCGTCTGCAGCTCCGAGAGCAGATCATCGAGCCGGAGTTGGGGCAGCACTCCACCGCCGGCGTTCTCCATAGGACAACAGTAATGGGGTTGGCCGCAGGACCACGCGTGCGTTCAGCCCGATGGTTCTGCTCGCCTTTGACGGCAGGTCAGGTCGCGGACGCCGAACCGTCAGCGGTCGACACCCCGCTCCCGGCGCTCTCCGCGCTGGCCGCGTGCGGTGCCATCACCACCGATGGCGCGGAAAGGCCGGCCGACCGGTCGGGGCGGCCCGCCAGCCGGTAGACGTCGGCGCCGTCCACCGTCTCCCGCTCAAGCAGCAGGTTGACCAGCGAGTCGAGCTCGGGCCGGTGCGCCTGGAGCAGCTTGATGGCGCGATCCTCCGCGTCGCGCAGCAGTTTCGAGACCTCGCCGTCGATCTGCGCCTGGGTCGCCTCCGCGAACGGCCGGCTGGACATGCCCGGCCCGCCGCCGCCGAGGAACACCGAGCCGCCGTCGGGGTACCCCACCGGCCCGAGGACCGTGGACATGCCGAACTCGCGGATCATCTTGACCGCCAGCTCGGTGGCCCCGGCCAGGTCGTTGCCTGCCCCGGTCGAGCCCTGGCCGAGGACGACGAGCTCGGCCGCCCGGCCGCCGAGCCGGACGGCGAGGGAATCGAGCAGGTAGTCCTCGCCGTACATGTGCCGTTCCACCAGCGGGAGCTGCTCGGTGACGCCGAGCGCCTGCCCGGCCGGCAGGATCGTCACCTTCGCCACCGGGTCGGTGTGCTCCGACAGCGCCGCCACCAGGGCGTGGCCGGACTCGTGCACCGCCACCGCGTGCTTCTCCTCCGGCAGCAGCACGTTCGACCCCTCGCGGCGGCCGAGGATGATCCGGTCCCGCGCGGCGAAGAAGTCGTCGGCGGTCACGATCTCCCGGTTATCGCGCACCGCGAAGATCGCGGCCTCGTTCGCCAGGTTGGCCAGGTCCGCGCCGGAGAAGCCGGGCGTGCCCCGGGCGACCACGCTGAGGTCCACGTTCGGTGCCAGCTTCTTCCCCCGGACGTGGACGCGGAGGATCGCGGTCCGCTCATCGACGTTGGGCAGCGGTATCGTCACCTGCCGGTCGAACCGGCCGGGACGGAGCAGCGCCGGGTCGAGCACCTCGGGCCGGTTGGTCGCGGCGAGGACGACGATGCCCATCGACGGGTCGAAGCCGTCCATCTCGGCCAGCAGCTGGTTGAGCGTCTGCTCGCGCTCGTCGTTGCTGACGACCGCGCCCCCGCCCGACCGGCGCTGCCCGATGGCATCCACCTCGTCGATGAAGATGATCGCGGGAGCGCGCTTGCGCGCCTCGGTGAACAGGTCACGGACCCGGGCCGCGCCCACCCCGACGAACATCTCCACGAAGCTCGACCCCGATACCGAGAAGAACGGTACCTTCGCCTCGCCCGCGACCGCGCGGGCGAGCAGCGTCTTGCCGGTGCCGGGCGGGCCGACCATGAGCACGCCGCGCGGTACCACCGCGCCGGCCCGCGCGTACCGCTCGGGGGTGCGCAGGAAGTCGACGACCTCGCTGATCTCGGCCTTCGCGCCGTCGTACCCGGCCACGTCGGCGAACGTGGTGGACGGCCGTTCCTCGTCGAACACCTTGGCCTTGGACCGGCCCACGCCGAGCACGCCCTGCAGCTGGCCCGCCGCGCCCCGCGACAGCCGCCGCCAGAACCAGAAGAACAGCGCGAACGGCGCGATGATGATGATCCAGTCGAGCAACTCGGAACCGAAGCCAGGCGATGACGTGCTGCTGGTGATCTCTACCTTGTCCGTAGCGAGCTCGTCAAGAAAGGACTGCCCGGCCTGGGACGGGACGACCACCGTGTAGTCAGTGTTGTTGGTCAGCGTCCCGGTGCTCGTCCCGCCGGGCTGGGCGATGGTGATCGTCTTCACCTTGTGCGCGGTGACGTCGTTGAGGAACTGCGTGTAGTTCAGGCTCGTCGGCGACGACGAATGGACCGCCGGCAGCAAAATCCAGAGGAACAGCGCGGCGAGAATGCCAGCCGGGATCAGCCAGTGCCGCCACGCGGGCGGGGGCGGCGGCGGTGTCGGCGGCGTCGGCTTGTCGCCAGGCGGCGGGGGCGAGGCTTGCTTGCTCATCGAACGTTCCCCTTCTGGCGGGCCGAGGACACAGACGCGGCCCGACGGCGCCCACAGTGCTGGCTATTTCCTAACTCAACACCGTTTAGTCAACACCAGGTGAACACCGCGCCCACACCCGCCTCTTCCTCACGCGGCGGCCGGGGAGTACGCCCACAGCGATCAAGACGGCCGGCTAACTCGCTCAGGCGTCGTGACCGGGGCCCAGCTCTTCCCGTTCCAGACGCCGGCCAGACCGCTGCCGCTAGCTCCCCCTCCGGAGATCGCTACGCCGACACTCCGGCCAGACCGTCCGCGCGATGGGATTCAAGCATCAGCGCCGCCCCGCGGACCACGCAGCGCAGCGGGTCCTCCGCCACGATCGCGCCGATCTCCGCGATCTCCTCGATCCGGCTGGCGAGACCGGGCAGCAGCGCGCCGCCGCCCGTCAGCCGGACCTTGCCCCGCACCACGTCCTCCGCGAGCCCGGCCGGGATGTCAGAGAGCACATCCTGAACGGTCCGGCCGATGGCGGCGACCACCGGCTCGAGCGCGGTCGCGACCAGGTCACCGGGCACCTTCTCGATCCGCGGCGTCCGGCGCGCGGCGTCAAGCCCGACCGCCTCGGCCCAGCCGGCCTGACCGCCGGTCAGGCCGAGCTCCACCTTGAGCTGCCGCGCCGCCCGCTGGCTCAAGATCAGGCCAAGGCCGCTCCGCGCGGCGTTCACGACTGCCTCATCCATCGCGTTGCCCGCCATCCGCAGGCTCACCGCGCGCACCACGCGCCAGCCGGCCACGGCGGCGATCTCGGTCGTCCCGCCGCCCACGTCCACGATGAAGCCGCCTTCCCCGGCTCCGAGGTCGAGGCCGGCCCCGGCCGCGGCCGCGACCGGCTCATCGATCAGCTCCACCGTGTACCGGCGGCGCGCCTCGAGCGCCGCCGCCACCGACCGCCGTTCCACCCAGGTGGCGCCGCTCGGCACGCACACCAGCGCCCGCGAACGCAGTCGCCCAGGCGATCCGGCCTTGCGCAGGAAGCCGTGGAGCATCTCCGCCGTCGCCTCCAGGTCGGCGATGACGCCGTCGCGCAGCGGGTGGATGACGTTGATCTCCTGCGGTTCCTTCTCGGCCAGGGATTCGGCCGCGCTGCCGATGGCCACGATCGCGCCGTTGGCGGAGTTGATGGCGATCGTGGACGGCTCGTCGAGCACGACCCCGCGACCGGCCACCCAGATGAGCGTGTTGACCGTGCCCAGGTCGATCGCCACGTTGCCCCGGATGCGGATCATCGCCCACCTCTTGTCCGGCCTAGTACCCCGCGCACCAGTTGTGCTGGTACAGAGTATGGCGCACGGCCCCGCCGGCGTCGTCAGGCTGTCCCGACGGGGGAAATTAACCATCCGTGATGACTGTTAACGCAGAGGATTACTGAAGAAACCTGAGAACCATCGGGCCCGTTCTCACGTTTTATTCAGTAACTGGGCGGTGCAGCCATCAGGTTCACGGTCTTCTATGAGAGCCAGCACTGCAACCGCGTGCGTCGACTTGTAGTGATTTGTGCGTCGACTTGTAGTGATTTGCGAAGAGATTGGTGCGGAGACACCGTTTGGTTCAATACGATCGGGTGAGGGGCATCAGATGGGAAGCGTGAGCCGCGTCGTGGGGTGCCAGGCCGCGCCCGAGGGGGAGAACATGAACATGGGGGCTACGGTTGACTTTTCGCACGCGCTCCAGCTTGAGCTGGCGTACCAGGTCGCGGGCGACGGCAAGGCAACGGTCAGGGTTACCGGGGAGCTCGACATCGCGACGGCCGATCAGGCGTACGCGTACCTCCGCGACGTCGTCGACAGCCAGACTGGGCCGGTGACGATGAACCTGGCCGAGCTGACTTTCTGCGACGCCGCCGGCCTTGGCGTGCTTGCCCGGGTGGCGGGGTACGCCAAGCGGTCGGGGCGCTCGCTCAAGCTCACGGCGGCGCGCCCGTCGCTGTTGCGGATCATGCGCATCACCGGGATGGACGAGGCGTTCCCCGAGGTCCGCACCCCGACGCTGACCACCATTGCCTGGCCCCGCCAGGCGTCCTCGACCGCCGTCATCTGACCATGCGGCACGTCCGTTAGCCGGGCAGCGCGTCCTTAAGCCCTGCACACCGGAAACAGACGCCACACCGGGTCATTCACCCATGGTGAGAGCCGGTCATGAGCGTTAAGTTTGGACTACGCCCACGGTGATCACGCGAGGCGCTAACGCGATCAGTATCTGCGCCGCAAGGCGCGCCAACGCAGGGACGCGGAGGAGATAGACATGGCTGACGATCTCAACGACGTGACCGACACCGACGAAGACGAGGTATCTGAGTCCTCCGAGGCACTCATCGCGGTGCACTGGACGGACGAGGGCTACTACCCGCCCCCGGCGTCGTTTGTCGCGCAGGCCAACGCGTCCGACCCGGCGATCCGCGAGCAGTTCACCGAGGACAAGTTCCCCGACAGCTTCACCGCCTACGCTGACCTGCTCACCTGGTTCAAGCGGTGGGACACGGTGCTCGACACGTCCAACGCGCCGTTCTGGAAGTGGTTTGTCGGCGGGGAGCTGAACGCCTCGTACAACTGCGTCGACCGCCACCTCGCGGACAAGGCCAACAAGGCCGCCCTGATCTGGGTGCCCGAGCCAGAGAACGAGGCGCACCAGGCCATCACCTACCGTGAGCTTTACGTCCGCGTCAACGAGTTCGCGGCCGTGCTGAAGGAGCTGGGGCTGAAGGCGGGCGACCGCATCACGTTCCACATGCCGATGGTCCCGGAGCTGCCGATCGCGATGCTGGCCGCGGCCCGCCTCGGCATTGTCCACTCGCAGGTGTTCGCCGGGTTCTCCGGCACCGCCGCCGGGCACCGGATCGCCGACTCCGGCTCGACCGTGCTCGTCACCGTCGACGGCTACTACCGCAGCGGCGAACTGCTCGACCACAAGGTCAAGGCGGACGAGGCGGTCGAAGCGGCGGCGAAGGAGGGCCAGCAGGTCGACAAGGTCCTTGTCTTCCGTCGCTACCCCGGTCTGTACTCGGCCGCGACGCCGATGGTGGAGGGCAGGGACGTCTTCGTCGACGACCTGCTGGCCGCGCACAAGGGCGAGCTGGTCGAGCCGGTCGCGCTGCAGGCGACCGACCCGCTGTTCCTGATGTACACCAGCGGCACCACCGGCCGCCCGAAGGGCTGCCAGCACTCCATCGGCGGCTACCTGTCCTACGTGGCCGGCACGTCGAAGTACTACCAGGACATCCACCCGGATGACACGTACTGGTGCATGGCGGACATCGGCTGGATCACCGGCCACTCCTACATCGTCTACGGTCCGCTCTCCCTCGGTACCACCAGCGTCCTGTATGAAGGCACCCCCAACTACCCGGACGCCGGACGCCCGTGGCGGATCGCGGTGCAGCTCGGCGTGAACATCTTCCACACTTCCCCCACTGCGATCCGGATGCTGCGCAAGGTCGGCCCGGACGAGCCCGCCAAGTACGACTACCACTTCAAGCACATGACCACGGTCGGCGAGCCGATCGAGCCCGAGGTCTGGCGCTGGTACTACGAGAGCGTCGGCAAGGGCAAGGCGGTCATCGTCGACACCTGGTGGCAGACCGAGACCGGGGGCTTCCTCGGTTCCACGCTGCCCGGCATCGACCCGGCCAAGCCCGGCTCGTGCGGCCCGGCGGCGCTCGGCATCCTCCCCGTCATCCTCGACGAGGACGGCAACGAGGTGCCCGCGGGCAGCGGCAAGGCGGGCAACATCGTCATCCGCAACCCGTGGCCGGGCGTGTTCCAGACGATCTGGGGCCAGCCCGAGCGGTTCGTCTCGACGTACTACGCCAAGTACAACAACGACCCGAAGTCCACCGACTGGCACGACTGGCCGTACTTCGCCGGCGACGGCGCCACCGAGGCGGCCGACGGCTACTTCCGGATCCTCGGCCGGGTCGACGACGTGATCAACGTGGCGGGCCACCGGCTCGGCACCAAGGAACTGGAGTCGGTCGCGCTCACGGTGAACGAGGTCGCGGAGGCGGCCGCGGTCCCGGTCGTCGACGACGTCCGCGGTCGCGTGGTCGAGATGTACATCGCGCTCAAGCCCGGCTTCGCGGCGTCACCCGAGATCGAGGCGAAGGTCAGGGACGCGATCGTGAAGGACATCGGCAAGATCGCGCGGCCGAAGAACATCTGGATCGTCCCCGACATGCCGAAGACCAGGTCGGGCAAGATCATGCGCCGCGTGATCGCCGCGACCTCCAACTTCACCGACACCGGGGACATCACCACGCTCGCCAACCCGGAGATCGTGGAGAAGATCCGCCAGCAGGTGCAGTCGGCCAAGCACGCCAAGGGCGAGGTGCCGCGCGAGCTCAGCGAGGCCGAGCTGAACGAGATCAAGTCCTTCGGCGCCGAGTAACCAGCAAGTCAGGCGACTAGGCAAGTAACCAGCAAGGCTGTCAGGGGCGGGCCACCACGCACCGGTGGCCCGCCCCTGGCGTTCGGCGAGGCGCCGCACCAGTACCTGCTGACCCGCAGGCTTGAGCGAGCGGCGGCACTTCTCCGGACCACGGGCTGGTCAGTGGCCAGGGTCTGCTTCGCGGTCGGGTGGGAAAGCGTCGGCTCGTTCACCACCAGCTTCCGGCGGATGTTCGAAACGACCCCTACCGCCTACCGCGTCTCATTCCCGCCGGCCGCCCGGTTCGCGCGCATCCCGCGCTATGACTCTCCGCTTGCCTGCTGAGATCGAGGACCAGCTCAAGCAGGTTGCCGACATCGAGCGCCGCAGTGTGCAGCAGACCGTGCTCGTCGCGGTCGAAGAGTACCTTTCTCGGCGCGAGACAGCCGAGATCCTCGCCGACCCAGCTGCGCTCCGGGGACTAGCCGAGGCCCGGGAATCCGAGCAGGCCGGCGATATCGTCTATGGCATAGAAGCGGCCCGCGCGCTGCTCACTGACCGCAAGCGGTGACCGCCGATCCGTATGAGCTTGGAATGGCTCGTCCGGCTAGACGCGCCATCTCTGAACTCCTCCCGGAGGATGCTGCCACTTCTGCGGTCAACGTCGTCACCGGTCCGCTCCTTGAAGCGCCATACCGGAGAGGGCGGGCGGTCGACGAGGATCCATGCGTGCGTTCGGGATGCCGGGGAAAGACAGCGATCGGAGCGGAAGGGGACGGACGGTGAAAGTCACGCAGGCGTACCGGTTTGCGCTTGACCCTTCCTCGGCGCAGGAGCGGGCGCTGCGATCGCACGCGGGCGCGGCCCGGTTCGCGTGGAACTGGGGGCTTGCCAAGTGCAAGGAGCGCTACCAGGCCGGGCGCGCCGTGCTGAAACAGGAACCCGGCACCGCAGACGCGGATCAGACCGGGACCGCCGCCAACGAGGCGGCCGCGGCATGAGCGCCAATGAGCACTCAGCCACAACGGTGTACGCCCTGCTGTCGGACGGGCGGACCGTCCAGATCAGGCCGGCCGCTCCCGAGGATTTCGCCGCCGTCAAGGCGATGCACGAGGCGATGTCGGCGGACAACGCCTATCTGCGCTTCTTCAGCCTGAGTAGGACCGCGGCCGAGCAGGAGGCGCGGCGGGTAACCAGGGAGCCTGGTCTCAACCACGCCGCCCTGCTTGCCGTTTACGGCGGCGAGGTCGTCGGCCTGGCCAGCTATGAGGCGGAGCGGGACAGCGGCGGCAAGACGGCGGAGATCGCGTTCGCGGTCGCGGACACCATGCACCAGCGCGGCATCGCGACCCTGCTGCTCGAGCACCTGGTATCGCTGGCCCGCTCCAGGCAGGTCGAGACGTTCGTGGCGGAGACGCTCACGGAGAACATCGGCATGCTGCGCGTCTTTTCCGACGCCGGCCTGCCCGTCACTCCCAAGCGCGAGGACGGCGTGGTCAGCCTCACCATGCCGCTGCCGCCCGACGAAGCCGGCCTGAAGCTCGACGCCTACCTCGACACGGTGGCGGCGCGCGAGCGGTCGGCCAACGTGGCCAGCCTCCGGCCTGTCTTCCAGCCTGCGTCGGTCGTGGTGGTCGGGGCGAGCAGGCGGCCAGGCACGGTCGGCCGGGCCGTCCTCGAGAACATCAAGTCCGGCGGGTACGCGGGCCGGCTCTACGCGGTCAACCCGAACGCGCGCGAGATCAGCGGGGTCGCCTGCTTCCCCGATGTCGCGAGCCTGCCCGAAGCGCCCGACCTGGCGCTGCTCGCGGTGCCGCCGGCCGAGGTGGTGGACACGGCGAATGTGTGCGGCCGCCTCGGCGTGCGCGGCCTGGTGGTCTTCGCCGCCGCCATCGACGCGCCGGCCAGCGCCGACCTGCTCGCCGTCTGCCGCCGCTACGGGATGCGGCTGATCGGCCCGAACTGCTTCGGGATCGCGGTGCCGTCGATCGGGCTCGACGCGACGTTCGCCGCCGCCAACCCGCTGGCGGGCACGGCCGGCCTCGTTACGCAGTCCGGCGGCCTCGGCTTCGCCATGGTGGACCATCTCACCAGGCTCGGGATCGGGATCTCCTCCTTCGCCTCGGTCGGCAACAAGCTCGACGTGTCAAGCAACGACATGCTGATGTGGTGGGAACGGGACGGGCAGACGCGGGTGGCCGTGCTCTACATCGAATCGTTCGGCAACCCGCGCAAGTTCGCGCGGACCGCGCGCCGCGTCGGCGCCCGGATACCGGTGCTGACCGTGCACGTCGGACGGAGCGAGGCCGGACAGCGCGCCGCCGCCTCGCACACCTCGTCGACCGCGACGCCGCTGGTCACCAGGGAGGCGTTGTTCGAGCAGGCGGGGATCATCGCCACCGCGAGCTTCGGCGAGCTTATGGAGGCGACCGCGCTGCTCGCGACCCAGCCGCCGCCGGTCGGGCGCACGGTGGCGATCGTGTCCAACGTCGGCGGTGCCGGCGTGCTCGCGGCCGACGCCTGCACCGATCTCGGGCTCACCGTGCACCACCCGCACGGGGAGACCAGCCGCCGGCTGCGCGCGCTCATCACCGACGGCGGCTCCGTGGACGGGCCGGTGGACACCGCCGCCACGGTCTCGGCCGATGATTTCCGCCAGGTGCTTGAGGCGCTGGCCGACGACGGGGACGTGCACGCGATCATCGCGCTGATGCTGAGGACCGGCGCGACCGGGGACCTGGTGGCCGCCATCGCCGACGCCGCCATCGGCGTGCCGCTCGCCACCGTCGTCCTCGACCAGCCGGAGGCAGTGCGGCTGATCGACGCCAAGGGCGGGAAGGTCCCCGCCTACGCCTACCCGGAGGCCGCCGCCAGGGCCCTCGCCCGCGCCGCGCGCTATGCGGAGTGGCGCGCCGCGCCGCGCGCGATGGTGCCCGCCTTCGCCGACATGGACGCCGAGCACGGCCGCGAGCTCGTGCGGCTGTTCCTCGCGACCGCGCCCGACGGCGGCTGGCTGCCGCAGGCCGATGTCGTCGCGCTGCTGCGGCTGTACGGGGTCGCGCTGGCGTCCGCCCCGACAACCGGCAGCGGCACCGGCGGCGGGGCCGTGATGAGCATCAGCGTCAAGGACGACAAGATGTTCGGGCCGCTGGTGGTCCTCGGGCTGAGCGGGGGCGGGACCGAGCCGCTGGCCGACCACGCCGCCCGGCTCGCGCCCCTGACCAGTGCCGACGCCGACATGCTGATCAACTCGATCCACTCCGCGCCACTGCTGAACGGTGACCCGGGTGCGCCCGGCGCGGACCCCTCCCCCGCCGCCGCGGCCCTGCGCGACGCGCTGCTGCGAGTGTCCCGGCTGACCGAGGACCTGCCGGAGATCAGCGAACTCGACCTCGACCCGGTCCGCGTCGGACCCGATGGCGCGGTCGCCGTCGACGCCCGTATCCGGGTCGCGCCGCAGGTCCCGCAGGACCCGTTCCTGCGGAAACTGCGCTTACCGCGCTTCCCCGCTAGCCGCCGGGCGCCCGATGTGACCCGGCGACACACGAGCGCGCTAATGCACCACGAGCCTCTAGCTAAGTAACCTCAGGACCGCGTCGGACAGCGGCGGGGTTGGCGTCGTTACGGTCAGTGCGCTCGACGGCTTGGACTGCTTATTACCGCGAATCGCGATGACGCTGAACCGGTAAGCGGTACAGAAATCGTATCGACATAGCGCACAATCCGGGTGATCTAATCGGAGCGATACCTGGCCACGGGCAAATAACGAATGCATATCGGCCGGTACGGCGAAGGCCAACAGCCTGGCCTGGCCGGGGCCAGCGTCCGACCAGGGGCCGGGCAGGGCAAGGACCGCGACCGCCGCGGTGGGGAACGCGGCCGGCGGCTCGGGCGGCGGGTCGGTCAGGCCGGCCGTGAGCTCGGCCATGCCCGGGTTGTGCCCCACCACCAGCGCGGTCCGCCACTCCGGTGCGAACTCGCGGACCAGCATCAGCAGGCCGAGCACGGATGCGTCGTAGACCCGGGGCTCGTGCCGCACCGCCGGGGAGGCGCCGGGCACGGCCGCCAGCAGCCCGCCCGCGGCGAGTTCCCAGGTCTCCCGCGCGCGCAGCGCCGTTGAGCAGACCACCGCGTCCGGCACGTACCCGGCCTGGCCGAGCCAGCGGCCGACCACCGGGGCGTCCCGCCGTCCGCGCTTGGCCAGCGGCCGGTCATGGTCGGCGACGTCCGGCCAGTCCGACTTGGCGTGCCTGAGCAGCACCAGCCGCCGACCGCCGGCCCCCGGATCGCCCGCCCCCGGATCGCCGGTCACAGGATCACCCGCCGCCGGGCCCCCGCCATCGGGCCTATCGCCGCCGGATCGTCCCCCACCGGAACGCCGGTCACGGGACCACCGTCACCGGCCACTTGCCCGCCCGGACCAGGCGCACCGCGAGCGACCCGAGCAGCCGGTGGCCGGCCTTGAGCGAGGCGCCGACGACGATCGCATCGGCCCGCGTCTCCCGCGCGATGCGGTCAATCTCATGAAACGGGTCGCCCCGGGTGGTGATGAAGGTCAGCGAGATGCCGAGCTCGGCCGCCGTCGAGCTGGCGCGGGCGGAGAGCTCCTGGGCGATCTCGCTGTGCGCCTCGGCCTCGGCCGCCAGCACGCTGGCCCCGGCCGAGGCGGTCAGGATGTACGCCCCGGGGGTCTCGACGTACACGGCCACCACCCGCGCGCCCTGCCTGCGGGCCAGCCCCGCCGCGTACCAGCCGGCGCGCGCGGCCGTGACGGACTCGTCGACGCCGACCAGGATCACGGATGGACCGTCGGTGCCTAGCTCGAACTCCCCGGGGGTCACGGGGAGAAGTCTACGTTTCCCGGCCCTCCGCTGTCCGTCCGCGCCCAGGCGAAACTGACCGCCAAAACTGCCCGTCACACCCGCCCACAGCCGGACGACCTGCACACATCGGCGCCCGTTATACACACGGCAGTAACCAGAACCGATTAGGCTGGATGGGATGCAACGGGTGGTGCTGCGAGACGTCGATCTCGCGTCCTTTAAAGCGTCGGTGGGGGCCGATGGCTTCGCCGACGGCACCGCCGCCGTTACCAGGGGCGCGATTGTGCAGATGGCCTGGGAAGCGTCGCAGCAGCTCCTCACCGGCACGGTCAGGGACAGCGGCGGCGAAATTCGGACCGTATCGGCGTCGTTCCGGGCCTCCCACGGGTTCCCGCTGCGGTTCAAGCAGGGCTACTGCAGCTGCGCAGCGGGCGCCAACTGCGTCCACGTCGCCGCCCTGGTGCTCGCCGCGACCGACGAGGCACTCCACCCCGCCGCCGCGTCGGGCGGCGGTACGGCCCGCCGGTCGACCCTGCCGTGGGAGCAGTCGCTCGATTCGCTGCTCGGCACCCCGCAGGAGACCGAGCCGCCGGCCGACGTCGCCTCCGCCCTCGCGCCGCTCGCGGTCGAGCTCTCGCTGGTGCAGAACTCGTCCGAGACCAGCCGCTATCCCAGCTACTCAACCCACGTCAGGCAGCAGCAGCTCGCCGATGACGCCACCCGCAAGCTCAAGCTCCAGGCGAGGCTGGTCCAGCCCGGGCGCCTCGGCGGCTGGGTGGCAGGCAACCTGTCCTGGACCCGGCTCGACTACATGCTGCTGCGCGACGAGTTCCCGCCCGCGCACGTCCGCCTGCTGCACGAGCTATTCGCGCTGCACCGGGCGAGCACCACCCAGCAGGGGTACTACTCCAGCTACTCCTACGGCGGGTACGGCGGCGACCAGAAGTACCTGGACCTGTCCGCCTGCGAATCCCGCCAGCTCTGGCCGGTGCTCGACCAGGCCTACGAGGTCGGGCTGCCGTTCGTCTACCGCGGCAAGCAGGGCACCGTGCCTGCGCCCGGCACGGCGGAGCTCACCCTCGACGTCACCAGCGACGAGACCACGCTGCTGATAGCCCCGGTGATCAAGACCGCGGACGGCGCCGACGCGGTGCCGCTGCGGTTCATCGGCGGCGAGGGGCACGGCGTCGTCTACGCCGACCGCGCGCTGGCCGGGGGCCTAGCCAGGGGGAATGGGGGGCGGGAGCCCCCCATGCCAGGAACAGGGGGTCACGGCGAGCTCGCCCGATTCCGGCTGGCCCGGCTCGCCCACCCGGTGCCCGCCCAGCTGCAGCACCTCGCCCTGGTCGACGAGCGGCTGGTGGTGCCGGAGTCCGGGCAGGCCGCGTTCCTGTCCAAGTACTACCCGAGGCTGCGCCGGATGGCCGCCGTGACCTCGTCGGACGGCTCGTTCGCGGCGCCGGAGATCTCCGAGCCCGCGCTCGTGGTCCACGCCGCCTACGCGCGCAACCACCAGGTGGACGTCCGCTGGGAATGGGCCTACCAGGTCGGCGGGACCGAGCTGCGGGCGACGCTTGGCGCCCTGCCCGACCCGTTCCGCGATCCGGCGGCGGAGGCGCGGATCCTCGGCGGCATCGGGCTGCCCCCCGGCCTGCCGGGGGTGCCCGACCGGGCGACCGACCCGGAGTCTCCGCAGTGGGTTCCCGGCGACACTGCCCAGTGGGAATGGGGCCAGGGGGGAAAGTCTGGAGCCTCCCATTCGGCAGGGGCGCAGCGCGGGGTCGGCCACCGGGGGCGCATCCAGAACTCCGCCTTCAGCCTCAGCGGCCTCGACACGATGGTGTTCACCACCGAGGTGCTGACCCTGCTGTCGGGCCGGGACGACGTGCGGGTCGAGGTGACCGGCCGGGTACCGGACTACCGGGAGGCCGGGGACTCGCTCGAGATCGAGGTCTCCGCGGGCGAGCGCGACGGCGACCCGGACTGGTTCGACCTCGGCATCGACATCACCGTCGAGGGCCGCAAGGTTCCGTTCACCGAGCTGTTCGTCGCGCTGGCGAGCGGGCAGACGCACCTGCTGCTGGCGGACGGCGCGTACTTCTCGCTCGACAAGCCCGAGCTCGCCGCGCTCGCGAAGCTGATCGACGAGGCCAGGTCGCTGCAGGACCAGCCGGACGGGGCACTGCGGATCAGCCGGTTCCAGGCGGGGCTCTGGGAGGAGCTCGCCAGTCTGGGCGAGGTAAGCCACCAGGCCGCCGCGTGGCACCGGCAGGTCCGCGGGCTGCTGTCGATCGGGGAGATCGACGCGGCGCCGCTGCCCGCGGCGATCCGCGCGCAGCTCCGGCCCTACCAGCTATCGGGGTTCCAGTGGCTGGCGTTCCTCTGGACCAACGGACTCGGCGGCATCCTGGCCGACGACATGGGGCTGGGCAAGACGCTGCAGACGCTCGCGCTGATCCAGCACGCGAAGGACGTCCGGGCGGCAGCGGGAGCAATGGGCGGCGGAGAGCAAGCCGGGCTCGTTAATCCTCAGCCTTTTCTCATCGTGACGCCGACCTCCGTGCTGGCGAACTGGAAGGCCGAGGCGGAGCGGTTCGCCCCTGACCTGAAGGTGGTCACGGTCTCCGACACCTTCGGCCGCCGCGGCGGGTCGCTGGCGGACGCCATCAAGGGCGCCGACGCCGTGGTGACCTCGTACACGCTGCTGCGGCTCGACTTCGAGACCTACGGGGCCACCGAGTGGTCGGGCCTGATCCTCGACGAGGCGCAGTACGTCAAGAACCACCAGTCCAAGGCGTACCAGTGCGCGCGGCGGGTGGCCACCCCGTTCAAGGTCGCCATCACCGGCACCCCGATGGAGAACAACCTGATGGAGCTCTGGTCGCTGCTGTCGATCACCGCGCCCGGGCTGTTCCCCAACCCGGAGCGATTCAAGGACTACTACGCCCGCCCGATCGAGAAGGGCGGCAACCCCGAGCTGCTCGCGCAGCTGCGGCGGCGGATCAAGCCGCTGATCATGCGCAGGACGAAGGAGCAGGTCGCCGCCGACCTGCCGGCCAAGCAGGAGCAGGTGCTCGAGGTCGAGTTGCACCCGAGGCACCGCAAGGTGTACCAGACGCACCTGCAGCGAGAACGGCAGAAGGTGCTCGGCCTGCTCGACGACGTCAACCACAACCGGTTCACGATCCTCCGTTCGCTCACCCTGCTGCGGCAGCTGTCGCTGCACGCCGGGCTGGTGGACGAGGAGAACTCGGACGTCCCTTCGGCCAAGATCGACTCGCTCATCGAGCAGATCGGCGACGTGGTGGGGGGCGGGCACCG
>Ga0302314_10006093_pt1 | contig 21894 bp, 22 predicted proteins | sample III_Palsa_N2_3_FD_200533 | JGI IMG/M metagenome (GOLD analysis project Ga0302314, IMG submission 200533) | Peat permafrost microbial communities from Stordalen Mire near Abisko, Sweden - III_Palsa_N2_3 | ecosystem: Environmental > Terrestrial > Soil > Palsa > Peat permafrost | place: Sweden...
CGTAGGCGATGCCGGTGATGAGCTGTTCTTCCACGTTCCTGTCTCCGATCTCGTCCTCGCCGACCACGAAGGTGCCCGGTGTCGGCTCGGCATCGGGATCGCCGAAGGAGGAGAGCACCTGGATGCGTACCTTTTCCTTCATCGCGAGCCCGACCGAGCGCGTCTGGAGCACTTTTGCGCCCACCGACGCGAGCTCCAGCATTTCCTCATAGGTGATCCGCTCGATCTTGCGCGCCTTGGGCACGATCCGCGGATCGGTGGTGTAGACGCCGTCGACGTCGGTGTAGATGTCGCAGCGGTCGGCCTTCATCGCGGCGGCGACCGCGACCGCCGACGTATCGGAGCCGCCACGGCCGAGCGTGGTGACGCGGCCCGCCTCGGTCTGCCCCTGGAAGCCGGGGATCACCGCGACCTCGCCGTTCGCGAGGCTCGCATTGAGCGCCTCGGTGTCGATCGTGCCGATCCGCGCCGAGGCGTGCGCGTCCGACGTGCGGATCGGGAGCTGCCAGCCGAGCCAGCTCCGCGCGGGCACGCCGATCGCCTGCAGCGCGATCGCGAGCAGCCCGGAGGTGACCTGTTCGCCCGACGCGACGACGACGTCATATTCCTTCGGATCGTAGAGCGGCGACGCTTCGCGACAGAAATTGACGAGGCGATCGGTCTCGCCCGACATCGCTGAGACGACCACCGCGATCTGCTCGCCCTTCGCCCATTCGCGCTTCACCTGGCGCGCGACGTTGCGGATGCGCTCGATGCCGGCCATCGACGTGCCGCCGAACTTCATCACGATACGGGCCATGGGAAATGCTCGAAAATTGCGGCGAGGATCGCCTGTGGGAAAGAATGCGGCGCCCTGATAGGGAGGCGGCATGACCGATGCAACCACGATAGACAGCACGATAGACCCGGGCGAAGCCGCCCACTTCGGCACGCTCGCCGCCGACTGGTGGAACCCCAAAGGCTCGTCGGCGATGCTCCACCGCCTGAACCCCGTGCGGCTGCGCTTCGTGCGCGCGGCGATCGACCGTCATTTCGGCAGCGATCCGACCGAGCGGCGTCCGCTGGCGGGCAGGCGCGCGCTCGACGTCGGGTGCGGGGCGGGGCTGTTGACCGAGCCGCTGGCGCGGATGGGGGCGCAGGCGACCGGCCTCGATGCGGCGCCCGAGAATGTCGCGGCGGCGGCGCTCCATGCCGAGGGGCAGGGGCTGGCGATCGACTATCGCGCGGGTTCGGTCGAGACGCTGGGTGCGGCGGAAAAATTCGATCTGGTCTGCGCGATGGAGGTGATCGAGCATGTCACCGATCCGGCGGTCTTCGTGACCGGGCTGGTGCGTGCGCTGGCGCCGGGCGGGTTGCTCGTGCTCTCGACGCCCAACCGGACGCCATTGTCGCGGCTGGCGCTGGTCACGGTGGGCGAGGGCGCGGGGATGATCCCCCGGGGCACGCACGACTGGTCCAAATTTCTGACCCCCAAGGAATTGAGCGCGCTGCTCGTCGGCGCGGGTCTCGCGGTGCTCGAGGCGCGCGGGCTGTCGCTCGATCCGGCGAAGGGGTTCGTGCTCTCCGACGATGTGCGGATGGATTATCTGCTGGCGGCAGTGGCGGCCTGAAACCCTCTCCCGCTTGCGGGAGAGGGTTGGGTGAGGGTCTTCTTCTTCCCTCAGACGTCGGAAAGCAGAAGACCCTCATCCTCCCCGCCGCTTGCGCGGCGGGTCCCCTCCTTCTCCCGCAAATGCGGGAGAAGGATTTTTGGTCACGCCGCCACGGTCTCGCGGTAGCGGTCCGCCACGTCGCGCTTGGACATCAGCGGCGCGAACGCCAGCCGTGCCTCCTGGATCGCGTCCCACACGCTTTCGTCCGCCAGCGGCGGGATCGTGACCGTTTCGCCGCGATCGAAGCCGACCAGCGCGGCGTCGACCAGATCGTCGACACCCATCACCATCTCGGCGGGGAAGGAATCGATGTCCTTGCCCGAACGCTCCCAGATCTCGGTGCGGGTCGCACCGGGCAGCACCGCCTGCGCATAGAGGCCCTTGTCGGCATATTGCGCCGAAAGCGACTGGCTGAGGTTGAGCACATAGGCCTTGGTGCCGCTGTAGATGCCGTCGAACCCTTCGGGTGCGAGCGCAAGCACCGAGGCGATGGTGACGATCGCGCCCTTGCCGCGCGCTATGAACGCCTTGGCGGCGGCGCCCGCGAGGCGGGTCGGCGCGGTGATGTTGAGCGCGATGATGCGCTCATACTCCGCGGCGCCATTCTCGAGCAGCCCGCCGTTGAGCGACATGCCCGCATTGTTGACCAGCAGCCCGATTGAGGCATCGTCGGTCAGCAGTTGCTCGACCTTGGCGACGTCGGCGGCGTCGGTGAGATCGGCGCGGACGACGTCGATCTTGCGGCCGGTCTCGACGCGCAGGCGCTCGGCGAGTGCATTGAGCCGCGCTTCGTCGCGCGCGACGAGGATGAGGTCGTGGCCGCGCTTGGCGAGCCGATCGGCATAGACAGCGCCGATGCCTGTCGATGCTCCGGTGATGAGGGCGGTGCCGGTGATGCTGTCGCTCATGTTCGATCTCCTTGGCAGGCTCGCAACGAGTCGCTTGCAGTTTGATAGCTATGTCACTATCATTGTGCAATGGACACCGAGAAATATTCCGAAGGCGCCTGCCCGATCGGCCGCGCGCTCGCTCTGGTCGGCGATGCGTGGAGCATGATGATCCTGCGCGACGCGGGCCATGGCCGTACCCGCTTCGAGGAATTCCGCACCAGCCTGGGGATCGCGCCCAACATCCTGACGCGGCGGCTCGCCGCGCTCACCGCGGCGGGGCTACTCGAGAAGCGGCGCTACAGCGAGCGCCCGCCGCGCGACGACTATGTGCTGACCGACAGCGGTCGCGACTTCCTGCCGATCCTGATGGTAGTCGGCGCATGGGGGGCGCGGCATTGCAGCGGCGGGGGTGCGATCAGCCGCGCGCTCGATGCGGAGACCGGCGCGCCGATCGAGGCGGTGGTGGTCGATCGCGCGACGGGGCGGTTGTTGTCCGAGATCGCGATGTCGGTGGTGGTGCCGGAGGCGGCGTAGGGCGCGGGCCGTCCACGCGCATCCGTTCTCCCGCGAACGCGGGAGCCCAGAATTGCAGGCGCCGCGGCCCTTCACCTGGGCTCCTGCCTACGCAGGAGCACAAGTTTCTCAGCCCGCCAAAACCTCCAAATCCACCGTCGGCGCGAGCAGCCGTCCCGCGAAACTGCGCACGATCAGCAGGACCACCGCGGCGACCGCGATCAGCCCGGCGTGGAGCCCCCAGAACGCCACGTCCGAGATCACGCCCAGCAGCGTCGCCAGCTTGGCGACGATCAGCCCGGCGAGAAACAGCGACAGCAGGAACGCCGACATCATCGTCGCGCCCACCGCCTTGGGTGCGGCGCGCGAGTAGAGCGCCATGCCGACCGGATAGACGTTGACGAAGCCGATGTCGTTGAGGATGTGGAAGCTCAGCCCCCAGCCGAGCCCGATCTTCTCGCCCGTCGCCGCCTGGTGCGCCGAGGCGAGCGCGAGCACCAGCGGGGCGGTGGCGGCGATGAACGCGCCGATCGTCACCTTGGTGAGCTCGTCGGGCTGTTCGTGCCGCTTGCCCCACCAGCGCCAAAAGGCGACCGCGGCCGCCAGCATCGCCGTCGAGACGATCGCGTCGAGCGAGATGAGGAAGCTCGCGGGCATCTGCCAGCCGAAGAAATTGAGCTGGTAATGCGCATCGCCCCACAGCTCGTAGCCCGCGAAAATCTCCTGATTGCCCACCCACATCAGCGCCAGCACCGGAATCAGCAGCAGCAGGATGACGATCCGAATGCCCTCGCCGGGCGCGAGCCTCGGCCGCGGCTCCGCGATATGGCCGGGTTCAGGCTTCGCCTCGGCGGGCAGCCAGCGCAGCCCCGAGAGATAGACCGCCAGCCCGATCAGCATGCCGACCCCCGCCGCGCCGAAGCCGAAGCTCCACGCGACCTTCTGGCCGAGAAAGCCGCACACGATCGGCGCGACGATCACCGCGACCTGGATCGCCAGCGTATAGATTTGGAACGCGTCGGCGCGGCGTGGGTCGCCCGGCGCGTAGAGATCGCCGACTTGTGCCGCCAGATTGCCCTTGAAGAAGCCGGTGCCGATCAGGATGCAGGCAAGCGCGATCAGGTAGGTCTGGTCGAACGCCATGCAGAAATGGCCGATCGCCATCGTCACCGCGCCGAAGATGATCGCGCGCGTCCGCCCGATGACGCGGTCCGCGACGAAGCCGCCGAGGATCGGCGTCAGATAGACGAGCCCGCCGTATAGCCCCGCGATCGCGCCGCCCATACCGAGCGGGGTCAGCGGACCGAACACGCCCTCGAGCAGATGGCGGAAGGGGACGAAACCCCAGATCTTCTCGATATGCCCGGGCTTGAACAGGAATTGAGACCCGTACAGCGCGAGCAGCGCGGTCATGCCGTAATAGGAGAAGCGCTCCCACCCTTCCGCGAAGGCGAGATAGCCGAGGCCGCGCGGGTGACCGAGAAAGGCGCGGTCGGACTGGATGTCGATATTGGTCGTCGTTCTCATCCGAGAGTTCCCCCGCGAAGGCGGGGCCCCAGGATTGCGGGCGACCGCGCGTGAAGCTCTGGGCCCCCGCTTTCGCGGGGGAACGGGTGGCGCCTCATTCCCAGAAATCGACCTTGTCGTAATGGTCGGGCGGCCCGATCACCTCCATCCGCTCCGAAAGCATCGGGCGGAAGGACGGCCGGCTCTTGAGCCCCGAATACCATTGCTTGCTCTGCTCGTGCCCACGCCAGTCGATCCCGCCGAGATAGTCGGCGACCGACAGATGCGCGGCGGCGGCGAGATCGGCGAGGCTGAGCACCGGGCCGCCCAGCCAGCGGCGATGATCGAGCAGCCAGTCGATATAGTCGAGATGCGCGTTGGCCTGCTTCATCGCGTCGCGGATCATCTTGGCGTCGGGCGAGGTGCGGTGGACGAGGCGCTTCAACATGCGCTCTTCCATCAGCGGACGAACCACCTCGCCGTAGAGCTTCTCGTCGAACCACGCGACCAGCCGCCGGATTTCCGCGCGTGCGGGCGCGGCGCCGGCGATCATCGGCGCCTTGTCGATCGTCTCCTCGAAATATTCGCAGATCGCGTTCGAATCGGCGAGCGCGGTCTGGCCCTGCACGATCACCGGCGTCTGCCCCGCGGGGTTGAGATCGAGGAACTCGTCGCGCCTCAGCCACGGCGATTCGCGCACCAGCTCGTAACCGATGCCCTTCTCGCCGAGCATCAGCCGGACTTTGCGCGAGAACGGACAAAGCGGGAATTGGAAGAGCTGCCACATGATGGCTTCTGCCTAGCGGCGTGGGGCGAGAGGGGGAAGGGGGGGCGGTGGCGACAGGCCGCTGGCACTGTGCATCAATGCTTTTTGGAGAAATGCGTGGCGCTCGCTCACATCGACCACCCGACCTGCCCTGCGCCCATCCCCCGTTCCGGCCTCGTTGCGATACACCCAATATGCGCAGAAAGGGCGCAGGGGATGCGCGGCAAGCATCCCCTGCGCGGTTGTCACCCCGCCACGGGCGAAGACGGCGGCGGCGGCGGGGCCATATCGTCGCCATGCGGCGGGCCTTCGCCGGGGCCGCGGGGCGGCCCGCGACGATCATGCGGCGGTCCGTCCATCGGGCCACCCATCGGCCCGAGCGCCGTCACCTTGCCGGCGGAATCGACCAGGAAGGAGGCATGGACGAAGCCATGCTCGAGCCGACCCTGCACGGTCACCGGCATGCCGTCGCCGACCAGATTCGTCCCGTCCCCGGCGCGCCCGGTATCGATCAGCGTGCGGGCGGTGCCGTCGTCGATCACGAACTTGTTGCCGAAGGTCTCGGCGACGCGGCCGCGGATGGTGACGATGCCCGAGGCGGTGGGCAGGCTGCGGATCGCGATCGGATGCAGCGGCGCCATCTCGATCGGCGGCCGCATCGCATGGCTGGCGACGCCGCCCGCGATACCGCCTGCGGCGACCAGTCCGAGCGCGGCGAACGACAGCAGCAGGCGGTGGGATTTCGGTGTATCGGTCATGTATCTGCTCCTTCAAGGGTGTGGTGGCGGTCTAGCGGACACCGGCCGACGCGCGCTGAACCGCGCCATTCAGTTTCGGTTTAGGCGGGACGCCTAGCGCGGGGACGGTCAAGGAGGGCAAACGACGTGCGCGTGCTGGTGGTTGAGGACGATCCGGCGCTCGCCGATGGCATCGCGCGTGCGCTGCGCGCCGAGCATTTCGCGGTCGATGTCGCGACCAACGGTGAGGATGGCGGCCATCTCGGCGGCACCGAAGCCTATGACGTGGCGGTGCTCGATCTCGGCCTGCCTCGGCGCGACGGGCTGTCCGTGCTGGCCGAATGGCGCGCGGCCGGGCGGATGTTGCCGGTGCTGATCCTGACCGCACGCGACGCCTGGACCGACAAGGTGCTCGGCTTCAAGGCGGGCGCCGACGACTATCTGGTCAAGCCTTTTCGCATCGAGGAACTGGTGATGCGGCTGCGTGCGCTGGTGCGCCGCGCCGCGGGCCATGCCGCAAGCGTGATCCGCGCCGGTGCGCTCGCGTTCGACGCGCAGACCGGACAGTTCGAATATGAAGGCCTGCCGCTCAGGTTGACCGCATTCGAGTGGCGCGTGCTCTCGTGCCTGATGCTGCGCAAGGGCGTCGTGATTGAGCGGCTCGATCTGCTCGAGCGCGTGTACGAGGGCGACGCCGACGTCGATTCCAACTCGCTCGAAGTAATCGTCGGTCGGCTGCGGCGGAAGATCGGCGCGACTGCGATCGAGACGGTGCGTGGCCGTGGCTATCGACTGGTCGATCCGCCGTGCGGGTGATGCCGCGCTCGCTGTCGGGGCGGCTTCTGGTCACCGCGAGCCTCGCCTTACTGGTCGCGCTCGCCGTGGCGGGGTTCGGGATCGCGCACATGCTCGAGCGGTTCGTGATCCATGGGCTCGACGAGCGGCTCGATGCGCAGATCATGGTCGTCTCTCGCGCGGTCCGGCCCGACGGCACGATCGATCGCGGGGCGGTGGTGGACGTCCCGCCGTTCGACGAGGCAGCGAGCGGTTGGGCTTGGGAGCTGCGGGGCGCGGGGGGCGTGCTGCGATCGGCGTCGCTCGGATCCGCCGATATCGTCGTGCCCGATCACGATCGCCATGGGCCGCCGCACGTCGATCCGTTCGGCCCCGATACCGGACGACCACGGCCGTTCGATGGCCGGGATCCCAACGGACAGCGGGTGCATGGCAGGGTGCTCCGGCTGCCGAGCGGCCGCGGCGCGGTCACGATCATCGCGGTCGGGCCGCGCGAGGTGGTCGAGCGGCCGCTGCGTGCCGCGCTGCTGCCGCTGCTGGGATCGCTGCTGCTGCTCGGCGCCGCGCTGGCGATCGCGATCCTGGTCCAGCTTCGCTTCGGCCTGCGTCCGCTGGCGACGCTGCGCGTGATGGTCGACGAGGTGCGCGACGGCAAGCGGCGCCATCTCGGTGCCACCGAACCGACCGAATTGTTGCCGCTGGTGGCCGCGCTCAACACGCTGATCGACGCCAACGAGATCGCGCTCGCGCAGGCACGCGGGCACGTCGCCAATCTCGCCCATGGCCTCAAGACGCCGCTGGCGGCGCTCCGGCTCGATCTCGCCGCGCCGGGCCGGGATCCGGGCGGGCGGTTGGCGGCGCAGGTCGAACGGATCGATCGCCACGTCCGCCACCATCTCGGCCGCGCGCGGGCGGCAACGCCGGCGGGCTCGCCGGGCGCCGCGACGCCGGTCGGCGCGCATGTCGACGACCTCGTCGCCGCGCTCGGGCGCATCCATGCCGACCGGCCGGTCCGCGCCGTCGTCGCGGTCCCTCGCGATCTCGCGGTACGCTGCGATCCTCAGGACCTCGACGAGATGCTCGGCAATCTGCTCGACAATGGCTGGCGCTGGGCACGGTCGGCGCTCCGCATCTCGGCCGAACGGGCCGGCGGCATGGTGCGCATCGCGATCGCGGACGATGGCCCCGGTCTGGCCGCCGACGACCTTGCGCGTGTGCTCCAGCCGGGCGTCCGGCTCGACGAGCGCGTCGACGGGCATGGCTTCGGACTGTCGATCACGCGCGAACTCGCCGAACTCTATGGCGGGCGGCTGGAACTCGATGTCGGCATGGCTGGCGGTGTCGTCGCGACGATTGCGCTTCCCGCCAGCTAAATGGGTTCGCGATTTCCTTGGTGCTGCGGCCTCATCAACATGCTGGCCGTTCGGCTGAGAAGCGCCGTTTCTTGGACGCCGTCCTATTTGAACCTGCAATCCGCCATCGAGATTTATTCTGCGATCGCTAACTATTCGGTCGCCTGGAGCTGCTGCCGGTTCACGGGTGCGAGGCTATGCTACCCGCGCCTGCCGCTCGAAGTCCATCGGGCCGAGATATCCTGGTCGGGTGCCTTCGCGTGCGATTTTAGAAGTGCGATATGATTGAATACGTCGGCCCTCGCATGATTGCGCGTTCGGTAGGTGTCGCACACAATCTGCTTGGTTTCAGCGATGAGAAGAGGCTCTCCATTGCGGCGTTATTCCAGATGTTGCTTGTCCGGCTTATCGAGCAGGACACTCTTTTTCAGCATTACTCTTTGGAACTGTCGACTTGTGTATTGGCCGCCCTGGTTCGATTGATACAGCAAGGTGTCGGGTTTCCCGCGACGCCGCCTAAGTATTGCCAGATACCGGTCGGCGGCGCGCTTGCCCCAAATGATCGCGTCGTCGACTGGACACCGGTTTTCGTTGCGTCGTCCGCACGCCGATGTGATCCAGGCTTCGTGTGGCAACTCCGTTTTATACTGTCTTTACCTGCCGAAACGGGAAGCAGCGAAAAGATCGTCGCGCTGGCGACCGCGTACCGCGCGCGAGGTGCATCGGTTACATAAATAACGCAAACCGACCGGCTGAAACTATTGCGCAGCGTGCGGCGCTTAAAAACGCGAGGGATCCGGACATCCGCGATCCAAGCGGGCAGGGCAGTCTAGGATATCGGACAATGAAAGTCATCGTCACCGCCGCGCCGGTCATCGGGCATCTGAATCCCCTGCTCGCAATCGGACGGATGCTCGCCGAGATGGGGCATGAAGTCGTCGGCTATGCACCCACCGTCTTTCGACGCAATGTCGAGACCAATGGACTGAGGTTCCATCCTTATCCTCCGGACGCCGACATCGATACGCGTGACGTGGTCAAAATGTCCCGCAGAAGCCAAGGGTTGCCGCCCGGCTTCCCGGCACTCAAGCTCGACTGGGAGCAGGTGTTCGTCGAGCGCATGGATGCTGAATATCGAGGCTTGCAGGATTTGCTTCGCGAATTCCCCGCCGATCTGATCCTTGCCGAAAGCATGACATTCTCGACCATGCCATTGCTGACCGGACCGCGCGCCGGCAGACCCGCGATCATCCATGTCGGCGTGACCTTCCTGCAGTTGTCGCGCGAGGACGGGGCACCGATGTTCTCCGGGTTGCCGCCGGCGGTCAGCGAGAAGGATCGCGCCGCCAATGTTGACATGTTTCTGCACGCCAAGGACGAATGGTTTGACCCGATCGACCATATGATAAACGACGTGTTGGTCGCGAACGGCTGCCCGGTCATGCCGATGCCCTTTTATGACGCAGCGATCCGGCTGCCGGATCTGTTTCTCCAGGTCGGCGTGCCGGGATTGGAGCTGCCGGTCTTCACACTGCCGGCCTCGCTGCACTATATCGGCGCCACCGCGCCCGCTCCGGGCCTTTACCCTGTCCCCGCTTGGGCGAACGAACTGAAGGGCCGCAGGGCCGTGCTCGTCACGCAAGGCACCGTCGCCAACGCCAATCTCGATCTTCTGATCGGGCCGACCCTCGAGGCGCTCGCCCACGAAGACGACATGATCGTCATCGCGACGACGGGCGGCCGCCCGATCGAAACGCTCGGAGTCCTGCCCGACAATGCCCGTGTCGCGCAATTTCTTCCCTATGACTGGTTGATGCCGAAACTCGATCTGGTGATTACCAATGGCGGCTATGGTTCGGTCACGCACGCGCTGAGCCTCGGCATCCCGCTGGTCCAGGCGGGGACGACCGAGGATAAGCGCGAGGTCGCTATCCGCATCGCCACGTCCGGCGCCGGCGTGGCGTTGAGTACGGGCGAGCCGACCCCTTTGGAGATCCGCGCGGCGGTACGGCAGGTTTTGAACAGCCGGTCATACAAATTGAGCGCGGGCGCGTTGGCGCTGGAGTTCCATACTTATGACGTGCGCCGCCAGATCGGTCCGCTGATCGGGAAGCTGACCGAGGCGGCATAGCACCTCGTCTTCGAACAACGGAGCGACAGCCGGGTTTCGGCGATAGATAGCTTATCTGCGTGTACCTCGGTATCGGTGCGTCATAAGGGGTGGCCATGCCGTCTCTTACGACCCCCCTCTCGATGTCTGACGTCTCCAGGCTGGTCGCGACGCGTCGTCGGCGCCCCGTTGCTCGAAAACGGCGTTGCGGAAGGTGTCGAACAAGGTGCTACCGAAGCGCCCCGCGGGATCGTTTCTGGCCATGCCGTCGATCCCGTCCTGCAACGGAACTGCGTCACGTTGACGCGCACCCACTTGGAGGCGGCTACGAGCCGCAGCGACACGATGGTGTGCGCCTTCAGCCCCGGCTCGCGCTTATGCCGGAGATAGGGCAGGAAGCGGCGGAGCGAGGCGAAGCCCAGCTCCGCCTCGAGATTGGCGGCCGTCCGGGTGTCGGGCGGCATCCGCGCAAAGTATACGCGCTGCAGCGATCCGCCGATACCGGCGATCGACAGACAATTGCTGTGACTGTCCGGCAGCGCACACCAATGATGTCGGCTTTTCCCCATCCCTTGGCGCGATCGGCAGCGAGGCGGCGGGGTAGCTCGCCCGTAGTGACGCAAAATCGCCGTTCCAGCGATCTGGCACGCTCTCTGCAGGGCTCTCCGTATCTCGCCGACCATCGAGGTAACGGACATTCCAAGGAGCTTTGCCATGACTTCGTTCAACTTCTCGACGCTGCGCGATACGCGCACGTATGGAGAATAGGGAGGAGCCGGTGATCCGCATCACGGGTGTCGCCAAGCGCTTCGGCGCGGGTGGCGTCGTGCTCGACGGAACCGACCTGACGATCGGGGCGGGCGAGATATTCGGCATCATCGGCCGTTCGGGTGCAGGCAAGTCGACTCTGCTCCGGTTGTTTAACGGCCTGGAGCGTCCCGATGAAGGCCAGGTTCTGATCCGGGGCGAGGATATCGGTACGCGCGATGGCGCGCAGCTGCGCGCGGTGCGACGGCGGGTCGCGATGGTCTTCCAGAATTTCGGGCTGCTTTCGTCGCGCACGGTCGAGGAGAACGTCGCCCTGCCGCTGCGCATCGCGGGCGTGGATCGGACGGCGATCGCAGAACGCGTCGCGGAACTGATCGATCGCGTCGGGCTTGCCGATCACCGCCGCAAATATCCGGCACAATTGTCGGGCGGGCAGAAACAGCGCGTCGGTATCGCGCGCGCGCTTGCCACGTCGCCCGAGGTCCTGCTCTGCGACGAAGTGACGAGTGCGCTCGATCCGGAGACGACGCGCAGTATCCTCGACCTGCTGTCGGGGCTCAACCGCGAACTCGGATTGACGATCGTGCTGATCACGCACGAAATGGACGTTATCCGGCGCATCTGCGATCGCGTCGCGGTGCTCGAAGCGGGCCGCGTCGCCGAGATCGGCACCACGGCGGAAGTGCTGCTGTCGCCGCGCGCGGCGACGACGCGTGCGATGCTGGCCGAGACCGACAGGGGCGTTCCCATCGAGACGCGTTCGGCGATGCGCATACTCCGGTTCACCACCTTGGGCGCGGCAGCGGATCATCCGGTGCTGAGCAGCGTCGCGCGAGAGACCGGCGTCGATATCGCGATCCTCGGCGGACAGACCGGCCGGCTTCGCGATCAGGCCTATAGCCAGCTGACGCTGGGCCTTTCCGGCGACGGCATCGACGCCGCGGTCGCGCGGCTGGCTAGCTTCGGAAGGGTCGAGGCATGATGCCGCTGTTCACGCATATCGACTGGGCGGACATCGCGCAGGCCTGTATCGACACGCTCGAGATGCTAGGTGGGGCGCTGCTGCTCACCGTCCTGCTCGGTCTTCCGCTCGGCATCGCGCTGTTCCTGACAGGTCCGCGCCAGGTCTGGAGCCGACGGTTCGTCCACGCCGCACTCGCGCTGGTGGTCAACCTGCTGCGCGCGGTGCCGTTCATCATCCTGCTGATCGTCATGATCCCACTGACCGTGTTGCTCGTCGGCACCTCGCTCGGCGTGATCGGCGCGATACCGCCGCTGGTGGTCGGCGCCGCGCCGTTCTTCGCACGGCTGGTAGAGACGGCGTTGCGCGAGGTCGATCGCGATACCATCGAGGCGACGCAGGCGATGGGCGCCACCACTACTCAATTGGTCTCGCGCACTTTGCTGCCCGAGGCATTGCCCGGTCTGATCGCCGCCACCACCTTGACCGCGATCGCGCTGGTCTCGTTCACCGCCATGGCCGGTGTGGTCGGCGCCGGTGGCCTCGGTGATCTCGCGATCCGCTTCGGCTATCAGCGCTTCCAGACCGACGTGATGATCGTGACGGTGGCGTTGCTGCTGATCCTCGTCCAGATTCTCCAGATTGCCGGCGATCGTCTCGTGCGCCGTGTCAGCCACCGCTAGGAAACCATCATGCCTCGCCCCTCGCGCCTGCTTGCGCTTGCCGCCTTCGTCCTGCTCAGCGCGTGCGGTCGCAAGCCCGATGCCGATCCGAATGTTCTGACGGTGGCCGCGACCGCCGTGCCGCATGCCGAGATCCTCGAGCATGTCAGGCCCGTGCTGGCGCGCGAGGGGGTGAAGCTCGATGTTCGCGTGTTCAACGACTATATCCAGCCCAACACGCAGGTCGCCGAGGGGCGGATCGCGATCAGTTACTTCGAGACCGCACCCTATCTCGCCGAATATAACAAGGCGCACGGCACCAGGCTGGTGACGATCGCGGGCATCCATGTCGAGCCGCTGGGTGCCTATTCTCGCCGGTATAAATCGATCGCGGCATTGCCCGACGGCGCCAGCGTGGCAATCCCGAACGAAGCGAGCAGTAGCGGTCGTTCGCTGCTGCTGCTCCAGAAGGCGGGGCTGATCACGCTGCCGCCGTCCGCCGGCCCGAGCGCCACGCCGGGCGACATCATCGCCAACCCACACCATCTCGTCTTCCGTTCGCTGGAAGCAGCGACGTTGCCGCGCGTGCTCGATCAGGTCGATCTCGCGTTGATCAACACCAATTACGCCCTCGAGGCCGGTCTGAACCCGGTCCGCGACGCGCTGGTGATCGAGGGCAAGGACAGCCCCTATGTCAATTTCATCGTTGGCCTCGAGGCCGAACGCAATGATCCGAAGGTCCGCAAGCTCGTCGCGGCGGGCCCGCGCGCCCACCGGCGACAGTTTCTTGCCGATCGCTATCACGGCGCCGTGCTGCCCGCATTCTAGCCCGATCGGCTGAGAAATGGGCCGCCCGGGCTTATGTGAGCGCACCGGATCTATTGATCCGGTGCGTTTGCAGCCATGGCGAGCTTGCGGCCTTCCTGGCTCGCGACGACGGAATTGCGACGGGGCCTGATGCTGTCGAGGGTGTCGCGCTGGCATTCGAGATACTCCATCGGCCGCACGCCCTCCTTCGAACAGATACGATAGGCCGCCCGATCCAGTCGGCGATCCAGGCGATGCCGGCCATCCTTCGTGGTGAGATCGAGATCGTAGGTCTGTACGACGACTCGATCGTCGTTTCGCCCGTTTTCCGCGCGTAGCGGCGGCGACGCGAGCAGCGTTGACGCCGCCATTGCCAGCGAAATGTATGACATTGGATGGCGCGTAATCTTCAACATCGGAAGTCTCCCAAATCTTGACGCTCGACATGAGCGCGAGAAGATATTGGTGGATCGGGATGTCGAACATATTGCCTCGCGCCGGGCTTGGTTTCGGATGAAATCTCGGCGATATTCAGCCGATACGATTGCCGTGCCATCCATGACTGCGAGATTTGGAGAGCCGTCTCTCAGGAGGTTTCCCAGATAATGCGGTCTACTGCTGCCGCCAACAACCCGGCTACCGGCGCATAGCTGGTATGGAGCAGCCGCAGCCTGCCCCCAAAGCTGCTCGTGCCGATAGTCTGCTCGCCCTCGAAGCCGAGCGTGACCGACGGGCCCCAGATCGCTTCCAGGGTCATCGCGCCATAGTCCGATGGAATAGCGACCGCGCCCATGTTGGTCATCAGGATGTCGGCGGCGAAGGTTCTGGCAAGCAGATCGATCGCCTTCGCACTCGTCTTCAGACTGGCAACGTGATGATCGAGCGTGCCGACCGCCGTGCGTATTCCGTCGGCAAAGTTGAATATGTCGAACGCATCCGAATTGCGCTGGGCCCGCAGCCAGAAGTCCATGCCGGGATCATCGTCCACCAGCCGCAAGCCGCTAAGGTACATACCCAGCTGCTCGCTGCCGCCCAGTACCCGCTGACGCAGGTCTACGGGGGAGACGATCCGGACCGGCGTCTGCGGACCCTTGGTTTCACGCAATGCCTCGCCGAACGCCGCGCATAAAATGCCGTGTATCGACGTCGAACGCGATTTCGCGGCATCGCGCAATTGCGATGTCTGTTCCGCGCTGAGGCTCGCCGTCGCTATCGTCGGCGGTCGACCGTCGAGATTGCGCGTCCGGATATCGCGTCCGGGCGCATCCAGCTCGGCATGGGAAAGCGGCCCCAACGTCTGCGTGACGAGACTCTCTATGGATCGCGTTCCCGGGCTCCGGGTCACTGCGACGCCCGATATGTGCCGCAGAAGGTCGCGAAGCCAATAGACCAGCGATTTGCCGTCCGCGATGGCATGATGCGCCGACAGGATCACCGCGGCGCGTTCGGCGTCCTGGATGACGGTGATCCGCAGCAGCGGTGCCTCGGCGGCCAGGAAGGGCTGCGCCATATGCCGGGCAAGATGGAGCGGCCAGACCGATGTCGGCGCCTCGACGAAATGCACCGGCAGCCTCGAGGCGACGCCGCCGAGAAAGGTTGGTTCGCCGTGCTGATCCGGAACGATCGCAGACAGCACCGAAGGATCTTTGCGGACCATCGCGGTGACGGCCAATTGCCAGGCTTCGTTCGATGCCGTCCCGCTGATTTCGGCGGCGATCGCGAACTGGTTGGGGCGGTTGCGATCCGCCAGCCAGAACAGCTTCTCGAACGCGCCCAGATGCCGGGAAGGGCCGTGCTTGACCTGCGGGCCTAATTGGAACTTCATGGAATAAATCATCTGTTCTCTCTGCTGCTTGGGATCAGCCATGAGATGATAGGCGGGCTTCTGCGGCGTTTCCGGTGATGGCGACGCGTATCGATTGTAACAATCGCGCGCATTCGATGGGCGATTACGGCCCGGCTAGGCTATCCGGCTATCCGGCTATCCGGCTCGCTGGCTTCCGCGCAGCCACGCGTTTGCTGCACGGAAGAACTTCGAGATCCATTGACGGTTCTCGATCTCGATTGTACCGATCGGTCAAAATCGCGAAAATGAGGACCTCCGCCGTGCCATCCGCCCCCGTTCTTGTTCCCCCCTTCACCTTTCAGACCGCAGTCCTCAAGGTCCGTGCAGCAGAGGATGGTTGGAACAGCCGCGACCCGGCGCGCGTCGCGATGGCCTATAACCAGGACAGCGTGTGGCGAAATCGCAGCGAATTTGTTCGCGGACGCCCCGCCATCCAGGCTTTCCTGGCGCGCAAATGGAACCGGGAGCGCGATTATCGACTGATCAAGGAATTATGGGCGCATCTCGGCAATCGTATCGCGGTCCGCTTCGCCTATGAGTGGCGGGACGGTGAGGGGAATTGGTTCCGATCCTATGGTAACGAGAATTGGGAGTTCGACGATGCCGGATTGATGACCGCGCGCCATGCCAGCATCAACGATCTCGCGATCACCGAAGACGAGCGTCTGTTCCACTGGGACAATGCCGCGCCACGTCCCGCCGATCATGCCGGCCTCTCGGCACTGGGGCTTTAGGAGCAGCTGATGGGTGACCGGGCAAGCGCGATCGCAAAGCTGGCCGAAGTCTTTCGGGAGCGTGGCTACGAAGGTGCGAGCCTCGCGCTCATGAGCAGGGCCACGGGGCTTGGAAAAGGAAGCCTCTACAATTATTTCCCCGGCGGAAAAGACGAGATGGCGGATGCCGTGATCGACCAGATTTCGGGATGGTTCGAGGAGGAGGTGTTCACGTCTTTGCGGTCGGACCTTGTCCCGGCCGACGCGATCATGTTGATGATCGAGCGCGTCGATACCTATTTCCGTTCGGGTCGCCGAACCTGTCTTGTCGGTAATTTCGCACTCGGGGACTCGCGTGACCGCTTCTCGCAGGTCAATGCCTATTTTGAGGTCTGGAAGGAGGCGCTCGCGCAGACGTTGGTCCGAGCCGGCAGAAGCAAGGTGGATGCGGACGCGGCGGCTGAAGATGCCATCGCCGGCATACAAGGTGCGCTGGTTGCCGCACGAGCGTTGAACGACCCGGAACTATTTGGTCGCGTTTTGCGCCGCATCGAGCGCAGGCTCATGGATCAATGTCTGGCGATCCATGCTCGGATATAACAAAGCCGCGCTATCCGCACGAAATTTACCCGATGGCCGGGAGACCCGTATGATTGAGAGCTGTTCGGTGGCCTCTGCCACGCCTGGAAAAGCAATGGACGACTGGAACGATAGATTGTCCGGTCTCTATTCAGGCCTCGTCGCCGACATCCCTGAACCCGCCGGCTTCTTGGGCGAACTTGCCTGGAGTTCGGCAGGCCCGTTCAGATGCGTTCGGGCCCGCGCAAACGTGTGCCAGTTGAGTTACACGGCACGTCCAAGCCGCGACGAGCCGGCATTCCTTCTCAAGCTGCAAAAAAGCGGCCGATCGGTAGCCGAGCAAATCGGCTCGGAGGCGAGACTAGGCCCTGGCGACTTGATCGTGTTCGACACCGAGGCGCCGTATCGCCTGACGTTGCTCGATGCCTCCGAAACGCTCAGCGTATTGTTGCCGAAATCGGAACTCGGTAATGCCGGCTACGGTCTCGAGCGGATCGTCGGGCAACGGCTGCCCGCAAGCAATCCTTCGGTTCAGCTCTCGGCTGATTTCGCGCGGAGCATCTGGGCTGTATGCCATGCCGGAAAGGCGGGTCGCCTGCCAAAGGGAAGCATCGAGATCCTCGGGCAGCTCCTGCGATTCTGTACCACCGCAGACGCTCCGCACCAGGATGCGAGCCGCGTCAATTGGGCGGACATCGAGGCACATGTCCTTGCCCATATCGAGGATCCCGAATTCAACATCGGGAAGATGTCCGCCGACATGGGTTTGAGCGCGCGCCGTCTCCAGCAGATATTCCAGGAGCGCGGATCGACGCCAAGCCGGTACATTCTCGAGCGCCGGCTGCAGGTCGCGCGGCAGCGTCTATCCGAGTCGGGGTTGCGCGACCGCACGATCGCCCGGATATCGCTCGACTCCGGCTTCGGTGACATTACGTATTTCGGCCGGGCGTTTCGCGCCCGATACGGCCGAACACCGCAGGCGTTTCGCAAGTCGCTCGATACCTAGGCCGCCGCATCGGCTCGCTACAGCGCCAGCGTAGGCATTGCGCTTCAGGCCGACAACCGTTGCCGATCATGCCGATCGCCGCACTCTTTCAGATGTAACCAATTATCTGCGTCTGCGCGACAAGCCGAGATTTCGACAGTTAGAGACGCCATAATCACGTTGTCAATGTAAAGTCGGAGTAGATTCGAGATGGGAATGGTGAACATCACCGACAGTATCGCGGACGCCCTCGGCGCGCGTATTCTGGTGGTCGACGGCGATGCCGTGTCGCGGAACAACGTAACCGCCTATCTCGACGACCATGCCATGCGCGTCACCTCGGTATCGGGGCAGAAGGGGCTTCTCCACGCTCTTTCGGTCCGAGAGCCCGACCTCATCATCATCCGCCTCGACACCGACGAAGACAGTGGGCTGAACCTGGTGCGCGAGATACGTCGCCGAAGCACGGTTCCCCTCTTCATCGTGAACCGTCAGAATCGCGACGACATAGACCGGATCGTTGGCCTCGAACTCGGTGCCGACGAATATCTGACCGAGCCCTACAGCCTGCGCGAACTGCTCGCCCGGGTCCGGTCGGCGTTGCGCCGCCGCGGCCTCGATCGACTGGCGCCGCCCCGCCAGAGCGAACGATGCTATGCCTTCGGCGGTTGGCTTTTCGATCAGCGAGCCCGGCAATTACGAAATCCGTCGGGGAATCTGGTCATCCTTACCAAAGGGGAGTTCACCTTATTGGGCGCATTCGTGACTGCACCGCGCCGCACGCTAAGCCGCGAACATCTGCTGCAGACGACCCGCGTTCATGAGGATGTTTTCGATCGCAGCATCGACGTCCAGGTGCTTCGCCTGCGACGCAAGCTCGAAACCGATCCCCAGCAGCCACGGCTCATTCGCACCGTAAGAGGCATCGGCTATGTCTTCGATACCGACCCGGAACTCATTTCGCCCCAACGGCCGGAGACCAATCTATCCTAGCCGGTTTACAGCGATAGGCATGCCCGACGCTTGATCGGGCGGCGGCATAGGTTCGACCGTCGCCGCCGTTCAGACGATGGGCGCCGGGGCCACATGCTGCAGGACCATGCCACGCCACCAGGCATGCCCCCGATCATGCTGGAAGCGCGCGTGCCACCACAGGAACGTATCTGCCACGGGCAACTCAAGCGGAGGCGCGAACGCGACCACGACACCCGCCATCACCGCGTCCTGAACCCGGCTTTCCGGAACGGTTGCGATCATGTCGGAATTCGCGACGAACCGCACGGTCTGGCCCGCGCTCGCGAGGGTGAGGACGACGCGCCGCTGAAATCCGTCGCGCTCCAACGCGTCGTCGATGGCACCGCGCGACGTCCCCGACACACTGACGAAGATATGCGGGAGCGCGGCATATTGCTCGAGACTGAGCGAGTTACCGATCTGCGCCGCCACCGCAGGATTGACGATGCAGACGAAGCGATCGGACGTCGCCCTGATCCGCATCGTGTGGTGATCGAGCGACAGGAATCGTTCGGATTGCCCCGGCGTAATGGCGACGTCGAGATCCCCGCTGGCAAGGCGCTCACTGACCCGCTGGTCCAGGCTGAGCAGTTTGACGCGGATGCCGGGAGCCGTGGTGCGTAGAGCGGCGACCATGTCGCTCAGGCGCTCGATGAGGAAATCCGGCGCCGCCAGCGAGAATTCGCGCTGCGACAATGCGAGATCGAAGCCGAGATCCTCCTGAATTACGCCCTGGAGTTCTACCAATGCGCTGCGCAACGTGCCCCTGATCCACAAGGCGCGTGGGGTCGGGGCGAGCGTATTGCCAATTCTGACGAACAGCGGATCGCCGATCCGTTGCCGCAGTGCCGCAAGCGAATGGCTGATCGCGGAGGAGGTGACGCCGAGACTGATGGCAGCGCCCTTGACGCTATTCGCCTCGAGCAACGCGTCGAGCACCCTCAACAGGCGCAGGTCGAGATCGGTCAATTGATTTGCGCTCATGTCGTGTTGACGACCTTTCGGTTTCATTCACGTTCGATCGGATTACTGCTCGCGCAGATTGTACCGGATTGTTCGGCACTTGGCCCTGAAGAACGGCCAGAAGGAGATGTCCAATGGGTCTGCTGAGTATCGCGAATAGCTTAGCTGCCAGCTACGACGGATTGATCCTCGTTGTCGACGAAGATCCCGTGGCGCGACACAATATTGTCACGTTTCTCGGCGAGCACAACATGCGCGCGAGCGCGATCTCGGGGCGCCAGGGCATGCTGCAAGCGCTGTCCGCGCGCGAGCCCGAACTCATCATTCTGCGCGTCAAGACCGGACGAGACAGCGGCCTCGATATCGTTCGCGAGATCCGCGGCCGGAGTGCAGTGCCGTTGTTTGTCGTCGGCGGCGAAAGTCGCGATGAGATCGATCGCATCGTAGCCCTCGAACTCGGCGCGGACAATTATATCACCCAGCCGTTCAGCCTGCGCGAACTGCTCGCACAGGTCCGCTCGACGTTGCGGCGGCGCGCGCTGAACCGCCTGTCGTCCGCGCGCCAGAGCGATCGGCGTTATGTCTTCGCAGGCTGGCTGCTCGACGAGCGCACGCACCAGCTGCGCGCCCCGGACGGCGACATCGTTCCGCTCACCAAGAGCGAGTACAACCTGCTCAGCGTGTTCGCGAACGCGCCGCGGCGCGTGCTGAGCCGCGAGCACCTCCTGCAAGCGACACGCGTGCATGAGGATGCCCATGATCGGAGCATCGATGTCCAGGTGCTGCGCCTGCGACGCAAGCTGGAACCGGACGAAGGGTCTCCCAAGCTCATCCGCACCCAACGTGGCATCGGCTATGTTTTCGACATCGAGGTGAAGATACTTCTGCCTGGAGATGCGGCGCTCACGCTGCCTAATCGGGCGATACCTGCGCAGCGCGATCCGATCGTCGCCAGATATTCCGCCATGGCGACGAGCACGGTCAATTCCCTCTCGACGCATCGTAACATGGTCGCTTTGCACAGGTAACGCCGACGCGAGCATATTGGCGGTATCAGCGGTTGCTATGGATCGATTGCCGCTCGATGGAGGCCGATCAGTGCGTGACGGGTCATCGACTTCGTAGGAGACCCGCGCTCACGGCATCGACCGAGCCCGGCTCGGACACATTTCCAAAACCGGCGCGTCGCACGGCGGCGCTCACCTTGCTGCGCCACCACGCATGCGCCGGATCCATCTGATAGCGCGCATGCCACCACAGAAAAGCGTCGGATGCGGGGCATTCGAACGGCAGGTTCAGAATCGCCACGCGGCCGTTGCGGACGGCTTGTCGTGCGAATCCCTCGGACATGGTCGCGACCAGATCGGTGTTTGCCACCATCGTCTCCACCGAGCCGTCCGCAGGCAGGGTAAGCACGTGGGGCCGTGGCAAGCCTAGCTTTTCGATGGCGTCGTCGACCGCGCTTCTCGGCTCGCCCGAGGGGGTGACGAAGATATGCGGAAGCGCGGCGTAGGTCGCCGCGTCCCAAACGTCGCCCTGCAGAACCGGATGATCCTTCCGCACGATGCAGACAAAGCGATGGACGTACATGCCGACGCGGATCATGCCGCGGTTCAGCGAAAGATACGTCTCGCTTCGCCCGGCGGTAAGCACCATGTCCAACTCGCCGTTCGCCAGCGAAACATGCGTCTGGGGCCCCAACGGCCAGACCCTGACACGCGCGTTCGGCGCCTCCAGCCGGGTTTCCTGCATCACGGGCGCAAGCACGTCGGGTAGCAGGAAGTCGGGGATGACGATCGAGAATTGTCGCGTCGTGCTGGCGGGATCGAAATTGGGTACGCCATCGAGAATGTGGCGCAGCTCCAGCAGCGCGCTTCTCAACGCCGGGCGCGTGGCGAGTGCAAACGGGGTTGATTGCAGCGACGACCCGCTTCTTACCAGAAGCGGGTCTCCCATCAGCTGCCGCAGCGCTTTCAGCGAGTGGCTGACGGCGGATGGCGTCACGCCCAGCGCCTCGGCAGCCAGGCTCACACTGCCCGTCTCCAGCAGCATGTCGAGAACCCGGAGTAAACGCAGATCGAAGTCGCTGATTTTAGGCCGCCTCATGTCCAATTTAGCAATAGTGTGTTTTGGACACGTCCGATTTGACGTAGTCTTGATCGGACTTGGGAAGCCGCCGGTAGCCGATGGGGCAGTCGGATGATCGTGAAAAAATGACGTTGCCGTGTACGGGCAAAGGGTGCCGCGGCCGGGTGCCGGGCTCGGTCATGACAAA
>Ga0302314_10006095_pt1 | contig 21887 bp, 22 predicted proteins | sample III_Palsa_N2_3_FD_200533 | JGI IMG/M metagenome (GOLD analysis project Ga0302314, IMG submission 200533) | Peat permafrost microbial communities from Stordalen Mire near Abisko, Sweden - III_Palsa_N2_3 | ecosystem: Environmental > Terrestrial > Soil > Palsa > Peat permafrost | place: Sweden...
GCGATGAAAGTGGCCGCCTCCGAGGCCTACAACACCGCGTTCGAGGCGCACCTGACGGCGCGGCTCGGCGTCACCTTCACCCCCCGCCCCGGCACCACCGCCGGGCGGGAACCAGTGCGGGAGATCACCGGGGTCCCGCCGGCGATGATCGCGTTCTTCTCCCGCCGGCGGGCCGCGATCGAAGGCCGCCACGCCGAACTGGTGCGGGACTACCGGGCCGCGCACGGCCACGACCCGGGCACCAGCGCCGCCTACGACCTGGCCCGCCAGGCCAACCTCGACACCCGGCAGGGAAAGAAGCCGCCCCGCTCCCTGGACGACAAGCGGGCAACGTGGCGGGAGGAACTGCAAGAACGGTTCGGCGCTGGCGCGGTGGCCCAGGTGATGAAGGCGGTCCCTCGCAGTCCCGGGGCTGAGGTTCCTGCGGCGCTCGCGTCCGCGGCCGATCATGAGGCTCTGGCGGAACGGGCGGTGGCGACTGTGGCAGGGCGCCGCTCTACCTGGACCGTGTGGAACGTCCGGGCCGAGGTCGAGCGGCTGCTCCGCGCCGAGATCCTCTTTCTTCCGCCGGAACGGCACCGGGAGACCGCCGACGCGGTGACCGCGCTCGCCGTCTCCCCGGCGTTCTCCATCGAATGCGAGGCACCGTCACCGCTCGACGAGCCGCCACAGCTGCGGCGCGCGGACGGGGAGTCGGTATTCACCCGGCACGGCGCGGACCGATTCACCAGTCAAGCGGTTCTTGACGCTGAAACGCGGCTCGCCAACGCTGCCAGGACACCGACCGCGACGGGCCTGTCGGGGCCGTCGGTGGCCGCCGCACTTGACGGGTTCGAGGCTGTCGCGCGCACATCCCTTGACGCCGGGCAGCGGGGCCTGGTGACCGCGTTCGCCTGCGATTCCCGGCTGCTCCTCGCCGGGATCGGGCCGGCCGGGTCAGGCAAGACGACCGCGATGCGCGCTCTGGAGTACGCGCTCCGGCACGGCGGGCAGCGTCTCGTTCCACTCGCTACCTCCTCCGCATCGGCGGACGTGCTCGGACGTGAGCTCGGGGTGCGGGCGGAGAACCTGCACAAGTTCCTGCACGAGTGGACGCGCGGGCCGTTCGCTGCGCGGCTCCGCGCGGGGTCGGCGGTGCCGGAGCAGGGACGGATGTTCCGCCTCGGCCACGGCGACGTGGTGCTGGTCGATGAGGCCGGGATGGCGGGCACCTTCCTGCTTGACCAGCTCGTGCTTCTCGCGTCCGCGCGCGGCGCGGTCGTCCGGCTCCTGGGCGATGACCGGCAGCTTCCCGCGGTCGAGGGCGGCGGCGCGCTGCGCCTGGTCGCCGCCCAGCCCGGCACCCCGGTGCTGACGACCCTGTACCGCTTCCGTGACCCCGAAGAGGCCGCCGCCACCCTCCAGCTGCGCGCCGGGGACGCCGCCGCCGTCGACTGGTACGCCCGTTCCGGCCGGATCGTCACCGGATCGCGGGAGAACATGGTCCAGGCCGCCTACAACGGCTGGAAGAACGACATGCTCGCCGGAAAGGTCACCCTGATGGGCGCCTTTGACGGCACTGACGTCACGGAACTGTCCGCCCGCGCCCGCGCCGATCGCGTCGCCGCCGGGCAGGTCGAGGAAGACGGGGTCCGGCTACGGGACGGGAACCTGGCCGGGGCCGGGGACTGGATCGTCACCCGCCGCAACGAGCGGCGGCTGTCGCTGTTCTCCGGGCGGGACTGGGTCAAGAACGGCGACGCCTGGGAAGTCGTCCGGAGGCGGGATGACGGGTCGCTGCGGGTACGGCACCTTGGCCACGGCGGGCTGCTCACCCTGCCCGCCGCCTACGTGCACGGCGAGGTCCAGCTGCTGTACGCGGCCACCGCGCACCGCACCCAGGGCACCACCGTCGACACCGCCCACCCCCTGATCACCGAGGACATGAGCCGCGAGGCACTGTACGTGCTCGCCACCCGCGCCCGCGAGCACACCACCCTCTACGTCGCCACCCACGACATCCCCTTCGACGACGACGCCCGCGTCAACCGCGTCCGGTCCGACCCCCGCGCCTGGGCCGCCCGCGAGGTGCTGCTGAACATCCTCGGCACCGAAACCGCCCCAATGCCCGCCACCGAGACCATCACCACCGCGCAGGACGAGTCCGCCTCGCTCGCCACCCTCGTCCCCCGCTACCTGCACGCCGCACGCCAGGACGCCGACGCCCGCTACCGCTCCGCCGTCGCCGGTGCCCTCGGCGAAGAGCGCGGGCGCGACCTGGTGTCAGACCCGGCGTGGGGAGCGGTCGTCCGCCGCTTGTTCGACGCCGAAGGCGACGGCTGGGATCCCACCCGGCTGCTCGCCACCGCCGCCGCCCAGCGGGAACTGGCCAGCGCCGACAGCATCGCCGAGGTCATCACCTGGCGACTCGACGCGTTCCTCGCCGACAACCGAGTACCGCCACCAGCCGACGCGGAACCGGCGGGTCCGGCACGCCAGCCGTACGGGACCAGTGCCGATGCCCGCACCCGGCTGACCGCCATCGCCGCCACCACGCTAGGTGCCCCGCTCGCGGACCGCGCACGCCGCGAAGTGGCGTGGCCGGCCCTGATCGCCGCCCTCCGCCGCGCCGAGAACGCCGGCTTCGACCCCGCCGACGCCATCGCCCGCACCGCGACCGCCCGGGAACTGCGCACCGCCCGCAGCATCAGCGAAGTACTCGCCTGGCGGATCAGCCGGCACGTCGCCGCCCACCCGGCCGCCATGCCCGCCGCTACCGCAACCGATCCCGGCGCGGCTGCTCCGGCCGGTTCACCTGAGCCGACTGCCACCCGCGCCGAAACGCTGCTCCCGTGGGTTCCCGGCCCCCGCCTCGCGCCCGCAAAAGCTGGCGAAGCCGCGCCCCTCACCGCGTACATCGACGACGCAGCGACCGCCATCACGACCCGCGTAGCGGAACTGGCCGACACCGCGATCCGGCACCGTCCACCATGGATGAGCCTGCTCGGCCAGCAGCCGACCACCCCTGGCCGCGCCCGCGAGTGGCGCAGGCACGTCGAGGTCATCGCCGCCTACCGTGACCAGCACACCATCACCGCCGACGACCCCCGCCAGGTCCTCGGCCCCTACGCCGAGCCCGGCCACGCCGGGCACAACGCCTACTGGCACGCGGCCGACTCCGTCCTCGCCGCCCGCCGCCTCAGCGGGCTAGACCTCGCCGACAGCATCGGCAGCACCGACGCCCAGGCAAGAGCACAGGTCGCCGCCGACATCTACGCCGCCCTGCCCCGCGCCGAACGCGAGGCCATCGCCGCCATGATCGCCGAGAAACCAGGCATCGCCTGGCTTGGTCACCCGAGCACGCCAGACGAGGAGGCCGCAACCCGACCCGGCTACGCGGGCGCGCTGACGGCCACGCTCGCCAGGCGCGGGCATGCCGCTGTACTGACCGCCCCGGTTCACGCCGACAGGGGAGACTCCGCCGAGCCGATCGAAGCGGCTTTCGCGCGGCGCAGGCAACCCTCGGCCCCGCGGCCAGCACCCGGCAGGACTCACGGACCTGACCGCGATCAGCGCACTCTGTCGGCACCTCGCCCCCCTGCACCCGACGCGCCGGCACCACGGTATAGGCGCTGATGTCACACGCCGGCGCTTCTGGGACCGCAGTGAAAGATTCCGTCTGGTTTCTTCCAGATTCCGGGTCTCTACTGCAATGTCAGTCATCGGGTCGGGAGTTAGCATCCGGCGAACCGGCGAAGCCACAACGTTGACTGCCTGGCATTAAGCGAGTACCCGCTCATTTTCCTGAAGGCCCTGGTGTAGGCATCGACGGTCGACGGCGTGCTGAGGCAGACGCCGCCCTGGGGACCGGAGACATGTACTAGGCCCATGTCCGATAGCTCGTTGAACTGGAGGATCGAGCATTCCCCCGCGCCGGAAAAGATCCCGGCCGAGAACGGCAGAATCCGGATGGTGAGCCAGGGGTAGTCAGGGCCGCTCAGTTCGGCTACGTGAGCCAGTTGTGCGCGCGTAACATCTGGGCTGCCAACACGGTGCCGCAGGGCGGCTTCGCCGAGAACGACCGTACAGTCGGGCCGGCGCTCGTAGAACGTCGCCCCTCGGTACGCGACGGCCGCTTCGACGGCTGCCTTCTCCGCGTCGTCGGGAACTGAGGGATCGGCAGCCGCGACTGCCTGGCCGTACTCTGGGGTCCATAGCAGTTCGGGAACCCGGAGCGGCGCGTAGACCACGATGCGCGAGGCCACGCCTTCGGCCACGGCAAAGTCGAGGTAGGCCTCTGGAAGCACCTGCCGGTAGTCCCGCCACCAGGCGTTGGCATCGCGCGGGCGGGCGAGCGCGGTCAGGGTGTCCTGAATGGCGGCGGCCACGTTGTACTCCGTGAGCAGCTCGCGCAGCTCTTTGGGCCGGACGCCGCGCTGGCCGGTCTCGATGCGGGATATCTTCGAGCGGTCGCACTCCAGGATGCGGGCCGCATCATCCAGCTTGTAGCCGGCGGCCTCTCGGTAGCTCCGTAGCATGGAACCGACGAGCACGTGCCGGACGGATGGCAGTTGCGTCATGGCCGACGGTTACGCCCTTTCCTCATGAGAATCGCGTATACGCCTTTGCCGGTTCCGTGCGGTGCCCAGTTCCAGCCGGCGGACAGCGCCGCGACGATATGCAGGCCGCGCCCGTGCTCGGCGTCGTCGTGCACGTCGCGCATGACCGGGGGAAGCGGCGAGGGATCGGTGACGGCGACAACGACGGCGAGTGCCCCGGAGTTTTCCATGCGCATGAGTTCAAGGCCGATGCCGTCCGCGTCCGCGTGCGTTATCGCGTTGGTGACGAGTTCGGATGCCACTTCCACGGCGTCAGCGCTGTAGTCGTCCAGGTCGTGGTACGCCAGTGCAGCCCGGACGTAGAAGCGCGCCATCTGCACCGAGTACGGGGTACTCGGCAGTGTGAACGCGATGAGCGAAGCGGTTTCCGTCGCGGTGGCTGTCATCGGCGTGCGTTCCCTTTCGTGCCTGCGTTCTCGCAGCCTGCTCGTAGGCCGGCGTGTTTCTCGCTGCCGCTCAGCCTGCCGCAGCTGCCCGCCAGAATCACTTATGTGGCAGACTAGTTTCATGCCTGGCAGACACGGCACCGGTGCGGCTGGTCACTTCGGCCGCCAGATGAGAAAAGAACGGCTAGCGCGCGGATGGACGCTTCTTGAGCTGGCGCGGCGCATGGAGGTAGACGCTGCCCATCTCGGCAGGGTGGAGGGCGGCAAGCGCCCGCCTACCGAGAAGATCGCCGCTAGGTGCGATGCCGTCTTTCCCGAGCGTCGGGGCTGGTTCTCGGAGTTCTATGCCGAGTCTCAGCACTGGCCGGAGGTGCCGGCGTCTTTCAGGTCATGGCCGGAGTACGAAGACAAGTCAGCAAGCCTGCGTGACTGGTCGCCGTCCATCGTGACCGGGCTGCTCCAGACCCAGGACTACGCAGGCACGCTGCTTGCCACGCTGCCGCGAGCTGGTAACGAGACGGTGGCAGCACGGCTGGCCAGCCGCATGCAGCGCCAGCAGCGCGTGCTCATGCGCGACGATCCGCCATCGGCATGGTTCATCGTCGATGAACTGTCCCTGTACCGGCAGGTGGGCACCACCGAAGCCATGGGCGCGCAACTCCGCCACGTGCTCGAAGTCGCTGCCATGCCCAGTGTCACGGTGCAGGTCCTTCCGGCTATCGCGCACCCGGTGAACGCAAGCGGCTTCCTCATGGCTGACGATGCCGCGTGGGTCGAGCATACGGTCAGCGGTTTCGTCTACACGGAGAAGGAAATAGTTTCAGCACTTGCGCGGAGGTTCGATACGCTGCGGGGTGAGTGCTACCGCGTGTCAGAGTCGGCGGCGCTGATTGAGAGGCTGGCGGAAGCATGGGAGCGTGGCGCAAATCGTCTTACTCTGACGCCAACGGCGGGAACTGCGTAGAAATCGCATGCGACGGCATGATCCTGGTGAGGGACACCGCCGATCGCGACGGCGGCACGCTGGCCTTCACCGCTGACACGTGGCAAAGGTTCGCGGCAGGACTCAAGCAGCCTCGTGCGGCACTTCTGCTATGGGCCTCTGATCACGATGTACGACCTGATCTTCATCGGGCTCGGAATGTCCATGTTCCGCCCGCGTGTTGCGTCGGCAGCGTGACCTGAGGCATGTTGGCGCAGTAGTTCGTGAGGTATGGGAAGGCTACGCCGGCCGGGTGGTGCGGCAGTGTGGCCGTCGGCCGGATCACAGGACGCGGGACATCCCGTCGCCCCTGCTGCTCGCAGACCTGACGGCAGCCTGGCAACCAAAGCCCGTAGGCTTGGCCCATGCCTGAGTATCTCCTTGTGTCGACGACGGCCGGAAGCCGGGACGGTGCCGCGGAACTTCTCCGGTCGGCGGTGCGTGCGCGCCTGGCGGCCAGCGGCCAGGTATTCGGCCCGGCGCTGTCCGCGTTCTGGCACCAGGGCGAGTTCGGTGAGGGGGAGGAATGGCAGGTTTTCCTCAAAACCCGGGCTGACCGGTATGCGGAGCTCGAGGCGCATCTGATCGAGAAGCATCCCTGGCAGAACCCGGAAGTCACGGCAATCGAGATCTCCGACGGGTCCGAGCCTTACCTGCGGTGGATCAGCCAGGCCACGTCGTCGTAGGCCTGGCTGACGAGACCTGATCCAGCAGGGCGGCGACTGCCGGCACGGCTGAGCGGCCTGCCAGCCGTCCGGCGATGACGCGCAGCCGCTGCGCCGGGCGTGCCGACGCGACGCCGGCGGACAGGGCGAGGACGTCGCCCGCGACGGCTGCGGCGGTGTCGATCTCGCCTGCGTCCAGGTAGGCCTCGGCCAGCCAGCTCATGTAGAGCGCCTTGTCCCTGGCCTGGGCGTCATCGAACCGGTCTAGTGCGGCGTGCAGGACAGGGATTGCGGCGAGGGGCTGGCCGAGCCTGGTCAGGCAGCGGCCGGTCATGATCTGGAGTTCGGTGTGGTCTACCCATGCCGCCCAGTCAGGCGCATGCCCGGCATCGCGTTCCTCAAGAGCCGCGGCGGCGATGCCGAGTGCCCGCCGCGCCTCGTCTGGACTAGTTGTCTCGTGGGCGATGGCCCATGCGCGGCGCTCATGGAGGAGCGCACGCACGCTAGGCGGCGTGCCAGATCCTGCGGCCTGGCATGATGCTTCTGCCAGGTCGGCTGCCGGCGCGCCAGTGGCCAGGTTCTGGTAGGCGAGCAGCGCCAGGGCGTTGCCTTCGAGTGCCCTGCTGCCGGCGGCACGCGCCGCGTCCAGGCTCTCCTGGTACAAGGTGCGAGCGGTTTGCTGCCAGTCGGCATCGAATGCGGCCCAGCCGGCCTGCTGTGCCTGCTCGCTGATGATGGCCAGAAGCTCCTGGCTGGTTTGCTGGGTGCAGACCGCCTCCCGGGCGAGTGTTTTCGTGGCCTCCAGTTCAGCGGCGTACAGCCGGTAGGTCTCGCTACCGCCGAGGTAGTTGTCGAGACGGCGGAGCCGGGAAAGCCGCCGGGCCAGCGTTGCGGGCACGTCCGCGCCGATGCGCCGGCCTGCCGCCAGGTATGCGAACTGCGGAGCCGCGGCGAGGGTGCCGGCGACGGCAGCCGAAGCTGTCAGGAACTCTCTGCGCTGCACCCGGCCGCCTCCCTCAGTGATCCAGGACGTGTCGTTTGGCGGCCCCGTCGTCGCGGCGGTGTCGGCCTGCCGGAAATCGCCAACATCGGCGAGCAGTTCGCCGGCTGAGCACTGGTAGAGGCAGGCAAGGCTGGCGAGGACGCGCAGGCCTGGCTCGTGGCCGCTCGGGGCGGGCCACTGTTCCCAGTAGGAGATGTGCTTTAAGGTCTTCGGGTCGTCAGGCCACCGGGCTGTCCAGCGGTCGGCCACCTGCCGCTGGCTCCAGCCATGCGCGAGCCGCATGGCCACGCGCGCGTTGATGCGGTAGCGCTCGCGGAACACGGCAGCGATTTCTGCCCACGTCTTTCCCGCTGCCCGAAGCCGGGCGGACAGTTCCGCGCGCTCGCGGCGCTGGCTGTGCAGTGTGGCTGGCATCTGAGTCCTCCAGTGCACCGTGGCCAGTTCCAGCATGGCCGATCTCCGCGTGATCGTCACTGGTGGCGCGTGATTTTCCCCGTTCGGGAGGGATGTTTCCGCGCTTAGTTCCCCTTCGGCGGGGGTGGCCGCGAAGCCGTGACAGCGAACATCGTGGTGCGTAGACGCGGGCCGCGAACGGCGGCTCGCCGCGGGCTCTTTCACCGGAGGTGCCTGGTGCGCGCTGCACCCCCCGCGATCGGCAACGGGCAGTGCCCGTACCCGGGAGCGATCAGTACCGGAAACCCAGTTGACATCGCAGCCGCCGAACAGGCTGTCGCCGACCTTCTCACCGCGATCGGCGTGCCGCCAGGAAGCGAGGTGTCGGCAGGCACGCCGCGTCGGGTCGCCGCCGCCCTGGCGGAACTGCTGGACCCGCCGGCCTTCGACTTCACCGTCTTCCCGAACACCGGCGGCCAGCGTGACCTGGTGATAGCCCGCGGCGTGCCGTTCACGTCGCTGTGCGCCCACCACCTGCTCCCGTTCGCCGGCACCGCCTGCGTGGCGTACCTGCCGGGCGATCAGATCGCCGGGTTGTCCAAGCTGGCCCGGGTGGTGCGGAGTGCCGCGGCCGGGCTGCGGCTGCAGGAGGAGATGGGCCAGCAGATCGCCTCGTCCCTGGAGGAGTCGCTGGACTGCGCCGGCGCCGGGGTGATCCTGGCCGCCGAGCACCGGTGCGTGACGGCGCGTGGCGCACGTGCGCACGGGTCGGATACCGTGACGCTTGCCCTGCGCGGCGCACTCCGGGAGGACCCGGCGCTGCGCGCGGAGTTCCTGATGCTCGCCACCTCGGGTGGTGGGCTGCGGTGAGCGCCATGTCAGCGGCTGGGCCTTCCTGTGCGGTGCCGTCGCACGTCATCGTGATCTTCTCCGGCGGCCTGGACAGCACTACCCTGGCGTACTGGCTGACCGGCCAGGGCGCCAGGTTGACGCTGCTTTCTGTCGACTACGGACAGCGGCATGGCAGGGAGCTGCTGTTCGCTCGCCGTACCGCCGCCGCGCTCGGAGCCGTCCATTATGTGGCCGACCTGCGCCCGGTCGGCCAGTTGCTCGGCGGGTCGGCGCTGACCTCGCGGGAGGTGCAGGTGCCGGACGGCCATTACACCGATGCGTCGATGCGCGCCACTGTGGTCCCCAACCGCAATGCCCTGCTCCTCGACCTGGCGACCGGGCTGGCCATCACCGCCGGGGCAGGAGCCGTAGCCTACGGGGCACACAGCGGAGACTACGCGGTCTACCCGGACTGCCGCCCGGAGTTCGTCGCCGCTTACCAGCAGATGGTCCGCATCGCCAACGCCGGCTTCCTGACCGATGAATTCGGCGTCCTGGCACCGTTCATCTCCATGACCAAGGCCGATATCGCGTCACTCGCGGCACGGCTGGGCGTCCCAGTCGGCCAGACATGGTCTTGCTACCGAGGTGGAGATGTGCACTGTGGTACCTGCGGGACGTGCACTGAGCGCCGCGAGGCCTTCGCCCTCGCCGCTGTCGACGATCCGACCGCCTACCTGGCCGGGTGAACCGCGTGTACCGGATCGGCAAGACATTCCCCTTCGAGGCTGCCCACCACCTGCCTACCCTGCCGGCGGACCACAAGTGCTCCCGCCCGCACGGCCACTCATACACCGTCGAAGTCACCGTCACCGCCGGCGAGCTGACCGGCCCCGGGTTCGCGGCGGACTTCGCCGACCTGGCACCGCTCCGCGCGAACCTTGCCCTCCGATTCGATCACCAGAACCTCAACCAGGTACTGGACACGGAGCCGACCAGCGAGAACCTGGCCCGCCACCTGTTCGAATGGTGCAAGGACAACGTTCCGCTGCCCGGCAGCGCCCGCGTGGAATCAGTCCGGGTCAGCGAGACCGCGTCGACCTGGGCCGAGTACCGGCCCGGAGCAGTGGCATGACGCGCGAGACCACCCTTACGGTGTCGGAGCTGTTCGGGCCGACGCTGCAGGGCGAGGGGCCGTCGTCCGGGCGGCTGGCATCGTTCATCCGCCTGTCCGGCTGCACGCTGTCGTGCCAGTGGTGCGACACGCCCTGGACCTGGGACTGGACCCGGTTCGACCGCCGCGCCGAGCAGCACCGCATGACGACCGCCAGCGTGCTCGCCTGGGCACTCTGCCAGCCGGCCCAGCTGATTGTGATCACCGGCGGCGAGCCGCTGCTCCAGGCCCGGCAGCTGGCCGGGCTCGTCACGGCGCTCACTGGGGCCGGACGCGAGGTTGAGATCGAGACCAGTGGCACCATCGCGCCGCCGCCAGACCTGGCAGCCGAGGGCGTCACGTTCAACGTGTCGCCTAAGCTGGCCAATTCCGGTATGCCCGCCGCCCGCCGCATCCGCGAGGGGGCGCTGCGTGCACTGACCGGGCCGGGAAACGCCCGGTTCAAGTTCGTAGCCGCAAGCCCGGCTGACCTGGATGAGATCGCCAGCCTGCAGGAGGCCTACGGCCTGGACCCGGTCTGGGTGATGCCCGAGGGAACCAGCAGCGCCGCCGTGCTCGGCGGGATGCGGGCATTGGCGGAGGAGGTCATCGCGCGGGGCTGGAACCTGTCGTCCCGGCTACACGTGCTGCTGTGGGAGGACACCCGTGGCCGGTAACCGCACCAGGCCCGGACGGGGCCGTCTTTTCCCGCCGGCCAGCCCGCGCGTGTCCGGAAGCGGGCCAGTCAGCCAGACGGGAAGCGTTCCTGCCGTCCAGGCTGCCCTCACCGTACCCGGCACCCGCCCGGCGTGGCTAGAGGTTCCCGGCGGGATCCTGCCCGCGTCCCGCTGGCGGTCGGCGCTCCCCGTCCCGGACCTCGCCTGGGCCGCTGTCCCCGTGACCGTGGCCGCCGCCCGCGGCCTCGGGCTGACCGCATACGGCGATCCTGGCCTTCCGCTCACCGGCCTGAACTGGCAGGCAGCTCAGGAGGTTGCCGCCACACTCGGCGGTCGGCTTCCTGCCAGCGCAGAATGGGAGTGGATGGCCGGCCAGGGTCGGCGCCGGTACCCGTGGGGCAACGCGGAGCCAACAGCGGCGCACGCCAACCTGCGCGCTCTCGGCCCCGGGCAGGTCACGCCCCCCGGGGCATTCCCAGCCGGCGCCACTCCCGAGGGCATCATGGACGTGGCCGGGAACGTCTGGGAATGGACATCGACCGCGGTGCCGGGCAGCGGGGCGGTGGTCCGCGGTGGCTCATACAACTCGATCAGCCTGTACGCAACCTGCGGGTTCGCCAGCGAGATCCCCGCCGCGACTGTCTCCCCGGGCATCGGCCTGCGGGTGGTGAGACCGCGATGACCGGGGGCCTGGACGCTTTCCCGCCAGCAGTCGGGCCGCTCACGGCCCGGCTGGTCATCGCGGGCTGCTCGCGTCGTAAGCAAGCGAGGACCATACCGGTGCCAGCCCTGGAACTGTACGAGGGCGGGAGCATCCCGTGGCTGCGCGCACGGCTCGGCAGCTGTCCCCGGCTCCGCCGGCGGGTCCGCATCCTGTCCGCCGAGCACGGACTGCTGGAAGCCGACAGCCCGTTGCTTCCTTACGATCGTCTGCTGGATGCCGGGCGCGCGCGGCAGCTGGCTGCCGCCGTCACCGCCGCCCTGACCCGGGACTGGGCCGTCGGCGGGGCACCGGGCGAGGTGCTGGTCATCGCCGAGCCGCTCTACCTGGTCCCGCTCGCCGCCCTGCTGGCCACCCAGGCCCGGGTGCACTGGATCCCCGACCCCCGAGACACGGCACAGGCCGCGCGGGTACTCGACCAGTGGGGGTGGCCATGACCGGCAGCGTTCCTGCCCGGGTCTTCGAGCACAAGCAGATCTGGCAGCTGAGCCGGACAGCCTTCGAGGCCGCCGCCGCCCTGATCGCCGACGCCGAGCGCCCACACCAGCCGGAGCTCATCATCGGCATCGACCGCGGCGGCCGTGACCTCGCGACCGCCCTGTCATGGCACCTGCACGTCCCCGCCGTCATGATCGCGGCCAGGCACAACCTCAGCGATGAGATCGCCCTGCCCGCCATCGGCACCGTGACCGTCGACCTGAGCCCGCTCGGCAACCGCACAGCGTGTCGCGTGCTGGTCGCCGACGACATCGCCGGCTCGGGCCAGACCCTCGCCGTGACCCGCGGCCTGCTCGGTGCCCGGTTCAGCGCGGCCGGCATCCGCACCGCCGTGCTATGCCGCAACGCCGGCAGTGCCCAGGCTCCTGACACGTGGATCTGGGATGTCGCCGACTGGGTGACCTTCCCCTGGGAACCGCCGCCTGGCGGCCCCGCCGTACCCCTGCCCTTCCCGGACCGTGCGAGGCACCCGTGAACATCGCGTTCGTCCTTCTCACCTACGCCCCGGACGCGCCCGCCGGGCTGGAGCGCAGCACCGCCGCGTTGATGGCCGGGCTCCGCGAGGCCGGCCACGACGTCATCATGGTGACCGCCGACCGCAACACCGGCCACGGCGACCCTGCCCTGATCGGGGCGGGCATCGCGCTGCCCGTCACGGCCACCGAAGATGACCTGCTGGCAGCTGTGGCTGATCCGGCGCCCGTCCAGGCCCGGGTCCGGGACATCCTCATCCGGCACCGCACCGACGTCGTCTGCTGGGCCGACGCGTCATGGGGGCTGGGCTATCTCGCCCCGGCCCCGGCCGGAATCCGGACCGTCCTCAAAGTCGCGGTGCTACGCACCGACTCCCTGTTCCGCCAGGCGCTCGTGGTCGGCCCAGACCGGGTCATCACCAACAGCGAATTCCTGATCAGCCAGGCCGCCGAGGCCGGGCTGGACGTCACCGGCTGGGCCGCCGTGCCGAATGCCCTGCTCGCGACCGCGGAACCGCCCCTGCCTGAACGCCGTGAAGCGCTGCGGCGGCGCGGGCCGGTGCGGATCGCCGTCCGCGCCGAGCCGCACAAGGGGATCGCCGAGCTGATCGCCGCGATCCCGCTCGGTCTGGGCCGGGACGTGGAAATCGCGCTCGCTGCCGCCAGCTTCGAGTACTGGCCCGGCATGCAAAACGAGGTGGCCGCTGCCTGCGCCGCCGCAGCCCGAGCCGCCCCGGCCCGGGTGCGGCTCGACCCGGCGCTGGACTGGCGGGAAGTGCCCAGCTTCTTCGCCGGGGCAGCGCTCACGATCATCTCGACCACCAGCCCGGAATCGTGGTGCAACGCCGCTGCCGAAGCGCTCAGCGTCGGCACGCCGGTTATCGGATACGGCTTCGGCCACGTCCCCACCCTGGCCGGGCCAGCCGGAGTCATGGTCCGGCCAGGCGAGCCCCCCGCCGCCCTGTGGGCCGCCGCGACCCGGCTCCTCGCCGACCCCGGTGCCTACCACGCCGCCACCACGGCAGCGTCCGGTCAGGTAAGCCAGCACACCCCGGCCGCATCCGCCGCCGCATTCATCGGCGCCGTCACCTGACATCCGTGCTTTTCCGCACGGTAATGGAGGATCCGTGAACCTGCCCCAGACCTGCTTCGGCCTTGCCGCCGGCGAGGCCGCGCTCGTCGTCGGCACGCACCCCGACGACGAGACGCTCGGCGCCGGAGGCACTCTGCATCGGCTGGCCGCTGCCGGGATCAAGACCTACGTGCTCGCGGTCACCTGCCCGGAACCCCCGGCCGGCCGGCGCTGCCCTCCCGACGTGAGGATCGCCGAGTTCAGTGCCGCCTGCAATGCCCTGGGCGTCAAGGGGCGTGTCCTCGCCTGGGCCGGCGGGGACGCGGCCAGGGACCCGGGCGCCCACCTGCGGGAACTCGTCACGGTGATCGAGTCAGGCCCGGAGGTATCGCTGGAGGCCGTTCGGCCGGCTCTCATGCTGATCCCGTCGGCCACCGGCTTCCACCAGGATCACCACACCGTCCACCGCGCCTGCTTCGCCGCCGCTCGCCCCGGCGGGGCAGGCCGCCACACCCCCAGGATCGTGGTCGGCTACGCCGGCCCGGAAGACGCCTGGACCACAGCAGCCGAGCCATGGACCGTCTACGTGGACACCACGGCCAGCTGGCCCGCCAAGCAGGCAGCGCTTGCCTCCTACGGCTCGCAGCTGCGCGACGACACCCATCCGCGCAGCATCAGCCGTATCCGGGCCATCGACACCGCCGCGGGCGCGGCGGTCGGCACCGGGATGGCGGAACGGTTCGTCTGCTACCGGATGGCCTTCTGATGCACGCCAGCCCCCGAGCTGGCGTGCTAGTTGCCCACCAGCCCGCCTACCTGCCCTGGTGCGGCTACTTCTCCCGGCTGCTCGACGCCGGCCAGCTCGTGCTGCTCGACCACGTGCAGTTCGCTGAACGCGGCTACCAGAACCGCAACTACATCCGCGCGCCCGGCGGTGGCCGGCTGCGGCTCACGGTGCCCGTCCGCCGCCGGTTCGGCCAGCCCATCAGCGGCGTGCACATCGCCGACGACCAGCCCTGGGCGGCGCGGCACTGGCGGGCACTGACGCAGGCCTACAGCCGGGCTCCGCACTGGGACGCCTGCGCCGCCCGGCTCGAACCCGTCTACGCCAGGCCGTGGACTTGCCTCGCAGATTTGAACATCACCCTGACGCAGGCACTGCTCGACGCGCTCGGCCTGCCGGTGACGCTGCTGAGGTCCAGCGCCATCGCCCCGGCCGGGGCGCGCACCGCCATGCTGATCGACCTGTGCCGCCGCACCGGGGCGAGCGTGCTGCGGACCGGGACCGGCGCTACCCGTTACCTGGACCGCGCCCTGCTGGACGCCGCCGGGATCAGCGTCGAGGTCGCCACCTACGAAAACCCCGCCTATTCCCAGGGACGCGGCCCGTTCACGCCCCGCCTGTCCGTCCTGGACCTCATCGCCAGCACCGGCCCCGCCGCGGCAGACATCCTGCGCGCAGGCGGGGCCTGCCGGCCATGGTGACCCGCCCGGCAACGCCGGCGCCGCACTCACTGATGCCGCTGGTTACCGACCCCGCCCGGCTGAAACGAGCCGCCCGCCAGCTGATGCGCCGCGGCGGGAGCCCCGGTGCCGACGCAATCACCTGGGCGCAGTACCGGAACGGCCTCGACGCCAGGATCACCGCGCTGGCCGGGCGGCTCCGGGACGGGACCTGGACCCCGGGACCGGTCCGCCCGCTGGTCATCCCATCGTGGGGCAAGACCCTTCCCCTGGCCATCCCTGCCGCCGAAGACCGCATCGTCCACAGGGCCGTGCGCGTGGCCGCCGAGCCCGTCCTGGTAATGACAGGGGCGTACCCGCCGTGGATGTACGGCTGGCGGCCCCGCGCCGGCCGGGTCGAGGCACTCACCGCCGCCGCGGCCCATCTGGCCGTCGGCCGGACGTGGGTAGCCGACCTCGACGTCGCGGCGGCAACCTCTGGTGCCACGCCAGAGGAAGCCATGTCGTGGATCGCGCGTTGGATCAGCGACGGCTCGTTCCTGCGCCTGATCCGGCTCGTCACCGCCAGCCTGCCAGCGCCGCTGAGCCCCGGCAGCGGACTGACCCCGATGCTCACCAACCTGCGGCTCACCCGCGCCGACGAGCAGCTCGGCGGCGTGGCGGTCATCCGCTTCACGGACAACTACACGGCGTTCTGCCGCAGCCGAGGCGAGGCCGAAGAGGCCGCCGCGCGGATCACGGCGGCGCTAGCCGCCAGCGGCCTGCGCCCGAACACGGCTAAGTCCAAGATATGGCGGCCCAACCCCGAAGACCTCTACCTGGCCGGATGAACCATGCGACGAGCCCTGCTGTACTGCACCTTTAACGGCATTGCCAACTGCACCAACGGCATCGGCCGGCAGGCCCAGACCCTCCTCGGCGCCTTGTCGCGCCGCTGGGACGAGCTGACCGCCATCACCGGCCTGTTCACCCCGTACATCGCCATCCCCGAACCCGGACCCGCCACCTGGGCATACGAACCCTCCCGGCTGGCAGCGGCGGGGACGGTCGTCACTGCGCGCGGCGGCGGCATCATCCCCCTCCGCTATGACACGCGTGCCGAGTTCTGGTCCCCGGCCGTATGGCGGCAGCTGTCGGAAGCAGCGGCCGACGCCGCCATTCGCCTGGCTGCCTGCCACGACCACGTCGGTGTCATCGCCGTGGATACGCCCTTCGCCGGGACCGGGAACGCACTCTTGGACCGCCCGGCCGCCCTTGATCAAGGCGGCGTGACGGTCCTGCTGGCTCTGTACGGGACGGCCCACATCCACGGCCATCCCGGCCCCGACCCCGCGCGCCTGGCCTGGGAACGCGCATCACTGGCAGCCGTCGGCTCCGGGGTTCATGTCGCTGACATCGGAACTTTCCTGACCAGTCACCTAACCGCCGCCTACGGTGTCCGGGAGGAGCGGTTCATCCCGTGGCGATCGAGCCTGGACCTTACCGCGCCGGACCTGCAGCCGATGTCAGCCGACCAGGCCGAAGCCGTTGCGGAAGCCTTCGGCGTGCCACGCGATCGGCCGATCATCGCGACCATCGGGCGGACCGACCCGGTCAAAGGTATCGACCTGCTCATCGACGCGCTCGGCCCCCTCCGCGACCGCGCCCACCTGGTGGCGATCGTCGTCCCGTTCGACGGCCGCGACCCGCTCCTCGACGCCTACCGGCGGCAGATCAACGCCCGCAGGCTGTCGGCGACCCTGGTCCCGCTGTTCACACGCGATCTTCCCCGGGCACTGGCGGCGCTTCCGGCGACACGCGCCGTCGCGTGCCCGTCTCGCGGCGAGACCCTGGCCAACGTGCCATTCGAGGTAGCGCTGTGGGCCCGCCATGGCGGGCCCGTCGTCGTCGGCCCCGACCGTGACGGATTCCGCGAGCAGATCGACCACGGCCGCACCGGCATCCTCTACGATCCGGGTAGGCCAGGCGCACTGACCGCCGCGCTCACCGCTGCACTGGACCTCGACCCGGCTGCGCGCACTCGGATCTGCGACGCCGCCTACCTGCACGCCAGTGCCGCCTCCGACATCGTCCCGAACCTCGCAAGCACACTGCTGCGGATCCTCCCTGACGCGGGGGCGCCTCCCAGGAAGATCCCGTGACGCTGCCGCCCCGATTCCCCGAACGGCAGAGCGCCACCTGCCCGGCCTGCGCGTGCTGGTAACAGGCGGCTCCGGGTCCATCAGCCTGAACGTCGTCGCGACACCGCGGAAATCCTCCGATCGCGCCCCGGCACGGGGTAGCCTCATCCCATCCGGAGGACGGCGCTCCTGCGGGTACCCGGACGCCCCGGTCACCAGCGGTCCATAGCGATCAGCACGACTGCGAACCGGGGGAACCATGCCTGCCGTGCCCTTGCTGGCCATCGACGGCCACCACCTGCTGTACCGGTCCTGGTGGGGGTTCACCGAGCGGCGGATCATGTCCCGGGACAAAGCCCGCGACCTCACCGGCGTCTTCGGGTTCCTCGCGATCCTTCGCAAGACCCACCTGGAAGCAGCGCCCGGCCACGAGATCATCGTCGCCTTCGACGCTGAGGACGCCGCCAGCGCCCGGCAGGCCGCAGACCCCGCGTACAAGGCGAACCGGGCACAGGCCGACCACGCGCCCGTGAGGTCACTCGCGATGGTCAAGCAGGGCCTGGACGCTGCCGGAGTCCGCTGGGCGGAGGTCAGCGGCGCGGAGGGCGACGACATCCTCGCCACCCTGGCCGCCGTCGCCGTCGCCGCAGGCCGCGAGGTCACCTGCTACTCCGGCGATAAGGACCTGTACCAGCTCCTCGGCAGCCAGGTCACCATCCTGACCCCCGCCCGCCGCCGGGTCACCGCCGACTCGCTGCCCGGCCAGTTCGGCGTGACCGCCCCCCAGTGGCCCGACTACCGGGCGCTGACCGGAGACCCCGCCGACAACATCCCCGGTGTGCGCGGCATCGGCCCCAAGACCGCCGCCGCGCTCCTCGCGGGCGGAATCAGCCTGGAGCAGCTCCGCGGCTCGCCCCGGCTTCAGCAGAAACGCTGCCAGCCGGTAGACGCCTGCTGGGACCAGCTGCTGTCCTGGCGCGACCTGATCAGGCTCGACACCCAGGTCCCCCTGCCCGCAGGCATTATCACCGGGCAAGCAGCCGGTCCCATGCCCCGCGCCGCCGAGATCCTCGACCGCCTCAGCCTGTGGTGACGCGCAGCGATGACCAAGATTTTCCTTGACACCGAGTTTCTCGACGACGGCCGACGCATCGAGCCGGTCAGCCTCGCCCTCGTCAGCCAGGCCGCAGCCGAGTACTACGCCATCTGCTCCGACTGCGACATGACCGGGGTAATCCGGCACGACTGGCTCCGTGCGAACGTCGTCCCCCACCTTCCGGTCACCACGACCGCCGCCGGCTGGCGGTGGGACACCACCCATCCGGACTACCCACGCGTCAAGCCCCGCGCGCAGATCGCAGCCGAGGTGAGAGCCTTCCTCGCCCGGCAGCCGGAACCGGAAATCTGGGCCTACTACTCTCCCTACGACGCCGTCGTCCTGTGCCAGCTGTACGGCCCGATGAGCGACCTGCCCCCCGATATCCCCGCGTTCACCCGCGACCTGATGCAGGAAGCCGACCGGCACGGTACCGTCCTCCCGGCTCAGGACCCGCCGGTCCACCACGCACTCAGCGACGCCCGCCACGACCTGCGCATAGCAACCGCCATCGGACTCATCGACCGGAGGGACACGTGACCGAGACCGCCACCGCCGTCCATGACCCCGCCGACGCCGCGCACCTGCGCAACGACCTGACGAACGCGCTGATCGTCGGCGGCTGGATCACCGGCCCAGCGGTCGAGGCCGCGTTCCGCCGCGTCCCCCGCCACACATTCGGTCCACCAGGCACCACGCTCGAAGACGCTTACGCCGACGACGTCATCCGCACCAAGTTTGATCCCAGCGGCACGTGCCTGTCATCGGTGTCTGCCCCGGCATGCGGGTCCTCGAAGTAGGGTCTGGCGGCTACAACGCGGGGCTGACCTCGCTCGCGTTCGGGCCGGATGGCATCCTCGCGACCGCGGATGCCAACGGGAGCACCTACCCGTGGAACACCACCACCGGGAGCATTGTCGCCACACTCAACGACCCCAGTAACCCCGCCGGGAGCAATTCCTCCACTCCTGACGTGCTTTCGGTGGCATTCGGGCCGGACGACACCTTTGCCACTGGAGACTTGAATGGCAACACCTACCTGTGGCGCATCACAAGCGGCCAGTCCTGAAACACGTCCGGTTCGTGTGCGTGACTACCCTGGCTTCCTCCGCGCAGAAGGGTTCCTGCGCTCTGCCCGCCATGAAATCTAAAGCCTGGGACCTGCGCGGTTTAGGCGATCTACGGCGACTCGGAAAAGCGTCCACGGCACATCTCCTACCGACTGCCGTAATCACCAGACATTGGAACAGTTTCGGACTTTGCACATAATCACTCACATGGGGTGATGAAATGAACAACTAGCGACAATGTTCTAGCGTGCCCCTCGCGCTAACGCCCCGGATCTCTAGTACATCCGTGACGGGAGGTGGCGCTCCTAGTGATCAAAATGAGGAAAGGGACGCCCGCCATGCGCAAATCGGTGGCCGCCGACGGTGACGCGTCCCAGGCCACACAGGATCTATCTAGTGACGCTGGTATAACCTTGGGCAAAGGCATTCCAGCCTTGGGCGCTCAGCCCAGGCCGACTACGTGATACGACTTAGGCTGATTCACACCATTGCGCCCGACCCCACCCGAACTGTCCCGCGAACAGAGGCAAGGTCAAAGCGGGCCGCACTGTTGGAACGGGGGGTGAGCGTGGATGGTCGAGGTTCAGGCGAGCGACCCGCTGGAGGTGCTCAGTTACCTACATCAGCGACTCGACGCGCACTTCCACGCTCTTAGCAAGGCGCGTGCTGCTCTCGACTCCACGCCGCCAGTCTTTGCTCTGGAGCATGACCTCGGCGAGACGGACCTCCAACTCCTTAAGAGTTCCGTGCGCACCGTCGTCTCCTGGGGACTCCAGACACGCTACAGGCGGCCTTGGCTGCCGTTCGTCGTGTACGCGACCGAGCACGGCTATGACTACGTCGGCGACAAGTACTGGCCACCGTTCGAGGCGGACACGCCTGGTTGGCAGTACGACCACCGCACCTGGCTCAAGAGCCAGTTCATCAAGTTCGCGGACACGTACGGCGGTGCCCGGCCGACAGGCGCATTCGCAGGGTACTTCCCGATCATCGCCTGGCCGATCACGCACGCGGTCCTACCGACCTACCTGCAACGACAACTCGCACAACTCCTGTATGAACTCCGAAGGGGTCTGTCGACTGCGCTGCTGAGCAACCCAGCCGAACTCGGGAGTTGGTTGGAGGCGCGGGCTCACGGCTACACCGAGCGATTCCGGATCTTCTGTCGGAACACCGAAATGCTCGGGCACGTTGCCGCCGCTCTGCTCGCCGACGATGAAGAGGACTCGCCGTACCTGATCCGTTCAACGCTGGACCGGATCGTGGAGGGGTTGTCGCGCGAGCGGCAGGCGCACCGCTGGCTGGCATCTGCGCGCCAGACGGCGAGCCAGGTGCGATCGTCCGGCTTCCAGCAGCCAACAGGCGTGCGCTCCCCTGGCACGAATACCCGGCTCCCTCGGGCAACCGACCCGGGTTTCTTCCTGCGTTTCCTTGATAACGCATGGAATGCGTATGCCGAGATGCCTGATCTCACGGTGCTCAGTGCGCGCCTGCCGCATGTGTACGACGAACTCGCTCGCTGCCGCGCTGCGGTGGATGGCGTCCGTAAGAAGCTGGCTACGGGCAGGTTGGTCCACAGCGGCCAAGAAGTACGCTTCGAGTCTTGGCCCGATCCGGCGAAACCTTTCATCCAGTTGGAGGGTGGCAGCGCTCCAGTCAACCGGGTTATCGCTGATCAGTGCGTCATGACGCCCGGTCCGTGGTGGCTCTTCAGGCGTCAGGGTGCTGGTCTTGCTATCGAGATCAAAGGACGCCTCCTACGACCCGGCCACAGCTACGGACTTGTTTGGGCGTCCGACCGACAGACGCCGACGCTACCGTGGTCGAAGCCTGTGGCCATCAACGTCAGCGGCGTCAGCGCGTACCAACTCGATCTGCCAGATCACCTCACCGATGCGGACGTTGCGGTGCTCGACGCCCAAGGCCTCTCCGTGCTGTCGAGCGTTGTCATCAGACCGGTGGGCTTGGTGGCGAGCGCCTGGGATGGAGAAGGCGCCGTGGAGTGGCTGGCTGGCGAGCCGGGCATCATTGGGATTCGGTCTGAATTGCTTCCCACTCGGTGCCTGATCAAAGCAGCCGACGAGTCGTTCTTTGTCGATTGGCCCACGGGGCAAACCGAACTCGTCCTCGCCATGGACGGGCTCAACGTGGGGACACACGAGGTGCGCACCGTGCTGTTCGGTGCGGGTAGCCAGGAACTCTCGTCCGGATCTCTCGTCGTCACCATTCGTGATCCGCAGGTACGACCCGAGGGCGCGACCGCAGGTGAGGGCATCCGGATGTTCGCCTTTCCGGCGCGCCCGACGCTCGCGGAACTTTGGGAGGAAGACGCAAGCGTGGTGGTCGACGGCCCAATTGGGAGCGAGGCTGAGTTGCGGGTGTCCCTCCGGGGCAGCGGCGGTGCCGAGTTGATGTCTCTCCACCGGAAGTTGGAACTCCCGGTCGACGAGCGGGCGTGGGCAAGCATCGCGAAGGCCGTTCGCGCGGAACGCCAGTTCAAGGACTCCTACGACGGAGCCGAGTCCTGCATTCTGTCAGTTGCCCGCGACGGCGTTGGCTTCGCGTCTCTTTCCTGCGAGCGGGGCTTCGTACCGTTGCGGTGGCGTTTCAAGAAGGAGCGAAACGGCAACGTTACTGCCACGCTGACCGACCGTACCGGGGGAGGCACTACACGCGTCGATCTCT
>Ga0302314_10006096_pt1 | contig 21885 bp, 12 predicted proteins | sample III_Palsa_N2_3_FD_200533 | JGI IMG/M metagenome (GOLD analysis project Ga0302314, IMG submission 200533) | Peat permafrost microbial communities from Stordalen Mire near Abisko, Sweden - III_Palsa_N2_3 | ecosystem: Environmental > Terrestrial > Soil > Palsa > Peat permafrost | place: Sweden...
TCGAGCCGGCTCTGGTCCAGCGGGGCCAGGATCGAGGTATAGCCGAGGTCCTCCGGCTTCAGCCCGGCCGCCTTCTCCCCCTCCGGCGCGGTGTTCGGGCTGGCCACCAGGCCGGTCACCTTGACCGGGAATCCGGCGGCCAGCGAGCCGGACCGGGCCGCGCTGGCCGCCGGGTCGATCGCCACCCTTCCCTCGTCGATCCGGAAGGTCTGCGCCCTCGGCGTGGCGACCGGGAACTCCATGCGCACCACCAGGCCGGAGTAGCGCAGGTATCCGTCCGCCGGGTCGTCGCCGGGCGGGGCGCCGTCCTGCGGGCCGTAGGAGAACAGGTCGAAGGTGGGCAGTTCGGCGAAGCGCAGGCTTCCGGACAGGGCGAAGTCGACCGCGACGGTGCCGGCCGCCACCGATCCGGCGGCCGTCTGCAGGCCGACGCCGGCCACTTCGACGCTCCGCAGCACCGAGCCGGCCGTCTCGAACCGGCAGCGGCGGGTCAGCGCGAACGTGTAGGTGGGCACGCCGTTCTGCCGCTGATACGCCCCGGCGAGCACCAGGTTGTTGCCGTGGTCGGGGTCCTGCATGGACAGCACGCCGCCGAACAGCCGGTTGACCATCAACTCGACCTGCGCGGACAGGTCGGCGATGACTCCGCCGGCGAACCGGATCGACAATCGCTGGGTCTTGAACGCGAACGGCACCGTGCTGTCAAGCACCAGGTCGGCCAGGTCCTCGTAGTGCAGCAGGCCGAACGCGGCGGTCTGGCCGAGCCTGATCCCGCCGCCGGCCGCGTCGACCGGGGTGAGCGAGAACCCCACGTGGTGCGCGTAGAACCGGTCCGGATCGATGCCCGCGGTGACGAATTGCAGATCCGCGGGCAGTTCCGCGACCGAGACCGGGGCGTTGAGGAACAGCACGCCGTTCCATGCCGGGTCCGCGGCCACCTCCGACCAGAAGCGGCGGTACGGGCTGCCCGCCGGCGCCTGTTCGGCGGCCTCGAACAGGTCGAGCACCTCCTTGCGGGTGGCCTCCGCGTCCCCGGCCGCCTGCGGCCAGCCCCACGCGCCCGGCTGCGCCGCCAGGTCGGCCAGCGACCGTGCGGCGTACTTGACCAGCATGATCGTCCGGCTGCCCGGCTCGGTGCGCCAGGACCGCGGCGAGAGCTGGAACGTCCAGCCCTCCACTGCGGCCTTCAGCAGGCCCGCCGCCGCCAGGATCTTCTCCTGATAGGGCGCGGCCGGCGCGGGCAGGGCTGCGGTGAAGTCGTCTTCGTTCTCATACACCCTGCCGATCAGAGGCCTGAGCAGGGTGATCACCGCCTCGGGCACGTCCTGGCCGGCCAGCAGCTCCAGCGCCAGCTGGTCGAGCCCGTAGCGCACGGAGCTCTGCTGCATGAACTCGGTGACGTCGGTGACCGCGAAGAACAGCTCGCTGGTCTGGAGCGCGGCCCGCAGCCGCGGGCCGACCCCGGTGAACGCCAGCTCGGGCACGGGCGCCCCGGGGAAGCTGGCGATGACCATCCGCAGCCACTCGGTGTCCCGGACCGTGCTGCCGGCCGCCACGTCCGCGACGACGCCCTGCGGCGTCACCACCCTGATGGTCTCGACGGCGCGCGGGCCGGCCGCCTCCGGGCCGCCGCCGGCCTCGGGCTCCCGGCTCTCCACGACGCCGATGGCGCGCCGGCGCGCCGGAGCCAGCGAGGTCTCCTCCAGTAGTTGGGCGGCCCTGGACTGGGCGGAGTCCATGCCCGCGTAGGCGCCGACCGGCAGGGCGGTCGGCGGCTCTTTATCCGAGCTCTGTGGCGTCGGCAGCGCGGGCAGCTCGGCGGCGGGCAGCGGACGACTGTCCAGGAAGCCCGGCTCCGCGCCCTCGGCGGCCGAGTACCAGGGCGAGTGCTGCGGCTGGGCATAGTACGTCAGGCCCGTCGGTCCGGCGGTGGGCGGCAGAATGGAGAGGTAGGCGGTGGTGGCGGCGTCGGTGAACAGCGGCGAGTCCGCCGCCGCCGCGCCGGCCTCGGCCCGGTCGGCGCCCGCCGCGGCCGAGAAGGCGCTCTTCCCGGCCTGGAACAGCACGGTCGCGCTGCCGTCGTCGGGCAGCTGCGCGTACTCGCCGCCTGACACGCCCAACAGAAGCCTGCGATCCGGGTTGTCTCCCGGCTGCGGCGGCGAGGTCAGGGCGAAGGTTCCGTCCGGCGCGAGGTAGTAGTCGCGGTATCCGTCCGACGGATCGACGTAGACCGGGCTGTAGCAGAACACGAACCGGGCCGGCCAGAGCGGGGCCTGCCCGTGGACGGGCGTGAGCTGGACCGGGTAGCCGAGGGTCGTGCGCAGGCCGCAGTCCAGGACCGGTCCGGCCGCGCTCGCGCGGTCGCCGCCATCACCAGCAGGTGGCAGCAGGCTGATGGAGGTGCGGGCCGGCAGCAGCGGGTGGAGCGGATCGAAGGAGACCGTTCCGGTCAGCTCCACCCTGCCCTGCCTCAGGATCGGCATCGGGACGATCCGAACCGAGGCGCGGTCCGGATCGTCCGGGTCGACCATCGCGTAGCGCAGCTGCACGCCGAGCCGGGCAAAGCCGTCCGGTTCCGAACTCTCGCCAGCCCGCAGGGCCAGGTCCGCGCCCCAGCCGCCCAGGCCCGGACCGGCTAGCGGCAGCCAGGCCGCGCCGCCGTCCGCCGAGTAGACCGCGCCGGGGGTGACCAGCGCGAAACCCTCCGCGCCCACGTCCACGCCCGCGCCCCGCACGGCCGGGTCGGACCGGGTCAGCACGGTTCCCTGGTCGATCTCGACCGAGTAGGCGCCCAGCGGGAACCGCGCCTGCCTCGACACCCGCCAGGAGACGCCCGGTCCGGAGCCCTGGGCCTGGGCGGCGAGCCGGAACGTGGTCCACGTCTCCGGCGGGGCCGTCGGCCCGGCGATCCACAGGAACCGCACGCCGGCGCTCAGCACGCGGGCCAGTCCCGCCAGGAACGCCTCCGGATCCCCGGTGGGGTCGGCGGAGCAGAACAGGTAGACGCCGCCGGTGTCCTGCCAGACCTCGTCGAGCGAGGCCGTCGGCGGCAGCGACGCCGTGCTCCCGGGCAGGTATCCGGCCCAGTAGCCCGCCGCGGCCGCCTGCTCCCGCGTGCTCAGCGCGTAGAGCCGGTAGGAACCGACCTGCTCGAAGACCGGGTCGGCCGCGCTCGCCGCCGGCGTGCTCATGAGCCGAACTCGATCCGGTCGCCGGGCAGGACCGGCAGCGCGAACGCGTCGAGCCCGCGGCCGTACACGGGAAACTCACCCCAGTCGAACCGCACCGGCCGGGCGGCCGCCGCGACCGCGCGGGGCGACGGGGCTTGCTCGGCCGTCCCGAAGGCGGCCGGGGCGCTCGGCCGGTCGAGCCGGATCCCGGACACCCGTACCGCGGCGCCCGCCGGCCGCCGGCCGTAGCGGTCCAGGAGGTCACCGACCGTGGTGCCGAGCGGGACGACCGCCGCGGCGCCGTCCACGGTGATCCGCGCGCACGGGGTCACGATCGCCCGGCCGCGGAAGTAGGCCACGAAGTTGCTCGCGGTCGGGTATGGCAGGGTCTTGTTGACCAGCAGGGAGTAGCTCGACGCGGCGGCGATCGAGAAATTGGCCGCGGGCTGGTTGCTGCCGGTGCCGCCGGCCGGCTCCAGCGGGCTGGGCACGAACAGCCGCAGATACGGCTCGCGCAGACCGAGGAAGAACAGGTCGGCCGCGGCGGCCGCGCCTGCCTGGGTCCGGCCGCTGGTCGGCGGGGCGTTGACGAGGAGCGAGCCGGCTTTGACCATCTGCGCGACGAAGGCGTCGAATCCGAGCTTCCACAGGTTCTGCTCGTCGATGTAGCTGCCGACTTCCAGGTCTGCGAACGACCCGCCGGAATATCCGTTGATCCACGCGGGTGCCTGCGCCTGTCCGGTGTACAGGTAGTCGGCGAAACTGACCCGCAGCACCGTGCCCGCCCGCAGGAAAACGCTGCCGCCGTCCGGGTCGAAGCCGCAGGAGTAGAACAGGGTCTCGGCGAAGGTCTGCGGCAGCGCCCGGGCGATCGAGTTCTGCAGCGTGGTGATTCCCGCCGGGACCGCTCCGGCCTCCTCCGCGGCGATAATCAAGTCCTGATACGCGCCGCGCAGGTTCTTGCGGGCCAACCCGTCGGGCGAGAAGTTCCAGGTGTCGCCGTCCGCCGCGATGGTCAGTTTGTACGGGTACGCAGTGCCTTGTGTCACTGCGAGGGTGAACGGCCCCTTGGTGATCGGCAGGTCTTTCAGCGCCGCGCTCCCGAGCGGGGGCAGGTAAACGGTGATGTCAGCCCGCTGCTCGGCCGGATCGGTCGCGGGAAAAACGTGCGGCAGCTGCTGCGCGGCGGGCGCGGTGGACGGGAACAGCGCCGGTGCGAGCAGCGCGACCGGCGCGGACGCGGGCCCCGTTCCGGCGTCGGTGCGCGCCTGGACGACCGCCGTGGCACCGGCCGCGCCGACCAGGCCGGGCAGCGCGAGCGTCGCCGAGGTCGCCGTCGCGTCGGCCTCGGCCTGCGCCACGACCTCGTCGCCAACCAGGATACTGATAACCGAGCCCGTGGTTCCGAGCGCGGACCCGGGCGCGGGCGCGGGTGCCCAGGCGACCGAGGCCTCGACACCGTCGTACCCCGCGGACACCGGAACCGGCTGACCAGTCGGCAAGGCAAGCGGGGCACTCGCCGGACCTGTAACCGCGACCGAGTCGTCGGACCGCACGGCGGCTATGGTCAGCGACAATTCCGAGCCGGGTTCGAGGGTTTCGGCCGGCTCCCACTGCGCGCGCTCGACGATGATCGGCGCCTCGGCGAGCTCGCCGGCCCGGTAGAGCCGCACCTCGTAGCCGGTGGCGCCCGGAACTTCAGCCCAGGACACCGTGGTCTTGCCCGACACCGGGTCGGTGGCGGCCGTGGCCGTCGTCGGCGCGGCGGTCACCAGCGCCAGCGGCGCACAGGCCGGTCCCTCGACCACGCTGCCGACACTCGTACTGCCAGCGCCCGAAGCGCCCGCATCGACGGACACAGCCGCCACGTCGACCGTCAGCGGCACGCCCTGAATCTGAGCAGCTGCCGCAACGGTGACGGCTGCGCTCGTCCCACCGGTGCTCGCGCCCGCGATGGTTCGCCCGCCCGCGCGCACTTGCAGGTAGTAGCCCGTGGCATCCTCGTCGGCGGATTCCGTGCTCTGCGACAGCCCCGTCCACGTCGCGCTCACCACCGCCCCGTCGAATCGCACCGCGGTGAGCACGGGCGCCGAGGTCAGCAGCGGCACGCCGGTGCCGGTCGGGCCGAGCACCTGCCCGGTCAGCGCCGCCGGGGCGACCTTGTACGTGCGGTCGGCGGCCGCGGTGAACGGCACGACGCCGTATGGGCCGACGACAGTGTTCTGACCGACTGCCCGTCCGGTGTCGTCTGTGACGGTGACCAGCGCTGTCGAGTCGAGTGCCTGACCGAGCGTGACGACGAGTCGCCCTTGCTCAGCCTGCTCTGTTTCCGCCTCCCCGCTCCCCTCGGCCGGCATGGTGTATCCGGCTGCTGTCACCAGCGGGGCGCCGGTGGGAAGCCCGAGCGGCGGCGAGTCCGGACCGGTCGACACCGGCCCGGGCGCCAATCCCTCGGTCCGCGCGACCTGCACCGCGAACGCGCCGCCCGCGGGCACCACCACCCCGCCCGGACCCGGCACAGGCGGAATCTGCACAGCCACCAGGCGGGTGCCGTCCGGACCGGACGTGGTCGGAGTCCTGACCGCGCTGCCGTACGGCCGACCGTCGCAGGTGACTGTCACCGCGACGACGGGTCCCGGCTCCGGGGTGAGGTCACCCGGAAAGCGCACGGCCACGCTGTAGCCCAGACCGACCGTCCGGTCCCCTCCGGTGGAGCTCGCGGACACCACGATCGGCGGATCCACATAGGCCTGAGCGTCGACCGGTGGCCCGAGCGCCATCCCCACATCGGTCACGAAGGCCTGCCTGAGCGAGAACGGCAGCCGCCCGGCGAAGGCCCCCAACGGCGTGCCCTCCAGGTCCACCCGGAAGGCTTGAACCCCGGCCGCCTCGGTCGGATACCCCACCGAGCCGATCCGGACGGCCAGCATGGGCTCGCCGGCCGGCGAGGTCAGAGCGACCCGGTAGTCGTTGAACGGGGCCGTCGGCGGCCTCCAGCCGAAGTCCAGCTTCACCCCGTCGCAGGCCAGCCACGCCAGGGTGAGCGGCTGCCACAGGACGGGCAGGCCGTTGGACACGGGCCGGCCGTCGGCCAGCGCGATCCAGTAGAGCGTGCCGGGATCCATCGTGACCCCGGCTTCCAGCGGGTTCCACGAGCCGGTGCCGTCGCCCCTCGGCGGCACCCCCGCGCCCAGCGGGCGATCGAGGTTCGCATCCTGATAAAGCTGGAGCCTGAGCGCCGCCGTGTCACCGCCCGCCGCGGTGAGCCCGGTCCAGGCCATCAGCAGCGACCAACTCGGCAACGGGTTCGGCGGCTGGTACTGGGCCAGCTCCAGCCGGACGTCGCGCCCGGGCGCGACCACCTGATCATTCATGCTGAACCCCCCTCAGGGTCGACTCCCGGGCGCGTCAAGGAGAATTCGAGCCTTAATTCGAGCCCTGGTTCAGGACGCAATCTAGCGTGTGACCGCCGAACCCGGAAGGACGCGCGAAGGCGCGCAAAGGGCGCGCGGGAGCCCGCCGCGCTCGGGGGCCGGCGATTCCCCCAGTGGGCGATTTGCCGGATTAAGCAGTACCCAACCAGCTCAGGCGGTGCTCGGCGAGCCGCGGAACGCCCCGGCCAACACGGGGACCAGCCACCGCTCGACCTGCTCGGGGGGCTCGGCGGCCAGTTCGGCGCCTATGGGTGCCAGCGCGAGCCAGTTCAGCAGGCCGGCGGCGCACCGGATGCGGAAGTTCAACTCCTGCTCATCGACTCCGGGAAGGTTCGCCGAGAGCCTCCGGATGATGTCCTGCCGGGACTGCTGGAACTTCGCAGTCAGCCGGCCCCAGCCCTCAGGAGGGTTGATCCCGACTCGCGCCACCGTGCGCATGACCGAAAGATCCGGTCCGCCGGCCGCCAGTGCGCGCATCATCGGCCTGGTGAACGCCGCGGCCAGATCCTCGATGCTCGACGTGGCGTCGAGCGCGGCGACCGCGTTGATCTGCGCGTCCAGGTACTGCTCCAGTGCATGCTCTATCGCCGATTCGCAAAGAGACTTCAGCGACCCGAAGTGGTAACTGACCGCGGAGACGTTGGCTCCGGCGTGGTCGGTGATCTCGCGGAGAGTCACACCCTCCTGGCCGTGTTGCGCGAGCAACTCCGTCGCGGCCGCCAACAGACCTTCCCTCGTCCGCTGCCCGGCCTCGCGGCGCTGATCTGTGCGTTCCGTCACCATGAGCAGTAATCAAACATCCGATTGATTTTTCTGTCAAGCGCCCCGGCGCGCGCCGCCGGGACGTCGCAACCCGGCGCACAACCCCCGGCAACACATCAATCAAACATTCGCTTGACAAGTCTGCGGCGCCGCTCATAAAGTCAAGCGAGCGTTCGATTTGAAAGCGCCGGATACGGCGCCCCATCGTTTCGACGGATCGTCAGATCCGGAGAACCAACCCGAAGGAACACACCATGAAGTCGTTCGGATGGAAGACGATCGTCACCACGGCCGCCGCTGCGAGCCTGACCGGTATCGCCATCGTCGCCGCGCCGGCGCAGGCTGCAAGCCCCGCCACTACCAGCCCCGCCGCCGCGAGCCCGCAGACCCGCGCGGCCCTGAGCCCCAGCCAGCTGGCGGCGCTGCCGCTCACCAACCGCCACCTGACCAAGCACGAGATCGCCAACCTCGCCGTCGTCCTGAACGCGTACTACGTGGCTCAGGGCGCCACCTTGAACGTCAAGGCGTTCATCAACGACTTCGCCAAGAACGGCGTCTTCAACGACATGGTCGCGGGCAACAGCTACCAGGGCCAGTCGCTCGGCGAAGTCGTGATCGGCATGGCCGACGTCTTCCCCGACGTCCACCGCGACCTGAAGAGCATCACTGTGAGCGAGGACGAGATCAGCCTCGAACTCACGATCGACGGCACGTTCGAGGGGCCGCTGCAGACCCCGGCGGGCACCCTCAAGCCGAACGGCGCGAAGATCGACGTGCCGACCGCCGACTTCTGGTACCTGCACGACGGCAAGGTCGTGAAGTTCGACTGCTACGTCGGATACTCGGACATGTACGCGCAGATGGGCGTGAAGCTCGACTGGGCCTCGGCGATCGCAACCAGCTGAGCCAAACCCCGGCGCCGGTCGCCGGCACAGACGAGAGACCAAAGGTGAGTGAAGCCGCGGCGGCTTCACTCACCTTTGGTTTGTGCTCGCCTTTTCGTGCTGGGCGGCCGGGTTGCCGCGGCGGAATTCGCCCGGTGCGACGCCCGCGAGGCGGGTGAAGAACCTGCTGAAAGTCGAGGCCTCGCTGAAACCGAGCCGGTGGCCGATCACGGTGAGGGACTCGTCGGTCGTGGCGAGCAAGCGCTTCGCCTCCAACTGGACTCGGATGTCGATGAGGTCCTTGGCCGTGTGGCCGGCAGTGCTCGCGCACGCCTGATTCAGTGACCTGATTGTGCAGCCGAGCAGACCGGCGTAGTCGGCGGTGCGGCGGGTCCTGGCGAAGTCGCGCTCAAGGCAGTCTTCGAAGCGTTCGAACAGCTCCTGCTCGTCAGTGCGCGCTCCGGCATCCGACGGATGCGCCGCACGGTCGATACCGTCGATACGGTCGATGCGGAGCAGCAGAGCGAGCAGGAGATGTGCGAGGAGTTCCCGGTGATGCGTTTCGTCGGCCCGCGCGTATTCAGCGGCCAGGCTCTCGACCAGTGCGCCGATCTCCGCGTGGTCAGAGGATGTCAGCCGCCTGCTGACAGCGACGCGTGAGTCGAGCAGCCGGGCCGGGAATCCGGCGCCGATGTGACCGGTCGCCGTGAATCGGATCTGGGTGCCGGCGAGCCGTGAAGGCGACTGGAACTGCTGGACCTGCCCCTGGCGCACCCACAGCAGGGTGCCCGCGCTACAAGGGAGGGTCTCGAAATCCACGGTGTGCCTGCCGCGGCCCCGGTTTATCAGGATAATGACATGCGAATCGGCGCGATGCGGCGCGGCGAGGGTACCGGCGCCGATCCGGCGGCGCAGGGCGGCCAGCTCGGTGACGTGTACGGCCAGCGCGAGGCCGTCCGGGTTGTCCGGTCCGCTTGGCCCATCCGGCCCGTCCGGCAGCGCGCCGGATCCGATCTCGGTGAGTTCCCCGGACCCGCGGTGCACCATGATGTGTTCGTCAACCTGCCTCTGCCACGCGCGGGCGCGCCAATAATCGGGAAACAGCTTTCATCGACCGCAGATTTCGTATCCTAGGGGGTACCGGTCAAATCGTGTGCCGGTTGCGCGAAATCGCTCGATCGAGATGTCGCCCGGGGAGGAACGTGAGTCCAGGTCGGTCATGGCACCGGGGCAGGGTCGGGACGAAGGCCTCGTGGCTGCTGGTCCTCCTGGTCGCGTCCGCCGCGGCGTGGACGGTGGCCGGCCTGCTCAGCGCCGCGCTGTCCTGGCAGCTGGCCTCGGCGCTGGCCGGGGCCGTGTTGCCGATCGTCTTCGGTGCGCTGGGCGAACGGTTCCAGCGGGAAGACGACCACTCCCGGATCTGCCGGGCGAACGTGCGGATCTACGGGCGGCGCGGATTCCCGACCGTGGACTCCGTCAGGGACCTGACGAAACTGAACGTGACCCTCTCTCGCGGGCCCGGCGACACGCCGCAACGTATGGGCCCTTATGTGCCACGGGATCTGGACGCCCAACTGGACCGCCTGCTGGACCGCGAGCCGTTCGTCCTGATCGTCGGCGATTCCAAGGCGGGCAAGTCCCGGATGGCCTACGAAGCCGTCCGCCGGAGGTTCCCCCGGCGCCGGATCATCGTCCCGTACAGTGCCGAGTCCCTGGTCGCCATGCTCGATGTCGACATAGAACCGGACGACTGCGTCGTCTGGCTCGACCCGCTGGAGGAATTTCTCGGCCAGGCGGCGCTCCGCCGGCTGCTCGACCGCCTCACCGGCCCGGACGCGCCGGCCGGCGCCACCGTGGTGGGCACGATCCGGGAGAGCGCCTACGGCGGGGTCCTGCCGCGCGGCGGCTACGACTCCCCGGAGTGGCCGGTGCTCGGCCAGGCCGCGCTGCTGCGCCTGGACCGGCTCTTCTCCGCCGGCGAGCGCGAGCGCGCGGCCGAGTACTACGACGACCCCCACCTGCTCGCCGCGCTCGGCCGGTACGGACTGGCCGAATACCTCGCGGCCGGCCCGGATCTGCTCGCCCGCCTGGACAACGGATTGAACGAACGGCAGGACCACCTCACCGGCCAGCAGGTCGGCGCGGTCGTGGTCCTGGCGGTGGTGGACTGGTCCCGTACCGGGCTGCCCCGGCCGATCCCGCCGCCGGTGCTCGCCGCGCTCGCCGAAAGCTACTCGGTCGCGCGCGGCCTGCCCGCGCCGGGCCCGGACCAGCTCGATCAGGGCCTGGCCTGGGCGAGCGAGACGGTCTACGCGACCAGTTCACTGCTGTCCCGGGTGCCCGGCGGCTACCGTGCCTTCGACTACGTGATCGACCAGGTCGCCGGGCGCCCGCTCGCCGAGATTCCGGACCAGACCTGGAGCGCCGCGCTGGCCACCGTGCACGACGGCGAGGAGGCGCTGAGCATCGGCTTCGCGGCGCACCGGTCGAACCGCGTGGACATCGCAGTGCTGGCCTTCGAGATCGCGGTGCGGGAGTCCACGGCGGTGAACCTGGCGCTGGCCGCCTACAACTACGCGCTCGCCCTGGAACGGACGGACCGGCTCCGCGAAGCCGAGGAGCAGTATCTGCGGGCGGCCGAAGGCGGACGCACCGAAGCCGCGCACGCCGCCGGACGCCTGCTGCAAGCCCGCGGCGAGAACGCCGAAGCGCGGCGCCTGTACCGTATCGCCGCCGACGCCGGGCATCTGGAAAGCATGTGCGCCCTCGGCCTCCTGCTGCAAGAACAGGCCCCTGATGAGGCCCTGCGCCTGCTCACGGCGGCCGCGGACCTGGGGCACGCGCAGGCCGCCTACGCCGCCGGGCAGATGCTGCCGCCGCGCGGACGGACCGAGGCCCTGCGCCTATACCGCATCGCCGCCGACGCCGGACACATCGAAGGCTGCTACGCGCTCGGCATGCTGCTGCGTGAACAGGACCCCCGCGAAGCCCTGCTCTGGCTGACCACCGCCGCGGACAACGGCCACGCCCAGGCCGCCTACGCCGCCGGACTGTTCCTGCGCAGCAGGGGCAACACCGCCGCCGCCCAGCGCTTCTTCCAGATCGCCGCCGAGAACAGCGCTTCGGGCGAGATCCAGGTGTTCACGCCTTCTGCCCTGGCCGCGCCCACGCCCGCGCCCAGGTCGAGACTGCGGCTGCCGGGCGGCGGCGACGCACTGCGCCGCAGTGAAGCGCTCGCGGCCCGCACCACGGCCCTCGAACAGACCATGGCGGCCCGCTCGGACGCGCAACTGCGCCGGCACAGCGCGATCTTCCGGCGCCGGCTCGGCGCGGGCGAAACCCTGGAAGCGCTCGCCCCGGAGGCGTTCGCCACCCTGCGCGAGGCCGCCCGCCGGGTCGCCGGCCTCGCCTGCGGCGACGAGGAGATCATCGCCGCGGCCGCGATGCACCAAGGCCTCGTCGCGCAGCTGCGCCCCCGGCCCGGCCGGGTGACCGCCATCGCGCTGACGGCCTATCTGCGGGCCGTGGCCGGTCTGCCGGTGCACGTCATCGCGGTGGACGAGGCACAGGCCCGAGCAGACGCGGACCAGGTCGGCGCCGTGCTGCGCTTCCTCGGCCTGGACGCGGGACTCCTCGTCTCCGGGATGCTCCAGGCCCCGCGCCGCCTGGCGTACGGCTGCGAGGTGGTCTTCGGCACCCTGGACGAATTCGCCTTCGACTACCTGCGCGATCACCGGGCCTGGGCACCCGAGGAGCGGGTCCGGCGGGAGCCTAGCCTGGCCATCCTGACGCAGGCGGAGTTGCAGCTGCTGGCAAGCACAGACGAGATATTCAACATGCCCATGCCGGTCGAGCAGGCCTCCCACTGGTACACGGCGTTCGCCGCCATGGCCGAGCGAATGGTCCTCGGGCACGACTACGAGGTCGACGCGCGCGCCGCCCGAGTGGACGTCACCGCGGAAGGCATCACCCTGGTCGAAGACCGGCTCGGCATCGACAATCTCTATACCGTGGTGAACATCCCCCTGATCAGCCACCTGGACCTGGCGCTCAAAGCCAAGGAATTGTACCGCCGCGGCGCGGACTACGCGGTCCGGGCGCAGGCCCCCGCCCAGGCCCCGACCCTGCTGGTCCTCGACAAGAGCACCGGCCGGATCAAAGAGAACTTCAGCTTCAACGACGGCCTTCAGCAGGCCATCGAGGCGAAGGAAAGGCTGCCGCTGAGCCCGAGGTCGGCCCTCCAGCTGCGGATCGGGAAACGGGCCTACCTGAGCCGCTACCCCGCGATCGCCGGCCTGGCCGACGCCGTCGGGTTCAGCGACGACACCCTCAAGACCGTGTACGGAGTCGGAGTCGTGCGCATCCCGTCCCGCTCGCCGTCGGCCCGGATCGATCGGGACGACTGGTTCCTCCTCACCGACGAAGCCCGCAGCTCGGCGGTGGCCGAACTGGTCCGCGACCGGCATGAGACGGGCCAGCCCGTGCTCGTCGACGCCGCTTCCACCGAGCAGGCCCACAGGATCGCCGCCGCTTTGACCGCACTCGGCGTCCCGCACACGGAGGTGACCGCGCAGACTCCTGAGCGCACAGCGCAGATCCTGGCCGCCGCCGGGCAGCCGGGCGCGGTGACCGTGTCGACGAACGCCCACCTGCTGAGCATGCCGGACATCCCGCTGGGCATCCCGCTGGCCGCCGCCGGGCCGTCCGCCCCGCAGGACGCAGCGGCAGCAGGCGGCCTCCTCGTGCTCGGCGCGCAGCGGCGGATCGACCGGTGGCGCGACGACCGGCTGCGCGAACTGACCGGCCGCGACGGCGCGCCGGGCGAGACGCGCTTCATGCTCACCGTCGACGATCCGCTCTACCGAGGCGGCTGGGCCCCGACCTTCGCCGGCGACGGACCGCTCACCGGCCAGATGCTGACCTGGGGAATCGAGGCCCGGCAGCGGCTGATCGGCGCCACCGAACTCGACCTGCTCAAGCGCGCACTGGCCTACGACGAGGTGGACGAGGCGCAGAACCGGGCATTCCTGAACCTGCGCGAGCAGGTCCTGACCGGCACAGACATCAGCAGCCTCACAACCAAGTACCTGCACGACGCGCTCGAACACCTGGTGACACAACACGTGCCCAGGCCGGGTCGCGGCCGACCGGACTGGCCGGCGCTCGACGCCGCGTTCACCCGGCTGTTCGGCATCCGCCCCGACCAGCCGGCCATCACTGCCGCCCGGCACGAGACGGCAGGTGCGTCCCGCCGACCGGCCGACCCCCAAGCCGTGCTCGCCGCCCTGCAAGTCGCGGCCGACCGGGCTTGGGCGGCCCGCGCGCAGAGCCTCGGCGAGGGAGTCTGGTTCGAGCTCCAGCGCAGGGTACTGCTTTCCGTGCTGGACCGCACCTGGCGCGACCACCTGGCCGCACTCATCGACCTGCGCGAATCAGTAGGCTTGGCCCTCCTGCACAACGCCGATCCGTTGGTCGAATACGAACGGCAGGCCACCTCGCTCCTCGACGAGACGAACGCGACGCTGAAGAGCGAGGCCGTGGGCTATCTGATGAACCTGCACGTGGAAATCGAGTAGTACTCGAATCAGAACAGCCAGATCTGGTCCGGATGGCAGTCGCCACCGTTGGAACAGTACGTACTCGCCTCGAGGATCGCGGCTCCCGGCGCGGTGCTCGCGCCCTGAACGCCGAGCACCCATTGGGTGTCGAAGTTGTACATGTCACCGCCGTCGACCGAGTCGGGATTGGACCAGAACTGGTCGGGGTTGGTGGATATGGTGCCGCACTCGTGGTCGCGCGCGACAACTCGGGCGTCCTCGGCGGTGCTGGCGCCGGCGATGCCCAGGCACTGGCCGTTGCCGTTGACGTACTGGTACCAAGTCACGCCTAGAATATCCGTGAACGTGGATCGCAGGTTCCACAACTCGTCCTGGGTGTCGGCGTAACAGTTCTCGAGTACCGCGTATCCGCCGGAGACTCCGACACACAGGTTGGAGTGGATATTGAGGAAGTTGCCCAACGGCCCGGTAGGCGGCGGGTCGGCCAGGGCCGGCCCCGCGCCGAACAGCAAGGCCGCTGCCGAGGCCGACGCACACACAGTGCGGGCCAGCCGCCGTCTCTTGATCTTCTTTGTACTCGTCATTTCTCCCAGCCCCTTCGCCCGCGCCGGAAACACGCAGGCGACCATTTTCGCGCCGGCCGGATGCCGGCCTCCTGTCTCCGCACAGTACCAAGCCACCGACTCCGGTCAAGGCGTGTTGACTTCTGCAGTTTCATAGACGCCCTCACCTGCACGAATGAGCTCCCGACGCGTACCCGGCCGGAAACGGCCGTTGCCATCTCGCCGCGCGGCAAGCGCCGAGGTACGGTCGGTACATGACAGAAATCCCGGGAATCAACCCTGCCGTCCCGCCGTCCGGTGACGGCTGCGTCGGGTGCGACGAGACCGGCGGCTGGTGGGTGCATCTGCGCCGCTGTACGCAGTGCGGGCATATCGGGTGCTGCGACGACTCGATGTCCCAGCACGCGAGCGCGCACGCGGCGGCCACCGGCCATCCGGTTATCCGCAGCTATGAGCCCGGGGAGGACTGGTTCTACAGCTACGAGACAAAGGGCACCTACGAGGGCGGACCGGCGCTGGCCGCGCCCGAACACCATCCTCTGAACCAGCCGGTGCCCGGCCCGGCCGGGCGAGTCCCGGCGAACTGGCAGAGCCTGCTCGGAGGGTGAGGCGCGCTACCCGTCGGCCGTCGCTCCCGTTAGCCTGAGATACGCGACGAACTGCCATGCCCCCGGTCAGAAGAGGTGCGAGTTGACTGCGAACGTCATGCCCGGTGAAGCGACGCCGACCTTGACGGTCGAGCAGTGGGCGCGGCTGGCGGCCTATGCCACAGCTGTCGAGCCGGTGCAGGACGAGGCGTGGTTGTACCGGCCCGGCGACCAGAGTTTCGACATGATCATGGTCGAGCAGGGCGAGGTGCAGATAGTCCGTCCGGCCGCGCCCGGCGAGGCGCACGCCGTCGTGGTCGCTTCGTTCGGACCGCGGCAGTTCAGCGGCGAGCTGAACCTGCTGACCGGCCAGTCCGCCTACCTCGGTGCCCGAGCCGGAACCGGCACCGTGGTGCGCAGGCTCGATTCGTCCGCGCTGCGCGCGGTGATGGGGCAGGACCCGGAGATCTCCGATCTGCTGCTGCGGACCATGATGGCTCGGCGCTGCTTCCTGCGCAGCAGCGACGCGGCGCGGAGCCTGGAGATCGTCGGCGGCGGCATGTCGGCGGCCGCGCTGGCGCTACGCACCTACGCCTCCCGTGAGCAGCTACCGCACACGTGGACCGACGCCGACACCCCGGCCGGCGCCGCGATGCTGCGGGCGGTCGGCGCAGAACCGGCCGACGTGCCCGTCGCGATCACAACCAGCGGGGTTTTGCTGCGCGCGACCCCGGGCGTGCTGGCCGAACGGCTCGGCCTGTCCTACCGGCCGTCGGTCGGCGGCCGCACGAGGGATCTGATCGTGGTCGGCGCCGGCCCCGCAGGGTTGGCCGCGGCGGTCTACGGCGCGTCCGAAGGGCTCGACACGCTGGTCCTGGAGGGAACCGCGGCCGGCGGCCAGGCCGCGGCCAGCTCACGGATCGAGAACTACCTGGGGTTCGCCTCCGGGATCAGCGGGGCCGAGCTGACCGGCACCGCGGCGGTGCAGGCGGAGAAGTTCGGCGCGCGGATCGCCGCCCCGTGCCCGGTCAAGAGCCTGCGACCGGAGGGCGACGCGATCTGGCTGACGCTGGTCGACGGCACCGAGATGGCGGCCCGCGCGGTGGTGATCGCGACCGGGGCCCGGTACCGGGCACTGCCGCTGGACCACTGGTCCGAGTTCGAAGGCGCAGGCATCTACTACGCCGCGACCGAGATCGAGGCGCGCAGTTGCGCGCAGAACCCGGTCGCGGTGGTCGGCGGGGCGAACTCGGCGGGCCAGGCCGCACTGTACCTGGCCGGGCGAGGCAGCGAGGTCTCCCTGGTAGTACGCGGCGACGACCTGCGCGCGAGGATGTCGGCCTACCTGGCGGACCGGATCGAGGCCCACCCGCGCGTCACCGTCCACACCGGCACCGAGATCGCGGAGCTGCACGGCTCGGACCACTTGGAGGCCATCTCACTGCGCAGCGACGGACGCACGGCGCAAACCGGGAAGGGCGACCGAGTCATGAAGGACGACCGTGGCCATGTCCTTGAGCCGCAACAGTGCTCGGGCCTGTTCTGCTTCATCGGGGCCACTCCCGCCACCGACTGGCTGCGCGGCCTGGCCACCGACGAGAGAGGCTTCCTGCGCACCGACGCCCAACTGCGCGACGAGGAGCTGACCGGGCCGTGGCCCGGCCTGGGCCGACGCCCGCTGCCGTTCGAGACCAGCGAGCCGCAGGTGTTCGCGGCCGGCGATGTGCGGTCCGGGTCGATGAAGCGGGTCGCGGCCGCGGTCGGCGAAGGCGCCAGCGCGGTCAGTTCGGTACACGCCGTCCTCGGGCAGTTGCGCATCTGACGCCATGGGCGCGTTCCACACAGGCAACCGACTACCGACTACCGACAACCGGCAGACCGGGCCTTCCGCGCCGCCCTGCTCAGTTCTCCGTAGGCCTTGACCAGCAGTACTGGAGCATGACCTCACCGAACCAGCGGTCCGTCTGCCCCTGATCGACCATGCCCAGGCGGGTGGCGACGGCCTGCGACGGAGTGTTGTCCAGATCGGTCAGCGCCAGGACCCGGCTCGGCGCGTCCGGCGGAAGATGCGCCAGCAGCGCCTCGGCCGCCTCGGTCGCCAGCCCCCGGCCCTGGAAGTCCGGGTGCAGGTGCCAGCCGATCTCCACCTCGTCTGTCAGCCCGTCCGCATCACTCAACTGCAGCAGCAGAGCGGTACCGACAGGACTCGCCGTCTCGCCGAGCGGGACGATCGCCCACAGGCCGAACGGCGCCTCAAACCCGTCGTGGAAGTCACGCCACGCCTTCAGCCGCCTGCGGGCATCGTCGAGATCTGCGACCGGCACACGCGGATGGGCGCCGAGCCAGCGAGTGACCTCGTCCCGAGAGTAGATCTCGAAATACGCCGACAGATCCGCCTCGTCCCAGGCCCGCAAAACGATCCGCTCCGTGCGCAGCAACTCCATCCGGCAAGGGTACTACCCGCCGAATACCAGGAGGCCCCGGATCGCATCACAGCCGGCGCGAATACACCGACGTGCACATTCCCCTGCGCACCCTTGACACCCCTGCGGCCGAATCCTAGAGTCCCGGTGCGTAAGTAAACCTTACTTACCTAATTCTCCACCGCTCCACGAGGAGTCCCGTGAACCGTTTGCGCACCGCCGGCACGGTATTGGCCGCCTCCCTGCTCGCGGCCACCGGGTCCGGCGCCATGGCCTGCGCCGCGGCGGCCCCGGCGCACCGCCAGCCGCAAGCTCAACCCCGACCGCTTCCCGCACACATCTTCGCCCCCTACTTCGAGGCCTACAGCACCGACAACCCGGCCACGCTGTCCGCCGAGTCCGGCGACAAGTACCTCACCCTCGCCTTCATCCAGACCCCGGCCGCCGGTTCGTGCACCATCGACTGGAACGGCGACGCCGCCACCCCGATCGCGTACTCCACCTACGGCAAGGCGATCGCCGAGATCCGCGCCCGCGGCGGCGACGTCATCCCCTCCTTCGGCGGGGCCGGGGCCGACGGCAGCGGCGAGGAGATCGCCGACAGCTGCACCAGCGTCGCGAAGATCGCCGCCGACTACGAGCAGGTCCTCACCACCTACAACGTCACCCGCCTCGACTTCGACGTCGAGGGCGACTCGGAGGACAACACGGCGGGCATCGACCGGCGCAACGAGGCGATCGCGCTCGTCGAGAAGTGGGCCGCGGCCCGCCACCGGCCCGTGCAGTTCGTCTACACGCTCGGCACCAACATGACAGGCCTCGACGTTCCGCAGGGCGAGTACGTGCTGCAGAGCGCGGTCGCCCATCATGCGCGCATCGACATCGTCAATGTCATGACATTTGACTACTATGACGGCCTGCCGCACGAGATGGGCAAGGACACCGTCACCGCGGCCACGGCCGTGATCGAACAGCTCGCGACGATCTACCCGCACAAGACCACCGAGCAGCTGTGGCACATGCTGGGCATCACCGAGATGATCGGCATCGACGACTACGGCCCGCCCGAGGTCCTGACCACCGCCGACGCCGCCTACGTCGAGAAGTGGGCCGCCAAGACCGGCATCGCCGAACTCTCCTTCTGGGCGCTCGAACGCGACAACGGCGGCTGCGTGGGCACCGCGGGCAGCGACACCTGCTCCGGCGTGGTGCAGTCGACCTGGGAGTTCAGCCACGAGTTGGAGCCCTTCAACCGCTGGTAGGAGGGTGCTCCCCGCGCCGACCACCGTTGGAAGCGCCGACGTGGAGCCGTCAGCGTGGAACCGTCGGCCTTCGTCCTTTCAGCACAGTTCAGTGAAGTGACCGCCTGCCGCGCTCATCGCGCGGCAGGCTTCGACGATGCGCCGCCGATCCCCGTATTGACTCAGTACTCTGTAGCGCCCGCATCGCCGCGGCGCCACCCTGGCCGCGTCGCCACCTCAATGGTGGACCTTGACGCAGTTCCTGCGGCGCGGGAACAGCCGGTCGGCAATCTCCTCCGCGGTTTTCTGCGGATATGCCAACAAGTAGGCATTAAACGGCAGTCCCGCCGCCTCGACGACCGCGATGAGCCTTTGCCAGAGGCAATAGACCTCGGGAACGAAAAGTACGGCATACCCTTGCGCGTTCAGGAAGTGCAGCGATCCCTGGTAGATCCGTTCGGGTGTGCGCCGACCATCGGTTCCGGCCCCAGGCGCCCAGTTCCAGGACTGCGCGAACAGTGCCACCTCCGCGACCTCTGCCGACCCGTACCGGCCGCCACGCTCAGCAGTCTCTCCGCCGGAGGCTAGGGGCATGGTGAACTTACGGCCGCCGAGCTTGCCTTCCTCGATGAACAGCGCCTCCCCACTCCACACGAGCATCTCACCCCAGTGGTGCACCCGATTGAGCGGTGCGCCCACATCGCGCAGGACCGGCGCTCCGCCGGAAAGCTTGAAGGTGGCCCGGGGCCGACCCGACGCGCCGAGAGCCGGGTCGAAGTCGCCCCGCGGAAGATCGCCGGTGATGGTCACGGCGGCCCGGGAGATCTCCTCCGCCACACGCTCCACCCGCCCCGCACGGCGCACTGCCACCGGAGCCAACGGCCCCACAAATCGCAGTATGCTGCGCTTCTCGGCACCCGCAATGATCTCGTCCCACGCCATGCCCCACCCCCAAGACTCACTTCTGCACGCCTGATTCCCGTTCAGGCTCCGACTAACCCTACGTCGTCGAGCGGCGCCCGCGACGAAATTGGTGTGGAAAGCAGCGCCGACTCCAGGTACAGTAGCCCCCATGCCGCACCTCTAGGTTTCTCATCCGAGGTTCTACCTCGTCACCCGGGCCGATCTTCCGCCGGGGACCCAGGTATGTCAGGTTGCTCATGCCGCGGTTGAGTTCGCCGCAGCGCATCCTGACATTTTCACGCTTTGGCATGCGACTTCCAATACCCTGGTCGTGCTCGTCGTGGCTGACGAGCTCGCCCTCGGGTGGTTGTGCGCCGATGCGGAAGCGGCAGGGTACCGGCTCAGCACGTTTCACGAGCCGGACCTCGACGGAGCGCTGACTGCCGTCGCCTTGGAACCGGCGGCCCGGAAGCTGCTCTCGCACCTCCCCCTCGCTCTCTCAGGCGGGAAGGGGGTGAGAACATGACCACCACCTCAACCACATCGAGTGACCCGCGCGCCGAGCTTGTCGAGCTGCGCGCGGAACGGGATGCCTTGCGGGCCCAGTTGGACGGCGACATCCCCGCCGCCACCCGTTGGCTCCAGCGCAAGGTCCTGCGGCAGGCCGCCGCTTTGGACGTGCTGAACAGGCGAATCGTCACACAGCGCTTCGTCCTGCGGACGATCGAGAACCTGGGCCGCTCCCTGAGCACAGAGGAGTACCGGACCGCACGGGCCGAGATCACGAACGAGCAGTTGCGTGACCGGATAGAGGAGCCGAGCAAAGTGTGACACCATTCGGGGCACGGGTCGGCTGTCGGCTGGTCCCGTGCCCCGATGACCGGGGACGTACGGGGTGGTTCCATGTGGATGCCCTTCTCGATCCGTCCCTGCGCCTCAGATGCCCGACGGCAGGGCAGCCGCCTCTAAAGCGGCCCGCAGCGGGTTCGACTCCCGTCTGAGGCACAGTTGTGCTCTCTGTGCGGGGCCCGATACTGGGACCCCACACAGAGAGCTGATGTTCACCGACTAGTGCCGGTCAGTGCCTGTTACTGCGGGCGTTCGGTTAGCCGAACACCTGGAATTCAGAGGCCTGGGCGCCGTTCTGGACGCTGTTGGCCGTGAACGAGAGCTGCAGGTACTGGTAGCTGGTTCCCGACGGCAGGGAGATGGACACCGTGTTCCCGGTGGAGGGGTTGAAGGTGTACGTCGCCGAGCCGACGATGGTGGTGAAGGTGCTGTCGTTGGTGCTGCCCAGGATCGAGAAGGTCTGGGTCCTGGTAGACCACGAGGTGGCCGGGGGCAGGTCGACGACGACCTGGCCGAGAGTCTGGGAGGACCCCAGGTTCACGGTCAGAGTAGTGGGCCAGGCGCCGTTGGTGCCTTCCCAGTACGTGCTGGTGTTGCCGTCGTTGGCGTTGGTCGCCGCGTAGTTCTGGGTAGAGCTCGATGCGGTGATCGGCTGGTTGAGCGCCAGGTTGGGCAGGGTGCCTCCGCCGGAGCTGGTGCCCCAGATCTGGAACTCCGACAGTTGCGCGCCGTTTTGGACGCTGTTGGCGGTGAAGTTCAGTTCGACGTACTGGTCGGTCGTGCCCGACGGCAACTGGATGGTGACGGTGTTGCCGGTGGACGGGTTGAACGTGTACGTCGCCGAGGCGACCAGCGTGGTGTACGTGGTGCCGTTGGTCGAACCCAGGACAGACAGGGTCTGCGTCCGGGTGGACCAGGCGGTGGCGGGCGGGAGGTCGAGCACGAGGTAGTTCAGCGAGTCGGACGCGCCGAGGTTCGCGGTGAGCGTGGTCGGCCAGGCGCCGTTCGTGCCCTCCCAGTACGTGCTGGTGTTGTTATCGTTCGCGTTGGACGCCGCGTAGTTCTGGGTGCTGCTGCTCGCGGAGAGCGTCGCGCCCAGGGCCAGGTTGGTCGGGGTGGTGGTGCCACCCGTTCCGGTCCCGGACAGGCCGACGTCCAGGGTTCCGTCCGTCGCGTTGCTGGTGATGGCGAGGTTCGCCGACACCGAGCCGTTGGCGGTCGGGGCGAAGGTGACCGACACGGTGAACGAAGCGCCCGCGGCCAGCGTGGTCCCGGCGGTGTTCGTCTCCGCGAACGGCGGGCCGGCGGCGATCGAGGAGATCGTCGCAGTGGCCGTACCGGTGTTCTTGATCGTCACCGTCTGCGCCGCGGAAGTCGAGCCGACCGCCTCATTGCCGAACGCCACCGAGGTGGGCGTGGCGGTGAGGGTCGCGGTTGCGGCCGCAGTGCCCGTGCCGGTCAGGGCCACGGTCAGGGAGCTGTTGGTGGCATTGCTCGCCACGGTCAGCGTC
>Ga0302314_10006098_pt1 | contig 21884 bp, 21 predicted proteins | sample III_Palsa_N2_3_FD_200533 | JGI IMG/M metagenome (GOLD analysis project Ga0302314, IMG submission 200533) | Peat permafrost microbial communities from Stordalen Mire near Abisko, Sweden - III_Palsa_N2_3 | ecosystem: Environmental > Terrestrial > Soil > Palsa > Peat permafrost | place: Sweden...
ATCGCGTTGTAGTCCGGCAGGAACTGTCCCGTCGGGGTCGGCGCCTTGGAGACGGGCATCATGCGCACCTCCAAGGCCGAACTCACCACGCTGAGCTGCCCGTCATTTTGTGCGAATTTGAACTCGCCAAATGCAAAGCGCACCAGCATCTGGGATCTAACCTTGGCCTCTGCCGGCGGGGCGGTCGGGAACTTGTATCCTTGCGTCCAGCTGTTGCGTCTTGCGAAAATTATGTCGCCGAGAAATTTGTCTGCCAGCAGCAATTCATAAGCCAGGTCCGATCCCTGGTAGATCTCTGGCTTATCGCCAAACAGCAGGCCGTCATTTCCTGTTTCCGAGACGCCGACCAGGCCGTTTCTATCCGAGCCGATTTCGCGGCACATGGTCGCCAGCGACCAGGGCGGAATTTTCACGAAATAGATGAGGTTACCGTTCAGCACGAGCGCGTTGACGCCCTTGTCGTAGTCAACGCTGGACACAGGGTCGAGCCCGTCGGCCAGTCCCTCCAGCATGACGCCTCCGCCGACCCCGTGATTGTCGTTGGAGATTTTCGTTGCCAACTCGACGTTGGTTGGCGCGTAGGCGCTGTAGGTCTTGGAGGACGGGATCGCGCTAGGCGGCAGCTGGCCCGCGACGCCGAAAAAGCTGTTGCCGCCTGCCCGGACCATCGGAGCATCCATGTCCGGCGTCATGGCGTGCTGCCCATCCCATCTGCCGAACCGATCCTTGAGGCCTGCACCGCTTTCGCCGAACCTCGACAACATCACTTCCATCGGCGACGAGGGTGGGAGGCCGAGATCTCTTGCCACCATGCTTTCGTGGATGCGGGCGTCTGCGATCGCGCCATAGGCGGTCTTGAGATAGGTTTCTTGCTCCGCCTGCGTGGCTGGCAGAGGTTGATGGAGATACGTTTCCGTCTTGGTGATGACCGCCTTGATGTCCGTGAGCTTCTGCTCAATTTCCTGCTTCTTCTGTGGTGGAATATTGGCGGCGGCTTTGGCGGCTTCCAACTGTTCCGCCTTGGCCTTGGCTTCCGCCTGCGCCTGGGCGCAGTTCGACTTAAGTTGCGCCAGCTGAGCCGCCAATTTGGGATCAATAACGTCGTCAGCGAAGGCCGGCGCCGAATTGACCGCAAGACAGAGAAGAAGGCAGACGCCCAATAGGCCGGCACGGAAATTCACTGTTTCGAACTCCCTGGATCGGCGCTACGGCCCGTTCGCGGCGCGCATTGAGTCAGTGCGCTGTTCAACAAGGATCTTGCGCTTCTGGACCAGGTAGTCGATTTCGGACTTGGCGATCCTGCGCTGACTCTCCGCGGCTCTGGACAGACTGGAGAGACCGTCAACGTTCTGTTGCAGTTGATTGATATTCGCGAAAACAACACGGATTTTGATGGCGTCTTGCGAATATCCAAGAACGCCGCACAGAGCCGTCATGGCGCCGATTTTTTTTGCTGATTGATCTTCGACGATCTCCAGAGTCGTCAGGAAGGTCGCATACGCCATATCGAGACGCTGAGCCGACACGTCCGATTTCACGCCGAAAGCCTGGTCGATGTTCCTGCTGGCGGCCAGGCCCGACGCACGATTCACGACCCCGATCCCCTCAGCGATCAGTTTCGCCCTCTCCATCTTCGCCACAACAATGTCGCGCGCCTGTTCCGCGGTCTTGCCCCTGAGTTCGGCCCGGAAATCGGTGACAAATTTGCCCAACTCACCGCTCGTCACGTACTTTGCATTCTTGTCTGGCCTCAGCACCTTTTCGGCGAGTTCGATCCTCTCGATCTGTTTGTCCGCCGGCCAGTTCAACATGCCGTCCATGATCTGGCCCACGGCGGCGTTGGTGAAGGTTGCTTCAGCCTCGGTCTGGCCCTCTTTGATTTCGTCGGTGAGGGTTTCATTGGACTGCGCCTGCCGCTCAAAGGCGGCGGCCAAACTCTTCAGGCGCCCGATGACCACATCCATGCGCGCGTCGACATCGGCGATGCGCGCGTCATAGCCCTTTACGTCGCAGCGGGCCATGGTCTGCTTTTCAGCGATCGCGAGCTTCGGCAGCTGGTCCTGGCATACCGAACAGCTCTGTTCGTGCTGCCGCACTACCTCGATCGCCTTTTCATTGGCGTCCCGGCAGGGGAAGACGATCTTGGAGTAGACGTCCCCGGAATAGTTTTCGACGGCCGTGACGAGCGATGCGGGCGCGGAATCTCGGACCGTCGTGCGGGCAACGACAACACCTTCGGCGGCGTTCTGGGCGGCCGTCGCTTGCGCCAACAGTATTCCTGCGATGGCGGTTGCACCCGCTACGGCGAGCACAAGTCCCCTAGAAGAAGGCCGCTGATTCACACGCCCACTCCCCCGTTAGTTGTCTGATAGTTGCACGAATTGGACGAGCAGCCAATTCGTCAACGGATCTGACGGCTCCAGCTCCTTGAGGCGAGCAGGCTCAGCCCTGGCTCAGACGCCGTGCCGGAGAATGGTGAACTGCCGCGCCGGATCGTCCTGGGCGACCTTGGTCCCGTCTCTCAGGGTCGCGATCGAGCTATCCACCGAATACTGCAGAATGTAGGCCTTTCTTACCGAGCCCATTTTCAGGTTCGGGCCGGTTCTGTGCGGCGACAGGGATGAGAAGATGATGGCGTCCCCGGCCTTGGCCGGGACCGCGACGGCGTCCTCGGCGCGCTCGAGGCATTTGAAGCCGATCGGCGTGATCCAGTGGTCCAACGTCCCGCCCCTGTGCAGGCCGGGCGCGATCCAGGGACAGCCGTTGTCCTCGTCCACATCCACCAGGGGCAGCCAGAAGGTCAGGTACTGCTGCGGCTCGATGAAGGTGTAGCCATTGTCCTGATGCCAGGGGAATTCTTGCGCCTTGCCGGTCTTCTTGTAGACCGACTGGTCCCAGTACAGCCGCACGTCGTCGGCCAGGAGGTCGTGGCAGACGTCCTTGAAGAAGGGGTGGGCGGCGAAGGCCTTCAGGGTCGGCGAGCGTTTCACCAGGTGGGTGGTGAAGGTGATCACGTCGGCGGCGGAGATGGACACCACGCCGCCGGCCTCGCGGACCTTCTGCTCGTCCGCCGCCTCGAAGGGGTCGATGGCCGAAATGACCTTGGCGACCTCGGCCGGCGTGAAAACGTTCTCGACTTTCACGAAACCCAGCCGGTTGAACGCGTCGCGCTGATCCGGCGTCAGCCGCCGCAAGGGGACGTCACGATCCACCCAGCGGAAATCGCCGTTGAGCGGGTGCGGGCGCGGCTGGCGTTCGGACACCGGGTTATTCCGCCGCTTCCAGCTTCCGGCTCTTCACCGGCGCATCGGCCGTGCCCAGGTGACGGACGAAGAACCGCTCCCAGCTGGCGCCTTCGAAGCTGGGGATATCCATGTGGCCGCCCGGGTTGATGTGCATGGTCTTTTCCGCCGAGCCGAAGGCGTTGAACAGCGCCAGGCCATGCTCGCGCGGCGCCACCGCATCCTCCCACTGGAACACAAACTCAACCGGGATCTTGATCGCGTTGGCGGCCGCTTCGAACTCCGGCGCGTTGGGGCGAAGGCCGGCCAGGCCGAACACGGCGGCGGTGATGCGCGGCTGCTGCGCCACAAAGGGCACGCCGATGGCCGTGCCCATGGAGACGCCCCAGTAGCCGATCGGGCCGCCCGAGCCGACGAACTCAAAACCCAGGGTCTGGTCCAGCGCGGCGTTCCACTCCGGCACTGCGGCCTGGGTGCGTTGGGCCATCATCTTCAGCATCTCCGGCGTCCATGTGGCGGAGGCCTGGCCGGTGACCCGGGCGCCGACCTGGCGGGCGTTGGCCTCGGCCTCCTCGCGGGTGATGCGGTCGCCATGGCCGGGGGCGTCGATGGCCAGGGTGGCGTAGCCGAACTTCTGCGCGAAATGGCGGGCGCGGGCGGTGACGCCCGGCGTCTTCTTATGCTGCGAGCCGCCATGGCCCATCAGCACCAGCGGGCGGGGACCTTTCGCGCCTTCGGGCGCCCAGATCACGGCGGGGATGGTCTCGCCGGCGGCGGAAACGATGAAGGACCGGCGCGTGACGCCATCCTCGGTGCGTTCGTCGGTGAAAGTCATGGCGTCCTCCCTGGATTTTGTTTGTAATCAGGGGTGCTCAGCGCGCGGCGCGAGTCAAGCCAGCCGGCGCCAGTCTTCACTCAAACATCGCGTCCACCGCTCGCGGCTTCCGCTTCCTCGGCCGCTCCCACATCACCCCCGGATAGCCCTTCAGGGGCGCCAGGGGCTCGCCGCGGTATTCCCAGTCGGCGGCCTGGTCCAGGGAGGTGTGATAGCGGGGCTCGCGGCCCGTGCGGGTCTCGAAGAGGGACCGGGGGATATTGATCATCCGCGGCGATCGGGGACGTTCGTAGAGCACCGGGGTTCCGCAGACGCCGCAGAAGCTTCGCACGGTCCTGGCCTCGGGGTCCTCGTAGCGGCGCAGCGCCTCCTCGCCCTGGGTGATCCGAAATCGGCTCTTCCAGCTGCCGACATAGGTTGCGTAGGCGCAGCCCTGGGCGTGGCGGCTGGCCTTGGCGTGGTCGTGCCAGGCCCAGACGGCCGGGACCTGCATCTCGAACCGCACCGCGCCGCAGACGCAGGCGCCGTGGGCGCACTCCGCCTCTTCGGCTTTCGGCTTTTCGATACGGTCAGCCTTGGGCTTGGCCATGCTTTGTCTCCCGACGCATCGAACCCTTCGCGCCGGCCGCGACTGTATGCGACCCTCATGCGTTCACGGAAGATGGACCTAAGCCATGGCCGAGCTAGCCCCCGTCTGGACCCAGATCCCCGCGCGGCTGGACAGGTTGCCGTGGAGCCGGTTCCACGTCCTGCTGGAGGTGGCGCTGGGGATCACCTGGATCCTGGACGGGCTGGAAGTGACCATCATCGGCTCGATCGGGCCGGCGCTGCAGAGCCCGCACACTCTGGGGCTCACGGCGACGTCGATCGGGGCGGCGGCGTCCTTCTATGTGATCGGCGCGGTGGTCGGCGCGCTGGGGTTCGGCTGGGTCACCGACCGGTTTGGCCGGCGCACGGTCTTCTTCACCACCCTGGCGGTCTATCTGGCGGGCGTGCTGCTCAGCGCCTGTTCGTGGAACTTCATCAGCTTCGCCCTCTTCCGCGCCATCACCGGCCTGGGCATCGGCGGGGAGTATTCGGCGATCAACTCGGCCATCGATGAGCTGATCCCCGCCAAGTACCGCGGCCGGGTCGACCTGATCGTCAACGGCAGCTTCTGGATCGGCGCTGCGGCGGGGTCGGGCGCTTCGCTGATCTTCCTCGATCCGCACCTGTTCGGCCAGAATGTCGGCTGGCGGCTGGGGTTCGCCGTCGGCGGCGCGCTGGGCCTGGTCATTCTGCTGCTCCGCCGGCTTGTGCCCGAGAGCCCGCGCTGGCTCGTGACCCATGGACGCAACGACGAGGCGGAAAGGGTGATGGCCCAGATCGAGGCGCAGGCCGTCGCGTCCGGCGGCGTCGCGCTGCCGGCGGTCGAGGGCGGCCTGCAACTCTATCCGCGCAAGGTGTTCGGCTTCGGCCTGATCCTGCGCAGCCTGTGGCGTGACCATCGCGGCCGGGGCTTGCTGGCGCTGGTGCTGATGGGCGCCCAGGCCTTCCTGTTCAACGCGGTCTACTTCACCTTTGGCGTCGTGCTGACCCGGTTCGAGGGCGCCAGCGCCGACACGGTCGGGGCCTTCCTGCTGCCCCTGGCGATCGGCAATTTCATGGGGCCGTTGCTGCTGGGCAGGCTGTTCGACACCGTGGGCCGCAAGACGATGATCGCCGGGACCTTCGCCGTGAGCGGCATCCTGGTGATCGTCCAGTCGGTGTTGTTCGGTCTGGGCCTTTTGACCGCCGTCACTCAGACCGGCGTCTGGATGGTGATCTTCTTCTTCGCCTCCACCGCCGCGAGCTCCGCCTATCTCACCGCCAGCGAGGTCTTTCCGCTTGAGATGCGGGCCATGGCCATCGCCGTCTTCTACGCGGCGGGGACGGCGGTGGGCGGGGTGATGGCGCCGGCGCTCTATGGCGCGCTGATCGAGACCGGCTCGCGCTGGATGCTCACCGGCGGCTATCTGCTCGCGGCGGCGCTGATGCTGGTCGCGGCCCTGACGGAGCTTCGGCTGGGCGTCGACGCCGAGGGCCAGCCGCTGGAAACCATTGCACGGCCGCTGTCGGAACGGCTTCGGGGGCCGTGAGAGCGGGCGAACGACGCGCCCGATCGCCTTGCGTCAGGCCGCCGCGGCCTCGCCCTTGAGCATCCGGTATACGGCCGCCCAGGGCGCGGCGACGATGGCTCGCCCAACGCCTGCGCAGATGGCGAGGCCGATCAAGCCCGCCACGACCCACGGCCAGGCCGTCTTCAACCAGACTTCGGGCGACTGGCTCAACATCGCCCTCAGGCCATCGGCGGCGTGCGGATCGGCGACATAGCTCATGAACAGTGGAAGCACGGTCAACCACTCGACCGTCATCACGACGAGGCCAACGCCGAGCAGGATCACGAACAGCAAGAGCGCGACGAGGAAGATCTGCCACGCGTGGCCCCGGGTCAGGCGCCAGGATTGAAACAGGCGGAATTCGCCGTCGGCGAACGTCATCGGCCCGGCCATGGACAGGCGGAGACCCACCACGATCAGGGTGAAGGCGGCCACAAGGCAGGAGACGACGCACGCCAGCACCGCCCAGGATTGCCCCGCGAAGTGACCAGTCACGCCTGTGATGGCGGCGACGGCGAGCCCGGCCAGGATGATCATTCCGATCCAGAGCAGGACCTCGGCGATAGACAGGACGATCAGCCAGATCTCCCGCATGCCGAACTGCAGGTAGGCGAACCCCCGATTTCGCGGCTCGATCACCGCCCGAAAGACCGCCGCGTTTATGACGGCCGCCGTCAGCAGGCCGCCCAGCCGCATGACCGAAGACGCTGCGTTCATCCGGGTGTAGAATGGCATGATGGTCGCCAGTTGTGGCGGTGTGGCGGGATGGGTGAACCGGTCACGCATAAAGTCCATGTATTGCGGGATCAGAGGCCCGAACAGCAGGACGAATGGCCCGATCGCCAAGAGGACCATCAGCAGGCCCCAGATGAAGACGGAGACCGGCTTTGAGCCGATCAGCTTGAATCCGGCGCCGGCAGCGGCGCTCACCGATACGTCAGCCACGTTTCACCCCCGAACAGTGCAGGACGTTCGAACGCCACCTTCAGCCGCCATTGCCCAGACGCACGGCCAAACAGCCACTCCCGCGCGCATTAACCCTGCTCTAACCGTGATTGAACAGCCCTGCTGACGGTTCGCGGCCGCGCGAAGCTGATTTCAAGCGCGGGTGTGGCGCGCCGGACAACGGCCAGCGGCCATTGTGCGGGGGCTTGCCGGAAGGCCGACCGTTCAGTGGCGCGCGGGCCGATGCTCCTGCGTCCGATCGGTGGGCGCTACGCGCTGGTCCGAACGATAGAGCGCGCGGCGGCTGGCCAGCGCCACCGCGGCGACCAGCGGCGAACAGGTCAGCGGCTTTGGCAGTTCGCCGTCATAGAGTTCACCGCTCAGACGGGTGTCGTCTTCGGTGGTCCATCGGACGATGAAGGCATGCTTTGACGCGCCCGCCGCGCGGATGAGCCGGGTTGCACTGTCTCCATCGAGCACGGGCATGTGCAGATCCATGATAATCAGGTCGAAGGCGTTCGCCACGGCGAGGCTGGCCGCCTCCTCGCCGCTCTCGGCGAGACTGATCGCGCAATCGAACTCGCGCAACATCGCCTGCATTAGGGCACGATTGAGAGAGTTGTCGTCGGTGACCAGCACCCGCAGCGGAATCTCGTCGGGTTCGCTGTTCTCAAAGTATCGGCTGTCGCTCATCGCCGGGCTCCCCGGTGTGTAAACAACCCGACATATCCGAGGATTCTGCATGGTCAGCGTTGCGGGATTGTTAAGGAATGGCGGCCCGCGACAGATTTAGCGCGGCAGGCGCATTGATGTCCGCGCGGCAAAGACTTGGTTCAAGCCGGCCTCGGCCTATGCTGCGCACAAGGTACAATGGGGGACAGGCCATGAGGATGACAAGGCGAGATGCGATCACCTCGACAGGGGCGGCGTTGGCGTCCGCAGCGTCGCCGGCGTTTGCGGCGAGGCCAACGCTGATCAAGGTGCGCGCCGAGGCCGGCGCGACGAATGGCGTGCTGACCTGCAAGGGCCGCCGGTATCCCTGCGCGGTCGGGCGCAGCGGCATTCTGCATCCCAAGTTCGAAGGCGATGGCGGAACGCCCGCCGGCGTGTTCGTCTTGCGCGAAATCCGCTATCGGCCGGACCGCATCGGCAAGGCGCCCGCATCCGGGCTGCCCGTCTACCCGACCAAGCCGAACGATGGCTGGTGCGACGATCCAGCCGATCCGCACTACAACCAGCTCGTTCCCTTGCCCTACCAGACCGACGCCGAGTCCATGTGGCTGGACGCCCACGCCTATGATGTGCTGGCGGTGATCGGCTACAACGACGCCCCGCCCATCCCGGGCAAGGGCAGCGCCGTCTTCTTTCACGTGGCCCACGATCTGGGCGACCACTTCGGCCCGACGGCCGGCTGTGTCGCGATGCGGCTCGAGGACCTGCTGACGGTCCTGGCCGCCTGCACGCCCGGCAGCCGGATGGATATCCGGGTAGGGTGAGGCGGCCGAATGCCGTTCGGCAACATGAGAGTCCCGGCGGGCAAAACGCCGGGCGACCCTGACGGCTGCCGGCAGGGCTAGGTTGTCGCCCCCACGACCCGAAAGGCGCCAAGTGACCGACGAGATCGCAACGACAAGCGCGGGCGCCGTTCGCGGCGTCCGGGACGGCGGCGTCAGCCGGTTTCTGGGCGTCCCCTACGCCGCCCCGCCGGTGGGGGACAATCGCTTCGCCGCGCCCCAGCCGGTCAAGCCCTGGGCCGGCGTCCGCGACGCGACCCAGCCAGGTCCCAATGCACCGCAGGTGGGGGGCGCGTTCCCGGGTCTCGACATCGCACCCCTTGTCGGCGCGGGCTGGGTCAAGGGCGACGACTATCTGAACGTCAACATCTGGACCCCGGACTGCGCGGCCAAGGGCCTGCCGGTGATGGTCTGGATTCACGGCGGCGGCTTTGTCGGCGGCGCGGCCCTCGCCGCCGCGCACGACGGAACCGCATTCGCCAGGTCCGGCGTCGTGTTGATGTCGATCACCTACCGCCTGGGGATCGAGGGCTTCCTGCCCATGGACGGCGCCCCCACCAACCTCGGCCTGCGCGACCAGATCGCCGCCCTTGCCTGGGTCAACCAGAACGCCGCGGCGTTCGGCGGCGATCCGTCCAACATCACCGTCTTCGGCGAGTCGGCCGGCGCTATGTCGATCGGCGACCTGGTTGGATCACCCCTGGCTCAAGGCCTGTTCCAGAAGGCGATCATTCAAAGCGGCCACGGCGGCATGGTCCGGCCGATTGCGGTGAGTCAGCGACTTACCGCCAAAATCGCCAAGAAGATTGGCGTCAAGCCTGACCGCGCGGGCTTTGCCTCGCTCAGCCTGGAGGACTCGGTCAAGGCCGTGGCGGCGGCCCAGGCGCCCTCGCTCCGCGTCGATCTGAAGGATGAGACCGGCCGCAACCCCTCCTATGGGCTATCCCGGTTCCTGCCGGTGTTCGGCGATGACGTCTTGCCGGAGCGGCCGCACGACGCCCTGGCCAAGGGGGTCGGCGAGGACGTTCATGTGCTGATCGGCGCCAACGCCGAGGAGATGAACCTCTACTTCGTCCCCACCGGGGTGCGGGAGAAGATGAACGGCCTGCTCGCCTGGTTCATGATCAGCCGCTCGATCAAGAACGCCTGGGGCATCCTGAAGGCCTATGGTTTGGGCCAGAAGGGTCAGAAGGCTGGGGATGTCATGACCCGCGCCATGACGGACCTGGTGTTCCGCTATCCGACCCGTCAGTTCGCCGGCGCCCACAAGGGCAAGACCCACCTCTACGACTTCGCCTGGCGCTCGCCGGCCTGGAACGGAAAGCTGGGCGCCTGTCACGCGGTGGAGGTGCCGTTCGTGTTCAACACCCTGGCCTGCGCGACGGGTCCGCAAGGCGTCCTCGGCGAGGCGCCGCCACAGGCGCTGGCTGAGTCCGTGCACAAGGTCTGGGTGGACTTCGCGGTCTCGGGCGCATTGCCGTGGCCCGAGTATAACGCCAAGAGCCGGGTGGTTTATGCCCTGGCCAGTGGAACCGCGGGCCCCGATCCTGATATGCCGGCGGCGATGTTCGTCTAGTCACCCTGCCAAGGTCTCGCCATGTATCTCGACAAGTTCAGGCTTCCCGGCCGCACAGCCTTGGTCACCGGCGGCGCGAGCGGCATCGGCTACTGCGTCGTCGAGGCCCTGGCCGAGGCGGGCGCCAACGTCACCATCGCCGACCTGAACCGGCGGGATATCGACGCGGCGGTCCTGAAACTGGCCGAGAAGGGGTTGGCGGTCTCCGGCGTGGTCATGGACGTCACCGACTCCGCGCGCGTCACCGAGGTCGCCGACGATCTGGTCCGCCGGCATGGCCGCGTGGACATCCTGGTCAACAACGCCGGCATCGCCCGCAGCGAAATCCCCGCCGAAGACATGGAGGACGAGCGCTGGCTGAACGTGCTGGATGTGAACCTGAACGGCAGCTTCTGGTGCGCCCGCGCCTTTGGCCGGCACATGTTGGCGGCCGGCTCGGGGGCTATCGTCAACGTCGGCTCGATGTCGGGCTTCATCGTCAACCGGCCGCAGGGGCAGAGCCACTACAACGCCTCCAAGGCCGCGGTGCATCACCTCACCAGGTCGCTGGCCGCCGAGTGGGCCGCGCGCGGCGTGCGGGTCAATGCCGTGGCGCCGACCTATATCGCCACGCCGATCAACGCCTTCGCCGACCGCGAAAGCGAGATGTACCGTCGCTGGATCGACGGCACGCCCATGGGCCGTCTTGGCGAGCCGGAGGAGGTGGCCTCGGTGGTCCTGTTCCTGGCGTCGGATGCGGCCAGCCTGATGACCGGCTCCATCGTCCTGGTGGACGGCGGCTACGCCTGCTGGTGAAACGCGCAGCGGTCGGCGCCGGGCGCTGATCCCAGGTCAAATCATCACCCGTGAGTCCGTTCGGCGCAGCGTTCGATCCGGGCGGCACATCAAACACCCCTGCCCAGACCTTTCAGATAGGTCGGTCGAACCGTAAGGTTTGAGCTGACGGCGGGGGCGCATATTCGACGACCCCGAGCCCAACAGAGAGGACTCCAGGGGATGCGATTCTTGACCGCCTTGGCGGTGACCTCGGCGCTTGTCGCGCCGGTCGCCGTGCACGCCCAGACCGCTTCGACCACGGCGCAAACCACGGTCAACGAAGTCGTCGTCACCGCCCGCAAGCGCGAAGAGCGCCTGAAGGACGTGCCGATCGCCGTCACCGCGATCAGCGCCGACACCCTGCAGCGGGAACAGATCTACCAGGTGAAGGACATCGCCGCCTTCGCGCCGGGCCTGATCATCAATTCCGACGCGGTGGGCCGCTCCTTCGTGTCCATCCGCGGCATCGGCGCGACGCTGATCGACACGGTCCAGCCCGGGGTCGGCATCTTCGTCGATGGCATCTACGAGCCGGACACTTCCTACCTGAACAGTCCGCTGCTGGATGTGCAGCAGATCGAAGTGCTGCGCGGCCCGCAGGGCACCCTGTTCGGCAACAACACCCTTGGCGGCGCCATCAGCGTCACCACCCGCCAGCCGTCCGATACGCCGCACTTCAGCGTTTCCGGCGCCTATGCCGGGCCGGACAACTTCGATTCCGGCGCCATCACCGCCAGCGGTCCGATCGTGCCGGGCGTGCTGCAGGCCAAGATCGGCGTCTCCTTCCACGACCAGGACGGGTTCGAGAAGAACACCCTGGCCGGCGGGTACGGCGACCCGCTCTACCAACGCTCGGCCGACGCCGGCCTGCGCTGGCAGGCGTCGCCCAATGCCGTCTTCAGCCTGAATGGATATTACAACCAGGTGCGCGGCGGCGAGACGCCCTACGTGGATGTGACCGGGGTGAAGGACTACTCCGAGAACGAGACGCTGAACTACAACAGCCTGGCCCAGTACACCTACGCCGGCGGCAATCTGAAGGGCGTGTTCGATGTGCCCCAGGCCAACACCATCGTCACGGCGGTCGCAGCCTATGACACGCGCTTCGGCACGGCGGCCGGCGACGGCGACTTCGGGCCGGTCAACTACATCGAGGTGGTTCACGGCGGCAATACGCTGAACACCGAGACCGCAGAACTGCGCTTCGACACCCACTACAGCGCCAACGTCTCCTCGCTGATCGGCCTGTTCGCCGACCAGTCGACCACCAACACCGACGTCAATGACCTGCTGCTGCCTGGTGTGTTCAACATTCCGGTGGACTCGACCGACCACGCTCATATCGAGGCCCAGGCCGTGTACGGCACCTTGTTCTGGAAGCTCGACTCCCTTGAGCTCGCAGCCGGACTTCGTGTCGATCACCAGGTGGTCAAGGACGCGGCGGACCCGGAAAAGTACGAAACCACCCAGCTTGAGCCGCGCGTGACGCTGACCAAGCATTGGACCACCGATCTGATGACCTATGCGTCCATCTCGCGCGGCTTCCGCGGCGGCGGGACCAACGGCCCCGGATCGCCGAACCCCATCTATCGCGGCGACTCGGTGTGGACCTATGAACTCGGCACGAAGTGGGAGACCGCCGACCGCACGTTGTCACTGGATGCGGACATTTTCTACAATGATTACAGTGACTTCATCGGCCAGAATAGCCTCGCGCCCTGCGGCGGCGTCTTCTGCGCCATCAACCTCAACACCGGTCAGGTGCAGAGCTATGGCGCGGAAGTGGAGGCCGATTGGCGGCCGACCAAGCGCTGGGACTTCAACGCCGGCCTGACCCTGCTCCACGCCCGGATCACCAACGGCTCGGAGTACGAACAGACGACGACCCTGCCCCTGCCCGATGACCGGATCCTGTTCACACCGGACTGGAATTTCGACCTCAACGGCAGCTACACCCAGCCGATCGGCGACGACTCGCTGCGCTTCGACGGCACCCTGATCGGCAAGGGCGACCGGGTGGGATCGACGCTGACCCCAACATCGGTGCCGGTGCTGCCCGCCTATCTGCTGGTGAACACCTCGATCACCTACACCCACGGCCACACCCAGCTTGCGCTGTTCGCCACCAACCTGACCAACACCCGGTACTGGGAATCCTATCTCGACTCATCGCTGCTTTCGACGGCAGGCTTCCCGCCCGCGCTTTCGCACGACCTGGGTATTATGGGAGACCTGCGGCGAGTCGGTGTTCGCGCCAGCTACAAGTTCTGATCGGACGTCAAATGAGCGAGACGGCGGCGCTGCCGCGGGCCTTCCTGACCGGTCTGGAGGCGATCTTCCAAGGTCGCCTCCACCTGGGCGAAGCGATGCGCCGCCAGCACGGGAGCAGCGAGAGCCACTTTGTGACCGTGGCGCCGGACGCGGTGGTGTTCGCTCATTCCACCGAAGAGGTCGTGGCCCTCGTCAAGCTTTGCAACGAACACCTGGTTCCGCTGATCCCCTTCGGCGCCGGCACGTCGATCGAAGGCAACACCACGCCGGTGCGAGGCGGGGTCTGCCTCGACCTTTCCGAGATGGACGCCATCCTGGAGATCAACGCCGAGGACCTGGACTGCACCGTCCAGGCCGGCGTGCGGCGCGAACAGCTGAACGAGGCCCTGCGCCACACCGGCCTGTTCTTCCCCATCGATCCGGGCGCCAACGCCACCCTTGGGGGCATGGCTTCCACCCGCGCGTCGGGGACCAATGCGGTGCGTTATGGCACCATGCGCGAGGTGGTGCTGTCGCTGAGGGTGGTGACGCCGGACGGACGCGACATCCGCACCAGCCGCCGCGCGCGCAAGTCGGCAGCCGGCTATGACATCACCCGCCTGATGATCGGCGCCGAAGGCACCCTCGGCGTGATCACCGAGATCACCTTGCGCCTTCACGGCATCCCGGAGGCCATCTCCGCGGCGGTCTGCAGCTTCGAGACCCTGGCCGGGGCGGTGGATACGGTGGTGCAGACCATCCAGTGCGGCGTGCCGATCGCGCGGGTGGAAATCCTCGACGACATGCAGATGCGGGCGATCAACCGCTGGTCCAAGCTGGACTATCCGGAGCTGACCACCCTGTTCTTCGAATTCCACGGCACCGAAGCCTCGGTGGCTGAACAGGCCGAGACGGTGCGGGAGTTGGCGTCCGCCAACGGCGGCGGCGAATTCAAATGGTCGAACCTGCCGGAGGAGCGCTCCAAGCTCTGGGAGGCGCGCCACCAGGCTTTCTATGCGGCGGTGGGCCTGCGCAACGGCGCGGTGGGCTGGCCGACGGACGTCTGCGTGCCGATCAGCCGGTTGGCCGAATGCATCGGCGAAACCAAGCGGGACCTGGAAGGCGCCAGCATGCCGGCGACCATTCTCGGCCACGTGGGCGACGGAAACTTCCATGTCGTGTTCGTGATCGATCCCGACAGCACCGAAGAGGCGGCCGAGGTTGAGGCGCTCAACCGCCGGATGGTTGAGCGGGCGCTGGCCATGGACGGCACCTGCACCGGAGAACATGGCATTGGCCTGGGCAAACAGGACTGGCTGGTCGCCGAGCTTGGCGAAACCGTCGATCTCATGCGAACCATAAAGCGGGCGCTGGACCCCAAGGACCTGTTCAACCCGGGAAAGATCTTCAGCCTATGACGACATCGCGCACCCGCCACCTGGTCGATCCCGAGCTGCTGCCGTTCCTCGACATGCTGCCGGCGCTGGTGCTGAGCGACGAAGTCTTACCTGAGATGCGCGCGCGCAGCTTCCCGATGCCGGTCGACCCGGACTCGATCGAGAAGGTCGACCTGCAGCGGCGCATGATCCCCGGCCCCGCCGGCGCGCCCGAGGTCGAGGTGCATATCTTCACGCCGAAGCAGGCTTCAGGCGCGCGGCCCGCAATCCTGCACATCCACGGCGGCGGCTACGTCGGGGGCAGCGCCGAGGGGGTCGAGGCGGCCTTGCGGCCCACCGCGGCGGATATCGACTGCGTCATCGTCTCAGTGAACTACCGCCTGGCGCCGGAGACGCGTTTTCCCGGCGCGGTGGAGGACTGCTATGCGGCGCTCGCCTGGCTGTTTGAGTCCGCCGCAGAACTGGGCGTGGATACGGCGCGGTTGGCGGTGAAGGGCGAAAGCGCTGGCGGAGGCTTGGCGGCGGCCCTGGCCCTGCTGGCGCGCGACCGCGGCGAATACCGGCTGGCGTTTCAGTGCCTGACCTATCCCATGCTGGACGACCGCACCTGCGTGACCAAGACGCCCAACCCGCAGACCGGCGAGTTCCTCTGGACGCCGCACAACAATCATTATGGCTGGAAGGCCCTGCTCGGCGTGGAGCCGGGCTCGGCCGGCGTTTCGGCCTACGCCGCGCCGGCCAGGGCGGAAGACCTCGCCGGCCTGCCGCCCACCTTCATCGCCACCACCACGCTGGATATCTTTGTCGACGAGAACATCGACTATGCCGAGCGCCTGATCCGCGCCGGCGTGGCGTGCGAGCTGCACATCTATCCCGGCGGCTTTCATGCCTTCGACATCGCCCCCGGGCCGGCGATCAGCGCCGCGGCGCGGCGCGATACGCTCGAGGCCCTACGCCGCGCCCTGTGGCCGGGTAGTGTCTCAGTTTGAAATCCGACGCCGTTGACAAGCATCGCGTCAAAGCAGGACGGCGGTTATCATCCGCCCCATGGCATTTGCCCGCTCCAACCCTAAATCAATCCTGCTGTCCGTAGCCCAGCTGGTTATCGCGGGCGCTGCGCTGTTTGAGTTGGCGTTCGATGTGGGTCCAACATGGGTCGAGGCGCTCGTGTTCGCGGCCCTGCTGGCGCTGACGGTGTTCCGTTTGTTGCGGAGGCGCAACCGTGCCAAAGGGTCCTAGAGGAGAGAAGCGCACCGGATAGGTCGACGCGTCCGTCACCTGGTTCGCCACAGGCTTGCCGCTGTACGCTGCGGGGTGGCTGCTCGTTCGCTGGCCTCATCACTGAAATTCAAACGGAGACGCTACCTGCGGCCGGCCTGATTTCGTTCCTGGCCATTCCTCCGCTAGGCTGGGTCGTTCGTTTGATCCGGTCCCTGTCATGACAGCCTCGCGCAGCCGCCACCTGGTCGATCCGGGGTTCGTCGGGTTTCTGGATCTGTTTCCGAAGGTGGTCCTCTCGGATGAGACCCTGCAGACGATGCGGATCGGCGGCATGACGCCGCCCGCCAGCCCTGAAAACATCGAGCGCGTGGAGCGTACGGAGCGGATGGTTTCGGGACCGGCCGGCGCGCCGGAGGTGGAGCTGCTGGTCTACCGTCCCCGCGAGGCTGTCGGTCAGCTGCCCTGCATTTTTCACATCCATGGCGGCGGTTTTGTCGCCGGCGTCGCGCAGCAATTTGACGGTCAGCTGCGGGAGTGGGCGGCGAGCCTGGATTGCGTCGTCACCTCGGTAAACTACCGCCTGGCGCCGGAGACGCGGTTTCCAGGCGCGATCGAGGACTGCTACGCGGCCTTGACCTGGCTGTTCGCGAACGCCGCCACCCTGGGCGTCGATGCGGCGCGCATCGGCGTCAAGGGTGAGAGCGCCGGAGGCGGTCTCGCGGCGTCCCTGGCGCTGCTGGTCCGTGACCGGGGTGAATACGCGCTGTCCTTTCAAAGCCTGACCTACCCCATGCTCGACGACCGTAGCTGCGTGCGGCAAGCCAATCCGTTCGCTGGCGAATTTCTGTGGACGACGCCGCACAATGCCTACGGCTGGCGCTCGCTGCTCGGCGTGGAGCCAGGCGCCGCCGATGTCTCGCCCTATGCCGCGCCGGCGCGGGCGGAGGATCTCAGCGGCCTGCCGCCGACCTTCCTGATGACCGGCGCGCTCGATCTGTTTGTCGATGAAACGATCGACTACGCCCGCCGGCTCATTCGCGCCGGGACACCGTGCGAACTGCACGTCTATCCCGGCGGCCCGCACGGCTTCGACGTTTTCCGGGGCGTGGCGGTGAGCGATGCGGCCCGCCGCGCCACCCATGAGGCGCTTCGCCGGGCTCTAAACCCGGCGGAGCTATCAGATAGGTAGTTGCCAACCTGTCAGGTAGGTGACAATGTTCCCCCAACGCCCTGAATCGGGGAGGGGGAATGCCGCTATCCAGTCGCCAGGCCGTCGCCGATGCGCCGATCGCCGAGTGTATCCAGATCTCCCCCGAACTGACCGCCCTGATCGGCGGGGCGCCCGCGACCGATCCGTCGCCGGGCCACGCCTTCGCCCTGTGCTTCAGCCTAGGCGCCGGGGGCGCTCAGCCGACCTTGCAGATCAATCCCGGCCCTCGGGGTGACGGGGTGGATGTTGAGCTGCTGGTCGCTCGCGGGGCGCTGGAGCGGCTTGGCGGCCGCGCCTTGATCGGCTCCAACCAGTCCTGCTTCCACCTTCCCAGCGAATTGCGCGCGATCGTGTTGATGCTGTGCAATCCACCGACCCTGGGCGACGCGCGCGCCACCTATCGCCTGGCCAAGAGCATCGAGCTGGTCTGCGAAACCGTGCGCCTGTTCGAGGCCGGCCGGCTGGTGGTCGCGGTCAGCGAGGGCTTCTGTTCCGAAGCCGATTCCAGGCGGCTGCTCGCCGCGCGGCGCATGATCGACGACCGTTGGAATGAAAAACTCACCCTCGACCAGATCGCCCGCGCCTGCGGGCTCAACCGCGCCAAGCTGACCCGAGGCTTCCGCGAGATGTTCAACTGCAGCATTGCCGAAACCCTGGCCGAGCGCCGGCTGCTGGAAGCGCGGCGGCTGCTCTTGACGACGGACCTGCCGGTGTCTTCGATCGGCTACGAGAGCGGCTATCTCAACAACGCCAGCTTTTCCCGCGCCTTCGGCCGCCATTTCGGACGCTCGCCGTCCGACTATCGCGCCGTCGGCGTGGCGGCGTAGGCGGCTAGTGTAACAGTCTGTATCGAACGGAGCCGATTCGATGGTCATGGAGCGGCCGATGCCGCAGGGTGGAACAGGTGACGGCTCGCTGGTGCATCGCGCCATGCGCGCGGTGACCGACCACATCCGCGACCGTTCGCTGCGCGTCGGCGAAACGCTGCCGGGCGAAGCCCATTTCGCCGGCGAGCTGGGCGTCAGCCGCGCGGTGATGCGCGAGGCGTTCGGCGCGCTCGCCGCCCTGCGGCTGATCGACGTTGGCAATGGCCGCAAGCCGCGCGTGGCGGCCATGGACGGCTCGGTGATTGCGACCTCGCTCAACCACGCGGTCGGCACCGCCCAGATCACCGTGCCCGAGGTGTGGGACGTGCGCCGCACCATCGAACTGCGCACGGCGGCCCTGGCGGCCACATCGCGCACCGCCGAGGAGGCGGCGCGGATCGTCGGCCTGGCCGAGGCCATGGCGTGCGACGCGGACAATATGGCGGAGGTGACCCGCCATGACATCGCCCTGCATAACGCCATCGCCCTGGCCAGCCACAACGCCCTGTTCGTGCAGATCGTCGGCTCGTTCGGCCCGTTGATGGAGATTGCGGTCCCGACGGCCTGGCGCACGCGCACCACGCCGGAGCAGCGCGCGACGATGATCGACCAGCACCGCGCCATCGCCCTGGCGATCCAGCAGAAGGATCCGGACGCCGCCGTGGCGGCGATGGACGGTCATTTCGACGCCTCCGTCGGCGCCATTCTGGTGACGACCGGGGTCCCGGCGGCCGCGCCGGTCTGACGACGGCGCTTTGACGCCCGCCCTGAGCGTGTAATCTGCGACTCGCAAGACGCGAGGGGCGCCCAATTCCATGAATGGCCTGATGCACCGCAAGGCGGTGTCGCTGGACGAATTCAAACCGCACCAGCGGCTGAAGCCGACCCTGAGCTGGTGGCATCTGATCGGCATGGGCGTCGGCGCCATCGTCGGCACCGGCATCTACGCCCTGATTGGCGTGAGCGCGAACCTGGCTGGCCCCGCCGTGATCCTGTCCTTCCTGATCGCCGGCGCGGTCTGCGCCTGCGCGGCCCTGGCCTATGCCGAGGTCGCGACGATGATTCCGACGTCAGGCAGCGCCTATACCTACAGCTATGTGGTGCTCGGCGAGATCATAGCCTGGGTGGTCGGCTGGAGCCTGATCCTGGAATACTCCGTCGGCACCAGCGCGGTGGCGGTGGGATGGTCCGGATATGCGACTGGTTTCCTCAACGCCTATGGCGTCCACCTGCCTCACGCCCTGACCACAGGCCTTCTGGCCGGAGGGCTGATCAACCTGCCGGCGGTCTTCATCGTCTATCTGGTCGCGGGTCTGCTGATCGCCGGCACCCGAGAGAGCGCGACGCTGAACGCGGTCCTGGTGGTGATCAAGATCGTTGCCCTGTGCGTGTTCGTCTTCTTCGCCTTTCCGCGCTTCAACTCGGCCAACTTCCAGCCCTTCATGCCCTACGGCTTTGGGGCGCACGTGGTCGATGGGGCCAAGCATGGGGTGATGGCGGCGGCGGCGATCATCTTCTTTGCCTTCTATGGGTTCGACGCCCTGTCCACGGCCTCGGAAGAGACCAAGGATCCAGGCCGCAACCTGCCGATCGGCATCATCGGTTCGATGGTGGTGTGCACGGCCCTCTACATCGCCGTGGCGGCCAGCGCGCTGGGTTCGACCTATTACGCCAACTTCGTCGGCAGCCCCGAGCCGCTGGCGCTGATCTTGCGCCAACTCGGCCATGGCGACGCGGCCAAAATGATCGGCGCGGCGGCGGTGATCGCCATGCCGACGGTGATCCTGGCCTTCCTGTACGGCCAGAGCCGGATCTTCTTCGTCATGGCCCGCGACGGCCTGCTGCCGCAGGGCCTGGCCAAGGTGAACTCGACCACCGGCACGCCGGTGCAGATGACGTTGATCACCGCGACCGCCGTGGCGCTGCTGGCGGGCCTGGCCCCGCTGGACCAGATCGCCTCGCTTGCCAACGCCGGCACTCTGTTGGCCTTCATCGCTGTCTCGGTCTGCATGCTGATCCTGCGCCGGCGCGAGCCGAACTGGGAGCGGGTCTACCGCACGCCCATGGCCTGGGTCGTCGGCCCGGCGGCGATCCTGGGCTGCCTCTATCTGTTCTGGAGCCTGCCGACCAAGACGCGGCTGTTCTTCCTGGCCTGGAACCTGATCGGACTGGCGGTCTATTTCATCCTGCGGCGGCGGACAGCGAACGCCGAGCCGGCCTAGGGCCTGATCAGCAGGCTGCTGGCGGCGATCGAAAACCGGGTCAGGGCCTGGCGGCGGGCGAAGGATTGCATGGCTTCGCTGGTGGGGTCGCGCGAGGTCTCCCAGACGCCGTGATCGCCGTAGCGGGTGATGAGCAGCAGGCGAAGGACGCCGTCATCGATATCGCGCTGCGTCCGTTCCGCGGCGAACAAGCCATAGATGTTGGCGTCGAACCGGACCTCGAAATCGCGCCAGCCCTGGGTGGACAGGCCGACGAATTCGTCGAGCGCTTCAGCGCGGATGTGAAACCAGCGATGCACGTGGATGCCGCCGGGCCTGGGCGCGTCGCCGGCTTGTGGCCGGGCGGTGGGCGTCAGCCGGTCAATGGTGAGCAAGGCCAGGTTCGGATCGTCGGTCATGGACTGCAGCGCCGCTTCGCGCCCGCCTTCGCCGTTCGGCCAGGCAATCAGGGCGGCGGCCTGGGAGTTGGCCCAGCCGAGTTGAGAGACGAAGACGCCTTTGATCTCGGCCGCCGCACCAGCCAGGGCGCTCGTCAGCAGCGATGGGACGACAGGCCCCGCGCGGCGGTAGGGAGGCGGTCCGGGGGCGACGTCGAAGAACAGATAATCGTACATGCGCCGGCCATTTGGTCAGCCGCTTCCGCGTCCGTCCAGCGGGAAACGATCACCCCGCGGCTCCGCCGCGCCAGCCGACGGACACCTGCGCGGCCAGGGGCAGCTCACAGAGGCGCTGACGCAGGCGTTCGGCGCGGCTGGCGCTGAGCCCTTGGGCGACGATGCGCATCGACAGCAGCGGGCCGTCGGCGACGGCGCGGGTCTCCACCAGCCGCGCCTGCTGGACCGCGAAACACCCCAACACCCGCAGGAGCGCGTCGTCGTCATTGCGCGCCTCGAGGATGAACAGGTGCTGGCCGGCCTCCGCCAGGGGCTCGGTCACGGTTTGAGCAGCTGATGTTCGAGGCTGACCCCGCTGACGCCCCGGGCCGCGCTGATGATCGACGCGCAGCGCTGGGCGCCGTCCTCGTCCACGCCGGTCAGGCGCAGCGAGGCTTCGAACCGGTCGCCCATGGCGCGCAGGCTGAAGTGGCGAAGCTGGGCGCCGCCGAGCGTCAGGGCCGCGGACACGGCTTCGAGGCAGGGCGAAGGCGCGGTGGTGGAGATCACCACGAGGTGCACCTGTTCGGTCACGGGCAGGAGGGCGGCGTCATACATGGGGGCGCGCTCCCGGCTGGAGGCTCGTCACGTTGGAAATCGGCTTGGTCATGGTCATCGGAGGGCCCCTTTCGGTTAGGTTGAAGGACCGCCGGCGCAACAAAAAACCCCGCGCCTTGATCAGGAGCGGGGTGGCTTTTGGCCTTTGCGAACCGGCGGCGGGTCTAAGTCGCGCGCTGTCGCCCCGTTCCTGCAAAGCAGGGGGTAATCATCATCATAATGGACATGGTTTTGGAGCACGCGGCGAAGGTCGCGCGGGTCGCGGCGTCAGCGATGTCCAAGCGGCTCGTCATGCGAGGCGTGGGCTCCCAAGTCCGGGCGGGGTTATGGCGCATTCCGGGCGCCCCGCCAAGAGCGACGATGCGTCAGGCGTATTCGAGCAAGCGCATTCCGGAGTCGCTCCCCCGATGGGGGAGCTGTCCCGAAGGGACTGAGGGGGCC
>Ga0302314_10006101_pt1 | contig 21882 bp, 23 predicted proteins | sample III_Palsa_N2_3_FD_200533 | JGI IMG/M metagenome (GOLD analysis project Ga0302314, IMG submission 200533) | Peat permafrost microbial communities from Stordalen Mire near Abisko, Sweden - III_Palsa_N2_3 | ecosystem: Environmental > Terrestrial > Soil > Palsa > Peat permafrost | place: Sweden...
GAGGGAGGCGGCGGACTCGGTTAGCTCACGCCAGACCGTTGGCTGTCCGTGGCGTCGGTTCCCTTCCGTCACAATGGCCTCTCCCGTTGGCTTTGCACACCCTGTGACCGTTTTCCAGGTCGGTTCGCCCCGATATGCGGATGCGGGAAGTGCGCAAAGTGGATCCTGGGTGCCGGCGCGGACCGGGCGGCTAGCGGAGTATTCACGCAAAGCCTCTGTGGTCACATACCAATGCCGCTTAGCCAAGAATAAATGAATACTTAATGGCCATCGGTAGGGTTCATGGGATTAGGCGGTGATCCGCCCTGGCGAGGGGGCTTTATGCCTGACACAGATGTTTCGGCGACCGCGGAACAAGGATCTTCCCCTGGACAAGCCGCTGATACCGGGTGGCGGTCCGTGCCTGCGTCGGAGCCAGAGCTTCCTGGTCGGAGCCAGGCCGCGTTCCAGGCCGGATGGCTGATGGCGCAGCTCTACGGTCCCGTCATTAACGGCGGCGGATCTTCGGCAGGGCACCTGCCGAGCATCAGCGAACTGCCAGAAGCCGACCGCGTGAACTTGTCTCTTCGCGAGCTTGAGGTCGCCCTGTCCGCCTGCGCGGCGGGGATCGGCTACCCGCAGAATCTTGAAGCGGTACAGAACGCACCCCGGCAAGCCGAGTGGCATGCGGGATTCAAGGACGCGCTCATGGGCCTGCACCGGCTGCTGATGGTCGAGCTTACGGTGCGTGATCCGCGCCTTGGCCGCGCCTTCTGCCTGGGGCGGTCGCTCTCCGATACGGCCTGGCTGCCGGCCGACCTGACTACCTTCACGCAGTTGCTCAATCCCTATCGCGTGGCCGAACTCGACGGCTGGCTCGCGGATCTGCCGGACATGCTGGGTCATGACGCGGTGACCGCGGTGCGGGGGTCGCTTCGGACCTGGTGCGCCTGGGCGGCCAATCCCTTCACCGGTCGGCGCAGGCTTGACTGGATGCGTGATGGAGAAAGCGTCAAGCTAGCCCTGCGGCGACAGGGGGCGGTGTGGCGTGATCTGCTCTCCGGTGAGCGGGACCCCGCGTCACTTCTGACGGCCGAGGCCTACATCGGGGCAACTGACATCGCGGTGCGGCGGGTCGGCTTCCTGACCAGGCAGGTGCTCGTTCGCCTCTGGTACGCCGTCGTGCCCCTACTCGCCATGGTGGCCGGCCTGGTCTATCTGTCGGTCGCCTACACGGCGGGTACCGCGAAGTTCTGGGGTGTTTTCGCCACCGTTGCCGGGGGTTCCGGCGTTCTCGTGCAGGGAGTCCGCCAGAGCGTGTCGAACCTTGCGCAGCGATCGGAAGTGCCGCTTTGGCAGGCTGAGCGAGACGACGCGCTGCAGGTCGGCGCGACCCGGCTCCCGGTCGGCGCGACCTCCGGCCGTGTTCGCAGGCGAGCCGTGCCGCGAGAGATGAAGCGCCCAGCCGCTGTGAAGGGCTTAGCCGTCGCCCTTGAGAAGGCGAAGAGCCTCTGGCTTGACTCGGTCGCGATCGCCACGCCCCCGAGCCAATGGCGGTCGGTCTGGTTCAAGGGCGGATCAGAACCTGGCGTCCTCACCCTCAACTACCTCGCGACGACCCGCGGCGGCCAGACTTACCTGGTGAGCCTGCTCGCGCAGAACCCCGGGGCCTCGATCAACGAGACCTCGGCGGGACTGACCCTGATCAGCGCCGTCAAGGGCGCATTCCAGCTCGCCGCTTACTGATGCCTAAGAGCAGATGCTCGCCCGAAGGCTACGGTCAGGAGCCTCGAACCAGTTGGCCGTTCAGCACCACATGGGCGGGGTCGTCGAGCACGCTGAGATCGGCCAGCGGGTCGCGGCCGTAGCGGACGAGATCGGCTGGGGCGCCGTCGACGAGGCCGGGCAGGCCGAGGAACCTGCGCGCGGTCCAGCATGCGGCGCCCAGGGCGACGGCTGGCGGCAGACCGCTTGCGGCGAGATAGCGGACCTCGGCGGCGATCGTGCCGTGGGGGCGAAAATCGGTGCCGGCGAGCACGGTGACGCCGGCCGCGTGCGCCGCGACGGTCAGCGGGCCGAGCCGCGCGTACCCGTCGAGGAACCAGTCCCGCGCCGGCGGCCGCAGTTCCCTCATGGCGTCGAGTTGCCCGGCCCATGGCGTGAAGGTCGGGGTCAGGGCAGTGCCCTGGGCCGCCATCTGCCCCAGCAAGTCGTGGTCAAGCCACATGCCGTGCTCGATGCTGTCCACTCCGGCAAGCACCGCGCGCCTGCACGCCTCGGCGTGGATCGCGTGGATGGCGACCCGGCCGCCGGCCCCGTGGACCCGGCGCACGGTCGCGCCGAGGACCTCCTCGGGCAGCATGCGGGGCGCGGCATGGGTCTCCTCGTCGACGATCCAGTCGCCGCGCAGCTTCACCCAGCCATCCGCGGCGGCCTCCTCGGCCGCGGCGTCCGGCAGATCCGCCTCGGCAACCACCCGGCCTACGCCGGGGAGGACGCCCGGGAAGAACAGCCCCGGCGTGCTCAGCCACGGCCCCGTGGTGATCACCCGCGGCAGATCCGCGGTCCCGGCGACCCAGCGGGGCAGCCGAGCCGAGGCTCCCATGGCCCGCACGGCCGTCACCCCGGCCGCGCGGTGCGCGGCGAGGTCCGCCCGCAGAAGCGCCTCGTCCAGCGACTGGCCGGGGCCGCGCGCGCCTGGGTGAGTGTGCGCGTCGACCAGCCCCTCCAGGACGAATCCCTCGACGGCTAGGGTCTGCGCGCCTGCCACCGGGCGAAGGCTGATGCTGCCGTTGTCGGTCCACAGCTCGACGGGCACGTAATCCGGCAGCAGCGTCCCGCGCACATGCAATTCCACGGTCGCTAACGCTAAGTCCAGGCAGCTGCCGCAAGCCAGCCGATCTGCTCACAGCAGCGACTCCGGTGGCTTCTCCGATCAGAGGGCCGGCCGCCCGCTATCGGTCGTGATCGCATCACCTTAGTCCCACCAGAAGTCCCAGAACGGGTTGTTCACCAGGGCGCGCGCGATCTCGGGGATCCCGCGCAGGCCGTTGTGCGCCTCGTCGCTGAACGCGTGATGCTCAGCGGCGATCCGCTGCGCCGCCCCTAGAGCCTGCGACGGCCGGCACCCGGCATGAGGCACTCGGCCTGCGGCTGGTCTTTCTTCCGCACCACCATTATCTTGCGGTCCCTGATGATGACGGCGCCGACCTTCTGCATCGCATTCAGGGCAGCGTCGAATTTCGGCTCTTCTTGGCGCATCCGCAGTCCTCCATCGGTTTGTCATAACGAACGGTGGCTGACTATGTCATGCCCATGACCGTAGACGGGCTTGTGGCCGCATCGTAGCCTGGTGCAAGGCCGTGACTGGCGTTCGGGTGGAGCACCACCGGGGAGCGGCCTTGCCGGGCCGCTGCCCGGATAGCCGTGCGCCTGGGCGAGCATCTGCTGCCGTCCGAAGGAGCACGCGCATGCGCAGTCCGGTTACCGGTGCCGCCCGGCTCGGCCCGCTGCTTCCCGCGGGAGAACCCCGCATTGTCGGGATCGTGAACATCACCGAGGACTCGTTCTCCGACGGTGGCCGCTATCTGGACCCCTCGGCCGCGGTTGCGCACGCCCGCAAGCTGTGGGCCGACGGCGCCGACGTCATCGAGCTTGGTCCCGCTGCCAGCCACCCGGGCTCTTCGCCGGTCACCGCCGCGGAGGAACGGCGGCGGCTTGTCCCGGTCCTCGAGCAGCTCACCGCGGACGGGATTCCCGTCTCGGTGGACTCATCCAGGCCCGAGACCCTGCGGCTCGCAATCGCGGGCGGCGCGGCCTACCTCAACGACATCCACGGGTTCGGCGACCCGGGCCTGTACCCCGCCCTGGCGGCATCGGGATGCCGGCTGATCGTCATGCATGCCGTGCAGACGGCCGGGCCCGCCACCAAGGTGGTCATGGAGCCGGCCGCGGTCTGGGCCGGGATCTGCCGGTTCTTCGCCCGGCGGATGCCCGCGCTACAGGCGGCCGGCATCGGCCCTGACCGACTCATCATCGACCCCGGGCTCGGCTACTTCCTCGGCAGCACCCCCGGACCATCGCTGATGGCCCTGGCCGGGATCCGTGAGCTGAAGGACACCTTCGACGTGCCCGTCTTGGCGTCGCCGTCCCGCAAGTCCTTCCTGCGCGCGCTCACCGGCAGGGACGTCGCCCAGTCCGGTGCCGCGACGCTTGCCGCGGAGATCTTCGCCGCGTGGCAGGGAGCGGACTACATCCGCACCCACGATGTCGCGGCCGCATGCGACGCGCTCACCGTCCTGGCGGCCATCGCCCGCCAGGCTAGCCCCGCGTAGCCGTGCTCCTTGACCCATCCGAAAAGTGTCCCGCCGAGATGACACCCAGATTACTGGGTGTACTTGACGGTGCTATGGCCTCGTCGGGAATTTAGTTGTGGCTTCTGGCGGCGAGTCGGCCGGACCTCTGGATGGCGCACCACAAGTTAATCTCCGACGAGGCCTATTTGACAGAAGGTACCCCCAGTGATGATGCCATCCCCGGCGAGTGCCCGTTGCGGGCGATTCGCCCGGTAACGGCCGCCGTCCGGGCTGAGAGCTGGAACTTTCAGGTCACCGGTAAACACCGACAGGGGGCTGTCGCCACGTCAGGCGAGAGTGGGTTGTGCCGGGAGACGCCCGGCGCGACACGAGAGGGATGACTGACATGCCTGGATTCAACGGCATCGGCTGGTTCGAGATCGGTACCGACGACCCGGCGGCCGCCGAGCGCTTCTACGGTGACGTGTTCGGCTGGACGGTCGCGCAGGACGACGGCGCGAGCACGGACCCGGCATACCAGATCTTCACCACGGGTGACCCGGAGGGGCTCCGTGGCGGGCTCTTCGCGACCAAGGGGGAGATGCCCAACTATGCGGTCTTCGCCCTGCTAGTCGAGGACGTCGAGGACACGTGTCGGCGGGCCGAGGCGGCTGGCGGCAAGGTCCAGCGCGCGCCGCAGGTCAACGCGGCCGGGGTAGCCTTCGCGCACCTGCTCGACCCGGCCGGTAACCACTTCTCGGTGTTCAGGACGCCGTACGCCTAGACCTGAGCCGGGGCGTGGGTCGTCTATCAGCCCAAGCTGAGCTGATAGACGACCCCCCGCGGTATGTCGAGATCCGCGCCGCTCAGCGAGCGCGGCGCGGGCACCTCGGCGGTGACCGAGACCGAGGTGATCCGGTCGGTGCGGAAGACGCGCAGGGCGTCACGCCGCCGGCACCAGGCCACCAGATACCAGCGAGTCTCCTTGCCGACGTAGCCGAGCGGCTCGATCTCGCGCATCGTGGTGGCGCCCGATCCGTCGACATAGCCGATGCGCAGGACGCGGCGGGCGAACAGCGCGTCGGCCACCAAGCGCGGCACCGACGGCGCGGCGTCCGCGTTGCCAACCAGATGGATACGGCCGGCCAGGTCGCGGGCCGCGGCGGCGTCGTCACGCTGCATCGCCGCGACCAGTTTGCGCAGCGCCGAGCCCGCGCTCGCCTGGAACGGTGTGCCCCCAAGCCGCCGCAGCGCCACCGCCATCGCGACGGCCTCGCTCGGCGTCAGGTTGACCGGCGGCAGCGTCCGCGCCTTGTCGAGGCAGTAGCCACCCGTCCGCCCGGGCTCCGCGTAGATAGGCACCCCCGACTGCTGCAGCGCGCTGATGTCTCGCTCGACCGTGCGCGCGCTGACCTCGAAACGACCGGCAAGCCACCGCGCGCTGCGCGGGCGAGGCGCGACGGCCCGCAACTCCTCGACGAGTGCGTACAGGCGATCGGTACGGTTCACGCGTGCAACGTAACATCGGGGTACGACAAAAGACGGCCGTCCGCCCCTCGGTCTGCTGTCTCGGTCAGGCGGGGTAGCGGTTGGGATCTGACGGAAGGAACGCGCGTGACCACTCCAGCAGCAGCCGCTACTTCGGGCAGTGAGGGCAGGCCGCAGCGGCGGCGGAAGCCGCCTAAGCCGGTCGAGGTCGTGTCGGTGTCGCGGATCGCGCCCCGGCTTGTCTCGGTCTGGGTCGGCGGCGACGGGCTCGAGGCGTTCGCCGACGCCGCGCCGACCTCGCACCTCAAGGTGTTCCTGCCCGCGCCTGGCCAGGACGCGCCGGCGCTGCCTCGGCAGACCCCCGACGGGCAGGTCGTGGCCGGTGACGGGCCGCCGCCGACGGTGCGCACCTACACGCCACGGCGATACGACGCCGCGAGCGGAACCCTCGAGATCCAGTTCGTCCTGCACGGCGTGGGGCCGGCCTCCGAATGGGCGGAGCGGGCCAGCGTGGGCGACAAGCTCGCGGTCGCCGGCCCGGGCGGGCGCTTCTCGCTCGACGAGTCGGCCGTCGAGTGGTGGATCGCCGCCGACGAGTCCGCGATCCCCGCCCTCGGCACGCTGATCGAGGCACTTGGGTCGCGCGTCACCGCGCGGGTGCACGTCGAGGTCGCTGGCCCCGAGGACGAGGTCGAGCTGACGAGTCCGGCGAAGACCTCCATCACCTGGCACCACAGGCGCCCCAACGCCTACGGCGCCGCGCTACTCGATGCCGCGGGCAAGGACGGCATGGATCCCAACGCTCGGGTCTGGGTGGCCTGCGAGGCCGCGGTGATGCGCGCCATCCGCCGCCGCTTCATCGCCGAACGTCCCATCCTGCCCTCGGCCCTGGTCACCCGCGGCTACTGGCGCGTCGGCGAGCAGAACCACCCCGACCACGACTACGGCGACGACTAGAACGACAGCGGCGGCGGTCTCGTTCCGGCGCCCGGGTGCCAAGTGCACGTTCGAGCTTGCTCCGGCCGGCCCAAACGCGCACCTGGCCCACCGAAGGGGAGTCGGCGGGGGTCGCGCAGGGCCGCGAGGACGCGGAGCGCGACGTCGTCGTCTAGGGCGAGCACCCGGGTCCTGGCACGGACACGGACGTTTGATCTCGGCTTCCCGAGCATCCGTGCCACGGTCGTCCCCGCCCCTACGACGAGCATGCGAGGACGCTCTACCGCCGCTTCGCCTGAGCCTGAGTTATTCAGGTTTGGCCAAGTCAGGGTACTTGCGGGGGAAATGTCCTTAGTGTTCTCGCGTGATAGTCCGCCTCGCTTCAGTGGTACTCGTGGCATCTGCCGTGTCCGTCGCATCTGCCGTGTCCGTTGTTCCCGGCTACGCCGCCACCCAGCTGTCCACCCAGGCGTCGCCGGGTCATCCGGTCGCCTGGGTTGGCACCTGGGCCGCGGCACAGGTCGCGCCCGCGGCGACCGGGCTGTCGCATACCGGGTTCAAGGACGTGACGGTGCGCGACATCGTACGCGCGAGCGCCGGCGGCAGCCAGATCAGGATCCGGCTCTCGAACGTGTTCGGCGCCAAGCCGCTCGCGCTCAGCGACGTGCGCGTCGCGCTGCGCCGCAGCGGTGCGCAGGCGGTGGCAGGCAGCAGTCACCGGGTGACGTTCGGCGGCAAGGATAGCGTCATGATCCCGGTCGGGAAGCGCGAGTTCAGCGACCCGGTCAAGCTGTCGGTCGGCGCCGGGCAGGACCTCGCCGTGTCGATCTTCGTTCGTGCGGCCACCGGCCCGGCCACCTGGCACCCCGCCGCGCTCGCCACCAGCTACTACTCCACCGCCGGTGACCACAGCGGAGCCACGGGGGCGGCGGACTACCCGAACAAGATCGGCGCCTGGTACTTCCTCGACGGCGTGAACGTGGTCAACCCCAACCTGGCCGGCGCGGTCGTGACGTTCGGCGCGTCCACCACGGACGGGGTAGGTTCCACCGCGAACGCCAACGAGCGCTACCCCGACGACCTCGCCCGTCGGCTGCTCTCGCTGCCCGACGGGAAGCGGCTATCCGTGCTCAACGCGGGCATCTCGGGCAACCAGCTGCTGTTCGGCAACGGCACCTCGGGTGAGTCCGGGCTGTCCAGGTTCTACCGTGACGCCATTAACCAGAGCGGCGTCCGGGCGATCATCATCTGGGAGGGCACCAACGACATCGGTGACCACTCAGGTATCGAGGCGAACCAGCTCATCGACGCCTACCTGCTGCTCATACAGCAGGCGCATGACTACGGCATCGCGGTCATCGGCGCCACCCTCCAGCCCGACGAGGGAGCGGGTTACTACACGCCAGAGGGAGACAAGGTGCGCGATACCGTCAACCGCTGGATCAAGGCGAGCGGCGAGTTCGACGGTGTGGTCAACTTCGACGCGGTGCTTCGCGACCCCCTTGACCCGGCCGAGCTGATGCCCGCCTACGACAGCGGAGACCACCTGCACCCCAACGACGCGGGCTACCAGGCGATCGTGGACTCGATTAACCCGTCCCTCTTCGAGCAGCTGGTCATTAACGTTTCACGGCGGCTTCGCGGTAGCCGCTCGGCCGGGTGAGCAAGCGGGTACGGGCTCTGCTCGACTGAGGTGCGGCTGGCGGGTTAGGCGGAGCCACGCGTCCGTTCGGTATCACTCACTGATCTTTGCGCGGTGCTCACCCATGTCCGCCAGTCCGTCTTCAGGCGATGAACAGCGTGATCGCGACGTACTGGCACGCCGCTGCGGCGCACACGTAGACGTGAAAGACCTCGTGGTAGCCGAAGACCGCCGGGTTCGGGTCGGGCCAGCGGCGGCGGTAGGACAGTGCCCCCGCCGTGTAGAGCAGTCCGCCCACGAGGAGCAGCGTGCCCGCCACGACACCGGAATGGACGAATACTCCAGGCAGCGCGAGGCCGCCCGCCCAGCCGAGCCCGACGAACGTCGAGCCGACCAGGAGTTCGGGTGCGTTCATCCAGACCATGTGGATCGCACCGGCGGTCAGCGTCAGCGTCCACAGTGCGATGAGGCAGGCAACGCGGAAGGCGCCGTGGGAAGCGATCAGGAAGGCGGGGGTGGCCGTGGCCGCGATGAGCAGGAAGATCATCGCGTGGTCGAGCCGCTGCAGCCTTACTCGCCACGCCTCGGTCCAGTTGCCGCGGTGGTAGAGCGCGCTAACGCCGAACATCGCGCTCATGCTGGCCACGAAGATGGCCATCGCCGTGATCCGCAGGATGCCATGCGCGTGGACGAGTGCGAGGGGGCCGAGCACGAGCGAGGCCTCGAACCAGATCAGGTGCATCCAGCCGCGCAACAGCGGCTTCGCCGGCGCCAAGGTGTCCATCGCCGTCACAGCGGGCATGCTTCATGAACCCAGCGACCGTCGGGCAGACGGCGCGCGTCCTGGCTCGCGGTGATCACCGCACCGCAACGTTCGCAGGTCTCACCGGGGGCGTGCGCCTCGTTGTCGGCGGGATCGAGGTACTCGGCCTCTGCCTCCTCCCGGGCGTGCTCGTCGCCCTCCCGCTCGGCCGGGTCCGCATGGCCGGCTGGGCGGGGGCCGGCGGACTGCTGCTTCATCCGCTCTTCCTCGCTGTACTCTGGCTGCGTGGTCACCGTGGCCTCCTGTGTTCGTCCGTGGGCCTAGCCGTTTTCCCCGGTTTCCCGTTCACAACATACGGGTTCACCACAAGCGGTCAGCGGCCCACGCTGATCGCTGTGGTGCGCCCGAGAAGCCAGGGCACCGCCTGGGCGGCCGACCAGCCGTCCGGGTGCTGCGCGAGCATCGCGCGCACGCCGTCGAGATCGGACCCGAGCGTGATGAGCGGATCCTCAACATAGCCGTCGCCGCGGCGGGTCTGGCCGAGCCCGACGTTGGCCATCAGCGCGTTGCACAGGCACGAGCGGCCGACGGTGTCCGTCGCGTCACCGCCCTTGCGAACGTACATGTTCGCGGGTTCACCCGGGCAGCGGTAGCCAACCGCGCCGTCCGGCCGCAGGTAGGGCACCCGCAGGTGACCAAGGTCGCATAGCCGCTGCCGCGCGTTGTAACGCTCGGATTCCGCGAGCGTTTCCGGCAGCTGCGCGACCTTGAACGGGAATCCCGTGGGCGAGGCGGCCGGGTCGGTGCGCACGCGCAGCGTGTCATCTCGGACCTGGTCGAGCAGCGCCGAGCGCAGGTCCGGGCGGAGACCCGACTCGCGGCTGAGCGCGAAGAGGGTTCCCGCCTGCACGCCGACGGCGCCGGCGGCACGGGCTTCACGCAACCGTTCCGGAGTGCCGTAGGACCCGGCCAACCAGAACGGGAGGCCGATGCCTGCCACCCGGGCCAGGTCAGCGTCGTCGCGCGGGCCATAGCGAGGCTGGCCGTCGTCGTCTAGTACGAGCCGTCCGCGCGGCGGGGCGTTGTGCCCGCCGGCCGGCGGCCCCTCGATGACGAACCCGTCGGGGCGGATGCCGGGATCCCTGGCGAGGTACTCCGCGAGTACGTGCGCGGAGACGATGGCGAGGAAGACCGGGCGCCGCAGCGGCGGCAGTTCCGTCCCGAGCAGAGCAGCCGGATCGAGGTCGACGGTGTGCGGCTTGCCGCCGTCCGCGCCGACAACATCGACCGGGAGGCTGACCCGGTCCCGGGCGGCAAGGGCGCGCAGCAGCCCGGGAAGCTCCCGCGGTATGCCGGCGCCCACAAGGATCACGTCGACGTCTGCGAGCATCGCACCGTAGACGGCCGCGGGCAGGGCCATCTGGATCTTCTCGAGGAAGTTCACGCCGACGGGACCGTTATGCCCCCGCTTGGCCAGCCAGACCTCGGCGAAGTTGGCCACCACGGCGAGCTCTTGCGCGTGGCGGTCCTGGTCGAGCCTGAGCCTGGGCGCGGCCGCGTACGGCGTTCCCTTCTCGCGGCCACCCGCGCGGAAGTAGCGGGTCAGGACACGCCCCGCGATGTCAGGTATGGGGAAGGCGGCAAGCGCCGCCCGCAGCTCACCGCCGGGGTCGCCGTCCTGCAGCCGCCTGGCGAGCACGCCGTCGAGCGCCGTGCCGGACACGACGCCGAGCTGGCCAGCGGTGGCCACCGCCCGGGCAAGGGGCCAGGATGAGACGGCCACGACCATGCCACCCTGGATGACGGCGGGGAGCGCGCTTGCGTCAGGCACGTCCATGAAGCCTCCAAGTTACGATCACGTAAGTTACGTTACCGTAGGATCTGGCTCGCCGGGAAGTGGGATCTGGCTCGCAGGGAAGGACCATGGCACGGTGATCCGATCCTTGACTCCGAATACAATATGAAATTATCTTGATAGGTAAACTCGGAATTAGGCCGAGCGCTGCAAGAGTCAACCTCAACGAGGAGATTCGCTCATGGGCGTTACCGATCAGTACCTGCGGAACAATGCCGCCTACACGGAGGGGTTCGCCGGCCCGCTGCCGCTGCCTCCGTCCCAGCACCTCGCCGTGGTCGCCTGCATGGACGCCCGGCTCAACGTCTATGCGATCCTCGGACTCTCCGACGGCGAGGCGCACGTGATCCGCAACGCGGGCGGCGTGGTCACCGACGACGAGATCAGGTCGCTGGCGATCAGCCAGCGACTGCTCGGCACCACCGAGATCATCCTCATCCACCACACCGACTGCGGCATGCTGACGTTCACCGACGACGGGTTCAAGGCGTCCATCCAGGAGGAGACCGGAATCAAGCCGGCCTGGTCGGCCGAGTCCTTCACCGACCTCGATGAGGACGTCCGCCAGTCCATCGCGCGCATCGAGGCGAGCCCGTTCATCCCGCACAAGGACTCCATCAGGGGCTTCGTTTTCGACGTGGCCACGGGGAAGCTCAACGAGGTCATCTAGCGGGTAATAGCTAGGTGCCCGGCCCGCGGTACCGCTGCCGGCGCAGCCATGCACCTGGGAGGTCGCCGCAGTGAGTGTTACCGACGAGTACCTGCAGAACAACGACGTTTACGCCGAAACGTACGCGGGCCCGCTGCCGGTCCGTCCGTCCAGGCATATGGCGGTCGTCGCCTGCATGGACTCCCGGCTGAAGATCTTCGGGCTGCTCGGCATGGGTGACGGTGAGTCGCACGTGATAAGGAATGCGGGCGGCGTGGTGACGGACGACGTGATCAGGTCGCTGGCGATCAGCCAGCGGCTGCTCGGCACCACCGAGATCATCCTCATCCACCACACCGACTGCGGATTGCTTACCATCACCGAGGACTCGTTCAAGGAGGCCATCGCGGGCGAGACCGGGATCAGGCCGCCGTGGGCGGTCGAGGCCTTCACCGACGTCTACGCGGACGTCAGGCAGTCCAAGGCCCGCATCGTGGCCAGCCCCTTCGTCCCGCACAAGGACGCCATCCGCGGCTTCGTCTTCGACGTGGCAACCGGCAAGCTCAACGAGGTGATCTAACCCCGGCCGGCGGGGGCGGTAGTGGCACGACCGAGCTCTATCCCGCCGGTTTTATCCAGGTAAAAGCACCAAGATCGAATTAGTGCTGAAGGTCTGACCGCCTCTGACCGGTCAGGCCTTCAGCACTATCGATTTATGGGCAGGACGAAGACTCGTTCCTGTTATGCCGTTGATGGTGCGAGCTTGCAGGTCCATAGCGTCGTACTCTCGGCGTTCAGTCCTGAGCCGCTGGTTGATAACAGCAAGAGATAGTGTGGGCTTCGAAGGATAACAGCAAGAGGCGCCCGCGGGGATGGGCCGGGGAGAGCCGGCCCCGTCCGTTCCTCCGATATCGGAATGTGAACTACCTCGGCAGCGAGAGACGCATGGACCGTGCGATGCTCGGTGCATGCGACCGACGCTGTATGAGTTCGCGGGCGGGGAGAAGGCGTTCGTACCCTTTGCCGCAGCGCTGCACGCGCGCTGCCTCGCGGACCCGGAACTGAACCATCCGTTCTCCCACCCGGACCAGAATCCGCAGCATATCGAGCGGCTCGCCGCCTACCTGGCGCAGACCATGGGCGGGCCGCCACGGTACTCGGCGGAGCATGGCGGCGACCAGGCTGGCCTGGTGCTGATGCACTCGGGCAACGGGGACATGAGCGATCTCGGCCGTCGGTTCGCCGACTGCTTCATGCTCGCGGCCGACGACGCCGGCTGGCCAGATGACCCGGAGTTCCGTGCCGCGATCCGTGCCTACATCGAACGGGCGGTGGACGACGTGGCGCTGTCCCACCCGAACGATTCTGACGTTCCCGCCGACCTGCCGATCCCGTCCTGGTCTTGGTCCGGGGACGGGGACGCTGCGCAGTGACCGCACCTGCCCGGCTGGCCCCGCTGCTTGAGCAGTTCGACTGGGCCTGCATGCGCCTGGTCAACCGGATGCTCGGACCCGAGGTCGACAGCGGGAACGGTACCCCGATCGCGGTCGAGCCGATGTCCAACGACGAGTACCTGTGGGAACCGGTGCCCGGCTGCTGGTCGATCAGGCCACGCAAGGACGGGCCAGGGCCGGGCGCGATGCTGCTGAGGGGCGCGGGTGAGTGGGGCCGCGACTCCGCCGAGCCCAGCCATCCCTACCCGCCGCCGTTCACCACGATCGCCTGGCGGCTCAGCCACATTGCCGAGATGCTCATGCTGCGCTCGGACTACACGACGGGCAGCCACGTGCTGACCAGCGACACGTACGTGACGAGCGGCGAGGCGACCAGCGCGATCGCCGCGTTCGTGGCGGCGTCGGATGCCTGGCGTGGCACGCTGCTGAGCTGCGACGACACCGCGCTTGACACGGTGGGCCTGAGTAACTACCCGTACGGCAGCGACGTCGAGGAGATCTTCATCGACATCGTCTGGTGGGTGAACCAGGAAATCCTGCACCATGGCGCGGAGATTGCCCTCCTCCGCGACCTGTACCGCGCGCAGTGGGCCGGCTGAACCAGGACCGCTAGTCGGGTCGCGCCCGGTCGATGAGCGCCTGGACGCCGTCGAGGATGTGCTCGATGCCGAACAGGAACTCCTCGTGTTCCGATTGCGGGCCGTCGGTCACCGGAGACCAGGCAATCCGGTACAGCCGCGGATAGGTCTTCTCGTCGACGAGTTCCCGCAGCAGCGCCTCGAACGTCCATAGCGGAGCGGACTCGCCGCCGCCCGCCCCTGTTTGATCACGCACCGCATTAGCGCGCGCGGCGCGGAACGCGTCATGAGCCATCCGGGCCTCGCTGAGCGTGTAGGAGCTGAGCAGGCCGATGATCCGCAGCTTGTCGGCGTCCGCGACACCGGTCCCGTCGAGGGTCGCGAGCCCGAGCTCGACGAAGGTCAGCGAGTTCGGCGCGACCGGGGGCGTGGCCATCGGCATCTGGGTGAGCCACGGATGACGATCGATCCCCTCTCGCTGGGCCGTCGCCCACATCCGCAGCCTGGCCCGCCAGCCGTCGCCTTCAAGTACCAGGTCCTCGGCGCCGAGCGCGCTGGCGTTCCACATCAGCTGCAGCAGCTCGTCCTTGCTGGTGACGTGCCGGTAGAGCGACATCGTGGTGAACCCGAGCTCGGCGGCGACCCGCGCCATGGACACGGCCTCAAGGCCCTCGGCGTCGGCCAGTCGGACGGCGGCCTCGACGATCGCGTCCGCCGACAGCCCCGGCCGAGGGCCGCGTTTTCCTGCTTCGCGCCGCCCCCACAGCAGGTCAAGACCTGGCGGCAGCCGCGCCGGCTCTTCAGCTGGCATATGGCCGTACCGTACTCCTCCACGCTGGCGCCGGGATCACTCACTGGTCCGTGCTTAAACTGTGTATCGAATATACATTTTGTGGGTGCGGCACGTGGCCCGGATCCTGGCGACGTCATGGGAGGCGCCGAGCGAGGTGTAGACCTCCACGGCACGGGTGATCGCGGCCCGTGCCTGGCCGCGATCACCGACGTGAATGAACTCTGCCGCGGCTGCCTCAAGCGCCATCGCTCTCAGCAGTGGCCTACTGGCATCCTGATAACGGTCCGCGGCGGCGAGCAGCCGGGGGGCGTCGTGGTCGAGCAGTCCGCGGCAGCAGAGCGCATTCGCCTGCCGGTGCGGGATGTCCGAGTCGGCGGCGAGCCCGGCGGCGCGGCCCGTGAGGGCACGGGCGGTGCCGAGGTCGCCGGTCCGCGCGGCGAGACGGACGGCGTCGGCGAGCAGGTCCTCTCCCTCGACGTATTCGATGCCGCCGCCGAACGCGGCGGTCAGCGCGGCGAGCGCTTCCGGCAGCGCGCCGGCGTGCTCGCGATCCAGGCTCCTGGCAAGTGCGAGCGGGCCGATAAGCCGGTGCCCGATCTGCTCGGCATGCGGGACGACGGCGGCGAGATGGCGGCGCGCCGCGGCGGTCTCGCCGCGATGGAAGCGCATCACGGCCGCCATGGCGAACTCGACGCACACCGCACCGGGTTCCTTCAGGTCCTCGGGCATGATCTCCAGCTCGGCCAGCGCGTCGTCCCAGCATCCCGTCTCGAAGAGCAGCTGGCTGAGGATGCCATGCGCCTGTGCCAGCCGGATCGTCGTGCCGACCTGGCCCGCGAGGTCTCTCGCCTCCCGGGCGGCGGCGAAGGCCTGCTCGTACTTGTCCAGGTTGGCCAGCGTGACGGCCTTGTTGATCTGCAGCAGCAGCCGCAGGTCGGTCAGCGCCGGATCGGTCTCGGTGACGGCAAGCGCCCGGTCGAACAACGGCAGCGCGTCGGTCATGTGTCCCCGCATCGTGGTCACGAGCGTCAGCACATGCAGCGCCCAACCCATCGCCCAGTTGTCGCGGGCCTCCTCCGCCAGCGCTAGCGCGTCGGCGGCGACCCGGCGGCCCGGGTCGACGTCGCCGAGGTAGAGGTGGGCCCGGGCGGTGAGCACGAGCAGCCTGGCGCGGTGCCGTCCCGCGAGCCCGGGAGAAGCCAGCGCCCGGTCCAGCGTTGCCAGGGACTCCGCGGACAGGCCGGCCTGCATGCGGCACTGCGCCAGCGTCCAGTGCAGGTCCACCAGTAGATCGGGGTCGGCGGTGTACTCAAGCGCGCGGATGGCCACCTGCCCGGCCCGCGTCCTGTCGCCGATGCGGTAAGGCCAGGATCTACCACTACCTGCTCGGCGGGCACAACAACCTTCCCGTCGACCGGGAGGTCGCCGACGCGCTGGTCTCGCATTCCCCCATCACGACCCGGCGGCCGTCGCCTAGGGCCGGGCGCTGCTCGCCGACGAAACCCGAGTGACGGCTTCGTCAGCATATGTTGACGCGAGGAAGGTGTCAGCATATGCTGACACCGACGCGAATACGGCCACGAGATCGGGAGACGTTGATGTTCGAGCACTTCACGGGCGAGGGCCGGCAGGTGGTGGTGCGCGCGCAGGAGCAGGCGCGCCGCCTCGGGCACGGCTTCATCGGCACCGAGCATCTGCTTTACGGCCTCGCCTGCGCCGACGGGCAGGTCGGCATGGTCCTGCGCGAGCGGGGCGTGACACCGGAACGCTACGAGGCGCAGTTCGTTGAGCTGGTCGGCCCTGGCCCGCACCCGGCCGCGCGCGGTGCCGGGCCCGACCCGCTCGACCGCGACGCGCTGTCCGCGATCGGCATCGACCTAGACGCCGTCCGCGAGCGCGTCGAGGCGTTGTTCGGCCCCGGTGCGCTGCTGGCCGGTGCTGCTGAGCCGCACCGGTGGGGCCGCGGACGCCGCCGTCCCGCTTCCGGCCACCTGCCCGTCACCCGCCGGGCCAGAAAGTGCCTGGCGGTCTCCCTCCACGAGGCGCGCGCGGCGCGGACCGGCCAGGCGAAGACCGGCCAGCCTGGTGCCGAGCACATCGCCCTCACGCTGCTTGCCATGGACGAGGGCCTGCCGCCCCGTATCCTGTCGGCCATCGGCGCCCGCGCGCCCGAGCTGCGCGCCGAGATCCTCGACCGCTACCGGCCGGCCGACTAGCCGACAGCCCTGGTCTTCCTGGCCTGCGCGCGGCGCTTGACCCGCGCGTAGATGATCGCCTGCTTTCCGTCGCCCGGGCTGCGGCGGTCCATCTCAAACAGCGTGGTCGCGGTGATGAGGTCGCTCAGCTTGGCATAGCCGTAGCTGCGGGAGTCAAAGTCGGGCCGCTGGTTGGTGATGATGTTCCCGATGGCCGATAGCGGTGCCCAGCCGTCGTCGTCGGAGGCCGCCTCCACCGCGTTGCGCAGCAGGGCCACCAGCGCGGTGTCGCTCTTGAGCTGCGCGGCCGGGGCCGCAGCGACCCTGGCCGGCTTGGCCTCCGAGCCGGCGATCACGGCGTCGGCGTCGGTGTCGCTGTTGGCGAAGGTGAGGTTCTCGATGTAGATGAACTTGTCACACGCGGCCACAAACGATTTGGGTGTCTTGCGCTCGCCGAATCCGTAGACCGTCAGCCCGGACTCGCGCAGCCGCTGGGCGAGCCGGGTAAAGTCGCTGTCGCTGGACACGATGCAGAACCCGTCGAACCGCCCCGAGTAGAGCAGGTCCATGCCGTCGATCACCATGGCCGCGTCGGTGGCGTTCTTGCCCCGGGTATAGGCGAACTGCTGGATCGGCTGGATCGACTGCGCCAGCAGCTGGTCCTTCCAGCCCCTGAGGTTCGACGCCGTCCAGTCCCCGTAGGCGCGCTTGACGTGCGCGGTGCCGTACTTGGCGACCTCCGCGAGCAGCCCCTCCGTGATCGACGGCTGTGCGTTGTCCGCGTCGATGAGCACCGCAAGCCGAACAGCGTTCTCCGTGGTGGTGGCCATGGCGTCGATTATCCCGTTGCGGGTGAGTGAGCGATAGTGCTCATCACACCGGCGCCCCGTCCCGGGTTGTTCGGCAGGCCTGCGCCTGCGGTCGGACTCGATGTGGATCGCGCCGATGGTGAAGGTGACCCGGTCGCGGTCACGGCCCCCTTCTTCCAGCTAGCTTGCCGCGTCCAGCCGGGTTAGCCGGCTCCTTGTGCGGCCGGTTCCGGCTGACTAGCGAGCAACGTGACTTCTTGCAACTCTGTCAATATTCGCTCATCAAATGTTCAGCTCCTTTACAGTTTGCCGGAAGCTGTTACTGTTTACGGGAGGACATGATGTTCCAGGGGCGACGAGGTTGGGTACCGATGGCCGCTATTGCCGCGGGCGCGGGTTGCCTGGTGCTCTCCGCGTGCGGCAGTTCCTCTGGCGCCGCGTCCGCCGCGTCCTCCGCGTCCTCCGCGTCCTCCGCCAGCACGGCGGACCCGCTGGCGGGCCTGAGCGCGGCCAAGATCGGAGCGGAAGCCACCGCAAACGCCGTGGCGGCAGCGACGCTGACGATCAACGGGACCATCACCCAGTCGGGCCAGACCCAGACCATCGACGACCTCGGGATCAAGCGAGGTGTGGGCTGCGCGGGGACCATCGGGGTGGGCAGCAAGGGCAGCTTCAAGCTCATCCTCATCGGCTCGACCGTCTACATTAACCCGGACAAGCAGTTCTGGACGGCCAACGCCGGGTCCGACGCGTCCGCGGTCATCGCGCTCATCAACGGCCGGTACCTGAAGACCACGACGAGTGACAAGAACATGACCGGAATCGGCGACCTGTGCGAGGTGCACAAGCTGCTTACGTCGGCACACACTACCGATACCAAAGAAGAAGCGGTGACCACACTCGGCGGGATCCGGGTACTTCCGCTCAAGGTTTCCGATGGCAGCACCGACTATGTCACGGACACGAGCAGCCCGCAGTTCGTCGAGGCCACCTCGCCCAAGGGCTCGGCGAACGGCTCCGGCAAGATCACCATCGCGGTCAACACCCCCGTCACCGTGGCCGCCCCGCCCGCCAGCCAGGTCATCGACGGCTCCCAGGTGGGCTTCTAACCGATCTTTAGGTCTTCGACCCTGATCACGTCGAACCTGGGGGCAAGGCCGGTGGACAGCTTCTCACGCCAGTCCTTGCGCCGGTCTGCGAGACGCGATCAAGCGCGCTTACGCCGGGGTGCTGGAGAAGATCAGCGCGCGGCCGCGGGGCGCTTCACCGGCCGCCACGGGGTGAACCGTCGGAGCTGGCTGCCGACGGACACGCCTACGCGCCGGTTGCGGAGCCTTGACCTGCGGCTGCGGTTCGTGAAACCATAATGTTGGATTTGTCACACGCGGCCACGCCCGACACGCTATCTCACACCGCCCAGGCAAGCGCGTCCATACCGCGCATGCCGGTGCCAGCAGCAGAGTTTCCCCGCAAGTCACAATCAAGATCCTCATACCGAACGGAAGGTTGGTTCCATTGACGCCGCATCCCGACTCTGTGCCGGTCGGCGGACCTAGTCGGCGGGGAGATCCTTGATCCTCTGCCGCACGTATTCCAGGTCGCGCTGCCATTGCGCATTCACCGGGTCCATGGCAGCCAGTCGCTCGCGTATGTCGAGCGCGGCCAGGTAACTGGCACGGGCGGCGGCCAGGTCGACTGCGGACGCCGCCACGTCGCCGAGCTTGTCGTGGCTGATGGACAGGTCGCGCTGCCATTGGGTGTTGGCGGGGTCGGCGGCGGCCCGGGCTTGGTCCTGCTCATACATGGCCTGGAACTGCCGCGTAGCTGAGGGCAGGTCCCCTGCCTGGAGAAACGCCTCCGCTCGCAGTTCGGCGACGACAGTCCATGCGTGTTCCATTGGCGGGAGCAGCGGGTGGATTTCGGCGAGATAGGCGCCGGTGGCAAGGGTCCCGGGGAGAATGCGGACGGCCTGCGAAGCGATGCCGCCGATCTCGTCGAACCGGCCGAGGGCGGCGAGGTGGCGGGGGATGTCGATGAGGTCGTCATAGGTGCCGCGCCGTTGCTCGAAGCGGCGATATCGCATCGCTAGCGCCCGCTCGTGCAGGGGGGCCAGCTCGACCGAGGAGTTGCGGGTGACGACGGCGGCCGTCCAGGGGTGCATCTCGATGTCCGGGCCGGGCGTGAGCAGCGTGAGGTCGATGAGCCGGTCAATGTCTGTCCGCGTGATCGCATCGGGTGAGCGGTCAGCCGAGCCCAGCGCAAAGGCAAGGTCGTCCGGGCTCATGGCGCCGTAGCAGACGGCGATCTGGTTCAGGGCGTCGGCCTGCCGGGGGGTCAGCAGGCGGAGCAGTTCGGTTAGCAGGATGTCGGCGCTGCCAAGCAGCATCGCCTGGTTGATGGCGGTTTCCAGGGACGCGTCCCTGGCCAGGTCTAGTCCGGTCCTGCGGGCCAGGTCGCGGAGCTTTATCTCCACGTATTTGAGGCTGGCGCGGCTGCGCAGCAGCGCGTCGGTGAACTCGATCAGCCGGGGGTGGCCGCCGATGGTGCGCGTTAGCAGTCGCCGGTCTTCGATGTCCAGGTCGCGCAGCGCGGGCAGCCGCAGGAACATCCGCCGCAGCTCCGCTCCGGACAGAGCGGGGATCGGCGCCGAGATCAGCAGCCGGTCGGTACCCGGGAGGGGATAGCGGCAGGTGAACAGGAGCGCACCGGTATCGGCCGCATCGGCGAGCCGGGTGATCGCCTCGTCGATCGCCGGATCGAGGAACTCCTCCCCGCCCGGCGTGACGCCGTCCCAGGAAGCACCGTCCCAGGAAGCACCGTCCCAGGAACCGCCGTGCCAGGAACCGCCGCGTTCAGCGGCGCCGCGGCCGCACGCCATCTCGCGTCCTGCGTGTGGAAGGCCCAGTTGGCGGTAAGCAGATCACTCAGCTCCGCCGCGATCGCCTGCCAGGGCACCGCGAGCGCGCCGTCCGGCTGGGCCGCGTTCTTGCTTGCCACCACCACGCCGCACACTCCGCCGGTGCGCCGGTTCAGCACCGCCGCGCCGCTCATGCCCGGCTTGACGGTGTCCGAGGCCAAATCCAGGTAGGCGAGGGGCTCGTTCCCGTGCTTGCCACGGTAACCAAGCCGGGCGGGCGTCAGGCGGATCGTGCCGCCTTCCTTCGGGTACCCGTATACCTGAAAGCTGTCCCCATCCTCCGGCCACTCGGCATCCATACGAACGCACGGGTGGCCGTCCGTCCCGACCACGTCCAGCACCGCGATGTCTGGATATTCGACCTCAAGCGCGGCGATGGCCTTACCCCTGGTGGCCAGCCTGACGGGCGCACCGATGACCTGGAACTCGACGGCATCCTGCCCGTCCCGTTCCCACCGCACTCTTAAACCAGGGCTGTCCCCGATCACGTGGACGCAGGTCATGACCTTGCCCGGCGCTATGAAGAACCCGGCACCCGTCGTGCGCTCGCCGATGACCTGGACCGTGCATTCCCGCAGCAGGTTCTCCAGGCGCTCAGCCATCCGCGTCCCCGGTGTCCTCAGTGTCCCCGGTATCCGCTGCGTCCGATCCGATCCGCCCCGGTCCGCGGAGCTCGTGCCTTCGGAATCCGCGGATCGCGACCACTCCATCGTCACGGTGAGCGACGCCTCGCCCTTGCCGCCGACCCAGAGCGCGGTCAGCTTGCCGGCCTCCACCGCGAAACCCAGCTTCAGTTCCACCGTGGTCCTCGACGGCCGCGCCGCCTTGAGCTTCTCGACGACCAGCGAGCTGATCTCGCCCACGGAATCCAGGGCACTGCCGAGGTCGTAATCCCGCAACCCGACACTCGTCATCCCGTCAGCGGAATCCGCAGCGGCCTCAACCTTGACCACCACCCCACTCGGCAGTCTGGCCGTGACCGCCTGCACAATCGTGTCAGCGCCGTCAGCGCCATTCATCATTCCCCGCCCCTAGCGCCGTGAATACAACAGCCGGTGACCGAGCTTAACCCTTCCGCCGCCGACATCGGGGTAATCCGCAACCCAATGCCGGTCAGCTATGCGCCCGCCAGCGCGCTACGCTTGCTCGCCCGGTCGGCCACGCCGGAAATATGAGGGCAGGCTCAAGATCAAAACAAGCGGCCACGTAGTCCAGGGCGGTCGCGCCCGTCGGCCATTCGTCGAGATCAGCGGCAGGCCGCCAGAGACGAGGCAGGCATCGAACGCGTCTGCGGCGGGAAGCCCGAGCATCTCGGCCGCGTCCGCCAGGCTGAGCGGCGGGATGGCGAGTTCCGTAGCACGCTGGTGGAACGGGCGCCCGTACTCGTTGAGTGCCTCCATTATCGCGAGATCCGACCCAACGCAGACAAGCAGCATCGGCTTGCGGGACAGTTCCCTGTCGTAGATCTTCTGCAGCGTGCCCTCAAAGCCGGCGTCCGTGGCGATCCGGTAGGGCATCTCATTAATGAC
>Ga0302314_10006102_pt1 | contig 21879 bp, 20 predicted proteins | sample III_Palsa_N2_3_FD_200533 | JGI IMG/M metagenome (GOLD analysis project Ga0302314, IMG submission 200533) | Peat permafrost microbial communities from Stordalen Mire near Abisko, Sweden - III_Palsa_N2_3 | ecosystem: Environmental > Terrestrial > Soil > Palsa > Peat permafrost | place: Sweden...
GGTGGCTGGCTGCTGCTGTTCGGCTGGCCGGTCTGCGTGTTCGTCCCAGAGCCGGCCCGGCGGGTGCCCTGGCGCCGCGCGGTGCGGGAGGGGGTGGCCGAGCTCCGCGCCGTGCTGCGCGCCGCCTGGGCGGTGGCGGCGCTGCGCCGGTTCCTGATCTCTCGACTCCTCTACATGGACGGGCTGACGACCCTGTTCGCATTCGGCGGCATCTACGCCGCCGGCCAGTTCGGCCTCTCGGCGACCGGCGTGCTGATCTTCGGCATCGGCCTGAACGTCACGGCCGGCATCGGCGCGCTCGGCTTCGCCTTCATCGAGGACCGGATCGGCGCGAAACCGACTATTCTCGTCTCGCTCGGGGCGCTGTCCGTGCTCGGTACGGCCCTGCTGCTGACCCATGACCGCACGCTGTTCTGGGTGCTCGGCCATGCCGTCGGCCTGTTCGTCGGGCCGGCGCAGGCGGCCAGCCGCAGCCTGATGGCGCGCATGGCGCCGGCGGCGGCGCGGGCCGCCTATTTCGGCCTGTTCGCATTGTCCGGGCGGGTCACCGGCTTCCTCGGCCCGCTGGCGCTCAGTGCCGCGACCGCCGCGTTCGCCAGCCAGCGCGCCGGCATGGCGGTGATCGTCCTGCTGCTCGCGGGCGGCGCGGCGCTGCTGGCGCGCGTGCCATCACCAGCGGCCGAGATGGGCGCGGCGGGCGAGCACCACGACCACGCCGGTCCAGCCGATCTGCGGTAGCAGGAGCAGCAGCGGCAGGATCACTTTGCCCTCGCCCGGCACGTGCACGAAGGCGATGCCGACCAGGCCGCCCAGCGCCGCGAACCCCCAATGCAGCGCCGCCACCCAGCGCGCGTGCATGCCGGCGCGGTGCGCCACCTGGTACAGGTGGCCGCGATGCGGCTGCGTCACCCGCTCGCCGGCCAGCGCCCGGCGGACCAGGGTGAACGCGACGTCGTACAGCACCCCGCTGAGGAGGCAGGGCACCAGCAGGAACGACATTTCGACGGCATCGAACCGCGCCGCGGCCACCCCGAGCACCGCCAGTACGAACCCGCAGAACTGGCTGCCCACGTCGCCCATGAAGATCCGCGCGCGCGGGTAGTTGAACGGCAGGAAGCCGATCAGCCCGGCGCCGAGCAGCATCGCCGCGAAGTAGACGAACCAGCCGCCCTGCTCGGCCGCAATCAGTGCCAGGAAGGCGCAGGCGACCAGCGAGGTGCCGGCGGCCAGCCCGTTCAGCCCGTCGATGAAGTTCATCGCGTTGGTGACGAACAGGACCCACGCCAGCGTCGCCGCGATGCCGACCCAGCCCAGCTCGACCATGCCGACATAGGGCACGTTGATCGCGTGCAGATAGAGCCCGCTGCCCACCGCCGCGAGTGCCGCCAGCGCCTGCGCCGCCAGCTTGACCGTGAACGGCCAGTCGCGCAGGTCGTCGAAGAACGCCACCACCGCGATCGCGAACGAGGCGAGGATCACGCCGCGGAAATACCCGTCCGCCAGCCGGGCGAAGTCGGCGTAGCCGTACAGCATGGTGATGCCCAGCATGAACGCCACCACCACGCCCACGCCGCCGCCCTTGGGCGTGGGCAGGGTATGTGCCTTGCGGGCGTCCGGGGTGTCCATGATGCGTGCCGACAGCATCGCCGCAACGACCATCGCGGAGACCAGTGCAAGCGCGGCGCAGAACGCGAAGTGGCGGAGCACGGCGGACAGCAGCATGCGGCCTGATTACAAGGACCGCCGCCCCGCGCCCAGCCCATCGGCCGAGCTTCCAAAACAATCTTAATCCTCTAGGTGGCTGGACAGCGTGTTTTGCACTGACCCGGATGCCGCACTGCGGTATAGCGGCGGCGATGGCCACGCGACATTCGACATTCCGAATCGCCGTGAACGTCGCGCTCGACGGGCTGCTGGCGGCGAGCGCGGTGGTGGTGGCGCGGCTGTTGCTGGCGCCCGAGGCGGACCCGACGGCGCCGGCCTGGACCGTGCTGTGGGGCGCGGCCTCGCTGCTGCTGGCCGGCCTGCCGTTCCGGCTCTCGGTGCAGTACTGGCGGTTCGCCGGCCCCGGCGATCTGCTGGGCGTGACCGCGGCCAGCCTGACCGGCGCCGCGCTGTTCTCGCTCGTGCTGCACGGCACCGGGCTGAGCCCGCCGGCGCCCACCTTCCCGGCGGTGCACGCGCTCGCGCTGATGGTGCTGCTGGCCGCGCCCCGCATCTTCTACCGGCTGTTGCAGGAGGGCGCGGCCGGGGGCGAGGGGGCGCGGCCGGTGGTGCTGGTCGGCGCCGGCGACCCGGCGGACCTGTTCCTGCGGGCGCTGGCCGGCGACCGCAACGCGCCATACCGCGCCGTCGGCCTGCTCTCGCTCGGCCAGGCGCAGACCGGCCGGCGCATCCATGGCTGCCCGATCCTCGGCAACGTCTCCGACACGGCGGCCGTGCTCGCCCGCCTGCGCGCGCAGGAGCGGCTGCCGGCGATCCTCGTGGTCACCGAGCCGGACATGGCCGGCAGCGTGCTCGCCGACCTGATGCAGGCGGCCGAACGCGAGGGGCTGCGGGTGGCGCGCGCGCCGCGGCTGACCGCGCTCGACCCCGAAGGGCGCGCCCGCGACCGGCTGGAACTGAAACCGGTGGCGATCGAGGATCTGCTGAACCGCCCGCAGGTGCCGCTCGACCGCGAGGGCATGGCGCGGCTGGTGCAGGGGCGCCGCGTGCTCGTCACCGGCGCCGGCGGTTCGATCGGCAGCGAGCTGGCGCGGCAGGTCGCGGCGCTCGGGCCGGAGCTGCTGACCCTGCTCGACAACGGCGAATATGCGCTGTGGCAGATCGACCTGGAGCTGGGCGAGAGCCATGCCGGCGTGCCGCGCCGTACCGTGCTCGCGGACATCCGCGACGAGGCCCGCATGCGGGCCGTGTTCGAGGAGATGCGGCCCGAACTGGTGTTCCACGCCGCCGCGCTGAAGCACGTGCCGATGGTCGAGGCCAACCCCGCCGAGGGGCTGCTGACCAACGTCGCCGGCACCCGCATCGTCGCCGATGCGGCGCGCGCCGCCGGGGCAACCGCGATGGTGCTGATCTCCACCGACAAGGCGGTCAACCCGACCAGCGTCATGGGCGCCTCCAAACGGCTGGCGGAGATGTATTGCCAGGGGCTCGACATGACGGCGCGGCGCGGCGGCGGCATGCGCTGCATCACCGTCCGCTTCGGCAACGTGCTCGGCAGCACCGGCTCGGTCGTGCCGCTGTTCCAGCGCCAGTTGGCCCGCGGCGGGCCGCTGACCGTGACCCACCCCAACATGCAGCGCTATTTCATGACCGTGCGCGAGGCGGTTGGCCTGGTGTTGCAGGCGAGCGTCGTCGGCAGCGGCGAGGCGGCGCCGGAGACGCTGACCGAGGGCGGCATCTTCGTGCTCGACATGGGCGACCCGGTGAAGATCGTCGACCTCGCGCGGCAGATGATCCGGCTGGCCGGGCTGCGGCCCGACGTGGACGTCGATGTCCGGTTCACCTGCCTGCGCCCCGGCGAAAAACTGTTCGAGGAACTGTTCCACGGCCGCGAGCCGCCGGTGCCCACCGGCACCCCCGGCCTGCTGATGGCGACGCCGCGCACCGCCGACCCGGCGATCATCGGCCGCGCCATCGACGAGATCGCCACCGCCTGCCAGGGCGGCCAGAGCCGGTTGGCGCTCGCCCTGCTCGGCCGCATGGTGCCGGAATTCGCCCACAACGCCGACGGCAGCGCCGCCGCCGCCCGCGCCTGATCTTCTGGTGAAAGTTTAGCTCGCATGGATTCCGCTCGCCCGGTGCCGTTCCTCGACCTGAAAGCGCAGCAGGCGCGCATCGCCCAGGATTTGCGGCGACGGCTGGACGCCGTGCTGGCGCATTGCCAGTTCATCCTCGGCCCCGAAGTTGCGGAACTGGAGCAGGCGCTGGCGGCGTTCTGCGGCGCGGCACATTGCGTCTCGGTCTCGTCGGGCACCGACGCGCTGCAGATCGCGCTGATGGCCGAGAGCGTCGGGCCCGGCGACGCGGTGTTTCTGCCCGCGTTCACCTACACGGCGACGGCGGAAGTGCCGCTGCTGCTGGGGGCCACACCTGTCTTCGTGGACGTCGACCCCAAAACCTTCCAGATCGACCCGGACCATCTCGCCAGCCGCATTGCCCAGGTGCGCAGCGCGGGAAAATTGCGGCCCCGCGCGCTGATCGGCGTCGATCTGTTCGGCCAGCCGGCCGAGTGGCCTGCGTTGCGCGCGCTGGCGCAGGACTCGGACATCTTTACCCTCGACGACTGCGCGCAAAGCTTTGGCGCGGCGCTGCATGGCGAGCGCCTCGGCCGCGCCGCCGATGCGACGGCGGTCAGCTTCTTCCCGTCAAAACCGCTCGGCGGCTACGGCGACGGCGGTGCGCTGTTCACCGAAAGCGCCGACCGCGCGGCGCTGTATCGCAGCCTGCGAACGCACGGCGAAGGCACGACGCGCTACGAGGTTCTCCGCACCGGCATGAACGGCCGGCTGGACACGTTGCAAGCGGCCGTGCTGCTCAGCAAGCTGACGGTGTTCGAAGACGAGCTTCTGGCGCGCGAACGCATCGCCCGCGTCTACGATTCCCGGCTCGGCAACACCGTAAAAATCCCGGCGCGGGTGCCCGACAGTGCTTCGGCCTGGGCGATCTACGCCATCCTGCTACCCGACACCGCCGCCCGCGAGCGCATGCAGGCGGGATTGAAAGCGGCCGGCGTGCCGAGTGCGATCTACTATCCGAAGCCGCTGCACCACCAGCCGGCTTATCGCGACGCCCACGACGGCAGCGCGCTGCCGGTGGCGGAGGATGTTTCGACGCGCATTTTGGCGCTGCCGCTCCACCCCGAGCTGACCGAGGAGGACGTGGACCGGGTGTGTGCGGCGGTGCTGGCGAGCGTGTAGCCTGAGATTTTAGGCAACCAGTTCGCGCGACGTGATCTTGTACTGGAAATTGGCCGGGTCCAGACAATCCGCCGTGCCGGTCTCGGTGAAGGCGCACGGATACATCAGGAACGCGAAATTCGCCTCGCGCGTGCCGGCGCCGGGCAGCACGATGTCGGTCGCACTGTTGTAGCCGGCCCAGTTCATCTCCCAGGCGCCGAACAGCCGCTCGCGCAACGCGCGCACCTGCGGGCTGTGGAGCGCGAGCCCCTGCTCCAGCACGACCTTGCGCACGTCCGCCGGATCGACGGGGAACCAGCCGGTATCGTCGAGGAACACTTCTGCGCGGCAGTGTTGCGCCTTGCTGATGTCGCCGCTGCGGCCGAGCGAGGGAAACGACGCGGAATCGGCGACGCGAATGCCGTAGACGTCGCGCGCCGGAAACCCCGCGGCGCGGGCGAGCCCGACCATCAGGCCGTTGATGTCGGCGCATTTGCCCACAAACACACCGCTCTGCAGCATCGCCTTGATGTTACCGGTGCCGCAGCCCGGCGTCCCGGCGTTGCGGAAGGTGTTGTCCACCACCCAATCATAGATCGCCCGCAGCCGCGCATGCGGATCGGTCAGGCCGGCGGTGATGCGCTCGGCGGTGTCGCGGACAATGCCGTCGGTGGGGGCGCTCGGCGTGGCGTCGGTCCAGAACTGCCGGTCGCTGTCGGTCAGCTGCGCCGCCACCGCACCGCGGTCGCGCGTGGCCACCACCTGCACCAGCTCAAGCTGCTGCGGTGCTTTTCCGTCGTTCCAGGCGCTCCGCAGCATGGCCGCGCCGTAGTGCGCATCCCGCACCAATTCGGTGCGACCATTGCTTTGCCAGCGCCGATCGACAACGGCCTGATAGGCATTGGCGTCCTGCACGAGCGGCAGCCAAAGCTGGCAGTTTCCCGCGGACCCGAGCAGCGTCACCCGCGTCGTGATTTCGAAGTGGCGCCATGCCGGTTCGGCCGCCTGCGCCGCGTTCGGCCGCAGTCCGAAGCGCGCAACCGCTGGCCCGGCCAGCGTGGCTGCAAGGAATGAGCGCCGATGCATCGGCATGTCTCCCCGCTATCGTTCCGGGGGACATGGCGACGCGCGGCCCGGCATCAAGCGCCGCGCGCTGGCCGGCCGCCTTTCAATGCCGGAAATGGCGCATTCCGGTCAAAACCATCGCGATGCCCGCCGCGTCCGCCGCCGCGATCACCTCCTCGTCGCGCATCGAGCCGCCGGGCTGGATGACGGCGGTTGCGCCGGCCGAGACCGCCGCCTCCAGCCCGTCCGCGAACGGAAAGAACGCGTCGGAGGCGACGACGCTGCCGTGCGTCAGCGGCTCGGAAAGCCCCGCCGCGCGCGCCGCCTCGGCAGCCTTCCAGGCGGCGATGCGGGCAGAATCCACCCGGCTCATCTGCCCCGCGCCGATGCCCACCGTGGCGCCGCCCCTGGCATAGACGATCGCGTTCGACTTCACGTGCTTGCAGACGCGGAATGCAAAGATCAGGTCCGCAAGTTCCGCCTCGGTCGGTGCGCGCTTCGTCACCGTGCGCAACCCCTCGCGCACAACCCGCCCGGCATCGCGCGTCTGCGCCAGGAAGCCGCCGGCGAGCGTGCGCAGCGTCAGGCCCGGTGCTGTCGGGTCCGGCAAACCGCCAGTCAGCAACACGCGAAGATTCTTCTTGCGGGCGAGCAGCGCCAGCGCGGCCTCGGTCGCGTCCGGCGCCACGATCACCTCGGTGAAGATGCCCGCAATCCGTTCGGCGGCGGCCTCGTCGAGCGTCCGGTTCAGCGCGACGATGCCGCCGAACGCGGAGACCGGATCGCAGGCCAGCGCCGACTGCCACGCGTCGGCCAGCGTCGGCGCCGAGGCTACGCCGCACGGGTTGGCGTGCTTGACGATCACGACGGTGGGGTCTGCGAACTCGGCCACCGCCTCGAACGCCGCATCGGTGTCGTTAAAATTGTTGTAGGAAAGTTCCTTGCCTTGCACCTGCCGCGACGTGGCGACGCCGGGGCGCGTGCCGCTGGCGTAGAACGCCGCCTGCTGGTGCGGGTTCTCGCCGTAGCGCAGAAGCTGCCGACGTATGCCGCCGATGGTCAGGCGCTGCGGAAATTCTTCGCCGCGTTGTCCCGCGAACCACGCGGCGATGGCGGCGTCGTAGGCGGCCGTGCGCGCGTAGGCTTCGCCCGCCAGCCGGCGGCGCAGCCCCAGCGAGGTGCCGCCGTGCTGCGCCAGTTCGGCCAGCACCTCCGCATAGTGCGCAGGCTCGGTCAGCACGCTGACGAAATCATGGTTCTTCGCCGCCGCGCGGATCAGCGCCGGACCGCCGATGTCGATGTTCTCCACGCAATCGTCGAACGCGGCGCCGCGCGCGACGGTGGCCTCGAACGGATACAGATTCACGGCAACAAGGTCGATCGGCGCGATGCCATGCGCCTGCATCTGCGCGACGTGCTCCGGCAGGTCGCGCCGCCCGAGAATGCCGCCATGGATCTGCGGCACCAGGGTTTTGACGCGCCCATCCAGGATCTCCGGGAAGCCGGTATGGTCGGACACATCCTTCACCGGCACGCCGGCCTCGCGCAGCGCCTTCGCGGTGCCGCCGGTGGACAGGATTTCGACGCCATGCGCCGCCAGGGCGCGCGCGAAGTCGAGCAGCCCGCTCTTGTCGCTGACGGAGATCAGGGCGCGGCGGATCGGGGCGATGTCGGTCATGCGCGGAGCTCCGGCGGCAAGAAGCGGCCGCAATAGCCCTACAGGCCCAGCAGGTCCAGCGTGCGCGCCACAACCCGGCCCTCCTCGTAAAGCTCCAGCGCCCGCACCCGCCCGGCCGCCCCCATGCGCGCCCGCAGCACAGGATTCTCGGCCAGCCGCCGCAGCGCCGCCGCCAGCGGCGCCACTTCCCGCACCGGCACCAGCAGGCCGGTTTCCTCCGCCACCACCTGCTCGCGCGGCCCGCGGATGTTCGTCGCCACCACCGGAAGTGCGGAAAACATGGCCTCGATCACCGACATCGGCAGACCCTCGGTGTAGGAGGGCAACACGAAAATGTCGGCAGCGGCGAGAAGGACAGAAATATCGTCGCGGAAACCAAGCCGCCGCAGCCGGTCGCCGAGGCCGCTTGCGGCAAAATAGGGTTCCAGATCCTCGCCGTGATCGGACTCGAGCCGGCCGCCGACCACCCACAACTCGGCCGGCACCTCGCGCATGGCGGCCAGCAGCTCCACGTAGCCCTTGGGGCGCACCAGCCGCGAAATGATGATGACGACGACGCGGTCCTCCGGCACGCCAAGGCCCGCGCGAATGCGCGCCCGCGCCTCCGGGTCCGGCCGAAGCTGGGTGGCGTCGCGCCCGTTGCCGGCCGCCTGCGCGCGCCGGTGCAGCCCGAGCCGCCGCGCATCCGCCGCCTGCTCGACGGAGACGGTCAGGTAGGTGTCGGTGACGCGCGCGCCGAGCCACTCCATGGCGAATCCGGCGACGCGCCGCAGCCAGGGGCCGGGCTGGTTGTACAGGTCGCCGTGCGAGGTATAGGCCACGCGCGGCACGCCCGCCCACCACGCGGCGATGCGGGCCAGGAAGCCGCTGATCGGCATGTGCGCGTGCACCATGTCCGGCCGCTCCGCCCGGAACAGTTTCAGCAGCGCCCGGAACGCCAGCCACTGCGCGCGCGGCGAGAGGGAGCGTGCCATCGGCACCGGCACGATGCGGAACCCCTCGGCGCGGGCGACGTTCAGCAGCGTCCCGTCCGCGGACACGCCGATCACCTCATGCCCCCGCGCCCGCAGGCCGCGCATCACCGGCAGCAGGAAATGCCGCAGCGAGAAATCGACATTCGTCACTTCGATGATCTTCACGCCGCTCCCTTGGCCGAGGCGGCGCGTCGCGGCAAGAGGGGCGGCTCAGGCCGCGCGCACGTTGCCGAGGAAGCTGCGCACCTCGCCGGACAGCCGCTCGGCGTCCTGCGACAGGGTTTTCGACGCGGTCAGCACCTCCTCCGAGGCCCGCCCGGTCTTGCCGGCGGCGTCGCTGACGCTGGTGATGTTGTCGGAGGCCTGCCGGGTGCTCGCCGCCGTCTGTTGCAGGTTGCGCGCGATTTCGGAGGTCGCCGCGCCCTGTTGCTCGACGGCCGAGGCGATCGTGGTGGAGATCGTGCTGACCTCGTCGATCGTCGCGGTGATGCTGCGGATCGCCACCACCGCCTCGCCGGTCGCGGCTTGGATCTGCGCGATCTGCGCGGCGATCTCTTCCGTTGCTTTGCCGGTCTGGCTGGCGAGGTTCTTCACCTCGGATGCAACGACGGCAAACCCCTTGCCCGCGTCGCCGGCCCGCGCCGCCTCGATCGTCGCGTTCAGCGCCAGCAGGTTGGTCTGGCTGGCGATGTTGGTGATCAGCGTGACCACCTCGCCGATCCGCTGCGCCGCCTCCGCCAGCGCCCGCACGATCGTATCGGTACGTCGCGCGTCCTCGACCGCGCGCGCGGTGACGGTGGCGGACTGCGCGACCTGCCGGGAAATCTCGCCGACCGAGGCGGTCAGCTCTTCGGTTGCCGCCGCGACGGTCTGCACCCCGGCACTCGCTTCCTCGGCGGCGTGGGCGGCGCTGGCGGCACGCTGGTTGGCGTCGCTTGCCGCCCCTCGCATCGACTGCGCGGTGCCCTGCATCCGGTCGGTGGCCGTCGCGAGCGCCCCCACCACCGCGCCGACGCTGCTCTCGAACGCATCCGCCATGCGGTGCAGCGCCGCCTGCTGCGCGGCGGCGGCGGCGCGCTTGGCCTCGTCCTGCTCGGCCCGCAGCCGTGCGGCCTCGATCAGGCTGCGCTTGAACACTTCCAGCGACCCCGCCATCGCGCCGATCTCGTCGGAACGGGTCAGGCCGGGGATCGCCGCGTCCATCTCGCCGGCCGCCAGTCGCGCCATCGCCGCTGTCACCTGCCGCACCGGCCGCGACACGCTGCGGATGATGACGACGCCGAGCACGACGCACAGCAACGCCCCGGCGGCCACCAGCCCGGCGACGAGGTTGCGGGTGGCGCGAAAGATGCCGTCGGCGCCCTCGGCGGCCTGCTTGCCCTGGGCGTTGTTGAATTCCATGTTGCGGGTCAGATCGCCGATCGCGCTGTCGTAGGACGCGCTGTTGTCGGTGAAGTAGAAGCCGTTGGCGGCGTTGGTGTCGCCGATGTCCTGCACGTCCAGCAACTGCCGGGTGCTGGCTTTCAGCACCTTCCAGTCGTGGTCGAACGCCAGCATCAGCTTCTCGTCGTCGGTGCCGCGCACGATCATCGGGTCGTAGGACTTGCGCAGCCGCACGACCTCGGCTTCCGCCTGCTGTACGCGCTTGCGCGCCGCGGACTGGCGTTCGTCGGTGCTCGCCAGCAGGCTGCGCGCGGTGGCGACGCGGTATTCCTTGACCTCGCTGATCATCAGTTCCAGCGCATCGAGGCTCGGCAGCCTGTTGTCGCGGATGGCGACGGAGGCGTCGTTGACCGCCGAAACCCGGTCGATCGCCATCGCGCCCAGCCCGCACACCAGCAGGAAAACGACCAGGAACGCGGCCGCGATCCTGCGGCCGATCGTCATGCGCACGCGCGGAAGCGTCATGGGGCAAGCCTTTGGCTGTGGCGGGAGCCCATTCTTCCCAAGAAGCAGGTGAATACGCGCTTAATCAGCCGCCGCCGGGGTCACCCGACCTTGCTGATCGCCCACTTCACCTGTTGTGGCCCGTCCTCCTGGCCGGTCAGCACCACCTGCTCGGCGCGGCGCAGATGCGGGCCGCCGAGATAGATGCTTTCCTCCAGCGTCAGCCGCGCGCCATCCGCGCGCAGCCGCCAGCCGCTGCCGGAGGGCAACCGCAGCAGCACCGCCTCGCCGTCCTGTTGCAGGCTGGCGTCGACGTCCGGGTGCAGATGGAAGCGCACGGTGTACGGATGCGGCCCAAACCCCTCCGCCACCGGTTCCACCGCATCCTCGCCGCGGATGTCGTCGCCGCTCTCGCTCATGTAGAGGCGCCGGCGATGGATCGCGCCGAACGGCTTGCGGTAGCCGTCATGGCTCGCCTCCAGCCAATGCGCGCCGTTCGCCTCCTGCCGCTGCACCTCGACGGTTTCCGGCCGCCGCCCGAGCCCCTCCGGCTTCAACTCGGAGGACGACGTATCGGCGATCACCAGCGTCGAATGCGCCGCCGTGGCACGCGTCGCGTCCCGCCATTCGGCGCCGGCGGCCGGTGCCGCACCGACATTGACGATCATGCGGTCGCGCCCGATCGACAGCTCGAATGCGAGCGTGCCGGCATGGGCGAAGCGGTCGATCTTTGCCGGGGCCGGCACGCCGGTATCGACGATCAGCACGCTGCGGCCGGCCTGCAGCCGATGGAACCCGCCCTCGGTCAGTGCCGTGGGCGCGCGACCGGCGCCCCGCGCCGCCTGCGTCAGCACGACGTCGATCAGCGCGCCGGTTTCCTCCTTGCTGCCGTTGAACAGCGCCAGCCCCATGTCGCCATGCCGCAGGGTCCGCAGTGCCGGTGCCATCCGCTCGATCGCGCCGCCGAGCGCCGTCGGCGGCTGCACCTGCGCCGCCTGCAGCAGCGCCCGGATCTCCGTCAGGTCCTGCAGCGCGCCGAGCAGTTGCGCCGGGCTGCGCTCGCAATGGCAGCCGTCCGCCAGCACCTGCCGCGCGATCTCCTGCGGCAGCACGCGCAGCGCCCGCGTCAGGAACGCGGCGTGTTCCGGCAGTGCCACCGCGGCCGCGATCAGGCCTTTCAACGCGGTCAGGGCCCGCGCGTCCAGTTCCTCGGTCGGCAGCGCTGCCGCGAGGCTGCGCGCGTCGCCGACCAGCCGGCCCATCAGCCGCTGGCGGAACCCGTCATCGGCGCTGGCGGCGAAGAAGTCGTAATGGCCGAGCCATGCCGCGATGCGCGCGCCGGCCACGTCCGGCCGCTGCGACAGCGGCTCCAGCGACGGGGCCGCGATCCATTCCTGCACCAGCGCCCGCGCCCGCATCCGCGCCCCGTCCGTGCCGAGCGCGCGCAGGTCGCGCAGCCAGGTGAAGCCATGCGCGCAGGCCCGCAGCAGGTCCGACCCGGCAACCTCGGCAAAGCCGCCCGGCTTGAGCACGGCCAGCGTGCCGGCGAGTTCCAGTTCGCCCTTCAGCAGGTTGGCGCCGCGGTTGGGGTCGCCCGGCCACGGGTCGCGCACCGGCAGCGCGGGCGCGTCGGGCACGCGGGTCATCCGCAGGCTGGGCAGCCGCGCCAGCCGCCGGCGCGCATCGCGCATCCAGCGGTTCGGGTCCATCGCCATCAGCCGCGCACCGTCACGTGCGCCCGCCGCGCAGCGCGGCGATGGCGGCGGCGTAGTCCGGGGTGCCGAACACCGCGGTGCCGGCCACCAGCGTATCGGCCCCGGCTTGCCGCACACGCGGCGCGGTCGCCGGGGCGATGCCGCCATCGACCTCCAGCGCGATCGCCCGGCCGCTGGCGTCGATCATTTTCCGCACCTGTGCGATCTTCGGCAGCTGGCTTTCGATGAACGACTGCGCGCCGAACCCGGGGTTGACCGTCATCACCAGCACCAGATCGACGATGTCCAGCACCCAGGCCAGCGGCTCGACCGGGGTTGCCGGGTTGACCACCACGCCCGCCTTCTTGCCGAGCGCATGGATCATCTGCAGCGACCGGTGCAGATGCGGCCCGGCTTCCGCGTGCACGCTGATCCGGTCAGCGCCCGCCTCGGCGAACGCCGCGAGATAAGGGTCGGCCGGCGCGATCATCAGGTGCACGTCGAACGGCAGGCGCGACAGCGGGCGCAGCGACTTCACGACGCCCGGACCGAAGCTGATGTTGGGCACGAAATGCCCGTCCATCACGTCGATGTGCAGCCAGTCCGCGCCGGCGGCCTCCACCGCCCGCACTTCCTCGCCCAGTCGCGAAAAATCGGCGGCCAGAATGCTGGGCGCGACGATGACCGGCTTGTCCGAGAGCGTCGTCATGGCCCGGTTCTAGACGCGCGACTCCGCAGCGCACAAGCAATAGCGCCCGCACCGCCGTCAGGTGGCCTGCCACACGAAGGTCAGTTCGTGCTTGTTGTGGAACAGGTGCATCAGCCGCCCGCCCGGGATCGCGGCAAATGCCGCGGCGGCGGCGTGGTCGGTCTCGCCCTGGAATTTTATCGTGCAGACGATCCGCCTGGCCGCCCCCCGCGCCATCCAGCGCTGCACCAGCGCGAGCAGCCGGTCCGGGTAGGCGATGACGTCGCTGCACAGCCAGTCGACCGGTTCGGGCGCCAGCGCGAATGCGCTGCCCTCGCGCCAGCTCACGCCCGGCATCGCCGCGACGCGGGGGTCGAGCGGCGCTTTGTCGACGGCAATCACCCGCGCGCCAAGTGCCGCGAGGACAAACGTCCAGCCGCCCGGGGAGGCGCCGAGATCCAGGCAGGTTTCCCCCGGCAGCGGCCAGATGCCGAGGCGGGTCAGCGCCTCCCACAGCTTCAGGTAGGCGCGGCTCGGCGGGCCGACGTGATCCTCGACGAAATGGCATTCGCCGTTGACGAACGGGCTTGTTTTCGTGGCACTCGCCAGCATCCGGTCCTGCGCCAGCAGCGTCCAGGCGCCGAGATGCGACGTCGGTGCCGGCTCCGGAAACACCAGTTTTCGCGCCTTGACCGGCGGCAGCCGCTCGGCGATCAGCGCCATGCGGCGGTGGTGGCCGACGCCATAGGCGGACCAGTTGCGCTGGATCGCCCGCAGCGCATCCGCCGCCGCCTTCACCGAAACGACGGCAAATTCCTGCGGTGCCGTCCAGACATCCAGGGCCCAGGCGGACGCCACCGGCGGGTCCGGCGACAGCGCCAGCCGGCCGTGCCACTCCGCGATGCCGGCACCAGCCCGCGAAAGCTCCTCGGCGAGCGTCGCCTCCAGCCCCTCGGGCGCCAGGTAGGCGGCGGCAATCATCGCGCCGGGCGGATCGCCGAGGCGCCCAGCAATGCCCAGCCCAGCATCAGCAGCGTCCCGCCGGTCGGTGCCAGCAGCCCGAGATGCACGCCGGCGAAGGCGAGCGCATAGACCGCGCCGCAGAACGCCAGCATCCCGAGCACGAACGCCGCGCCCGCGAGATCGGCCAGCCGCCCGCCGCGCGGTGCCCACAGCCCGGTGCCGAGCAACGCCAGCGCGTGCCAGCCCTGCATCTCCACGGCACTGTGCGCCACCTCCCGCGCCGTCTCATCCGGCGCCGCGTGCACCGTCACCGCCGCCATCGCCACCGCCAGCAACCCGGCCAGCGCGCCGAGCCCGATCCAGAGCCGTGCCATCGTCACCTCCGGGCGCACCGTATCGGGTGGGGGCGGCGGGGGCCAGTTGGCTCGCTGCCGCCCGCCGACGCCTGCCGTTTGCGGCCGACGCACGCGCGAACCGGCAAGCCCGGGGGACCGCATGAGTAGTTTCCGAATCTACCGCCACCGACGATTTCCTGCTGGGCTCAAGCCACACGTAGGGGGCGATGAGGCTGGTGGAGACCATCATGTTCGCCTCGTCCGCCGTGCGCGATGCGGATGTCGGCCGTCGTGCGCCCGGCTTCACCGCGGAGGAGAACGACATCATTGCCGCGTGGTCCGAACCGATCAGGCACCATGGCCTGCGAGTCGAGATCGACGCCGGCCGGTACGAGTTCCTCGGAGAAGCCTTGCTTGTGCTGCCATGCGCGGGCGACGAGCCTTGCTGGGTCGTTCACAAAACGCCCGGGGGAGCCGTGGCGGTGCGGCTCTGGCCGGGGTTGGCGCATATCGTCGCGACGCTGCCGGAGGCGCTGGCGATGATCATGGGGGCGGCAGAGCAGCCGGGGGCCGCGGGGGCAGTTCCCGTGATGAGGACGATGTACAACTGAGATCGTCCGGTCGCCTCAGTCCCCCGGCACGGGGTCATCGCCTTGCCCGGTGCCTTGACTGGGCGCGCGCGGTTCCTCGGACGGCAGCCATTGCGATACCCGGCCCGATTGACCCATCGGCCGTCCGGTCACGGTCAGCAGCAAACCCCCGTCCGACAGGGGGATCAGGCCCGCGATGCAGCCCTCGCTTCGCAGCAACCGCAAGGCGGCGGAGACGCGCGCGTGATCCTGGGGAAGATCGAAGGCGAGCAATGCGGCACTGAGATCGGCCTGCGCCCGTTGGCTACGCGCGGCCATATCGGTCAGCGCGAGAAGAATGATTGCAGCGAACCCACTCGCACTCGACTCGCTGGCTGCATGCCGGTGCAGCTCAGGTGAGGACGAAGGAGGCTGGATTTGCCCCATGTACGTTCTCGTGGCGCCAGCGCAAGACGACTGCAGGTTCCTGCAGACATCTGTGGCGCCGTTACTTCCGTATGTGACGCTAGTGTGAAAATTCCGCGACGGCAAGCAGCCAGTTGGCTGCGGAACGCCGCATCGTTTTTCGCCAGAAATTTTCGACGCCTGAACCGGATTGTTGCTGTGGCGCGAGGGAGCAGAGGATGCGACCCGCTCAGCGCACTTCGCCCCGGCGCCTCCGTGGTCGGCCCTTCGACGGTCGGCAGGCGACGCCGCCCGCGTCCCGTTCCGATTGTCGAAACAAATCCACCGTTTTGGAGCGCTAGCCCCTGTTCCGCCCCCGGTGCGGCCCGCTATAGAATTCCCCCATGCCCCGTGGCGACCTGTTTCCCGAGATCGGCCCGTTCGAGACCGGCTACCTGCCGCTGACGGCGGGGCACGTCATGTACTGGGAACAGGTCGGCAACCCGCGTGGCGCGCCGGTGCTGTTCCTGCACGGCGGTCCTGGCGCGGGCGCCGGCGCCGTGCATCGGCGCTTCTTCGACCCCTCGCACTGGCGCGTCATCATCTTCGACCAGCGCGGCGCCGGCCGCTCCCGCCCGCTCGGCGGGCTGGACGCCAACACCACGCCGCACCTGATCGACGACATCGAGACGCTGCGGCGGCATCTAGGCATAGACAAATTCCTGCTGTTCGGCGGCTCCTGGGGCTCCACCCTCGCGCTCGCCTATGCCCAGGCGTACCCGGAGCGCGTCAACGGCTGCGTGCTGCGCGGCGTGTTCCTCGGGCGCAAGGAGGAGGTGGACTGGTTCCTGCACGGCCTCGGCATCCTGTTTCCGGACGCACATGCGGCCTTCGTCGGGTTTTTGCCGGAGCAGGAGCGCGGCACCATCCTGCATTCCTACCTGCGCCGCCTGACCGACCCGGACCCCGCGGTGCATATGCCGGCGGCGCGGGCATGGTCGGTGTACGAAGGCTCGTGCAGCACGCTGCTGCCGAGCCCGGACACGGTTTCCTCGTTCGCACAGGACCGCACCGCGCTCGGCCTGGCGCGCATCGAGGCGCATTATTTCGCCAACGACCTGTTTCTGCCGCCCGAGGCGACCGAGGGCGGGTTGCTGGGCCGGATGCACCGGATCGCCCATATTCCGGCCGAGATCGTGCAGGGTCGCTATGATGTGATCTGCCCGGCGCGCACCGCCTTCGCGCTGGCGGCCGCGTGGCCCTCCGCGCGCCTGTCCATCGTGCCGGATGCCGGGCATTCCGCACTGGAGCCCGGCGTGCGGCGTGCGCTGGTCGCGGGCGTGGAGCGGTTCCGCTACGGGCGGTAGCCGCGTCGTCCCAGGAGGGACACGAAGATGCGCCTGATCCTGAACATCCTGTGGATCCTGACCGGCGGCCTGTGGATGGCCGCGGCATGGCTGGTCGCCGCCGTGCTGCTGGCCGTGACCATCGTCGGCCTGCCCTGGGCGGCCGCGGCGCTGCGAATCGCCGGCTATTCGCTGCTGCCGTTCGGCTATCGGGCGATCCCGCGCGCCGAGCTCACCGGCGGCGGGGAGCTGGAGTCCGGGCCGCTCGGCGTGCTCGGGAATGTGATCTGGTTCGTGCTCGCCGGCTGGTGGCTGGCACTGGGCCATCTGGTGGCTGCGGTCATCCTGACGTGCACCATCATCGGCATCCCGTTCGCCTGGGCGCACCTGAAGCTTGCCGGGCTCGCGATGTGGCCGATCGGCAAGATCATCGTGCCGGTTGAGGTCGTTGAACGTCGCTGGGGTCCGGCCGGCTGATCCGGCCGGCGGCCTGGCAGACAAGCGCCGCATTGACGTCGCGGCTGCGGGCGACTTCGATGCGGGCGTCAGGACACGGGGGGCGTCTATGCGGGTAGCGGTGATCGGGCTCGGCTCGATGGGAATGGGCGCGGCCGTGAACCTCGTGCGCAAGGGCCATGAGGTCACCGGCGTCGAGCCGCGCGACGCAGTGCGGGCCGAGTTTGCCGCGGCCGGCGGCACCGCCGTCGCCACCCCTTCGGACCTGCCGGGCGGGCTTGAGGCCGTCGTCGTCTTCGTCGTCAACGCGGCACAGACCACCGACGTGCTGTTCGGCGCCGCCGGCTGCGCCGCGCTGCTGCCCAAGGGCTCGGTCGTGCTGTGCTGCACCACGGTCGCCCCGGAATATGCCCGCACGCTCGCCACGCAACTGACCGAGCGCGGGCTGCTGCTGCTCGACGCTCCGGTTTCCGGCGGCGCCACGGCGGCGCGCGGCGGCAGCATGACGGTCATGGCCTCCGGCCCCGAAGCCGCCTTCGCCAAGGTCGAGCCGGTGCTGGACGCGGTGGCCGGCAAGGTGTGGCGCCTCGGCGACGTGGCCGGCATCGGCAGCACGATCAAGATGGTCAACCAGTTGCTGGCCGGCGTGCATATTGCGACGGCGGCCGAGGCGATGGCGCTCGGCATCCGCGCCGGCGCCGACCCGCAGACGCTGTTCGACGTGATCACCACCTCGGCCGGCAATTCCTGGATGTTCCAGAACCGGGTGCCGCACATCCTGGCCGGCGACGACACGCCGCTCTCGTCGGTCAACATCTTCGTCAAAGACCTCGGCATCGTGCTCGATCAGGCGCGGGCGCTGACCTTCCCGCTGCCGATGGCCTCGGCCGCGCACCAGCTTTTCCTGGCCGCCGCCGCGTCCGGCCAGGGGGCGAAGGACGATGCGTTCGTCATCCGCGTGTGGGAGGCGCTGACCGGCATCGCGCTGCCGGGGGGCGCCAACGATGACTGAGCCCGAAGTCGACCTCGTCTGGGACACCCGCTGCGAAACCGGGGAAAGCTGCACCTACGACGCACGTCGCCGGAGCATCCTGTTCTGCGACATCCCGGCGGGGCGCATCCACGCCTATTCGCTCGTCGATGCGACGAAGCAGACGTTCGAACTCGGCGAACTGGTCGCCAGCTTCGGCGTCTGCCGGTCCGGGCGGCTGGTGGTCGCGCTGCGCGATCGGGTGGTGCTGTTCGATATTGACACTGGCAACATCGAGGCCCTCGCCGGCCCGCTCGGGCAGCCGGTAACGGTGCGGCTGAACGACGGAAAAGTCGGCCCGGACGGCTGTTTCTGGGTCGGCGGCCTGGATTACAACCGCCCCAAGACCGCCGACGGCGCGCTGTGGCGCATCACCCCGGACGGCCGGGCCGAGCGCAAGGCCGATGGCTACATGACGGCGAACGGCCTCGCCTGGTCGCCGGATGGGACGAAAATGTTCCATACCGACACGCGGCCGGGCCGCATCGACCTGTGGGATTTCGATGCCGCCACCGGCGCGATCGCCAACAAGCGCAGCATCGTCACGCTCGCCGACGCCGAAGGCCGCCCGGATGGCGGTGCCACCGATGCCGAGGGCAACTACTGGTCCGCCGGCATCAGTGCCGGCGTGCTGAACCATTTCTCGCCCGCCGGCACGTTGCTGGGGCGGATAAGGATGCCGGTGCCGGCGCCGACCATGCCGTGCTTCGCCGAAGGCTGGATGTTCGTGACCACGCTGCGCGAGGGCCGCGGCGCGGCGGAACTTGCCGCCAACCCGACGATGGGCGGGCTGTTCCGCCTGCGCGCCCCGGTGCAAGGCGCGCCGGTCGCCCTGTTCGCCGACACCTGACGGAGGAAACCATGTCCGACATTCCACAGAAGCCGGTGCTGCTGACCGGCGCCTCAGGCGCGCTCGGGCGCCAGCTGGCCGCCTACCTGTCCGCGCAGGGCTGGACCTTGCGGCTGACCGACATCGTGCCGTTTCCCGGCGCGGTGCCGAAGGGCTGCACCTTCACCCGTGCCGACCTCAATGACGGCCTCGATATCCTGCGGCTCGCCGAGGGCTGCGGCATGATCCTGCATTTCGGCGGCGTTTCGGTGGAACGGCCGTTCGAGGAAGTGATCGGCCCGAACATCCGCGGCCTCTATCACATCTACGAAGCCGCCCGCCGCGAGGGCGCGCGCGTGCTGTTCGCCAGTTCCAACCATGCGATCGGCTTTCACGAGCGCAGCGAACCGCTCGACGCCGATACCCAGTTGCTGCCGGACGGGTATTACGGGCTGTCCAAAGCCTATGGCGAGCTGATCGGGCGAACGTACTGGTTCAAGCACGGGGTCGAGAGTGTCTCGGTCCGCATCGGCTCCTGCTTTCCGGAGCCGATCGAGGAGCGGATGCTGTCCACGTGGCTGTCCTACGCCGACCTCTGCCGCCTGTGCGAGCGGGCGACTCTGGCGGAGAGCACCGGCTGCATCGTGCTCTGGGGCGCCTCGGCAAACGCGCGCACGTTCTGGCGCAAGGATGGGCGCGAAAAGATCGGCTGGCTGCCGCAGGACAGCGCCGACATCTATGCCGGCCAGATGCTCGGCAAGACCAGCGGCGACCCGGTGATCGAGCTGTACCAGGGCGGCGCCTATACGCGCATCGACTACACCCGCAAGGCACCGCCGCCGGCCCGCCTGTTCGCCGGCTGACACGCCGGATCGGGCGGCGGAGGCACAGGCCGACAAGTACAACCATTTCGGGCCTGCCCTGCGTCTGGGGCATGGAAATAGCAAGTGGCAGCGATGATAACGCTGCTTATCATCACCTCCGTGCCCCAGCCCCCCGACCTGCTGTTCCTGCTGCATGACGTCGCCCGCCTGCTCCGCCATGAATCGGACCGGCGGGCCAGCGCGCACGGCATGACGCGCGCGCAATGGGTCATCCTGTTCTGGCTGCAACGCCAGCCGGGCCTGTCGCAGAAGGAACTCGCCGAGATCCTGGAAGTCGAGCCGATCACCGTCGCGCGGCTGATCGACCGGCTGGAGGGACGGGGCATGGTGGAACGCCGCCCCGACCCGAAGGATCGCCGGATCTGGCGGCTGCATCTGCTGCCGCCGGCCGACCCGGTGCTTGAAGAACTGCATGCGGAACGAGAAGACATGCTGCACATGTCCACCGAAGACGTCGGTCCCGCGACTCAGCTCGTGATGATCGAGGGTTTGCAGACGATGAAGGCGACCCTGCTCAGCAAGTGGCGCCACAAGGCAATGTTCAAGGACGCGAGCGTGAAAGAGGCGAACGTGAAAGACATCACCGACAAGGATGTGGCCTGATGGCCTCCGCCACGACCGCACCGGGCACGCTCGTATTGCCGGGCGCACACCGGTCCCGGCTGCGGCTGCTGCGGCCAGTACTGATGCTCGGCGGGATCGCCGCCGTGGTGTTCGCCTCCGGCTGGTGGTGGCTGCACAGCGGGCGCATCGTGTCGATCGACGACTCCTATGTGCGCGCCGCCAAGGTTGCCGTCACCGACGACGTCGCCGGGATCGTCGGCGAGGTGCTGGTGCATGAAGGTCAGCACGTCAACAAGGGTGATGTGCTGCTGAAGCTGCGCGACCGGCAGATCCGCATCGCGCTCGCCGGCGCCAAGGCGAACGTGGGGCAGGTGGCGCTGACGCTGGAATCGATGAAGCGCGACTACCAGCGCATGCTGCGCGACATCACCGCCAAGCAGGCGCAGTTGCAGTCTGACCAGGCGACCTTCGACCGCTACGCCAACCTGGTGAAGAGCGGCGGCGTGCCGCGCGCGGACTACGACGATGCGCGCTTCAAGGTTGCGGCCGACACCGCCAATGTCGAAAGCCTCAAGGAACAGGCGGAAGTGCAGCTTGCCCGCCTCGGCGGCAACGCCGACGTCGACGTCACCACGATGCCGCAATACTTGCAGGCGCAGTCGCAGGTGGACGAGGCCCAGCGCCAGCTCGACCATGCGGCGATCTATGCGCCGTTCGGCGGCATCGTCACCAACGTGGAGGCGACGCAGCCCGGCATGTACCTCACCGTCGGCTCCGCCGCGTTCGGCCTCGTGTCCGATGACGACGTCTGGGTCGAGGCCAATCCGAAGGAAACCGAACTCACCTGGGTCAACCCGGGCGATCCGGTGACGATCTCGGTGGACACCTATCCGGACCACGTCTGGCACGGCACGGTCGAAAGCATCGCGCCGGCCGCCGCATCCGAGTTCTCGGTGCTGCCGGCGCAGAATTCCTCCGGCAATTGGGTGAAGGTGGTGCAGCGCCTGCCGGTGCGCATCAAGGTGGACCGCAAGCCGGGCGACCCTGATCTGCGCGCGGGCATGAGCGTGGAGGCCAACATCGACACCGGCCACGAGCGCCATGCGTCCGACCTGATGCCGTGACCGCGGTCCAGGCCACCAGCGACAAGGTGCCGCATCGCGCGCTGATTACCGTCTGCGCGATGATCGCCACGCTGATGCAGGCGCTGGACAGCACGATTGCCAACGTGGCGCTGCCCTACATGCAGGGCAGCCTCTCGGCCTCGCCCGACCAGATCACCTGGGTGCTGACGTCCTACATCGTCGCCGCCGCGATCATGACCGCGCCGGTCGGCTGGCTCTCGGCGCGGTTCGGGCGGAAGAACCTGTTCGTGCTGTGCCTCGTCGGCTTCACCGCCGCCTCGATGCTGTGCGGCATCGCGCAGTCGCTGCCGCAGATGGTGATGTTCCGGCTGCTGCAAGGCATTTTCGGCGCGGCGCTGGTGCCGCTGTCGCAGGCGGTGATGCTGGACATCTACCCGCCCGAGCAGCGCGGTTCCGCCATGGCGATCTGGGGCGTCGGCGTGATGGTCGGGCCGATCCTGGGGCCCACGCTCGGCGGCTACCTGAC
>Ga0302314_10006103_pt1 | contig 21879 bp, 25 predicted proteins | sample III_Palsa_N2_3_FD_200533 | JGI IMG/M metagenome (GOLD analysis project Ga0302314, IMG submission 200533) | Peat permafrost microbial communities from Stordalen Mire near Abisko, Sweden - III_Palsa_N2_3 | ecosystem: Environmental > Terrestrial > Soil > Palsa > Peat permafrost | place: Sweden...
CGACAAGGGAACGAGTCCGCCATGGCCGGAAGCACCACTTATCCGCCGCTGATGATCGATGGCACGGTTTATGGCGTCGCGCTCAACAGCCGAAGCGAAACCGCCCGCCTGGCCGATCACTTCACGGCGCCCCCCTACAAGGAAGCGCCGCGGGCGCCGATCCTCTATATCAAGCCGAGGAATACCCATCTAGTGCAGGGCGGCACGGTCTTCATTCCGCCCGCCATCGCCGCGATCGAGCCGGCCGCGGCGATCGCCGTGATCTTTGGCCGCGACACGAGCGGGGTCCGCGCCGCGGACGCGCTCGATCACGTGCTGGGTTACACCCTCGCGCTCGACCTGTCCGAACCCACCGACAGCTATTACCGTCCGCCGATCGTGGAGAAATGCCGGGACGGCTTCCTGCCGGTCGGCCCGCATCTGACGCACGCCCGAGACATCGGCGATCCCGCCTCGCTGGTGGTCGGGCTCGAAATCGACGGCGAGGCGGCCGGCGCCCTGCCGCTGATCGAGCTGGTCCGGTCGATCCCGCAATTGATCGCCGACATCAGCGCCTTCATGACTTTCCGGCGCGGCGACGTGCTGCTGACCGGCCTAACCCCGCCGGGCGCGCGCGCCCGGATCGGCTCGCGTATTTCAGCGGTGGCGCCGGGCCTCGGCCGGCTCGATTGCACCGTGGCGGCGGAGATCCTGGCATGAAACGCGCCCGCATCGCCTGGCAAGGCGCCATCCATAACGCCCGGGTCAATGACGACCTCGCCAGCTTCACCCTGGCCGACGGCCGCCACGTTCCCGAAAGCGAGGTGGTCTGGCTGCCGCCGGTCGAGCCGCGCACCAGCTTCGCGCTCGGCCTCAATTATGCCGACCATGCCGCCGAACTGGCCTTCAAGGCGCCGGACAAGCCGCTGATCTTTCTCAAGGGCCCCAACACCTTCCTCGGCCACAAAGGCGCCAGCCGCTGCCCGGCGGATGTCGGCCAGATGCATTTCGAATGCGAGCTGGTGGTGGTGATCGGGCGCCAGGGCAGGAAGATCCGCCCCGAACAGGCCTATGATCATGTCGCCGGCTATACCGTAGCCAATGACTACGCGCTCCGGGAATATCTCGAAAACTATTATCGGCCCAATCTGCGGGTGAAGAACCGCGATCTCTGCACCCCGCTCGGTCCCTGGCTGGTCGATCGCGACGACGTGCCCGACCCGATGGCGCTGGATCTGCGCTCGCTGGTCAATGGCGAACTGGTGCAAAGCGGCAATACGCGCGACATGGTTTTCGATATTCCGACGCTGATCGCCTATATCTCCGATTTCATGACCCTGTCGCCCGGCGATATGATCCTGACCGGAACCCCGCAGGGCGTGCGGTATTTGAAACCAGGCGACGACGTGGTCACCGAGATCGACGGCGTCGGCCGGCTCGTCAACAGGATCATCGGCGAATGAGCCTCTATTATCTGCAGAAACTTCTCTATGTGCTGAACCGCGAGCCCAAGGCGCAAGCGCGCTTCAAGGATGAGTGCGAAGCGGTGCTGGCCGAATACGACCTCACCGACGAGGAGCGCGAGGCGCTGCGCAGCCACGATGTCGGCAAGCTCTACGTGCTGGGCGTCAACGGCCAGATCCTGATGCATTTCGCCGCCTTCTGCGGCATCGCCTGGGCCGATTACCTGCAGAAGATGCGGGACGGCACCAAGGACCATGGGCCGGTGCGCGCCGGGGTCTACACCATGACCACCGGGCTGGATGAAAAGGTAGCGGGACTATGAGTCTGGTTTTCGCCGGCGTCTGCAGCCATGCCCCCGGGATTACCGCCCGCGCCGACCTGGCCGATCCGGCCCTGCGCGACCCCTTCTACCGTCATCTCGATGTGATGCGCCAGCAGATCGAAGCGGCCCGCCCCGACGCGCTGATGGTGGTGGCGGCCGAGCATTTCGGCAATTTCTTCATGAACAACATGCCGGCCTTCGCCGTCGGCATGGCCGATTATTACGAAGGCCCGATCGAGGACGAAGCCTGGCTGAAGATCGAGCGCCGCCGTATTCCCGGCAATGCCGACCTATCGCGCCGCCTGATCACCGGCCTGCTCGACGAAGTCGACGTCGCCTATAGCGAGGAATGGAAATTCGATCACGGCATCTCGGTGCCGCTGCATTTCCTCACCCCGCATTACGACATCCCGATCATTCCCGCCAACATCAATTGCCAGGGCCCGCCGCTGACGCCGCTGCACCGCGCCTGGGCCTTCGGCGAGGCGATCCGCCATGCCGCCGACGCCCTGCCCGAGCGCATCGCTTTGATCGGCACCGGCGGCATCTCGCATTGGCCGGCAACCCCGGATTCGGGCAAGATCAACGAAGCCTGGGACCGCGACTTCCTCGACCGCTGGTCGCGCAACGACCGCGCCGCGATGACCTCTTATACCAATGAGGAGACCTATCGCGACGCCGGCCAGGGCGGATTCGAGATCCGCACCTTCCTCAGCGTCGCGGCGGCGGCCGGCGGCAAGGGCGAGGTTCAGTTCTACGCGCCGATCCCGATATTCGCCGTCGGCTGCACCGTCGGAATCATGTCGATCGTCTGAGAGAGGATCCCGATGGCTCACTGCATCGTAGAATATACCGATAATCTCGGCGTGGACGCCGACATCCCCGGTCTTCTGGCCAAGATCGCCGCCAAGTTCCGTGATTCCGACGGGGTGTTCCCGATCGGCGGAATCCGGGTGCGGGCCATTCGCCTGAGCGAATATGTCATCGCCGACGGCAAGGAGGACGATGCCTTCGTCAATGCCACGGTGAAGATGGGCGCGGGCCGCCCGGCCGAGTTCAAGAAGCGCTTCTTCGGCGAGATGTTCGAGATCATCAAGGACCATTTCGCGACCCTCTACGCCACGCGCTATCTGGCGCTGACCCTCTATGTCGAGGAAGCCGACGAGAACGGCTCCTTCAAGCAGAACAACCTCCACGCAAGGTTCAAGAAATGAGTCTGGACAAGGACACCATCCGCTCGCTGGCGCAAAAGCTGGACCAGTCCGAGAAGACCCGGCAGCAGATCCGGCATTTCTCGCTCGATCATCCCGGCATCACCCTCGAAGATGCTTACGCCATCCAGGACGAATGGGTGCGGATGAAGATCGCCGAGGGCCGCAAACCGATCGGCCACAAGATCGGCCTGACCTCGCGCGCCATGCAGCGCTCGTCCAACATCACCGAGCCGGATTACGGCCTGCTGCTCGACGACATGCTGTTCAAGGACGGCTTCGACATCCCCTTCGAACGCTTCATCGTGCCCCGCGTCGAGGTCGAACTGGCCTTCATCCTCAAAGACCGCCTGTCGGGCCCGAACTGCACCATTTTCGACGTGCTCAACGCCACCGATTATGTGGTGCCGGCCATCGAGATCATTGACGCCCGCATCCAACAGATCGATCCCGAGACCAAGCTCACCCGCAAGGTGTTCGACACCATCTCGGACAATGCCGCCAATGCCGGCATCGTGCTGGGCGGCCGGCCGGTCAAGATCGACACCATCGATCTGCGCTGGGTCTCGGCCCTGCTCTACCGGAATGGCGTGATCGAGGAATCGGGCGTCGCCGCCGCGGTGCTCAACAATCCGGTCAACGGCCCGGCCTGGCTGGCCAACAAGCTGCATCCGCATGGCGTCACGCTGGAACCGGGCGAGATCATCCTCGGCGGCTCCTTCACAGCACCCGTGCCCGCCCGCCCGGGCGATTCTTTCCATGTCGATTACGGCCCGCTCGGCTCGATCAGCGTGCGCTTCATGGAGACCGGCAAATGAACGCCTTCAAGCAGGCCCTGAAGCAGGGCAAGGTGCAGATCGGCCTGTGGGCCAGCTTCGCCGATCCCTATCCGACCGAGATCGTCGCCAGCGCCGGTTTCGACTGGCTGGCCCTCGATTGCGAACATGCGCCCAACGATCTGCGGACTGTGCTGGCCCAATTGCAGGCGATGGCTGGAACCCCGGCGCAGCCGGTGGTGCGGCTGCCGATCGGCGATCCGGTGCTGATCAAGCAATATCTCGACATCGGCGCTCATACGCTGCTGGTCCCCGTCGTGGAAAGCGCCGATCAGGCGGCGACCTTGGTCGCCGCCACCCGTTACCCGCCGCGGGGCTTTCGCGGCGTCGCCACCGGCCGCGCCTCGCGCTGGGGCAAAGTGAAGGATTATCTCGCCACCGCCACCGAGGAAGTCTGCCTGCTGGTCCAGGTCGAGACCCGCAAGGGCCTCGACAATCTCGATGCGATCCTGGCGGTCGAGGGCGTGGACGGCGTGTTCATCGGCCCCTCCGACCTCGCCGCTTCGCTCGGCCATCTCGGCAATCCCGGCCATGCGGAGGTGATCGCCGCCATCGAGGACGCCATCGCCCGCATCAAGGTGGCCGGCAAGGCGGCCGGCATCCTGACCGCCGACAATGCCCTGGCACAGTCCTATATCGACCAGGGCGTGACCTTCTGCGCGGTCGGGGTCGATACGCTGATGCTGTCCAACGCCGCCATGGCGCTGGCCCGCAAATTCAAGCCGGACCTGGCCCCGGCCCCGGTGCAGAAGCCCGGCGCCACTTATTGACGGCCGGCTTTCGGCCCGCCCGAAATAGGCATAATGTGGTGTCGATCGGGCGGCGCCATGCCGCCTGTCCGGGACGACGAAGATGGCGGTTCGAGTCCAGTATCTGGGCGTCATTCTCTCCCTTCTGACCGCCTTTTCCGCATCAGCGGACGGCATGCGGCCCCAGGTGACCATCGCGGTGCCCGAACCGATGGTGGCCAGCGCGTCGGGCATCGCGGCTCCGGTCGAGATCGTGCGCGAAGCCTATCGGCGCATCGGCTTCGACATGAAGATCATGGTGGTCCCCAGCGAGCGGAGCGTGCGCGACGCGAATTCCGGAGAGGCCGATGGTGACATCGTTCAACCGGCTGGGATCGAGTCGGGGTACCCGTCCCTGGTCAGAGTGCCGGAACCCGTCATATCGCTGGATCTGGTCGCGATCAGCACGGGCCTCGATATCCAAATGAATGGCTGGAACAGTCTGGCGCCTTACAAGACATGCGTGGTGCGGGGCATGAAGGTGATCGAGACCGGTACCGAGGAAACGCGGCGGGTCGTCGTCAACACGCTCGCCTCGGCCTTGTCCATGCTGAAGGCCGGACGCTGCGACTTCGTCCTCTTCGTCAAGCCGACCTGGCAGGATGTCGATCGCCTTCAGATGGGCAGCTTCCATGAACTCAGCCCGGCGGTGACGACGATCTCCTTCTATCACTACGTCAACCGGCGCAATGCCGAGCTTGTGCCAAGATTGGCGGCGGCCTTGGCCGAAATGCGTCAGGACGGAACCAAGGCGGCGATCACCGCGGCCGACGACCAGGCCACCGCGGCGGCGCGGCAACGATCACTCATGCCCTTGCCCTCCGACTGAAACCTACCGATCACTATAGGCCATGCCGTAGCCGATGCCATATTCGAGGGTCGGCGCGTAGACGGTCCGGATCGGTAAATCCGCCCCCCCGGCACCATAGGCCGCGGCGGCGGCGATCCAGCTGTGCAGTTCCATGAAGCCGATACCGGCCTTCTCGACGGTCTCGGCCGTCGCCAGCCCGTCCATCTCCGCCAGGCTGCCCCGCTCCAACACCTTAAGGAACCGCCGGTCGTACTCGGGATTGAGGCGGATATGCTCCCGCGTGCGGGTGCCGTCGATCAGCATATGCGCCCCCTCCATATGCATGTCGTGCAGCCGCTTGAACCAGGCGGCGTCGTCGAGCGCACCGCCCCGCTCGCGGTCGAGCTGATAGGCATAGACCTCCGGGTCTCCCTCGCCCTGCAGCGGATAATAGCGGGTCGGGTGGTGCGACAGACCGCCGGTACCCATCAGCAGCACCCTTTTGCCGCTGGCGGCGGCATAGCGCCCGACCGCCTCGCCGAACAGGCGCGAGCGTTTGAAACTGTGGAAGGGCTCGGTCAGCACGCTGATGAAAAGCGGGATCACCGGATAGCGGTCATTGCGGCCGAACAGACGGGTCAGCGGCTGCGAGAAGGCATGGTCGACCCGCATGCGGTAGGACACCGCCGGATCGAAATTCTCCTCGCGCAGATGGGCCAGCAGCTCGCGCGCCTCCCGCCGCGGCACATCCAGCGGCCCGGCGAAGCCGCCGATATCGCCTACAGCCTCGCAGTCCTCCAGCCCGATGCAGAAGCTGGGCATCAGCGATAGCTGGAAGCCGGCGAAATGATCGGTGCCGAACAGCACGATCAGATCGGGATCGAAGTGCTCGACCATCTCGCGCCCGCGCCGCAGGTGATCGAGCAGCTCGGGCTCCTCGGCAGGCGCCTGGGCCCGGATCATGATGATCGGCGAATGGGAGATCGCCAGGAATCGCAGCTCACTCATGGCGCGCCACCGGGTTGGACAGGGTGCCGATGCCGCTGATCGAAACTTCGATCGGCCCGCCCTGCTGGTTGAGATCGACGGTCTGCACCGCCCGCCCGCCCGCCGCGGCGCTCTTCAGCGCGGTGCCAAGCGAGATGATGTCGCCGACTTCCAGAGTCATATAGGCCGAGACGAAGGCGATCACCTCGGGAACTTTGTAGAACAGGTTGGCGGTATTGTCCTCGGTAACGACGCGGCCCTGATGCAGGCAGCGCACGGTCAGATCGTGCGGGTCGGGGATCTCGTCGCGCGTCACGATCCAGGGGCCAATTGGACCGAAGCCGTCAGTGCCCTTGTAGCGGCCGGGATAGCTGACCCAGGTATCGACATGGCGGACCGCGCCATTCTCGCCCGGATGGATGGCGCGGTAATGGAAACTGTCATCCTCGCGCATGGTAGGCGACGTCAGATCGTTGAGGATGGTATAGCCGAACACATGGCCATAGGCGTCCTCGGCGGCGATGTCGCGTCCGCCTTTACCGATCACCAGAGCCAGTTCGGGCTCGGGATGGACCCGGCCGTAATAGGGCCTGAGCTCGATCGGGGCGCCGCTTCCGATCAGGCAGCTGGCCGGCTTGGGAAACAGAGCCGGATGGTCGGGGCCGCGCAGGATGCGATCCTTGTTGGCGCTGTTGTTGAGCGCCAGACATAAAAGCTTGCCCGGCCGAGGAATCGGCGGCGCCAATACGGCCTCGGACAAAGTCATTGTCGGCCGGCCTGTCCGGGCCAGCTCGGCCAGTTTTTCCGGCGTGCCGATCAGTTCCAGCACCGAGGCCGCCGGCAACTCGATCACATCGTCGCCCTCGAACAGGGCCGGACGGTGCGTTCCTTCGCGCAGGATGGTGCCGATCTTCATGTCGTTACGTCTCCTCTGGCCGTTGCCGGAATGATACAAGCTTCCCTGTTCCGGCCCCTGCCGACATGCGGAAATTCCGCTCAACGGAATCGCTCGACCGCTTCTGCCCTTCGGCTGCCGCCTCGGCTATTCTGTTGAAGCGAACGGGAGGAGCAGACATGACCGAACGTGTGGCGGACCGCCTCGCCATCCAGGATCTCAATGCGGATTTCGCCTATTTCCTCGATCACGACGAAGTGGCGCCGCTGGCCGATCTGTTTACCGAGGACGCCGTCTACAGCAACGGGCCGCGCCTGTCCGAGGGCCGCGCCGCGATCGCCGCTTTCTTCCGCGGCCGCACCGCCAAGGGACCACGCACGGCGCGCCATTTCTGCAGCGGCCTGCGCATCGCTTTCGAGAGCCAGGATGCTGCCCACGCCACCAGCGTCTGGCTGACCTTCGCCGCCGACGCCGCCGCGCCCATCGAGGATTGCTCGCCCTTCCTGGTCGCCGATTTCACCGACCTCTATCGCCGCTGTGGGGACGGACGGTGGCGTATAGCACGGCGCCATATCGAGCCCGTCTTCCGCAATCCCGCCATCGCACCGCCGGGCGGGACATGACCAGCCCCGAGCCTGGCACGCGCCGGCCGATCGCCCGCGCCCTCGATCTGCTGATCCTGCTCAACCGGCGGCCGGTCAGCACGCTGGTCCAACTGCACGAGGAAAGCGGCTGGGCCAAATCGACCCTGCTGCGGCTGCTCGATTCACTGATGGAGTGCGGCTTCGTGGCGCGCGACGAGGTGCGCAGCCTCTATCGCCTGACCGCCCGGGTGCGCGAGCTGTCGGCCGGTTTCGGCCAGGATTGCCTGGTCACCGACGTCGCCGCCGACCTGCTGCGCCAGGTGACCGCCGAGATCCAATGGCCGCTGGCGATCGGCACCTTGCAGGGGGTGGAGATGGTGGTGCGCTACAGCACCATGCCGTTCAGTCCGCTGGCCCTGAAGCCGACCACCACCGCCAACCGCCATTCGCTGTTGACCAGCGCCATGGGCACCACCTATCTGGCCCATTGCCCGCCCGAGGAGCGCGCCTTCCTGCTGGCGGCGCTGCAGCGGGCGCAGCGCCCCGATTCCGAGCTGGCCGGCGACGAGGCGGCGGTGGATGCCCTGCTGAAGGCGGTGGCCTCGCGCGGCTATGGCCTGCGGCGCGCGGCGACCCGCACCGACGGCAGTTCGGTGGCGGTGCCGATCTTCACCCAAGGCCATCTGGCCGGGGTGCTCAGCATGACCGTGTTCGCCACCCTGCTCGACCAGGTCATCGAGCGCCATCTCGGCGTGCTGCGGCAGACAGCCGAGGAAATTTCCCGCCGTTTGGGGCCTGAGTCATGATTTTCCTGATCCATGCCATGCGCGCCTCGATGGCGCCCATCGAAGAGGCGTTCGCCCGTCTTTGGCCCGAGGCGGAGTTGGCCCATCTGCTCGATGACAGCCTGCCCCGCGACCTCGCGCGCGCAGGAACGATCGAGCCGGAGATGACCGAGCGCTTCCTGGCCCTGGCGCGCTACGCCGCCTCCCGCAAGCCCGAGGCGATCCTGTTCACCTGCTCGGCCTTCGGCCCCTGCATCGAGGCCTGCGCCCGGGACTTGGCGCCCCTGCCGATCCTGAAGCCGAACGAGGCGATGATCGAAGAGGCGCGCGCCCTGCCCGGTCCGATCGGGCTGTTGGCCAGCTTCGCCCCGACCCTGGCTTCGATGCCGCGCGAATTCGCGGCGCTGGCGCCGTCGATCGAGTTACGTCCCTGTCTGGTCGAGGGAGCATTGGCGGCGCTGGAAAGAGGCGAACCCAAGGAGCATGACCGGCTGGCCGCCGGAACCGCCGCCGGCATGACGGACTGCGCCGCTTTCGCCGTGGCGCAATTCAGCCTGGCCCGCGCGGCGTCGGCCATCGCCGCGGCGACCGGCCGCCCGGTCGTGACCACGCCGGACAGCGCGGTGCGCAAGCTCAAGCGGCTACTCAGCAAGGAAGAGTGGGAAAAGCCGGAAATCCGCAAAAAGCTCACCGAGCAGCCGGATCCCTCTTCGTCCTCACCGGGCTTGACCCGGTGATCCACATGCCGCCGCAAACGATGTCGCTGGAAGCGTGGATCCCCGGGTCAAGAGCCCGGGGATGACGATGGGGTTCACTTCACGGCTTGTTTCCGATCTTCGGCACCTTGTGGCTGTCGAGGGCCACCGAGATATTCTTGGTCTCCATGTAGAACTCGAAGGAATAATCGCCGCCGTCGCGGCCGATGCCGCTGTTCTTGACGCCGCCGAACGGGGTCGGCAGATGGCGGACATTCTCGGAATTGACCCAGATCATGCCGGCCTCGAGATCCCGGGCGACGCGATGGGCGCGGCCGACATCGCGAGTCCAGATATAGCCGGTCAGGCCGTAACGGATGTCGTTGGCGATGGCGATCGCATCCGCCTCGTCCTCGAAGGGAATGGCGGTCAATACCGGCCCGAAGATCTCTTCCTGCGCGACGCGATAGGAATTCTTCGCGCCGGTGAACAGGGTCGGCTGGACGTAATTGCCGACACCATTCTGGGCCCGCTCGCCGCCGGCGGCGACCTTGGCGCCATCCTGGCGGGCATGGCCGGCATAGCTCAGCACCTTCTCGGCATGGCGCGGATGGATCAGCGGGCCGATCTCGGTAGCGGGATCGAGCGGATCGCCGACGGTGATTTTCTTGACGCGCTCCGCCAGCTTGGCGGTGAAGCTGTCATAGATCGAGCTCTGGATCAGCGCGCGGCTCGACGAGGTGCAGCGCTCGCCATTGAGGCTGTAGATCATGAACAGCACCGCATCGAGGGCGCGGTCGAGATCGGCATCGTCGAATACGATCACTGGATTCTTGCCGCCCAACTCGAAATGGACGCGCTTCAGCGTCGCGGCCCCCTGGCGCATGATATGCGAGCCGGTGGTGGTCTCGCCGACGAAAGCGACCGCCTTGATCGCCTCATGCTCGGTCAGCGCCTTGCCGGCCTCCTCGCCCAGCCCATGCACCAGATTGATGATGCCGGCCGGCAGCCCGGCATCGACGAAGACGCCATTGATGATCTCGCTCAGCAGCACCGCGGAGAGCGGGCTCCATTCCGCCGGCTTATGCACCACCGTGCAGCCCGCCGCCAGGGCCGGAGCGATCTTCCAGGTGGACAGCATGAAGGGCGTGTTCCACGGCGTGATCACGCCGATCGGGCCGATCGGCTGGCGGATGGTGTAGTTGATATGGTCCTGGTCCGGCAGCGACTGGCCGTCGGAAGCGCCCGGCGCGCGATCGGCGAAGAAGCGGAAATTCTCGCCGCCGCGCACGGCTGCCTTGGCCATATAGCGGATCGGCTGGCCGGTGTCGGAGGCCTCGACCAGGGCGATCTCTTCCGCCCGCGCCTCGATGCGGTCGGCGATCTCGTGCAGCAGGGCTTGGCGCTTGGCGCCGGGAACCCGCGACCACACCTTGAAGGCCGCCTCGGCGGCCCGGGCCGCCTGATCGATCTCCTCGGCGCCGCCCCGCGCCACCTGGCCCAGCACCGAATTGTCGGTCGGCCGCAGATTGTCGAAGGTGGCTTTGGAACCCAGCACCTCGCCGGCGATCAGATGCTGCGCCGGCGCCTTTCGGAACCGCTCCAGATAGGTTTCGGCAAGCTCCCGGTTGCGGGCAAGATCGGTCGGCGCGCTGCTCATCATCAGTCTCCCAGCAATGTACTTAACATATTAAGTAATTCCCCAACCGGTCGGCTGTCAAGGAATCCGTTCCTGTTATTTGCGCTCGGAGGGCTCCGTGAAATCGAACTGGTCGGCGATCGGCGGACCCTCATTCAGGTCGCCCTCGAGATCCTTGAGCAGCTGAAGCAAGGTTTGCAGCCGCTCGGCGCCGAGACGGGCGGCCAATTGGCCATAGATCGCCTCGGAATAGCCGCCGACGCCGGTCAGCAGCTCGGCGCCTTCGGCCGACACCGACACCAGCGAGCGGCGCATATCCTCGGCCGAGGTCCGGCGCTTGACCAGGCCGCGCTGTTCGAGATCCTGCAGAATGCGCGACAGGCTGGGCGCCAACAGATGGGTCGCCACGGCCAGGGCGGTGATTTCCAGCTCGGTATCCTGCAAGGCGCGCAGCACGCGCCATTGCTGCTCGGTTATGCCGAAATGGCGCAGCGCCGGGCGGAAATGGCGCATGACCGATTCCCGCGCCCGCAGCAGGGCCATGGGCAGGGATTTGGAAAAGGGCCGCAAGCGGCCGCGGGGCGGGGCGATGGTCTGATCGGTCATGCGGACAATCCTAACACCTCATGACGGATGGATGAACTTCCAGGGCGACACTTCCGACCCGCGCGGCACCCGCACATGGATCAGGGCCGGCGCGTCGAGGGCGAGCGCGCGCTCCAGCGCCGGCTTCAGCGCCGCCGGACTGTCGACGGCCACCGCATCGACGCCGAAGCTTTCCGCCAGCCTGACAAAGTCGGGATTGACCAGGTCGGCCCCGATCAGCCGGCCGCCGAAGCGCTCCATCTGGTCGCGCCGGACATTGCCATAGGCGCTGTTGTCGAACACCAGGGTCACCAGATTGATCCCATACTGAACGGCGGTCGCCAGTTCCTGGATGCCGAACATGAAGCCGCCATCGCCGGTCACCGAGATCACCGGCTTGTCGGGATGGGCGACCTTGACGCCCAGCGCGGTCGGGAAGCCGAAGCCCAGCGTGCCCTGATAGCCGCAGCTGACAAAGGTGCGTGGCCGCAGCACCGGATAGCCGAACATCGCGGTGAAGCCCATCTGCGACAGCTCCTCGACGAAGAAGCCGTCGGGCGGCAGCACGTCGCGGATCACATCCATGTAATCCATCTGCGGCTGGATCTCGCGGATCTCGATGGCCGAGGCGGCCTTGGCCTCGGCGATGGCGGCACGCTCGACCGGTGAGCGATAGCCGGCGGCGTCGAGCGCGTCGAGCAGCGCCTTCGCGCCCACCGCCGAATCGGCGACCAGCGGACCGGCCGTGACGAGCTTGTCCATCTCTTCGGGATCGATGTCGATACGGACCAGAGAGCGGCCCGGCAGGCTGCGCACCAGGGTCAGCGGCGGCGCCCAGCGGATGAAGGGAATTTCGAGACGCGAGCCGATGCCGATCATCAGATCGGTCTTCGGCCACAGCTTCCACGCGGCGGCCATATTGAGGCCGAGCGGCTGGTCTTCGCCGACCACGCCGCGTCCGCCGCGGAAGCCGACCACCGGCGCGCCGAGACGTTCCGCCAGGGCGGCGATCTCGGCCGAGGCATGCTGGGCGCCGCTGCCGACGAAGATCATCGGCTGTTTGGCGGCGGCGATCAGCTTGACGCATTCGGCCACCTGATCGGGATCGGCCGGCGACGGCGCGGGAATTTCGGCCGCCAGGGCCGGGCCGATATCGCCCTTCCTGCCCAGCGTGTCCCAGCAGATCGACAACGCCGTCGGCCCCTGGCGCCCGGTCAGCGCGGCGGCAACCGCCTCCTTCATACGCTGTGGGACCTCTGCCGGCGCCTCGATATGAGCCGCGTAGCGGGTCAGGCGCTCGAGAATGCCGAGCTGATCGGGCAATTCATGCAGATGGCCGCGGCCCTGTCCCTTGAACTGGCTCGGCACCTCGCCGGTCAGGCACAGCATCGGCGAGCAGGCGCCGAGCCCCGTGCACATCGCCGCCGTGGTGTTAAGGACGCCGGGTCCCGGCACCGGCGAGAACACGCCGAGCCGCCCGGTCGAACGGGCGTAGCCGAATGCCATATAGGCGATGCCCTGCTCGTGCCGGGCGCCGATGGTGCGGATGGCATTGCCGCGCCGCTGCACCGCGTCGAACAGCGGATACATCTGGGCGCCGGGCAGGCCGAAAAATGTGTCGACCCCATTAGCGATCAGGGACTCGACGATGGCGTCGGCGGCGCTCATTTCTGACACGGTGATATCTCCTCGCATTAACGGTGCAGGACTTGGATGGTGGTATATTCATCGAGACCGTAGAGGCCGAACTCGACGCCGATACCCGAGGCCTTGACGCCGCCGAACGGTACGTCGGGACGGATGTCGCTATGGCGGTTGACCCAGGCGGTGCCGCATTCGAGCCGCGACGCCAGCGCCCAAGCCTTGTCAGGATCGGATGACCAGACGGAGCCGCCCAGGCCGTTCTCCGACGAATTGGCCCGCGCGATGACATCGTCGATATCGGAATAGCGAATGATCGGCAAAGCCGGCCCGAACTGCTCCTGGTCGACGATCTGCATGCCGTCCTTGGCCTCGGCCAACAGGGTGATCGGGAAGAAATAGCCTTGCTGTCCCTCGGGCGGCAGGCCGCCGACCAGCGGCTTGGCGCCCTTGGCCAGCGCCTCTTCGACCATGTCCTTGACCTTGGCGAACTGCATGGCGTTCTGGATCGGACCCAATTGATTGCTCTCATCTTGCCCGTCGCCGACTTTGACGGTCTTGGCGTAGTCGGTCAGCGCGCCGCACACGGCGTCATAAACCGAATCGTGCACGTAGAGCCGCTTCAGCGCCGCGCAGGTCTGGCCGTTATTGATGAAGGCCCCCCAGAACAGGCGCTCGGCGATGGCCTTGGGCTCGACGTCGGGCAGCACGATGCCGGCATCGTTGCCGCCCAGTTCCAGGGTCAGACGCTTCAAGGTGGCGGCGCCGCTGGCCATCACCTTGCGGCCGGTCTCGGTGGAGCCGGTGAACACCACCTTGGCGACGGAAGGATGCGCGGTCAGCAGCGGCGCGATATCGTCGTGGCCGGCCACCACATTCAGCACGCCCGGCGGCAGCGCCTCGGCCATGTAGCGGATCATGCGCAGCGTGCTGAGCGGCGTCAGCGGCGACGGTTTGATCACCACCGTATTGCCGCTGCGCAGCGCCGGCAGCACATGCCACACCGCGATCATCAGCGGCCAGTTCCACGGCGTGATCGACACCACCACGCCGACCGGCTTGCGATGCACCTCGATGCGGGTCGGCCCTTCGTTCTGGATGGTGTCGACGGGAATATCCAGTTCGGCGGTAGCCCGCGCCCAGGCCTCGGCACCGCCCAGTTCGAAGCGCGAGCCCATGCCGCCCAGCGGCTTGCCCTGCTCCGCCGTCAGCAGGCGGGCCAGTTCGTCGGCATTGGCGTTGATCTTGTCGGCGACGGCGCGGCAGGCCGCCTTGCGCTCCTCGTCGGGAACGCGGCTCCAGCTCTCGAAGGCCCGGGCGGCGGCGGCGACCGCCTGCTCGACATGGGCCGGCGTGGCCACCGGGCACAGGCCGGCGGTGCCGCCGGTCGAGGGGTTGATCACCGGAAAATGGTCGGATGTGGCGACGCTCTTTCCGTCGATCAGCAGTTCGAATTCAGCCATTCTTTCCTCCGGCAGCCTTATTAACTTAACATGATAAGTATCATGCGTGAATAATCGCCCACAGGCAATTGCCCAGTCACTCCTGGGCGGCGTCGAACCTTTGGCGCGCGTCCTGGATCGCGTCGCTGTTGGCGCGGATCCACCCCATCATGCGATCGATCTCGGGCAACAGTTCACGACCGAGATCGGTCAACGCATAGTCGACATGGGGCGCCTTCGACGGGTGCTGCACATGCGAAACCAGCCCGTCCCGCTCCAGCCCGCGCAGCCGTAGAGTGAGCATGCGCTGGGAAATCCCGCCTTCCGCGCCCATCTCGCCGATCAGCCGCTTGATGGCGGCGTGGCGATAGGTTCCGGTCCGCAGGATCAGCAGGATCAGCATGCTCCAGCGATCGCCCAGGCGGGCGAAGATCTCCCGCATCGGATCATCGCGCTGGTTCCCGTCGCGGGCCATCGCCTCGGCCAGCGCGGCCAACCCCGGCACCTCAGAGATAACCCCGCGCATCGCGGAGGAATTCGTCGGTCGGGCGCTCGAGGATGAAGGTACAGACGAAATCGCGATAAGGCTCCAGAAACGGATAGGCGTCCGCGGTGGCCCAATCCGGTTTGGTATAGGCCGGCGGTTGCTCGATCACGGAGCGGCGCCAATCGTCGAAATTGTCATACCACAACTCCACCACCTGGTCCCATTGCGGCATCACGCTGCCGTGCGGCGGATGGGCGTCGGGCGCCCAGGTGCCCGGAAGCGGAAGCGGCCCGTCCAGCACCTTGTAACTGAAGAAACGATAGAGGCCGGGCTGGCACATCACCTCGGGAGCGTGCACCTCTTTGAACCAGCGCTCCCCCTCTTCCTTCGACACCCCGTCCGGATAGCGCATTAGGATGAACCAGCGCAGCACGTTGCGTTCGCCGGGCTGGATCTCCCATCCCAGAAAGTCATCGGTCGGCTGGGCCGGCACGAAGCAGGTCGCCACCCTGGGCCATACCGGCGGCCGGGTGAAGGACAGTTCGCCCTTCGGACCCGGCTCCGGCAGATCGCGCCACCAGCCCACCGTCATCCGCCAATTGAAGAAACCGAATTTGCGGGCCTCCGGCGGCGCATCGACCGGAAGCCAGCTGTCGTGCCGGGCCTCCCATGGCCCGAAGCGGCGTACCACTTCGGGCGAATGGTCGCGCCAGTACCAGCGCTCCATCGCCGCCACGTGATCCATCGGGATGTCGTGCAGGACGATGCTTTTCAGCATGATCAGGCGATGTGCTTGTATTTGGCCTCGCGGCCCTTGCCTTCCAGCGAGAGGTCGGTGAAGGGATTGCGGCGCGGGTCGGTCACCACTTTGTAGAGAGTGTAGAGCCCGGGCAGGAACACCCCCCAATTGGCGATCTCCGTGCCGGCATGCGCCGCCCAGACCTTGCCCTGTTCCTCGTTTTCGGGGCGTTTGGTGCCGAATGCCGAAGAGCGCCCGACCACGCCGGTGTCCGAAGCCTGCCACTGATGAATGCGATAGCCCCAGGGCTCGCCCTTCTTCATTTCCTCTTCGGACAGACCTATACCCGCCACGATCATCACATGCTCATAGATGATGTAGTCGCGAAACTCGGGGGCTACGTCCTCCAGCTTTTCGAAGCGGATATAGAGATTTTGGCGGCGGCCGTCGTCCCAGGTCTGCGGCGCGTTGTGGATCGCCCCCAGCGGAGCGCCATTCTTGGGCGGCAGCGGCCACTCCAGCGGCTCATGCTGTTCCGGATGCCAGAGAATGAAGCCTTTCTCCATATTGCTCCAGAACCAGTCGATCATATGGGCGGTGACGCCGTCATGGCTCCAGTCGAAATGGGTGCCGACTCCGTCATACCAGGCGTTGATGCTCATGATGGGTCCTTGTTCAGCAGGGAATTGAGATGAGAGACCAGGCGCGCCCGCAGCTTGGCGATCTTTTCCTCGGTCCAGCCGCGATAGAAACCGGTGCCGGTCTTGACGCCGAGATCGCCGCGAGCGAGACGCTCGGTCAGCGGGCTCATTGGCACGGTGGCGTTGGACAGGGTCGGCAGCACAACACGATGGATATCGGCGCTGAGGTCCACGCCGATCAGATCCATATTGGCGATCGGACCCAGCACAGGCAGGCGAAGGCCGAAGCTGCGGGTGACGATAGTGTCGACATCCTCGGGCTCGCAGATGCCTTCCTCGATCAGGGCCAACGCCTCGCGCCACAAGGCCGCCTGCATCCGATTGCCGGGCACGGAATCCTTCTTCACATGCACCGCGGATTTGCCGACGCTGCGCATGATCTCCAGGGTCTTCTCGATGGCGGGCAGGCCCGAGCGCGGGCCCTGGATCACCTCGACCAGCGGGATGATGTCGGGCGGGTTCCAGAAATGGGCGCCGACCGCCCTCTTCGCATCTTCGTACGACAATTTCTCCGTCACTACCCCGACCGGAATCACCGAGGAATTGGTGGCGAGGACGGTCTCGGGCCCGGTGAAACGGGCGAGATCGAGGAAGATCGATTGCTTGAGTGGCGGTTTCTCGGGCGCGGCTTCGATGACAATGTCGACACCGTTGACCACCGCTTCCAACTCTTGCGACACCGTCACGCCGGGAATCAGGGCCGCCAGACTGTCGAGCGCCCCCCGGTCCGGATCGAACACCGCGACGTGCCAGTCTGCTCTGCTGAACAGCCGGGCCAGGCCCGCCCCCATCAACCCCGCGCCAACCAAACCGACTTTCATAATGCCTCTCTCAGTTTCAGACGCAGCGGCGCGGTTTCGCGCAGACCCAAGGCGACAACAAAGCCCAGGGCCAATCCGACCAGCGCCAGATAGAAGGTGAACTGGATGCCGAAATGCTGGGCGACATAGCCGGCAAGGCTGGGGGCGATACCGCCGCCGAACACCTCGCCGGCACCGACGACAAGGCCGGTGGCGGTCGAGGTATAGGCGGCCGAGACGGCTTCCGAGGTCAGCGGCCCGACATTCAGGCAGATCATGCTGTTATTGAAGAAGCTGGTGAAGAACAGTAGCACGAACAAAAGCACCGGATTGGCCCCGACGCCCATCATTCCGCCCAACGAAACGAAGGTGCCGACATAGGAGCCTAAGACCACGCTCTTGCGACCGATGCGGTCCGACAGCCCCGGTAAAATCATCTGCCCGGCGAAACCGCCGAAGCCGATCGCCGACATCACGAAGCCCATCCGGGTAGTCTCCAGATGCAGGTAATCGACTAGATAGCTGGGCACCATGGTGCTCATCACCAGCAGGCAGGTCAGCATGCAGCACATGCCCACCATGTTCAGCGGCACGTTGCGATGCTTGAACACGTCGCTCCATTTATGATCGGCGGAGGGCTTTTCGGCACTGGCCAGCGAGCCTTGGGTGTCGCGCAGAGTACGGTACATCAGCCAGGCCAGGATGAAACCCGGCAGGCTGACGATCACGAAGACGACGCGCCAGGACGGCACCACCGACAGAAGCTGAGTGGCGATGATCGGCCCGAATCCGAGTCCCAGCACGGCGAACAATTCCTGCTGGATGCCGAGATTGAAGCCGCGCCGGGTCGGCTTCGACGCCTCGATGGTGGCGGCGATGCTGGCCGGGGTATAGGCGCCTTCCGACACCCCCATCAGGATGCGGATCATCAGCAGGCCCATCAGCCCGTTGGCCAAGCCGGAGCAGCCGGCGAACAGCGAGAAGACGAGCACCGCCGGGATCAGGGTCAGGCGGCGGCCGATCTTGTCCGACAGGCCGCCCATCAGCATGGCGGCCAGACCCCAGGCGATCGAGAAGACCGAGGCGATCAGGCCGAGATCCTGATAATCGAGGCCGAGATCCTTCATCATGGTCGGAAACAGCGGCAGGATGATGAACCGGTCGAGCCCGACCAATCCGAACCCGGTGGCCAGCAACGCCACCGCCCGCCATTCATAGGACGTATCCCAACGTTCGGCTGTCATAGCCCTTCTCCCTAGGAAACTTGTTATTTCCTAGAACTTTACGTTGTCTTTTCCCTTCAGCGCCAGCATCGCCCGCGCCTCGGATGGCGTGGCGACTTCAAGGCCGAGTTCACCCAGAATCCGGGCGATCTTCTCGACCTGCTGGGCATTGCTCTCGGCCAAAGTGCCGCGTCCGATATAGAGACTGTCCTCTAACCCGACACGGACATTGCCGCCCAGCATGGCGGCCTGGCTGATCAGCGGCATCTGGGCGCGACCCGCCGCCAGCACCGACCAGACATAGTCCTCGCCGAACAGCCGGTCCGCGGTGCGGCGCATGAACATCACATTGTCGGGATCGGCGCCAATACCGCCCAGGATTCCGAACACGCTCTGGACGAAGACCGGCGGCTTCAGCAGTTTCCTGTCGAGGAAGTAGGCCAGATTGTAGAGATGGCCGATATCGTAGCATTCATGCTCGTAGCGGGTGCCGAAATCGCCCATCAACTCGAGGACGCGCGCGATATCCTTGAAGGTGTTGCGGAAGATGAACTTCTCGCTGTCGAGGATGTATTGCTTCTCCCAGGGGAACTTCCACTCGTCGATCTTCGAGCCCATCAGATGGAAGGCGAAGTTCATCGAGCCCATGTTCAGCGAACACATCTCGGGCTGGAAGCGAAGCGACGCCGCCAGCCGTTCCTCGACGGTCATTTCCGGGCTGCCGCCGGTAGTGAGATTAATCACCGCATCGGTCTGTTCCTTGATGACCGGCAGGAACTGCGCGAACACGTCCGGATTGCCGGTCGGCGAACCATCGTCGGGGTTACGGGCATGCAGATGCAGGATCGCCGCGCCGGCCTTGGTCGCCGCCACCGCCTGCTCGGCGATGTCCGCCGGCTTATAAGGCAGCGCGTCCGATAATGTCGGCGTATGAATCGCGCCTGTCACGGCGCAGGTGATGATCACTTTATTGGACGGTTTGGCCATTTGGAGACCTTCCTATTCATTTTATCGTCATCCCCGCGCAGGCGGGGATCCAGGACAAGAGCCGCGTCTGCGGCGACATAGGCTCATATCCGCGCTGTTGCGCGTAACGCTGGATCCCCGCCTTCGCGGGGATGACGGTTTTCAGCCGGCGGTGTATCCACCATCGGCGTACAGAACATGCCCGGTATAAAAATCAGACGCGCGCGACACCAGAAACAGCAATGGCCCGGCCAGATCCTCTGGCTCACCGAGGCGGCCGATCGGAATACGGGCCAGCATGCCTTCGCGGGTCGTGCGTCCTTTCTCGGTATCCTCGAACATCCAGGCGGTCAGCGGTGAGCGGAACACGGTCGGCGCCAGGGCGTTGACCGTGATGCCATGCTTTCCCCATTCACAGCCCAGCGCCCGGGTCAGGCCATCGGTGGCCGCTTTCGAGGTGCAATAGGCGGAATAGCCAGCCGGATGACCCAGCTTGCCCCGCGCCGAGGAGACCAGCACCACCTTGCCGCCGCGGCCCTGCGGGATGACCCGCTTGCTGAAAGAGCGGCATAGCAACCAGGCGCCGGTGACGTTGCCCTCCATCACTTTCTCGAAACGCTCGAGCGACATATCGCCGATGAAGGAGACGTCGTTGAGACCCGACCCCACCACCAGTATGTCAACTCCGCCGAATTTTTCGACAGCGAGATCCATGATGGCGTCGCAATCCGCCTCGGTATTGGGACGGCGGTTGATGGTCGCGACCTCGGCGCCGTTGGCGCGGCAAAGCTCGGCCACCTCGGCCAGTTCGCTTTCCTTGCCGGCGGCCAGCACCAGCTGGGCGCCCGCTCCGGCCAAGGTGCGGGCGGCGACGGTGCCGAAAGCGCCGGACGCCCCCGTCACCACCGCCACCTTGCCCTTGATGTCGAAGAAGCCGTCCGGCTTGTCGATGGAAAGCTCGCTCATGGCTTCGCCTCCGGATAGGGCATCACCACCAGCATGGTGGCGACCTCGTTGGCGAGGTTCTTCACCTCGCGTTCGATGTTGGGACCGATGAAGACGCTGTCGAGCGGACCCAAGGTCACTTCCTGCCCTTCGGCGCGGATGGTGACCTGGCCGGCCAGCACGACATAGACCTTCTCCAAAGGTGATGAGTCCGGCCCGGCGCCGCCTCCGGGCAGGAAGTGCGACAGGCCGGTCCAGAATTTGGTCGGTCCGTCGGCTTCGAAGCCCTGGAGGCGAAGCGCCGCCATGCCGAAGTGATTGGGCGCCTGATAAGGCGCCGCCTCACCGATGCGCTTCACGCGCATGATCGGATCAGTCCTTGCCGGTTTCGATGCGGAACTTGCCGGTGGGGTCGAGGATCGCCACCAGACGCACGATGCAGCCGTCGCCCTTGGTCCAGCGCCACGGGAAGGCGGCGAAGGTCACGCGCTTGCCGGTCACCTTGTCGATCTCGCCGCCGATATTCTCGAAGCCGCAGATGCCGGCCGACAGAATGGCGCGATGGCAGGGTTCCCATTCCGGGAAGTCCTCGATGATCTCGCGGCCGTACTCGGCCTTATATTCCGGCCCGAGATGGGGCAGCAGGCCATGCGGCTTGCCGGGACCGTGCGGGCCGATGGCGGTGCCGAGCGGGTGGTCGAGCGCCTGGGTGTCCGAGCCGATCATCTTGACCTTCTTCTGGACGAACCATTCGCCGGCCTCTTTGTAGAAACCCGGGCTGTAGCCGTAATAGATCTGATTGTCGCCGTAATACTTATGCCAGCCGGTGTTCACCACGACGATGTCGCCCTCGCGGATCTGAGGGCTGGCCTTTTCCAGATCGTCGGCGGTGATGACTTCCCACTTCTTCTTGGGGATCGAGACGACCACGCCGGTGCCGAAGAAGTAAGGCAGCGGCACCTCGTCCATGAAGGGGGTGCCTTCGACCACATGGGCCGGCGCGTCGATATGGGTGCCGGAATGCATCACCGTGGTGATGCGCTGGGTCAGCACGCCCGATTTCGACATGCCATGCAGGCGTTCGATCTTCACATCCTCGAAATAGGGCCAGCACGGCTGACCGAGGCCCCAGGGATGGCTGAGATCATAGAATTCGAGCCCCATGCTGTTCTTGAGGTTCGAGTCCGCGAATTTGCAAAGGTCGGGATTGCGCCAATCCATTCTGTCCTCCCTGGGTGCGCCGCCTGCTTCACGTTAACCGTCATGCAGTACAGGTTAACCGCATTATGAATTTTCGACAGGCGTTGTCAAGGAACTCCGCAGCGGTTAGCTCCTAAAAATAATCACAATACGGTACAAACATACTGTATCGTGC
>Ga0302314_10006104_pt1 | contig 21876 bp, 19 predicted proteins | sample III_Palsa_N2_3_FD_200533 | JGI IMG/M metagenome (GOLD analysis project Ga0302314, IMG submission 200533) | Peat permafrost microbial communities from Stordalen Mire near Abisko, Sweden - III_Palsa_N2_3 | ecosystem: Environmental > Terrestrial > Soil > Palsa > Peat permafrost | place: Sweden...
GTTCAGCGCTGCGAGCACCGCCGTCGCGGCATACATGCCCGCGAACAGATCGGTCACGGCAACGCCGACCTTGGTCGGTTCGCCATCGGCATCGCCGGTCACACTCATCAGACCGCCCATCGCCTGCATGAGAAAGTCGTAGCCTGGACGATCGCGGTAAGGGCCAGTCTGACCGAAACCTGAGATGGAGCAGTAGATCAATCGCGGGTTGAGTTTCTCCAGGTCATCGAAGCCGAGACCGAAGCGTGCCAATCCACCGACCTTGAAATTCTCCAGCAAGATGTCGCTCTGCTTTGCCAGGGCCTTGACCATGTCCTGGCCCGCTGGCTGGGTGATGTCGATGGTGACGGACTTTTTTCCGCGATTGGTACAAAGAAAGTATGCGCTGTCGTGAGGAAGTGTTTCACCTTGCGGATCGCTAAGAAACGGCGGTCCCCATCCACGCGTATCGTCTCCCACGCCGGGACGTTCGACCTTGATAACTTCTGCGCCGAGGTCGGCCAGTACCTGCCCTGCCCATGGACCGGCCAATACGCGGCTCAGGTCCAACACTTTTATTCCGTCGAGCAAGCCCGGCATGCTGGAAATCCTTGTGTGAAATATCGTCGCGCCGTCTAGGCTACGCAGCAAGCCACTCAGTGTCCGCGCAAGATGTCGTCGGCTATCTTCTCAGCGACCATCATCACCGGAAAATTTGTGTTGGCGCTAGGCACCATCGGAAAGATCGATGCATCCACGACGCGCAAACCGCCGACGTGCTTGACGCGTCCATGCGCGTCGACCACCGACATGGGATCATTCTCCGCTCCCATGCGACACGTACATGATGCATGCCACACGCCGATGGTGGCCTTGCGCACAAAGGCCTCGGCTTTTGCATCATCGGTCATGACTTCTTCGAAGGTAAAGCCTTCGGTAATCACCCTACGTATTAGTTGCCGTCGCAGCCCGCCGGATGCATCCATCAACTTGGCCACGACGGAGGTGATGCGCTCGTTTTTCCGGTTCACCACGCCGATCTTGCGGACCTTATCGCTATACGTTGATGGAAACGGATCGGACGACACCGCCTGCATCTCCGGCAGATTGTGGAGCGCGCCCATCTTTCGAAATGCTTCGACCATGCGTTTGAGGTCGCGCTCATCGGACAACAGGTTGAAGTTGACCTGCGGCTCTACCTGCCAGTCAGCCGAACGCAGGCGAACCTCACCCGTTTCGGAGAAAGTGTGATTCACATAAATGATGAACGAGCCAATTTGCTTGCCCACCGCGTGCCACGCCGATTTGGTGGCGGCAGCGACTAGCATGTCACCCAACGGCGCACCGGGCAGACTCGAGGTGTAACGAAGGCCCACCAGGCAATGACGGCGGGTGTACTCGTTTACCCGCGCGTGCGGCTTGATATATGACGACAGGGAAATGGAAGGATGATCCATCAGGCGCTGGCCAACCCCGGGCAAATCGCACCGCACCTCGACGCCAACGTCCCGCAGCTGCGTGGCAGGCCCAATACCGGCACGTAGCAGAATGGCCGGCGAATGCAACGCGCCCGCACACAGGATGACTTCGTTACCGCGAAATTCCACCGCTTTTCCATCGACCAGCGCGCGTACACCTGCACAGCGTGCATCTTCGAATAACAAATTGCTGACTGTTGCTCCGGTCGCCACGGTCAAGTTGGATCGTTGACGCGTGGTGGGATCCAGGTAGCCAATCGCTGCCGATACTCTCCGCTCGTAGGCATTGGATACCGGCAACGGAAAGTAGCCTTCGACGAACTCGCCATTCTGATCTGGCAAATATTTGTAACCGCAGCGATGAAAGGCGGCGCCCACGGCTTTCGCGTGTTCATTCCACAGTTCGGGGAATATCCGCCGCACAGGAATGCGTCCTCCCGTACCGTGAAGTGGGCCGTCAAAATCAAGATCGTGCTCGATCTTGCGGAAATACGGCAGCACGGCGTCCCAGTTCCAGCCGGCGGCACCGCGGTTCTCCCATTCATCGTAGTCCGCCGGCGAACCGCGATTGGCGAGCTGTCCGTTGATCGACGACCCTCCACCCAACACCCTCGCCTGCTCGTACTTTCGCAGCGGTGCCGGACCGGCTCCCTTCGCACGCGACTCGGTGGATACCTTCAACTCGTTCCACAGGTAGCGCGGATCGAAATAAACGGTGCCGGGGAAGGTATCCAGAATTTCGGGTGGAATCTTTCCATGCGGCGTATCAGGACCTGCTTCCAGCAACAGCACATTATTGCTGCTCCGGGCCGATAGTCGATTGGCCATCACGGATCCGGCAGAACCGCCGCCGACAATAATGTAGTCATACTTTGAATCCACCACGTGTCTCCATTAGAGAAGAATGCCCAGCTGCATGCTGAAAACAAAAGCATTCGGATAGTGCTTGTAGGAATACGCCCCGGGGTCAACCACGTATTGCAGCGCTGGGGTCAGCTGCAACCATGGCGACAGCTGGATCACATAGTTCGCCTCGTAATCTTGTTCGGCGTATTGATACATATCGGGAAGGCCGTGCATTTTTTCCGCTTCCACATCGATCATCCGGGGGTTAACGTTCTCCTTGACCCAACCAATATTGATCGAGTCGTTAGGCCTTGCACCGAAGGGACCCTGAATAATTACACCTGCGTCGAGATAAGAGCTCAAAGGCAAGGTGCGATGGTCAGCCGTGACCAGTTGCGTGAACACAGATACCCAACGCTGGGGATTCTCGGCCGATCGGTAAACCATCTGATCCGCCATCAAGTACACCGCGTGGCGGTCGCCGTCCTTGACTTCAGGGTCCAGGATATCGGGCGCGCGGCCCGTCTCGTAGTAGCCGCCAAGGGTGTAATGGCCGACAAGGTCGGGCGCACCTGGACTCGACTTCAAGTGCAGTGTTTGAGTCAGCTCGGTGGGGATGATCGCGGCAGTGGCATCATCGAAACTAAACTTGAAACCGTACTGCCCTGAATTGAGATCGGGATTGACTTCGTATATGCCAGTCTTCAATGTGAGATCAGGCTTAAGATAGATTTTGGCGCGCCCACCCCAGCCGGCAATCGGATAGTCGTCCCAGCCACCGGAACCGTCAGTGGGCAGGATCTGCGGATGACCGTTAATGCCGTTATCCAGAAAGGCTGCCTGGATCGGCGAATACCCAAACTCGCTACCCATTGAGTAATAGCCGACGAGGAGATTGAGCTTCTTGTCGAAAAGATCCTGGCTCAGCGCCATCCACTGCAAACGCTTGATCGCACCGGCGCCATAGGCCCAGTCTTGTTCGAGTTTGCTGCCGGTGTACTGGGCCGAGAAACCTCGACCGATGCGATCATTGATGTTGATGCGGAAAACCGCGCCGCTCCAGCCGAACAGCTTGTCGAGGTCTGCGTCCATAGCGATGGAGAACTGCTGGGCGTAGGCGCTGCCCTGCCGTTTGCCGCCAGACAGATCATCGCCAAGCTGACCCGTGTAGACGCCGAGAAATTTGAGGCCATCGGCAGCCAGCTGGGTCCGTTCGCCGCCCCAGTCGCCCGTCATGGTGTCGTCCGTCATCCAGCGCCGCGGACGCGGCTGGGCCTCCTGCTGAGTTTGATCCTCTTGCTGTGGTTGAGCATCCTGCAGCGGTTGATTCCCTCCTGGCTGCGGTTGCGTGATTAGCTGTGCGTTGGCAGTCAGCGACAGGCACCCGACCAAGATCAAAGCCACATGGACGCGGATGCGCCGGATGTTGGCAACCAGTTTGCTCATGTTTTCCTCCCCCACCGTTTGGAACTGTTTGGGGGAGCTGCTTATTATTCATGCGCGCAGGCCCCGACATGGGGTTGTACTATATATAGTACATTTAGTTGTGTCATGCGGCGCGGCAACATCTACTGAATTTGGCTTGCAACACGGATTAGCCTACAAAAGCGTCCGGCTGTAATGCGCTGCAACATAAGACCGAAAGCCTCCTTAGTCCGTTTTGAGCGCTTGGTATTAAGCCAACCATCTCGTCTTTCAATAAAATGCATTAATGGCACAGCTGCTCAGCGTAGCGACTAATTGCATACCTCATCACGCCTGCATTGACACATTTATCTGTAGTAAATATGATACCTGTGCTCTTGCTAGATCCTTTGAAAGGAAATCTGCGAGGCTTGCGCTCAATCAACGTCGATTAAAGACGGGCTTTCCACCAACGCGCCCAACGTCCCTCACCTCTGTCCCAGCAGCATTCGTTAGCTGGTTCATCCTTCGAAGCGCGGCGCCATGTGGAACCAGTATTTCTACAGAGGATGAAAGGTGAATATAAGTTCAGAGGGGTCGTCTGAAACACATCCCGTCAACGAGGCGCTGACCATTCGCAAAGTCGCCTTCCGTATCATTCCGCTGGTCGCGCTGTTGTATTTCATGAATTGCATCGACCGAGCCAACGTAGGCATGGCAGCGCTGACCATGAACAAGGCGCTGGCGCTGTCGAGCACCGCGTTCGGCATTGGCTCCGGAATATTTTTTTTCGGCTACGTATTCTTCGAGATTCCCAGCAACATCATCCTTGAGCGGACCGGCGCGCGCTTCTGGATCTCAAGAATATTGATTGTCTGGGGTCTTGTTTCAGCAGCCAACGGTTTCGTCGTTGGACCCCTCTCGCTGTACTTCACTCGCTTCCTGCTCGGCGTGACCGAAGCGGGATTTTTTCCCGGCATGGTGTTCTATCTCACCCTGTGGTTTCCCGCAGCCTACCGCGCTCGCATGATTGGCATGTTCATGGTGGCCATACCGCTGGCCAGCGCACTCGGATCACCTTTGTCCGGGTGGATTCTTTCCAGTTTCAACGGCTGGCATGGACTGGGCGGCTGGCAATGGATGTTTGTGTTCGAAGGACTACCGACCATGCTTCTCGGCATCGGTTGCCTTTTCTGGCTTACCGATCGACCGGCCAAGGCGCAGTGGCTTTCGCCGGCCGAGCGCGATTGGCTAGAGGGCGTGCTGTTGCGCGAGCGGCAGAAGTCCGAGGCCGTACGCACTTACAGCTTGTTCCAGGCGCTGACCAATGCCCGTGTACTACTACTTTGCGTGCTGTTCTTTTTTATCTGCGCAGGGCTGTACGGTAGCGTGTTCTGGATACCGCAGCTGGTGAAGACCTTCGTCGCGTCCAACGTGTGGGTGGGTGTGATCGTATCCATTCCGTACTTCGCCGCCGCGATCGCCATGTGTTTGTGGTCACGACATTCTGACCGCAGCGGCGAACGGATCTGGCACTTGATCGCTTGCACGAGTCTTGGCGCCATCGGCTTTCTCGTCACTGGCTTTTACCTGAATACACCCATCATTGCGGTATGTGGGCTGGCGATGGCGTGCATGGGCATCTATTCGACGTATCCGATCTTCTGGACCCTACCCACCTCATTCCTGACCGGCAGAGCCGGTGCGGGCGCTATCGCTTGGATTACGGCGTTCGCTTCGTCCAGCGGAATTCTGGCACCCGCTGCGGTCGGTTGGAGCAAGGACCTGACAGGTAATTTCAGCGCTGCGATGTTTGGTCTGGCAGGGGCGATGGTGATCGCCAGTGTGCTTTGCCTCGGCTTCAAGACGCTGCACACCCGGATCGTGCGCAAGGCATTGACCGTACTGCCGACCTAAACTTGTTCGCACTATTCAAGACGGCTCTTTTGCCGCCTTTCACGGCCTATCAGACGGCTCCACGATGGCTCGCATCACTGAGGAAAGCCGATGAACTACGTAAACCTCGGCCACACCGGCCTCAAGGTCAGTCGCTTGTGTCTGGGCTGCATGACTTACGGTGAGCCTGATCGCGGAGGTCGCCCGTGGACTCTGGACGAAGCGAAGAGTCGACCCTTGCTTCGGCAGGCACTCGAGCTGGGAATCAATTTTTTTGATACCGCCAACTCCTATTCCGACGGTAGTTCGGAAGAGATCGTGGGCAAAGTGATCGGCGAACTGGCACGCCGCGACGACGTTGTGCTTGCTACCAAAGTCTTTAATCGCGTATGGCCAGGGCCTCTTGGCAGAGGCCTGTCGCGCAAAGCGATCTTCGCTGAAATCGACCATAGCCTGCGCCGTCTTCGTACGGACTATGTCGATCTTTATCAGATCCACCGCTGGGACGATGAGACGCCGATTGAGGAAACACTCGAGGCATTGCATGACGTGGTCAAGGCCGGCAAGGCACGCTACATCGGAGCATCATCGATGTACTCCTGGCAATTCGCGAAAGCGCTGTACACCTCAAGGCTCCAAGGGTGGACCGAATTCGTCAGCATGCAGAACCACCTCAATCTGCTCTACCGGGAAGAAGAGCGCGAAATGTTGCCGCTATGCGTGGATCAGAGTATTGCCGTGATCCCTTGGAGTCCCCTGGCGCGCGGACGCCTGGCGCGGGGCGAGCAAGAAACCAGTGAACGACAGGCCACCGATGACATCGGCAAGCAGCTCTATGAAAATGCAATGAACGCCGACCAGGCAGTGCATTACGCCGTGGGCACGCTCGCTACAGCCCGTAACGTGCCGCGTGCGCAAATTGCACTGGCCTGGTTGCTTCGTAATAAGGCGGTGACGGCACCGATCATTGGCGCGTCCCGACCGCAGCACCTATTGGACGCGGTAGCTGCTCTCTCGCTGCAGCTGAGTGACGATGAAGTCGCGGCGATCGAGTCTCCTTACGTTCCTCACGCCATCGTGGGATTCAAGTAGATGTATCGCTGCCAGCCAGCGCTTGCGCGCCGATCGTAGCTACTTGACCATCTTGAGCCGATTGCGCTCCCGAAACACCGATGGCGCCGACGATCCTTCCTTCGGCAACCAAGGGAATTCCCCCATCGACTGGACATAGGCCTTCGACGGCGAGAAGTTTCAGCCCGGCACCGCCGCCAGCGATCGCCTTTTCAAACATGTCGGTTGCGCATTTGAAATTTACTGCCGTACGCGCCTTCGCCAGCGCCAGGGCTACGCTCGCCAGCTGCGCATGATCCATCCGTTGCATCGCGATGAGGTTGCCCGCGGTGTCGGTAACGACGATGCTCATCGCCCAGTCATTCGCGAGGGCTGCCGATTCGGCCGCTTCGATCACCCTCTTCGCGTTGGCGAGCGAAACAGGCAAACCGTATTCCTGTACAGGCATCGAAATCTCCACGTGGAATCGCTCAGAAGGAACTGTTGGTCGGCGCCTGCAGCTTGATGTCGAGCCAGGGGTACCGGGCAAAGTGCTGCTCCTGGAACCTGGCGATCTCACTGTGATGACGAAGTGTCATGTCGATTTCATCCAGGCCAGTCAGCAAACTTTCCTTGGCAAACGCATCGATGACGAAACCTGCTTCGCGTCCGTTGCGCTTGACGGTTTGCCGACGCAGGTCGACCTCGATGAGATCGCTGACCACCCCATCCTCCAGCAGTCGATCAAGTTCAGCCTCTGGAAGACTGACCGGAAGCAAGCCGTTTTTCGCACAGTTGGCCTTGAAGTTATCGCTGAAGCTCGGCGCAATCACGCAACGGATACCGAAGTCGAATAACGCGTAGACGGCCGCTTCGCGCGATGAACCACAACCGAAGTTCTTGCCGGCAATGAGGATGTGCGCATCCGGGGCGTCCGCACCATTGAGTGGAAAATCTACAATCGGTTTGCCTTCGGCATCGAAGCGCAGGTCATGAAACAGAAAATTGCCATAGCCTTCGCTACGCGGTGTGCGCATGAAGCGTGCCGGCACAATTTGATCGGTGTCGATATTGCCGGCCGCCAGACGCACCGCCCGACTCCTCAGTGTGGTGAAGGGTTCAGCCATGTCACCCTGCTCCCTTTGCCGCCGGCGGCGCAGCCAGGTGACCCAGCATTGCCGTAGCAGCCGCCGTGGCTGGACTCACCAGATGTGTTCTTGAATCCCTGCCCTGTCTTCCGGCGAAATTTCGATTTGAGGTCGATATGCAGCGCTTGCCCGGACCCATCCGGTCACCGTTCATACCCACACACATCGAGCATCCCGATTCGTGCCACTGCACGCCGGCAGCAATGAAGATGTCAGCAATACCCTCGGCTTCTGCCTTGAGTTTGACCTGAGTGGAGCCGGGGCTGACCAGGGTGGGTAATTTCACCTTGCCGCCTATGCCCTGGATAACCTCGGCTGCCACGCGTAGATCTTCCAGTCGGCTGTTCGCACACGACCCGATGAACACCTGATCGATATCTACCGTCGCGATCGGTTGACCTGCCACCAGTCCCATGTACTGCATGGCGTGCAACATACCGTTGGCCTCTTCATCACTGGTCGCTTCGCCCGGATGTGGCACCCGACCCGATAGCGGGATGGCTTGTTCGGGGCTCGTGCCCCACGTGACCATGGGTTGCAGCGAGTTGGCCTGGACCGACACCGTACGATCGAAATGCGCATCGTCGTCCGTTTTAAGGGTGCGCCAGTATTCCACCGCGCGATGCCAGAGTTCCTGCTTGGGAGCCAACGGTTTATTGCGCAGGTAGGCGAACGTCGTTTCGTCGGGGGCAATGAGGCCGGCTCTGGCGCCAGCTTCAATCGTCATGTTGCAAAGCGTGCATCGCTCTTCGATCGAAAGCGCCGACACCGTGGATCCGCTGTACTCCACGACGCAGCCCACCGCGCCGGCAGTACCAATGGTCGCAATAATCGTAAGCGCCAGATCCTTGGCGTAGACGCCGGGCGGTAGCAGGCCGTCGATGCGAATGCACATGGTCTGCGGCCGCTTTTGCCAGGTGCACTGTGTCGCGAGCACGTGCGCCACTTCACTGGCGCCGATGCCGAAGGCAAGAGCACCTAGCGCGCCGTGGGTGGACGTGTGGGAGTCGCCGCAGACCAACGTGGTTCCCGGCAAGGTGAAGCCCTGTTCCGGGCCAATCACATGGACGATGCCCTGGCGCGGATCCGCAAGCGCCAGAACCGGAACGGCGAACTCGTTTACGTTGATATCGAATTCGTTAAGCACGCGCCGAATAGCCGGATCATCCACAGTGTCAGCCGACCGCGACGTGGTCGGCGCATAGTGATCGGGCGTAGCCAGGCATAACCCGGGGTTGGCAACCGGCAGACCTTTCTCGCGTAGGCGATTGAAGGAATGAAACGATCCGTCGTGAATGAGATGCCGATCGATAAACAACAAGGCGCGTCCGTCTGCTGCCTCGCAAACAACGTGCGCATCCCATAGCTTGGCGAAAAGGGTGCGTGGCTCCGTCATGGTGAGGAAGCGGTCTCCTCTTCATGACGCTTCTCGAATTGAAGGATCTCGGGAAATCCCATCAGCTGATGCATGTCCGAAGCACTGAGCAAAGGCACATCCAGCCCGATGGCCGTACCGTGTTCGCGTAGGTAGTGATAACTAAGCTTCACCGCAGCAGCGGCGCTCTTATGCGCAAGGCTAGGATAGATGGCCAATGAATAACCCAATGACTGCAGCTCGGCGGACGATAGCTCCGGCGTGCGAGTGCCCTGGCCAACATTGGCGACCAGTTTGGCGCCTTTGAGCGCTTCACCGATCCGCCTCAACTCGTCCTCACTTTGCGGGCTTTCGATGAAAACCATATCGGCACCCGCGCGCGCATATGCCTCGCCCCGCCGTAATGCTTCGTCTAGCCCGAGGCTGCTTCTCGCATCGGTACGGGCAATGATCAGGGTGTCCTTGCTGCGCCTAGACTCCAGGGCTACCCGCAATTTTCCGACCATCTCGGCAGCGGAAATAACCTTTCCGCCTTCGACGTGCCCACATTTTTTCGGACTGACCTGGTCTTCCAGCTGGATAGCAGACGCGCCCGCCGCTTCATAGCCCTGAACCGTGTGACGCACGTTGAGTACGCCGCCGTAGCCGGTATCGGCATCGGCGACCAACGGTGTACCGGTACCCGCGCAGATCTGTGCAACCCGGCTGACCATGTCCGTATAGGTCGCCAGCCCTGCATCCGGCAACCCAAGATAAGACGCTACGGTCCCGTAGCCGCTCATGTATATGGCATCGAAACCCATGCTATCGGCAAGTCGCGAGGAGATCATGTCGAATACGCCGGGCGCGACGATAATGGCGTCTTGCCGCAAACGGTCACTCAATGTCCGCGATTTAGGATTCATACGAAACGCCTTCCCTGAAAGAAATAGATCGTTGCGGATTTATGTCGTGCACGAGCCTCAAGCATCCAACGTATCGACTACCGCGCTTGCGTCGGCGAAGGCGTCGATGAGCTGCCCTCCAAACCCAGCGCGCACGGCACCGATGGCGAAAACCCCTGGCATCGCCGTGCGGCGTTGATCGTCGACAATCAGATAACCGTGTTCGTCACGTAAGACCTGTGCGGGCACGAATGAGTTGTTTGGCTTAAGCCCGATGTAGGCAAAGACACCGGTACAGGCGATATCGCGGGTTTTGTCGTCGCCGGCACCGCGAACGGTAATGGCGGTAACGACATCGTCGCCTTGGATATGGTCGACCAGCGAATCGAAGATCAATTCGACATTGGCTTTTGCGGCAAGCGCCTGGACCAGGTGCGTCCTGGCCCGCAGCTCGCCTCGCCGGTGTATGATGTAGACCTTCGCGCAGCCCTCAGACAGTGTCAAAGCCGCCTGTACAGCCGAATCCCCGCCGCCGACCACGGCAACGTCCTGCCCTCTGAATAGAGGACCGTCGCAATCGGCGCAACGCGAAACGCCACGATTAAGAAATTCGATCTCGCCTTTGACATCAAGAACTTTAAGCTGCGCTCCTGAGGCGATAATCACCTTGCGCGCACGGTGCTTTGCCTCTTTTGTTTTTACTACGATTGCATCGCCGTCAGCGACAAGGCCGGTTACTGTCTGCGCAACCGTGGTCACGCCCAGTTTGCCATTCTGCAACTTCATCCGTGCCGCCAGTCGATAACCCGATTCGATCTCATCATTGGGCATGCCGTCGAGCTTGTTGATATTCAGAACCAGCCCACCAAACAAGCCGGGCTCGATACTCGTGGTCGACAGCCCTTTTTCTGCCGCGAGCTTTGCAGCGCTCATGCCGGCAATACCACTACCGATGACGATGACATCCACTTGCAATCTGTTCATGAGGCGATTCTTTCCATGGCCATAGTCAGTGCAGAAGCTCAGTCAGTTCTCTGATGTCACGCATCGACTCAAGATGATTCACTGCGTGGACCATTGCTTTGATTTTCTCGGTCGAAAGAGGTACGACGGAAAGCTGGCAGCACTGTTCGAACTTCGCCGCGACTTCATCGTCGTCGAGCGGATGCTCAGGTGAACCGGGCAAGCTCTGCACGAACGTGGCATGACGCTGACCGTTGCGAAGAATGATCTCGATGCCTACTGGCAGGTTTTCGTGATAGGACGGTTCCACTTGCAGATTAACCTTGCGCATCATGTCGGCGACGGCTTCGTCACGAATGGCCGTCTCGTTAAAATCCTGCAGAACCACCTTGCCGCGGCAAATCGCGACGGCAACACCGTAAGCCATGCTGAATTGCGCATTTACCTGCAGCACCGGCGAGTTGAAATCAAGAATGGCACCGGTCCGCTCGAAGGTACGCTGCGACACTTTGATCTGCACCCGCTCGATCTGCGCGATATCGTCGATGGCGCCGTTTTGACAAGTCGCGAGCACTCCAGCGATCGCCGGGTGAATGGCTCGGCAGTTCGGGTAAGGCTTCATGCTCAGATTCGAGATCTCAAAGCGTTTGCCTAGTTGATCCGTAAGTTCGTGCTGACCGTAATGGCCTTGTGGCCGATGCCGTACTTCGTGTTCGCCAACGACGTCGCCATCGTAGAGGTGGAAGAAACCGTATGGTCCGTCGAAAGTGTGGGTGCTTCCTGTGAGACCTGCACGTGCGTAGGTCGCAGCGAGCACACCGTTCCTCGCGGCGAAACCCAACTGCATGCGCTTGGTCAGCGCACCATCGCGGATACACTGAATGTTGCCGGCTGTTTGTGCGTAAGCGATGCCCAGCGCGTTCGCCGTACCTTGTTCATCCAGTCCGAGAATCTTGGCTGCCGCTGCTGCTGCGCCAAAACCGCCGCAGATCGCCGAGTTATGCCAGCCGCGGTAATACCTTAATGAAAGGCCTAGTCGGCAAACCAGGTCTACGCCAAGCACGATCGCCGTGATCAACTCCTTGCCGCTGATCCGTGTTGCTTGCTCGGCAACCGCGAACGCAGCGGGAAGCACTGAGGCATTAGCGTGGACGATGGCGATATCGTGCGTGTCGTCGAAATCGCGCGCATGAATCAGCATGCCATTGAGGAAGGCTGCCTGTGGTGCGGGCAGCTTGTCGCCAAAAGCAAATACCGTACTTTCCGGCAGCCCGCGCCAGTGGACTTCGACGTCCCGCGCCTGGCTCGCGCCCGGCGCAGTCGAGCCGGCGAACGCGTTACCCAGCGAATCGAGAATGTATTGCTTGGCCGTAAGAACGACGCCGCCCGGCAGGTCGTCGAACTTCGTTCGCACGACATACCGGGACAGATCAGCAGCAACGTCCTGTTTCACACCGCTTGGCGACATGTTCGTTCCGAAGGTAATCAACGCTTGGGAATCAACGCTTCCGATAGGTATCGATTTTTTCGATGGACGAAGTACCAACGCCCGTGGTGTACGCCGACTTGCCCGAGGGACCGCCCACGACGATCACGTTGAAGGATTCGGGATCGGCAACGATGGGGATCAACGTATCGTCGGGGGCGTCCATGATCCAGCGCCAACCGGCCTTGATGCGCTTGCCGTCATCGCAGTTCTTGAATTCACGCGCCGGAATTCGCGCTTTCTCGTACAGAAAGGCCTGCACATCGGCTTTATCCCAGCCAGCGTTGGCGATGACATTGGCATGATCGGGGCACAGCAGCACGCTATTGTGCGGCTTTCGGCGGGGATACATCCAGGCTCGGGACGCAAGCGCACCGATCCCTTTGATGGTGCCGGCGATGGTCGTCAACAAATTTTCTGGCAGATGGTTTTTGTAGTCGTAGATTTCCAATTGCGACTCCACACCGAACATCGTCACGGTGCTGTCTTCCTTCTGGAAACCGCGGCTGACATGGTATGGCGTCCACGGAGATGCCTCTTCATTCTCCGCGATGCACATACTGTATTTGTTCGGTGAACCGATGGTGTCCAGATCCAGCGTACCGACGTAAGAGTGACCTACGTTCATCAGCAACAAGCGAATCGCGCGGCCGAGCACCGTGTTGGACCAGGACTGCTTACCCGGCCCCAATGCGCCGCGCCCGCAGTTGACCTCGAGTTCCTCTGCCATAGGGCCGTTGACCACCATGAAGGGAGCATGCGGTCCGGTGGACATGGCGACCGTTCGCAGACGGTATTCCGGCCTAGCCATCGCCTTAAGCGCAGCGATAAGCACCGGAAGATGACCTGGCTGACAGCCTGCCATGACAGCGTTGATCGCGATGATCTTGACCGTCGCGACACCCATCCCGGGCTCCATCAGCGAGATAACGTCCTCAGCGTCCAGACTCGTGCCGGCAAGCATGTCGTTGACCTTGGCCTGGGTCGGCGGAATCAGCGGAAAGCCGTCGCCCCAACCCTTGTCGAGGAAATGACGGTTGAACTCTTCCCACGCCTTGGTTCCATCCGAGCCATTGAAAGTCTCGGTGCTATAGGAAGGTTTGCTGTCCTTTTCGGCATCTACCGCCTCTGACGCGATGTCTTTGGTCAGACCATCCAAAACCTGATCGGTGGCATCGTCGGCCGCGGCAAAGATCTGCGTCTGGTTGAGATTGGTCAGCGTGTCGGATTTCAGTACCGCCATCCGCGCGTGCGGCATGCCAAACGTTTGCGCCGTGATTTCCGCATCTTCTTTAAAGGGATGGGTGACCAGCCCCACGGTGGGAATACCCCTCCGCTCGATCTGCACGAGATCGTGGATCAACCACGAAGTACACGAGCCGCAGTCGCCGGTGCTACCGATCACCCCATCGCAAGCCTCGACGATCTTGTCGATGGTGCTTTCGGCAAACGGAAATTCGTCGGAGAACTCCAGGACATCAAAACTGTGTCCTAGTTTTGTCTGAAGATTCTCGGCAATCCGCCGCATCGCGACGTCGCCGCCGATCTTGAAATTCCATACCAACCCAATGACGCGCTTGCGAAGGTCAGGCAGGCGTTTGGCGGCTTCCACCGAGAGCGAATCCGCGCGCGCTACCGGGTTAAAGACCTCAAGGTTTTCCATCAGACTTCTCCAGATTCTTGTTTGGTCAGCTGTCTTGTTGGCGGTAACGGTTGCTTCTCGTTTGCCTGGCCACAACAGCCGCCGCGGAGAGCTGCAATCAAACGCCTGTTCATGTTGTTCTATAAACAACTGTATTATAGATACTACATTTGATACGTCAATGCGTATTTTTGTCGGGCGCGCTCACTTCGCGGCAAGCCGTTTGATCATTCGCGCCGGGCGGTATTCGAGGACGAGTCGACCGTCGTGCGTCAGCACTCGGTTATGCGTACGCACTACGCCCCGGTCGGGCCGACTGGCGGACGCACGGGACTCCACTACCTCGCATTCCACATGGATGGTGTCTCCAGCAAACGTCGGCGCGCGCACTTCGAAGTCCATACCCAGAAAGGCCAGGCCGGTCTTCTGAATCGTCGCCTGCATCAGCAGGCCTTCGGCAAAGCAGAAAACCAGGGCGCCCGGGACCAACCTTCCGGGATAACCCGCTTCATCCTTCAAGTACTGCAAATCGGTGAAGAGCACCTCGGTCATGCCGGTAACACCGATGAAGCCGACGATATCGGGCTCGGTAATGGTGCGACCTAATGTACGGAAGCTTCGTCCGATAGGCAGTTCTTCAAAGTGCAGACCCAGGCCAACGGTTTCCATGAAATGACTCCACCAAGTTTGTGGGATGGCCGATGGGCGGCCAGAACATAAAAGACATCGTTCGAGCGATGGGGACAGTCAATGCGTCGCCGTGTCATCGGTGGAGATCGGTACGTCCACGTAAACGAAGCCATCGAGAATTCGCCGCGCCGTTCTGCCAAACGCTGCGCGCAGCACCACGGTGTCATTGCCTTGATTGCGAACTTCCACTTCGACATCCATGACACCGCCCGGATGGCCTATCCGGAACGGTGACCGAGACGCTGGCAGGCGCCGAGCAGCTTCGGCGACGACGGTCCCTTCGAGCTTTGCAGCGACGCCCAAACATAGTGCACCGCTGCCGGGAAACGTCTTGTGCATCGACTGCATGAAGAACGCGCGAGAGATGATGTCAACCTGGTCGGCCTGAATCATTTCGCCAGCATAAGTGGCATAGCTGTTTGGCGCGGCCACAAGAGCGAGAAACGGATGGTTGGGATTCTCCGCTGCTGAATTCATTCCGTTGCGGACCAAACCCACTCTTTCGGCGGCGGCTCCACGAATCAGCTCGGCTTTTTGCTTCAACGCGGCATTGTTATTCACGGCGTCAGGGAGCTCGGTGCCCGACAATCCCATGGCTTGCGCCTCGATGAAAACCACGGGGTTTCCGCAATCGACGATCGAGACTTCCACCGATCCCACGCCGGGCACGTCGATGAAGTCCCTCGCATGACCCGTAGGCAGCAGCGCACCAGTTTCGATGCCCACGACGGTGTGCCAGTCGAGCATGATGCGCGGACCCGTACCGGGTACACCCGCTATCGCAAATTTTCCGCCGGTCAGAGCCCCTGACGCATCGGTGGGAACGCCGGCGTAAATCAGGCGATCTGTGTGAATGTCGTGGATGACCACGGTGGTTATGGGCGCCTGCAAGGTCACCAGGCCCTGCTCCACCGCGAACAAGCCCACCGCCGCAGCGATGTTGCCACAGATGGAGGGTTTAACGACGTCGCTTTCGATACCGACCTGGTAAAACGCCAGTGTGATGTCCGCATCGGTGCGGGGAGAGCGCTCGATCACGGCACATTTGCTGGTTAACGGATCGGCTCCGCCCAGACCATCGATCTGACGCTTGTCGGGACTACCAAAAATGCGCAGGATGATCCGCCGCCGGCTTTCCCGATCGGCAGGAATATCCTGCGCCATCAGGAACACCGCTTTGCTGGTGCCACCACGCATGATCCAGCAAGGAATTCTGGTGACAGTCATGGCAGCGTTGCCCCACCGGCCAGTGATCTGCTCCCACCAAACCGTGCTGCCTCGTCACCAGGTCGCCTCATCAGACCAGGTCCATCAACCGGGAAAGCGGTAGGTGATCAAAAGTCATGATCGTGTCCACCAGCGCATTGGCTTGGGAGCGAGCGACCTGCACACCGGCGTTGGCGTGGAACTTGGCTACGATTTCATCAAAGCTGGCTGGGCTCTCGGGCTCCCCTTTAGCCAGATCAATGTCTGCAGTCCACGACTTGCCATCGTGGGCAAAAATCTGCACCGTTGCGCCTCGTTTGGCCGGGTAGAGGCTGTTCCATTTTTCACTGGCGGACACTTCCACTTTTCGCGCCAATCTCTGGATGGCCGCGTCCGCGATGTTCTGCTCGCAGAACTTGTCCGCCGAGGCATCTCCTTTACTCAACGCCAACGCTATCGCGAATGAAATGCTGAATCGCGCTGCTGACGGCGTGTCGACTTCGGTGATGCCGGTAAAGCGGATCGCAGTGGCATAGGTTTCGACCGTCACGCGCGCGATGCCATCTGGCGTAAGACCACTGTCACGGAAAGCCTGAAAAGCCGCATCGATGCATGCGTGCGAATGGCGACCGCTGGCGTAGAATTTCAAATAGGTCTGGAGTATCTCGAATGTCGAGCCAAGTTCTCGCGTCAGAAGTTCCCCGCGAACCTCATCGGCAAAAGCACCCAGAAATCCATCTTTGCCTTCCAGGATTCGACTCGGCCCACGCGCCCCTTTTTTTGCCAAAGAGGCGGAGTACATGCCCGACATGGAAGCTCGGGCAGAGTTGATCAGCTTGGCCTGCCCACCCGCCCCCTCATCGTGGTTGACCTGCAGTAAACCTGCACCCTGCAGACCTGCCAGGCCAATGGCACCGACGATCTGCTCGCGATCGAGTTTCATGATCTTCGCTGCAGCGGCTACCGCGCCGAAGGGACCCACGGTGCCGGTGGAGTGAAAGCCACGACTCAGACTCGACGGATTGATTGCCATGCCCAGGCGTATCATGACTTCGTAGCCGCACACGATGCCCTCGACCACCTGTTGCGAGCTGGCGCCAACAGTTTCGGCTGCGGCCAGGGCAGCAGGGATGACCACGGCTCCCGGGTGCAACGCGGCATAACGATGGCCGTCGTCCATGTCCAGTGCATGAGCAAGCGCCGCGTTGGTAAAGGCGACGTTTGCGGCGGGGTACTTCCCCCTCGTCTGAAAAATCGTTGCTTCAGGGATACCGCCTGACGCAACCGTATGCTCGACGACGATATTCGACAGGCTAATCAGCTTGTAGCCGGCAAGCGAGACACCGATGAGATCCAGCAATAATTTTTTGCTCTGCAAGATCACCGTGGACGGGAGTTCTTTGTAGTCGACGGCCAGAATGAAATCAGCGTACGAAGCAGAAAGTTCGTTCATGAAATCCGTCTTCCGGTTACGCGCACAGCATCGATTCGCTGATAGGGTCCATTGGCCAATCGATAACTTAGGTGGCCGTACTGGCTTCCTTGTGCGCTCGTCCGTGCGCCTTCCATACTTGCTCGCGTCCGTCCCGCGTGTGCACAAGGTTGATGTGCAGGCTGTAACGGTCGGGTCGGTATAGTCCGTGCAAGTATTCAACGCCTTCGCCTGAGCGGCTGTAAATCACGCGAGTAAGCGAGATCAATGGTGAACCGATACCCACATCGAGTTCCCTGGCGACTTCAGGATCGGCAAGCGTCGCGGTAATTGTCTGCACCGCCTCTTCCACCACGACACCCGATTGCTCCAGCAACTTGAGTAGCGGCGTGGCCGCGAGATCTACCTCGGAATAACGAGAGCCGATCTCTTTGGGAACGTACGTAGTGAGATAGGAGAACGGACCATCTTCGGAAGATCGCACGCGCACAGAACGTTGAGTCTGTTCGCCGGGCGCAAGATGTAGCGCAGTTGCAACGTCGATCGGCGGTTCGACGTAAGAGAACGACAACAAGCGGACGGCAGTATCGCGGCCCATTTCCACCAGATGGGTGAGCATATCCACCAGGTTCGCCTTCATCGGTTGCACGATGGGGCGATCTCTGACGAAGGTGCCAATGCCGGGCTGTCGCTGCACCAGACCCTCCGACCGAAGTTGATCCAACGCGCGACGCACAGTGACGCGCGAGATCTTGTGCTCCACCGCGAGCGCGGGCTCGCTTGGCAGGCGTGCCCCAGGACCTAACAGTCCGCTGTTGATCTGGTCCAGCAAGAAAAGGTATAGCCGCCGCGTTTTCATCGGTTCCAGCGGCGTTGATGTCGGGCGCGTTGCCATGTCGGTTGTCTTATCTGTCTTACCTGTTGTACTAAAATTTGTATCACGACCCAGACAGGGCGTCAATCGGCTGTATGAAAATTGGAGAAACGAGGAGATGGTTGACCAACGCCGCCGATGCGTTGGTCCGTCGCTCGCCCGCGGCCAAAGCCTCGGCACGCTAGAGCGCGGCAAGCTAACCGTTGATCAAAACCACGATAAGCATCAGAAATAAGGTAAGCCAAAGCGGATTCATAGAAAGGGACATGGATAGTTAATCCATCGGCATCAGCAACCGAGGCCGACGCGAGACGATCGAGACGTAAGCGGCTAAGTCCGGCGCGCACTTAACTACGTTCGTCCCTTTTTACCGTGATCACCCTAGCAAACGCTGGCAGTGGTTGTTCGTTGGTTCGGTAGTCGTTCTGGCAATCTTGGCATTTGTAAGTCTCGTAGAAGCGTACCTGCACGCACCAGAGTTGACGCCTCAGCAGCTATTGATGCGGCGGCTTTCGCGCATTCCATTCGCAGCGGCGCTCGTATGGCTGGCAATCTCCTCTACGTCAGCTTCGCGCGACAGCTCGACCTGCCGACGTCCAGCACGCCGCTTGTGGCATCATTCATGGCGCGGCGCATTGCCTTGGGAACGACCTTGACCTAGTTTCCCTTTGCCTTCGTCCAACCGGCGAGCTTGGTAAATTACTTGATGTTGAGCTATCCCCCGAAGCGCTCGTACTTCCGGAAGTCGGCCCAGATCTGAGCGGAGTAACACATAGTCAATCCTGCGTAGCTGCACTCGGGACAGAGTACTACTGCGCTACTCTCACAACGTGAGAGCGCTAGAGGATGCTATATCGTTGGGGTAACTCCCCAGTGCTAATACGGGTCAACGGCAAAAAACTTACTCAATAGGCCGCCCTGAGTGACCACCAACTCGTCTCTTCGGCCCTGTGTAATTGCAATCGTACCGATTGCTCAGAATCTAAACTCTTGCAACGCGATGGTGCTTACCTTCTTGCCATCGAGCTCCGCAACGTCAAAGCGCCATCCATGTGTTGTCGCTATAGCCAATTCACACAGCACGGAAGCCGTGCATTTGACGATGGTCGGGGATGCAACGTCGCCGCCTAGCGTTACGACATATGCCAACATCACGTAGCCATGCAGCGGCGTGCCGTCGGCGTTCATCGGCGGGAGGGGCATCGAGCCAGAAATAAGGCGGGGTGCAGTGTAGGCGTGTGTGGCAAGTTCGAAATCGATGATGTCGTACTGGCCGTTCAGTGCGTCGTGCGCGGCCTGATCAAGCGCCGTGCGCCCGCCAGGTGACAAATTGTTGTAAGTCACGGGCTTCTCTTGCGCGAACGCAACGCTCATGACCATAAGCAGAAATAGTACGTCGCGAACGGCTTCATTCAATCTCCTTGCAATCGCTCACTTTATTCAAATCGCTATGGGCCGTAGGCAATCTTCTTCCGCTTCTACTGGAGTGCGCTCACCAACTGAGTCGGCAGTCACACGCAATCAAGCAACGTGACGGCTGATTACCTAGCTGCAAGGTTCACTATCGACCAAATTAGGGCAATGCATCATCTGCTGCAGTTGCCTGCGGGCATACTCATTCCCTTGGCTTGCCGATTTCTTCAACCAAAATAGTGATCTGACTTTGTTGTCGCTCGAATCTTCAAAAATCATGGACCCGTAGGTGAGTTCACCACCTGGATCGCCATTCTCAGCAGAGATGTGATACCAATATTCGGACATTTTCCTATTGTTGTGTGCCGCTAGAAAATGCATTCCAAGCTTATTGGCCGCAGGGCCTGAACCCTGTAGCGCTTGTTCGGAATAGGTCACAACCTGCTGGTCGGTTAACGGTACGCCTTGATTTCCGCTAATGGGAGCCTGATGTGTCATCCACGTTGACATCGGCGCCTGCTGGGCGGCGAGCCCAGTCGCGAGAAATAGTGAAGAAAGCGCGGACACAACGAATCTCATGAGATTCACTCCTACAATTCCACTGTGGGGAGAAATGTAACGAATTGTCCGGGCTCAAGTATGCTCGGGCCAGAGTTCATTGCTTCCTGACTGACCTCGTATGGCGTGGAAGGGATATATGTTCCAGCGGACCAGTAAGACCCGTCAGGAGTAAGCCAAGCAATGGAGTTTGGGGCCGTAACTGGCGCGCCAAGATCGTCGGCGAGTTGCTCGGCAAATGATGGTAAAGGGGACGGAGGTAGTTAAATCAGCCCCTTTGATCAATCTCAAGTCGGATAGCACCGTCTAAATCTAAATTCCAGCCCAGCTTTTCAAGGGTGCAACAGAACTTAGGCAAACTCGCTACCCTCCAGGCACAAAAAAACCCGCCATCGGCGGGTTTCAGTGTGTTTCGGGCTAAGAGGTCCCGAAACGATGTTGGTGCCCAAGAGGGGACTCGAACCCCTACGACTTACGTCGCTACCACCTCAAGGTAGTGCGTCTACCAGTTCCGCCACCTGGGCAGGTGTGTTACGTGTTGCTGTCTTGCTTAACCTTTAGTGCTTGATCGGCTGTGCTGGCGGCGTGGAGCTGGCGGCGGCGGGAACGGCCGTCGGCACTTCGGAGGCAGCTGGTGCAGCGGGCTTCGCAGCCTGGGTCGCCGGCTTGACGGCGACAACGCCTGACATGACGCCCAGATCAGTGGTGGTGCTGTGTGACTGACCGTTGGCGTGCAGGTAGATGCCCATGCCTAGGCTCAGCAGGAAGAACAATGTAGCCAGCACGCCGGTGGCACGGGTCAGGAACGTGGCCGAGCCACGCGCACCGAATACCGTGGCCGATGCACCGCTGCCGAAACCGGAGCCAGCATCCGCGCCCGCGCCGTTCTGCAGCAGGATCAGCACGATCATTGCTGCAGCGATCAGGATGTAAAACACGCTGAAAATGACGAACATGATTTTCTATTGAGCCTGTGCGCTTAGTGCGCCGCGGCGCAGATTCCAAGGAAGTCGGATGCGGTCAGAGAGGCCCCGCCGATCAGTCCTCCGTCCACATCCGCCTGCGCGAATAATTCAGCGGCGTTGGCCGCTTTGACGCTACCGCCGTAAAGCAGTCGAGTCAGCCGGGCAATGATAACATCTTCTTTTTCCAGTTGGCTACGAATGAACGCGTGCACCTGCTGGGCCAGCTCTGGCGTGGCCGTGCGGCCGGTGCCGATCGCCCAGACGGGCTCATAGGCGATCACCGCGGTATCGAAGCTGGCAATGCCGTTCAGCGTCAGCACGGCCTGCAGCTGGCGGGCGATAACCGCCTTGGCCTCGCCTGCCTCGTGCTGCTCCAGCGTCTCGCCCACACAGAGAATCGGGGTGAGCCCGCCCGCCTTGGCTGCGGCAAACTTGCGCGCCACCAGCTCATCATTCTCGCCGTGATAGTGGCGGCGTTCGGAATGGCCAACCAACGCCCATTGCGCGCCGACATCGGCCAGCATCGCGGCAGAAACTTCACCGGTGTAGGCACCCTGCCCCTCGTGTTCGCTGACGTCCTGCGCGCC
>Ga0302314_10006105_pt1 | contig 21876 bp, 25 predicted proteins | sample III_Palsa_N2_3_FD_200533 | JGI IMG/M metagenome (GOLD analysis project Ga0302314, IMG submission 200533) | Peat permafrost microbial communities from Stordalen Mire near Abisko, Sweden - III_Palsa_N2_3 | ecosystem: Environmental > Terrestrial > Soil > Palsa > Peat permafrost | place: Sweden...
GAGCAGCATGGCGCTGCCCTCGGGCACCGTCTCACCGTAGAGCTCGACGTCGCGCGCCACCGACCGGGCGATATGGGGTCCCGGCGGCTCGAAACGGAGGAGCTCCTCGATGGCATTGGGGATGAGACTGCGGTCCTCGTACAACTGGCGCCGCTGGTCGGGGTGATCGGCCAGCACCTTCCCCGCCCAGCCGATCAGCTTCGTCGTCGTCTCGTTCCCGGCACCGGCGATCACGCTGATGTAGGTGAGGATCTCTTGACGGCCGAGCAGCCGAACCGATCCCGTCTCGTCTTCGAACTCGGCGAGGAGCAACTCGGTCATGATGTCGTCGGAGGGGTGCTCGGCACGCCAGTCGATGTAGTCGGCGAAGGCGCCGAACATGTCGCCCTCGGCCAGCCGGTCCGCCGCCGCATAGTCCATCGGCTTCCCCGGCTCGGTGCGCAGTGCCGCGTCCGCCTGGCGCCGGACGGCGTCCTGGTCCTCCTCGGGAATCCCCAACAACATCCCGATGGCGCGCATGGGCATCTGCGCGCCGAGGTCAGCGACGAAATCGAACCCTCCGGCCCCGACGAGAGGGTCGAGGCTGAGGGCGCAGAACTCACGCACCTTTCCCTCCAGCGCGTTCATCTTCTTGGGGGTGAAGACGCGCGACATCAACCCACGGTGTACCGAGTGGATCGGCGGGTCTTCCCAGATGAAGATGCCGGGTGGCGCCGCGACGTTGGCGCTGACCATCTCGAGGATGTCGCCCCGCGCCGAGCTGTAGGTGTCCTTGTCGACCAAGCCGCGCTCGACGTCGGCGTAACGGCTGAGAGCGAAGAAGTTGTACGGCTCGTTGTAGTAGAGCGGGACCTCCTCCCGCAGCCGGCGGTAGACCGGATAGGGGTCTGCGTTGATCTCGACGTCGTACGGGTCGTAGTAGACGTCGCTCGCTGTCACCACGGTCATAGTAAACGACCCCATCACGCCGGTGGCTCTCTCGGCAATTCTAAGATCCAATTTAGAAACGGACCGGGCTCGGGAGCAGCCATGAACAAGCGCGACAACCCCTACACGCCGGGAGCGGGGCGCAAGCCCCGCACCCTGGCCGGGCGGGACCACGACCTCGAGAGCTTCCAGTCGCTGGTCGAACGGCTGAACGCCGGTTCCTACGAGCGCAGCCTGATCTACACCGGCCTGCGCGGCGTGGGCAAGACCGTGCTCCTCATGGAGTTCGACGTCCTGGGCAGCGAGGCCGGCTGGGCCACCACCGACGTCCAAGAGGTGGGGTCGAACCCCGACTTCCGCGCCACCTTCGCCCGCATGGCCGCCCGGCTGCTCATGAATTTGAGCCGCCGTCACCGGGCCAAGCAACGCATCGAGCGGGCTCTCTCGGTGGTCAAGGCCTTCAGCATCGCCCTCCCCGGTGCGGTCGAGATCCGTCTCGATGTCGAAGCGGCGTCGGGCGTGGCCGACTCGGGCGAGCCCGAGCAGGACCTGACCGACCTGTTGCGGGAGATCGGCGAGGTGGCCCAGGCCAACCAGATGGGCGCGCTCTTCTTGATCGACGAGATGCAGAACCTCGACGCGGCGTCGCTTTCGGCCATCTGCATGGCCGTGCAGGGCGTCAGCCGGGACGCGCTCCCCGTCGCCGTCGTCGGAGCCGGGTTGCCCGAGCTCCGGGTGCGCCTGCTGTCGGCCAAGCCCTACGCCGACCGTCTGTTCTCCTATGCCGAGTTGGGCCGTCTCTCCGACGTGGCCGCCCGCTCCGCCCTGGTCGGCCCCGCGGCGGCGGCCGGCGTCGCCTTCGAGGAGGAGGTGGCCCGCCGGATCGTGACCGAGGCGGCCGGCTTCCCCTACTTCATTCAGGAGTACGGGCGCGAGCTGTGGAACTACGCCGAGGGCACGCCGGTCACCGTCGCCGATCTGGACGGTGCCCGGGACATCATCCGCGACAGCCTGGCGCGCAACTTCTTCGGCACGCGCTTCGAGATGGCCACCGACACCGAGCAGCGCTACCTCTCGGCCATGGCGTCGCTCGGGGAAGGGCCGTACCCCGTCGGCGGCGTCGCCCAGGCCTACGGGGCCAAGGATCAGCGACGGGTCTCCATGCACCGCGAGTCGTTGATCCAGAAGGGGCTGATCTGGAGCCCCCGCCGGGGACAGGTCGACTTCACCGTGCCGCTCTTCGCCTCCTATCTGAAGGAGAACCACCCGATCGGCTGAACGGCCTCACCCGGACCCTCTCGCCGCGGTCTGCCACAATGGCTGGCCCATGAGCAGGCTCGGTCCGTGGTCCCCATCCTCTCCCGAGGAGCGGCTCGATCGAATGGAGTCGCTCGCCGCGCTGCAACAGCTCGCCTACCGCTATGCCCTGGCGGTGGACTCCCGGAACATCGACGACCTGGTCGAACTGTTCGTGCCCGACGTGCGGGTGGGCCGGGACCAGACCGGTCGACCGGCGTTGCACGAATGGTTCACCGCGACGCTGCGGAGCTCCAGCATGTCCATCCACACGGTGGCCAACCACATCGTGGACTTCGACGATGCCGAGCACGCCCGGGGAATCGTCTACTGCCACGATCAACTCGAACGGCCACAGTCCGCCAGGTGGGACACCGGCAACCTGCAGTACTGGGACAGTTACCTGCGGCTGGACGGGGAGTGGTTCTTCGAGCGCCGGCGGTTCTACCGCTGGTACCTGGTCGATGCGCTGACCCGTCCCAGCCACGGCGCGGGCGTCAACGACGGCAGCGGTCCTCTCCGCACCGGCCAGCTTCCCGACGCCTTCGAATCGTGGACGCGCTTTTGGGGCGGCGAGCCCTAGCGCGACTCCTCGGCGCTGCCCGGCTCTGCGCTGCTCGGGTCGAAACCGGCCAGGCGCGGGGCCAGCTCGGTGCAGATCGTCTGGATGTGCCGAGCGACCATCTCCTCGCCCATGCCCCCGATGGAGGCCCACAAGAAGACGGTGTCGACCGGTGCCCCGCTGGTCGCCTCCCGGATCCGGCCGGCCGCGTCTTCGGGCGTCGCCAGGAGGAAGTAGCCGAGGGCAGAACTCCACAGGCGGCGTCCGAGCAGGCGATCGGGGTCGGTGGCCCGGGGCACCGGCTGCCCGGTCCCTTCCACCATGTACTGCAGGTAGGAGTCGAACTGGTGGGCCACGTGTGGCGACACGGTCGGCCAGTCGGCCTCGGGGTCGTCGCTCACCCAACCGTTGACGCTGCCGGCCATCCGGGCGGACGCCGGTTCGAACCCACCCTCCTCGAGGCCTGCCCGGTACGAGGGCCACACGGATGCGTCGGCGCTGAGTAGGAACTCTCCCATTCTCCCGGCGCGCCGGGCGCCTTTCGGTCCCTGATAGCCCATCCAGATCGGCAGGCGCTCCTGGACCGGCCGCGGCGTGACACGCTCCCACAGCCGGCGCAGCTCGCCGGCCCGCGCGTCGTTGGTGGGGTACCGCCTCGAGATGTCGGCGCCGAAGAGGTCGAACTCGGGCACCCGGTAGCCCGCACCGATCCCGAGGTCGAGGCGTCCACCGCTGATGATGTCGACGACGGCCGCCTGCTCGGCGAGCTCGACCGGGTGGTGGAGAGGCGCGATCACGATGGCCGTCCCGATGCGGCATCGCCTGGTGCGGGCCGCCACCGCGGCGGCCATGGTGAGGGGCTGGGGCAGATAGCCGTCGGAGAACAGATGGTGTTCGGAGAGCCATACCGAGTGGCAGCCGAGCGAGTCGGCTTCCTCGCACATCTCCAGCACGAATCCGTAGAGGCGGGCCGGATCGGCGCTCCACCGCACCGGGCTGCGCATGTCGAAGTAGATACCGACGTTCATGAGGCTCGCCGTCGCCAACCCCAGCGGGTGGCCGCTACCCCAGCTTGTAGAGCCGCGTGGCGTTGCCGCTCAGGATCTTCTTCTGATCACTGTCGCTCAGTGTCGCCAGGTTCTCCGCCGCGTTCTTGAGCGGCTCGGGGTAGAGGCAGGTGGGGTGCGGGTAGTCGGTCTCGAACATGATCCGGTCCGCGCCCAGTCGCTGCACGACGTTGGCGATGTCCGAGCGCTCGAACCAGGTCGTCGCGTAGATCTGGCGCTGGAAGTACTCGAGCGGGGTGAGCGAAAGCTTCGCCAGGTCGCGGGGGGCGTTTTCCGCCATTTCGTAGAGGAGCGCCTCCATCACGAAGGGGATCCACCCGACGCCGCTCTCCACCGAGACGATCTGGAGCTCGGGATGACGCTCGAGCATCCCCGAGCCGATGATGTTGACGATGCTCCGGGCGTTGCCGATGAACAGCATCATGCCGCTGATCGCCCACTTGAGGGAGTCGGGGTTCGAGCCCCACGAGTACGTGTCGTAGAAGTTCATCGTCGTGTCGCTGTTGCCGATGTGGAAGTGCACCGGCAACTCCAGCTCGCTGCAGGTGCTCCACAGCGGGTCCCAGACGTGGTCGGCCAGATCGGGCGCGCCCTGGTCGGAGGGGTCCGAGGTGATGTTCACGCCCCGCAGTCCGAGCGAGTGCGCCCGGCGCGCCTCGCGCACGCAGGCGTCCACGTCCCACGCCGGCATGACGGCCATCGGGAGGATCCGGTTGCCGGACTCCGCTTGCAGCTCGGCGCCGTAGTCGTTGTACATCTCGATGCAGGCGTCGAGGAGCACCCGGTCCGAGCTGGCATTCGCCACCCCCTGGCCCCCGAGCCCGAGGTTGTTGGGGAACGCCACCTGCGCCGTGATGCCGGCGGCGTCCATGACGGCCAGGCGCGCCTTGAGGTCGTAGGAGCCGGCGTGAATGTCCTCGAGGCGCCATTCGGAGTAGGCCACGTCCGTCTCGATCTTCTCCCCGTCGGCGCGGATCACGCCGCCCCGGTACGCCCGACCCAGCACGTTCCCGTCCATAACCCACGTCTCGAGGCCGTCGACGTCTTCCACGCGCGGGACCCGGTCCTTCAACGACGCCGGGGCGCGGCTGGTCCACAGTTCGGCGTGCTCGACGATGTGCGTGTCAGCGTCAATGATCGCCAGGGTGCTCAGGTCGAGAGTCATGTCCGTGCTCACCTCTTCGAAGCCATGGCGTTGCCACCACGGGTGTAGGCCGTCCGCGCAGACCGTAGCCCGGTATTTGGGCGCCGTGCAAATATTTTGTAGGGTGGCAACTCATCAGCTGCCGAGGAGGACCGTGATGCCGACCGAGACGATCGACGGGAACCAGATCGCATACGAGGTGATCGGCGACCGCGGCGACCCGTGGATCATCACACCCGGAGGGCGGTTCCCCAAGGACACCCCCGGGGTGAGGGAGCTGGCCCAGGTCATCGCCGACGAGGGCTACCGGGTGGTGATCTGGGATCGGCCCAACACAGGAGAGTCGAGCGTGTGCTTCAACGGCCCGACCGAGTCCGACATGCAGGCGGACGCGCTGGCCGGGCTTTTGCGAAGGCTGGACCTGGGCCCCGCCACCATCGTCGGCGGGTCCGGAGGGGCGCGCGTCTCCCTCCTGGCGGCGATCAACCACCCCGACGTGACGGCGAAGCTGGCGGTGTTGTGGATCACCGGCGGCGTCAGCGGACTGATGGGCCTCGGCGTCGTCTACTGCGCCCCCTCCATCCGCGCCGCCTGGCGGGGCGGCATGACGGCGGTGGCCGATCTGCCTGACTGGGCGGAGGTGCTCGAGCGGAACCCGGCAAACCGCGACCGGATCCTCGGTCTCGACCGCGACGAGTTCATCGCCACCATGGAGCGCTGGATGCGGGCGTACTACCCCACTCCGGGCAGCACGGTGCCGGGCATCGCCGACGACCGCCTCCGGGACTTCCACACGCCGACCCTCATCTTCCGCAGCGGGGCGGTCGACCCGGAGCACACGCGGGCGACCACCGAGCGCGTGCACGACCTCATTCCGGACTCCAAGCTCGTCGAACCACCGTGGGGCGACAACGAGTGGAACGAGCGCTGCGACGCATTCCTGGCGGGCGAGTCTCCCGGGCTGTTCCTGCGCTGGCCCCTGCTCGCCCCGACGCTGCTCGACTTCGCCCGCCAATGACCGGCCGGGCCCCGCCGGTGGAGGTGGGAGCGACCGCCGAGTGCGCCGTCGGCGCCGTCGGCGCCGTCGGCCCTCGACGCTCCATCCTGGCCCAGGACCGGTCGCGCCGCACCCGTACCGCGCTGATCGATGCCGCGCTCGGCCTCTGGGACCAACGGGGCTACGAAGCGGGGTTCGAGACGACCACGGTCGAGGAGATCGCGCGCGCCGCGGGGGTCACCAAGGGGACCTTCTACTTCCACTTCGCCAGCAAGGTGGACATCTTGCTGGAGCGCAACGCCGCCACCGAAGAGGCGATGGCCGAGGAGGCACTCCGCGCCGTCGAGGCCGGCGACCCGCTCGACGTGGCGCTCACGCGGGCAGCCGTCGTGCTCGCCGGACAGAGCCAGCAGCACCCCCGCGCCGCACTGGCCCAGATCGTGCGCGAGTTCCATCGGGACCCCACCCTCATGCGGGAGCACAGCACCTTCCGGCGACTTCTCCCGAGGCTGTTCGACGACGCCCGCGCTCGGGGCGATCTCCCCGCCCACGTCGACCCGGAACGGATCGCCGCCCTGACCGCGGCGATCCTCTACTCCGCCTGTGAGGCGTGGGCCGACGGCCGCTCGGCGGACCTGCTCGACGACCTCGAGTACGGGCTGCGCGTCCTCCTCGCCGGCGTGCGAGCCGAGGGACGCTGACCTTCCTAACCGGGCGAACCTCGTGGCCCCGGTGTCCCCTCAGCGAGTGAGGCGCCAGAAGGCAGAGGGTCCCGAGAGCGATGTCGTGCTCTCCAACGCAGCGGTGACGACGTAGGAACCCTCACGGACCCTGAGGACCCCCACTTTGGACCCGGAGGGGAGGGGTCCGGTGAGGTGGTCGAGCCGGGCCGTCAAAGGAACGCTCAAGCCGGGCCACGCGGCGACGGTCAGCGGTCCGGCCACCACGATTGATGCCGATGCACCCCAGGGAGCCGAGAGATCACCGACGACGTGTCCCGCCGCCACGACCGGAACGGCGGTGATCGCCGCCAGCGCAGCCTTCACCAGTGCGTCGCCCGCGTCCACTGCAGCGGTATCGGGTCCGCTCGGCCCGGACTGACCGAGCACCGCCCCATAGACGGTGACGGTCTGCCCGTTCACCGTCTTTTGCGCGGCGAAGAGGAAGCAGCCGTTGGCGGCCGTGTCCGCACCGGCGGCGATCCCGACGATCCCGTCCTGGCCCAGGTCGAAGTTGGCGTTGTAGTGGAGCCCGGCCACGGGCAGGGTGGTCTGACCGAGCGACACGATCTGACTGAAGACCGGGATCCGCATGGCGGCCTCGCCGAGGCGGATGAGGTCGCTCGGGGTGCTCACGGTGCCCGGATCCGCCCCGCTCGGATCCGTGATGTGGGTGTGGCGGAGGCCGAGGGAGCGCGCGGTGAGGTTCATCTTGGCCACGAAGGCCGACGTGGTCCCGGCGTCCCAGTCGGCGAGAAGCGTGGCCATGTCGTTGCCCGAGTCGACGAGGAGCCCCTCCAGCGCGTTCAGCTCGGTCAGGGTCTCGCCGGCGGCCACCGGGATCTCGGGCTCGCCCGCCGCGCTGCCGGCCTGGTACGCGGCGAGCGTCTGGGAGGTCACCGAGATGGTGGGCCCGGAGGCGCCGCCGGTGGGGACGGGATGGTCCTTCAAGACGACGTAGGCCGTGAGCACTCCGGCGAGCGTGGCGATGGGTGCCGGTTGGCTCGCTCGGGCCTGCCCCAAGGACCCCAGCCCCGGCACGTCCAGTGCCGCCTCGCCGGAGGACGGCCAGGGCAACGAGGAAACTGTCCCGGGCACATGGACCGGCGTGGTCAGGCTCACCACGGCGGGCTGGGGCAAGGGCCGCAGCCACTGCGCCGCCGCCCCGACCACCAGGGCAAGGAGAACCAGGACCACGAGGCCCACGACGAGGCGCCGTTTGAGGCGCGCCACGCGGTCGGCGACCATCGCCTTGCGGTCCTCCTCGCTCGGCGGTGGCAGTTGGCGCCCGAGGTCGGCCAGGCGCTTCTTGGTGGCCCGGTCGAGCCTGCCCTGTCGGGCATGCGCCGCGCGTGTTCGCTCTCCAGGTCGGTCGCGTGGGGCCATCAGGGTCGGACTCTATGACGGCATGCTGCGCCGTTCGGCGCGCCAGGGGTGCGGCGCACTGTCACCGGCGCACTGTCACCGGGCGAGCTGTCACCGGCGCTCCGGCCCTGCGACTCAGTCAGCCGCCCCTTCGGACACCGCCCCGCTGCGCTCCCCGACCGCGTCCATCAGCCGGTCGATGAACGGCACCTGTCCCTTGAGGAGCCTCACCCGGGCGCCGCTCGCCGCCACCCACTCGACGCGGTCGACCTCGGGAAACTCCCTCACCTTTCCCGAACCTCTCGGCCATTCCATCTCGAAGGTGTTGCTCTGCGCCCCAGAGAGATCGAGGTCGCCGTGGACGGCCCACACGGTGACCCGCTTGCCACCGGCCTGTTTGATCTCGCCCAGGTCGATCCGCTCCCCGGCGGGCGCCGGGTACCCGATCTCCTCGGCGAACTCCCTTTCCGCCGCGGCCAACGGGTCGGCGCCCTCCGCGTACTCCCCCTTCGGCACCGACCAGGCTCCCTCGTCCCTCTTGGACCAGTAGGGGCCGCCCGGGTGGGCGATCAGTACCTCGACCACCCCGGAGCCCGAGATCCGGTAGACCAGGAGCCCGGCGCTCAGCGCCGGCACGGACCCGACCTCCTCACGGCGCGGCGGTGACCCCGGACGAGTTCGAGCACATCGGCCAGGGCCTCAGGCTGAGGTCGGCGACGGCCAGGCGAAGGCGATGGACCTTGCCCGCCTCGTTGAACTCGTAGACCGAGAGCGAGTTGGCCACATCGACGGCCCCCTCGAGGCCGTTCTGCGTCCGCTCCTCGAGCTCGAGGTAGACCAGGCCGGGCAGCTCGGCGATGCGCTGGACGGTGAAGGCCCAGAGCGACGGCGACAGCGCCCACTGGCTCATGACCTCTATGTACTCGGGCCACCGCAGCACGTTGCGGGCAAAGGGGCTGGCGTCGTAGCCGGCCGCTCCCGACGTCTCCTCGGGGACAAAGGACTCGTAGTCCGAGGCGACCCTCTCGAACTCGTCCAGCGCGATGAACGCCGCCAGTGGGTCCCAGTAGTCAGCGCTCAAACTGGTCTCCTTCTTGGCCCCCGCCACCAGTCGCTGCAGGGTGCGGCAGAGGTCGAGGACCTTGTCGGACAGTTGGCCGTGGGTTCTCGTGCCGGTGGTCATGCGACCTCCCTAGGTGTGGCTGTCGTGCGGTACGACAGGATGAGGATCTTGACGCCGACCAGGAACACCCGGAGCGAGGGCTACGACGTCGATCCGCCGTCGGCGGGGATGACCGCACCGGTGATCCGGCAGGCCTCCTCAGAGGCGACGAAGGCGATGACGCTGGCGACGTCCTTCGGGTCGGCCACACCGAAGGCGGTGGAGAAGCGCATCATCCGGTCCACCGTCGCCCCTTCGGGGAAGCCCCAGCTCGAGAGCATGTCGGTCTCCATCCCCCCCGGGCACACCGCGTTGACCCTGATCCCCCGGTCCATGTACTCGTTGGCCAGGGACTTGGTGAACATCACGAGGCCGCCCTTGGACGCGCCGTAGGCGGCGGCGTAGGGCAGCCCCATGGCGGCGGAGTCGCTGGCCACGTTGACGATGTTGCCCTTGGAGCGCTCCAGGTGCGGCAGGGCCGCCCGGCAGGTGAGGAAGGGGCCGGTCAGGTTGACCCCGATCACCCGGTTCCAGTCCTCGAGGGCGAGGTCGACGGTGTGGGCGAACAGCCCGACGCCCGCCACGTTGCAGAGCACGTCGAGGTGGCCGGCGTCGTCCACCAGCGCCCCGATGGTGGCGTCCACCGACTCGGGATCCCGCACATCGGCCACGAAGGCCTGGGCGACGTCACCACGGGCCGTCAACTCATCGGCCAGGGCCAGCACCCCGTCCTTGTGCACGTCGATGCATCCGACCACAGCGCCCTCGGCGGCCAAGCGGCGCGCCACCTCCCGGCCGAGACCCGATCCGGCCCCGGTCACCGCCGCCACCTTGCCGACGAACCGACCCTCCATGGTCTCCCCCTTCCGTTCGCCGGCCACCTGACGGGAACGCCGCCGACGCCGCGAATCTAACATCGGCGTTCCTCACGGGCGACCCGGAAAACAGTTGTGCTCCGGAGGGACTACCATCGAAGAAGGGCGTGAGCCCCACAGTCTCCACCCCATTCTCAGCCCCATAGCCCCATTCTCAGCCCCATAGGAGGAACGGTTCATGACGACCCTCGCTTCGGAGGCAGCCGAGCACCTTGCCGTGTTAGATGCCGACTCCCACATCACCGACGTCGACGACCTGTGGACCAAGCGGGCCCCGGCCAAGTACAAGGACGACATCCTCCACGTCGAGCAGATCGACGGCCGGCCCACCTGGGTCGTCGAGGGAAGGGCCCTGGGCAAGGCCGGCGGCGGCAGCACCATCGACAAGGCCGGCAAGAAGCACCCCTTCCAGGAGTCGATGATCGAGTGGGACTTTGCGCGCACCCACGAGGCGGCGTGGGACGTCGACGCCCGCATCGAAGTCCTCGACGACAGCGGGATCCAGTACCAGGTCCTCTACCCCAACTCACTGGGGCTGGGCGGCCAGGCGATCGGCGACGTGAAGGACCCGGTCCTGCAGCGCCTCTGCCTCGAGATCTTCAACGACACCCGGGCCGAGATGCAGCGCGACACCAACAACCGGCTGCTGCCCATGCCGATCCTGCCGACCTGGGACATTGAGGGCTGCGTGCGCGAGGCGCAGCGGGTGGCCGACATGGGACTCCGAGGGGTCAACATGTGTTCGGATCCCCAGGACCTAGGGTCCCCGGACCTGGCCAACCGGGCCTGGGACCCGCTGTGGGAGGTCTGCGAGGACCTGGAGCTCCCCGTCCACTTCCACATCGGAGCGAGCCTTACCGCCATGAACTTCTACGGCCAGTACTTCTGGGAGTCCCAGCACGAGTACGTCAAGCCCGCGGTCGGAGGCTCCATGCTGTTCATCGGCAACGCCCGCGTGGTCATCAACACCATCTTCTCGGGGCTCTTCGACCGTTTCCCGAAGCTCAAGATGGTGTCGGTGGAGAGCGGGATCGGCTGGGTGCCCTTCATCCTCGAGACCATGGACTGGGAGCTGCCGGAGAACGCTCCGGCGCAGGCGGGCCAGCTCAAGTACAAGCCCTCGGAGTACTTCAAACGCAACTGGTACGGCACCACCTGGTTCGAGACCGGCCTCGGCGACCTACAGGGCGTGGTCGACAAGGTGGGCGAGGACAACATCATGTTCGAGACCGACTTCCCCCACCCCACCTGCCTCTACCCCAAGCCACTCGAGCTCGTCCACGACGCCATGGCCACCCTGCGCCCCGAGTCCCGCCGCAAGATCCTCTCCGAGAACGGGCTCAAGCTCTACAAGCTGGCCTGAGGGGACGCTGCGGCGAGGCAAGACCACGCGTCCGGCCGGGGACACGGCGGGGAAAAAGGGATAGCGTCGGGGCATGCCCGGCGACCACGCCCGTCGCGACGAGGTGGCGGCGGCGACAGCCGCCGCCGAGGAGACGATGCGGCCCCAGACCGTGCCGGTGAACGTCTACGAGACCACCGGGGCGCTGGTGGTGCTGGCGCCCCTCCCGGCGGTCACCCCCGGGGACGTGACCATTGAGATACGACCCGGGGCCGTGCGGTTCTGGGCCCACCTGCGCAGCGCCGGTCCGCGCCACTTCGTGCTGCACGAATGGGAGTACGGCTGCTACGAGCGGGAGATAGACCTGCCGCCGGGGTTCGGCCGCGGGCTGGAGGCGACCCTGGCCAACGGCCAGCTGGCCATCCGGGTCCTGAGGGGCGACTTCACCCGGTCCCTCAGCATCCAGCCGATGGCCGTCTGATCCCTCCGGTCCCAACTTTCTAATTCTCGCTTTAGAAGGTCCTAGAAACCGTCACTTTTCGGCTCGCCATCGCCGGTACAGGGCGCTGAGGTCCTGCCTGGCCTCGGGGCTGAGGTCGTCGGTCTCTATGGCACCGGTCAGCGCAATCGTCGTGCGGATCTGCGCCAGATAGGCGGTGCAGTTGGGACAGGCCCGCAGATGGCGTTCGAACCGCCGGCGATCCCCACGCGAGAGTGCACCCTCGAGGTAGTCGGTGACGAGCTCGACCGCCTGCTGGCAGACGATCTCTCGGCGGCGTAGGGAGAGCACGGTCATCCTCGCCCCAACTTGGCATCGAGGATGGCGCGCAACTGGGCGCGCCCACGGTGCAGCAGCACCCGCTGGTTGCCCGCGGTGATCCCCAGCACGGCGCACGCCTCGTCGTGGGAGAGCCCTTCGACATCGCGCAGCAGGACGACCCGGCGCTGGCGGGGCGGCAGGTCGTCGAGGGCGGACCGGAGGATCGGCGCCCACGTCGCGGCGTCGAGGCGGTCCTCGCTCTGGTCCGTCCACCCGTTGACCGGATCGGCCCACTGGCCCTGGGCGTCGAATCGCGTCGGGTCGACCGTGTGCAGACTCTCCATCGACGCCGTGGCGGGCTCCCGTGCACCGGCCGATCGGGCGCGGTTGACCAGGATGGCGAAGAGCCACGTCTTGAACGACGAACGCCCCTCGAACCGCTCGATGCCGCGCACCAGGCCCAGCCAGGTGTCCTGGACGGCCTCTTCGGCCACCGCCTGGCTTGGGGCGAAGGAACGGGCCAGGCGGAGCATGGGCTGCTGGTAGCGACCCACCAGGGTCACGAAGGCCGCCTCGTCGCCCTCACGCAGCCGGGCGAGCATCTCGGCATCAGCGTCCACGGCGCGCAGCGTAGGGGGCGATGAGCGTGCGGTGGCTTCGCCCCCATGGGCCCCGCACCTCGCTGATGACCCGGTGGCTCGACACCCCCCTTAGTCACCTCCCGGCGGCGAACCGTTACGCATGTTCGAGCGCAGCACCACGGAAGGGGCCGATTGGCGTTCCGCGTAACGCGCGGGCCACGACGGCGGACTGTAGTGCGAAGGCTTCATTCACCGATGCGAAGGAGATGCAATGAGAACGTTCACTGGTCTGGCGGCGACGGCCGGGGCGCTCGTGGGTCTCTCGGCCCTTGTGGCCGCGCCGGCGACCGCCGGTGCACAGGGGCTCTTGGGAGGCCAACCGTTCGGTGCTGGCGCCGGCGCCGACCACGCCGTCTTCGTGCAGACCGACAACACCGCCGGCAACACGGTGGTGGCCTACGCCCGGGCCGCCGACGGCGCCCTCACCTGGGAGCACACCACTCCGACCGGTGGGTTGGGCGGCGTCCTGAACGGCTCCGTCGTCGACCACCTCGCCTCCCAGGGCTCCCTCACCTACGACCGGGACCACGCGCTGCTCTACGCGGTCAACGCCGCCAGCAACACCGTGTCGGTCTTCTCGGTCCGCGGTGACCAGCTCACGCTGCGCTAGGTGGTGGGCTCGGGCGGGGCGGTCCCGGTCAGCGTGGCCGTGCACGGCAACCTGGTCTACGTCCTCAACGCCGAGGACGGCGGGTCGGTGCAGGGCTATGCCGTCGCCTTGGGTCGCCTGGTACCGCTCCCCGGATCCGACCGGCTCCTCGGCCTCGACCCGACGGCGACGCCCCAGTACACCAACACGCCGGGCCAGGTCGCTTTCTCGCCCGACGGCTCGCAGTTGATCGTGACGACCAAGGCCAACGGCAACGACATCGACGTGTTCCGGGTGGGGCCGTGGGGGTACCTGTCGGCTTCGCCGATTCAGAACCCGCAGCCGGGTGCGGTCCCCTTCGCCGTCTCGTTCGACCCGGCCGGCCATCTCGTGGTCGCCGAGGCCAGCGGTGCGGTGGCCACCTTCGTCCTCGACCACGACGGCACGGTGACCCAGCTCTCCACGGTGCCCACCGGTGAGTCGGCCACCTGCTGGATCGCCCCGGCCGGGGGGTACTTCTACGCGTCGAACGCCGGGAGCGCCAACGTGAGCGGCGTCCAGGTGGCCGGGGGCGGCCAGCTCACCCTCCTCGGGACGACGGGCACTGATCCGGGGACGGTCGACGCGTCGGCCTCGTCCGACGGGCAGTTCCTCTACGTCCAGACCGGTGGCAACGGCATCGTCGACGAGTTCGGCGTGCACACCGACGGGACGCTCACCGAGATCGGCTCCGTGACCCTGCCCGGCGCGGTCGGAGGCGAAGGCATCGTCGCCTTCTAGCGATCCTCCGCAAGTAATTCCCGTCTAGCGATCCCCGGCGAGTGATCGTCCGGCGCCGGGCGGCGCCGGCCGCGTTGGTAACGTGGCCGCGGTTCGTGGCGCCGGTTCGCGGCGATCCGGGAAGGAGGCCTACGTGACGCAGGGCGGCGCCTCGCCGGTCGAGGCCGTGATCGATCCGGAGACCGAGTACGGCTACTCGCGGCCGCCCGCCCTGCAGGAGCAGTTCGAGCAGGCGGCCGAGGCGCTCAGGAGCGCCGACGGGTGGTCGACCAGCGGACCGAAGGAGCTGGTGGCGGACCTGGCTCTCGAGGGCGGCGGCGTCAAGGGCATCGCCATCGTCGGTGCGGTGTCCGTCCTGTCCGAAGCGGGCTACCGCTTTGCGCGCGTGGCGGGTACCAGTGCGGGGGCGATCGCGGCGACCCTGATCGCCGCCATCTCCAAGGCCGACAAGCCGATGTCCTCCCTGAAGCGCTACCTCGACAGCCTCTCGTTCACCAACTTCATGCCCGAGGGGAAGATCCACCACTTCCTCGACCACCGCCTGGGCAAGGCCGGTGGCGAGCTCGCCGATGCGGCCATCCTCAGCCATCGGATGGGGCTGTACCCGGGCGCGTATCTCGCCGAGTGGCTGGCGCCGATCCTGGGGGACGACCTCGGCATCCACACCTTCGCCGACCTCAAGATCGAGCCGCAGGACGACCCGGGGATGAGCCTGCCCCCAACGCGCCGCTACCGGCTGGTGGTGCACACCTCCGACGTCACGCGGGGTGAACTGGTCCAGCTTCCGTGGGACTACAACTACTACGGCCGCGACCGGGACACCCAGGACGTGGTGTCCGCCGTGCGCGCCTCCATGTCGATCCCCTTCTTCTTCGAGCCGGTGACGTTCGATGCCCTGGCCGCCGACGTGGACGTACCCCGGCCCGGGGGTGGCGTCGTCCGCACCCACTACGAGGCCGGGACCGTCACGTGGGTGGACGGCGGGATGTTGCGGAACTTTCCGATCGACGCCTTCGAGCGGATCGACGGAGCCCCGCCCCGCTGGCCCACCATCGGTATCAAGCTCTCGAGCCTCCAGACGTCGTTCGGCGCGAGCGCGGCGGCCACGACGACGTACCGGTTGGCCCGCGCCTGCCTTGGGACCATGATGAACGAGTGGGACGCCTACAACGTCGACCAGTCGACCGCGGCACGCACCATCTTCGTGGACAACGCCGGCCTCACCGCCACCGACTTCGACCTCACCGCGGCACAGCAGAACGAGCTGTTCCTCAACGGAGTCACGGCGGCGACGGCGTTCGTGATCGAGATGGGCGCGCGGGGCCACGTGCCGCGCACCGCGCAAGAGGCAATGGCGACGACGTCATCGTGACGTCGATGGGAAAAAGGAGCCGTCATGTTCAAGAAACTGCATCACAAGCTGGAGGAGGACGATGCGGCGGTGACCGTGCTCGGCGTGCCCGACGATCTCGAACACTTCTGGTCGGCGGATGAGGTCAGCGGAAACGCCGGCGATGTTGGACAGCGGGTGCGTGACATGGCCGGGGGCGACGACACCGAGCTGGAGTCGATGTACAGCGTCTACCCCGGTCCGGGCGGACCGCTCGAGTTCCTGGCCGTCGAGCTCTTGCCGCTCCGTCAGGCCATCCAACGGCATAATCAGATACACGTCGGGGAGTACGCGCCCACGGAGCTGCGCGTGCTCGAGGGCCCCGACGAAATGGAGGACGTCGAGGAAGGGGTGAGCCCGCCGTTCGCCCACCTGCGCCAGGCGGTGCACCGCCTCTTCCACCGGGCCGAAGGGCAGCCGCGGTTCAGCCGGAGGCGATGAAGTCGGGCAGGGTGGACGCCTCGGCCTGTAGGTAGGACCGCAGCCCGGACACGATCGCCTGTTCGGCGGCGCGGCCGACCAGAAAGGCGCGCACCTTGAGGTCGCCCTCAATGGTGATCACCGTCGCCGCGGGACCGGTGTCGGCGTCGGTGAAGCGGAAGATGCCGCTGCAGGCCAGCCGGTCGGGGTAGTGGTCGGGCTGGACCGTGAAGCTCGCAGCGCGCTGCTCCTTGTCGATGTCGGTTCGGGTCACCCAGGTCAGCTTGGCCGGATCGACGACGGCGCGCACGGCCGAGGAGAGGTTGCCGGTGAACCGGTAGCGGACCTCAATGTGCACATGCGATCCGCTTTCTTGGTGCCCGACGACCTCGACGATGGAGATGTCGTCGCGCTGCGCACGACCCTCGTAGAAGGCGTGGTTCCCGTAGGCGGCGACGGCGTCGTCGGGTGCCACCGCCACGCTCTGCCCCACGGTGAACTTCATCCGGGCAGTATCACGATCCGTGCAGTATCACGCCGTTGGCCGCAGTTTGCGGTGGTCCCAACTGACCGTGCGCTCCGTGTGCATCTTGACGGCCACGCGCTTGTGGAGCATGGCCGCGACCGCGTCGCGCTGGTCGTCGGAGTAGGGGCCGACGTAGCGTTCGTACACGCTGACACCGAGGGTCCAGAAGCGCTCGGGATCTTCGACCACCTCGGCCCGGCCCACCAACTCCACGCCCCGCAGCTCGTCGTAGCTCTCGCCCGCTTCGAACAGCAGGGTCAGGCGGGGATCCCGCCGCAGGTTCTGCACCTTCTGCGATTTGGCCTTGGTCTCGACGGCCACACAGCCCTCGAGGAAGCCGAACCACATGGCGACGGCGTGAATGGACCCATCGGGACCGAGCGAGCACATCGTCATGGTCCGACTCTCGATCAGGAATGCGTCGACCTCTTCGGGCGTCATGTGGATGAGCGCCCGCTGGTTCACTCCATGGCCCATGCCCTCTATCATCTGCCACCTCCGTCGAAGAGGGTAACGCCCCGGCGGCCGCAGCATCGGGAAGAGTTCATCTCCAAGACACTTCCTGGTTGCAATGGTTTCGCCAGCCGTTCATCTGCACTCCCTACGGTGAGTGCCGATGGCACAGGAACACGAGGACACCCACCCCTCCCGGATGGATCGTGACGGGGACCGCCATCACGGCCGGCTTCCGCTGGCCCAGGTCGTGCCCATCCGACCCGAGTCCGGCCCGGCCGGCCCCGGGGGGCGCATGGTCTCCAAGATCGCGCAGGTGATCGCCTCCCTGCGTGATCAGGCGACGTCGGGGGACGCCCGCCCCGGCTCCCCGTCGTCGCCTGAGCCCTCCCCCCGTCTCCGCCTGCTCTCCACCGCAGTCTCGCCTGACGACGTAGCCTGACCATGGCTGCCACGGCGTTCAACGGCCGGCAGCCGACCGCTCCCACTCCCCGCGACAACCGGCCCCTCGTGCTGGTGGTCGACGACGAGGAGTCCTATCGACAGGCCCTGGCCTCGGGCCTGGCGCGCGAGGGGTTCGCCGTCGAGATCGCCGGCGACGGTCACGAGGCGCTGCGCCTCTTCCACCGGGTCCACCCCGACCTGGTGCTGCTCGACGTCATGCTGCCCGACCAGTCCGGCATAGAGCTCTGCCAGCAGATGCGGGCGCTCAAGCCGGTACCGATCATCATGGTCACGGCGCGGGACTCGGAGGTCGACGTCGTCCTGGGCCTGGAGCTCGGGGCCAGCGACTACGTGCCCAAGCCCTTCCGCCTACGCGAGCTGGTGGCGCGCATGCGCGCCGTGTTGCGCCGTGGCGTCACGGTGTCCGAGCACCACGAGGAGATACTCCACGTCGGTCCCGTCCGCCTCGATGCCGGACGACGCGAGGTGGCGGTCGACGAAGTGCCGGTCGAGCTGTCGCGCAAGGAGTTCGACCTCCTCTCCCTCCTCATGTCCCACAGCGGCCAGGTCGTCACCCGGGACGGCTGCATCGACCGGTTGTGGTGGGACCAGGAGCTGACCGACACCCGGACACTGGACACGCACATCAAGCGGCTCCGCCGCAAGATTGAGCCGGATCCGGCCAATCCCCGCCATCTGGTCACCGTGCGGGGTGTGGGGTTCCGCTTCGAGGCCTGAGCGGGAGGGCGGCCTGCGGACCTACATTGGCCCGATGCACAAAGGTGACGTGGTCCCCGATTTCGAGCTGCCCGACCAGGACGGCACGCCCCGCCGGCTGAGCGAACTGCTGGCCGGCGGCCCGGTCGTCCTCTTCTTCTACCCGGCGGCCATGACCCCCGGCTGCACCAAGGAGAGCTGTCACTTCCGCGACCTGGGAGCCGAGTTCGCCGCCGTGGGGGCTCAGCGGGTCGGCATCAGCGCAGACCCCGTCGACAAGCAGAAGCGGTTCGACGAGAAGGAATCACTCGGCTACCCGTTGCTGTCGGACTCCGACCGCACCGTGGCCAGGCAGCTGGGGGCGCGCCGGGCCGGGCCGAGCTTCCTGCCCAACAAGCGCATCACCTTCGTCATCGACACCGACCGCACCCTGCTCGAGGTCATCCACACCGAGATCTCCATGGGTGCCCACGCCGACCGGGCCCTGAAGGTGCTCGCGGCGCGACCGGCCGCCTGAAGGACCCTCACCCCGATCACCCCGATCACCCCGATCACCCCGACCCGGGTGACGCCGGGCCTGGGGCTCTGTACGCCGGCCGGGCAGGCGGAAGCTCAGGAAAACCCCCGGTTTCACAATGATTCATCCCCGCGACACCCGAAGTTTGCCTTCTGGTTGTTTGCCGTTCAGGTTGCCCAGTTAGGAATGTGCCGACGCAATAGACCGCGCCCCTGAGCTCGGCGGTAGTAGGGAACCGCCCCTACGAGAGGAGCAGCAGTGTTCAGAAAAGTCACCCCAGAGGTAGCGGATGCCGCGCCCGGTCGAACCGGCAGGACGCGGTGGGTCGTCGTGACCTTGGTCGTGGCCGGGGGCCTCATCGCCGCCGCATGCGGATCGAGCAGCCCGACGAAGCACGCCTCCAACACGACGACGACGGAGAAGAAGTCGACCAGCACCACCTCGACCACCGCCGCGCCGGCCGCCGCCAGCACGACCACTACCACCGCGGCCAAGGCGGCCGCCGTGACCCCGACCACGGCCAAGCCCGCCACGGTGACCCCGACCACGGCCAAGCCCGTCACGACAACCACCGCCGCCGCCGCCTCCAACACAGCGCTCGGGGGGGCCAACGACTTCGTCACGCCGGCCGCCTCGCTGACCGGTGCCGGCTCCACCTTCGACCAGCCGCTGTTCGCCCGCCAGTTCTACGACTACAACAAGGCCAACTCCAAGGTGACGGTCAACTACGCGTCGGTCGGGTCCGGCACCGGTGAAACCGACATCCTGGCGGGCAGCGTCGCGTTCGGGGCGTCCGACGTGCCCGAGCCGGCCGGCACCACCGGCACCGGCGGCGCCATCCTCCAGATCCCCGTCGTCCTGGGCGGCATCGCCATGGCCTACAACGAGCCCTGCCTGGGGGCCCACACCCAGCTGACGGGAGCCCAGATCACCCAGATCTTCGCCGGCAAGATCACCGACTGGCACACCATCGACGCCAGCTGCGCCACCGGCTCCAACGTCGTGCCCGTGCACCGGGCCGACTCGAGCGGCACGACCAACGCCTTCACCCACTACCTGACCGCGGTGGACCCGACGGACTGGCCGGCGGCAAACGCAGGCAAGACGTCGTCGGGATGGGTCGGCGGCCTGGGCGGGAACGGCAACGCCGGCGTGGCCGGTGACATCGCCGGCACCCCGGGGGCCGTCGGCTACGTCGAGCTGGCCTACGCCCTGCAGTCGGGCCTGAACTACGCCGCCGTCCAGAATGCGGCGGGACAGTACGTGGTGCCCAACGAGGGCTCAGTGGCCGCGGACGCGGCGGACTTCCCCAACGTCACGCCCACCAACTACCTGATCGTCAACGGTCCCGGTGCCGGCTCCTACCCGATCTCGACCTACAGCTGGGTGATCGTGTACCAGAAGCAGGCCAACACGAACAACGGGATCGCCCTGGGCAAGATGCTCCACTGGATGGCCACCACCGGCCAGAGTGACGCGGCGGCCATCGGCTACGTGCCGCTGCCGGCGAGCATCCAGGCGCTGGCCACCTCGACCATCATGCAGATGCAGAGCTCCAGCGGCGCACCGCTCTTCAGCTGACCTGCGAGAGCGGAGCACACCATGGTGACCACTCGCCAGCTCCTCGAGAAACGGCGTAGCTCCGGCTCGGTCGGCCGGGGCTACGCCGTGCTCCTGTGGGCCGCCGGCGGACTGTTCTTCGTCGTGGTGGCGGCCATCATCTGGGGGATCGTCAGTCAGTCGGCACAGGCGTGGGGCCACTTCGGCATCAGCTTCCTGTGGACGACGACCTGGGACCAGAACACCGACCAGCTGGGCGCCGCCGTCTTCATCATCGGCACCCTCACCGTGACCGCCATCGCCATGGTCATCGGCATCCCCATCGGACTCGCCGCCGCGGCCTTCCTGACCGAGATGTGCCCTCGGCGCATCGCCACCCCGCTGGGGATCGCCATCGACCTCATCGCCGCCGTGCCGAGCATCGTGGTCGGACTCTGGGGCCTCTACGTCCTCCAGCCGATCTTCTTGCGCGACGTCGAGCCGTTCATGCAGAAGATCCCCGTGGTGAAGCTGGCCTTCAAGGGCGAGCCGCTGGGGGCGAGCCTCTTCCTGGCCGGGTTCGTCCTCTCCATCATGATCGTCCCCACCATGGTGGCCCTCACCCGGACGGCGCTGGCCGGCGTGTCCAACCTCGACCGTGAAGCCGCCTTCGCGCTCGGAGCGACCCCCTGGCAGGTGATCCGCAAGGTGGTGATCCCCGGCGCCAACTCGGGGATCATGGCGGCGGCCACCCTGGCTCTCGGCCGGGCCGTCGGCGAGACCATCGCCGTCACCCTGCTCATCGGGAACGGCACCACCCTCGGCCATCCGTTCTCGCTGCTCAACCCCGGTGGCGTGCTGGGCTCCATCATCGTGCTCACCTTCGGCGAGTCCCAACAGGGTTCCCTCTACCGCAGCGCCCTGATGGCGCTGGCCGTGATCCTGTTGGTCCTGACGCTGATCGTCAACCTGGGCGGCCGATGGATCGTCCGCCGCAACCGGGAATTCCGCCTGCCATGAGCACCGACGTCATCGACGCTCCGGCGCCGTCGAGCAGGGACGCCGACTACCTGGCCCGCCGGGAGCTGATTCAGGCCTCGGCCCGGAACACCGTCAAGCGACGGCGCATCACGGCGCTGGTGATCCGCATCCTCTTCGGTATCGCCGTCGTCCTGGTGCTCATTCCCCTCGTGGCCCTCGTCTACTACGTGTGCAAGCGGGGCATCGGTGCGCTCTCGGTGGCCTTCTTCACCCAGACCCCGACCCCACCGGGGATCCCCGGTGGGGGTATCTCCAACTCCATCGTGGGCACGCTCATCATCTGCGGGTTGGCCGTGCTCATCGCCATCCCCGTCGGCCTCCTGGTGGCCCTGCTGCTGATTGAGCGCACGGGCCCGATCCCCACCGCCATCCGCTTCGGGGCCGACGTGCTCTCGGGCCTCCCCTCCATCCTCATCGGGCTCTTCGCCTACTCGGTGATCGTGGTCCACACCCACTACTCGGGCTGGGCGGCCAGCATCGCGCTGGCCGTGCTCATGCTGCCGATCATGATCCGCGGCGACGAGGAGGCCATGCGGACGGTGCCCGGTGACCTCTGGGAGGCCGGCCTGGCCCTCGGCGCCCGCCAGTCCCGGGTGGTGCGCT